>JACXTT010010650.1_pt1 | contig 12370 bp, 11 predicted proteins | sample 9270951 | NCBI WGS metagenome assembly JACXTT01 (sample SAMN15532306, study PRJNA645909) | rock metagenome | isolation source: weathered quartz diorite | place: Puerto Rico | collected 2017-06-21 | reverse complement strand
GTCGGGGCAGAGGATGTCGGTCGGCGTTACCGCAGGTCGTAAGTTTGCCCAAAGGGTATCCACGCGGGCTCGGCTCGCCTGTGTGATGTGGAAGCGCTGATACTCGAGCCGGGAAGGCGATGTACCGGAGACTGCGGCTACGCAGCCGAGAGCGCGCGCCCCACCCAGCGATAGAGCGCGTAGATCACGAGCACGAAGGCGATGCCGCCGAGCCACTCAGAAGCGGTAGAGAACGAGTCTCCCACCACCCCGATGGGAAATTGGTTATTGGTGAAGGCCACCAGGGCCGTGAAGATCACCGCAAGCACGCTCTCGCCCACGATCAGACCGGAAGCGAGCAGCACACCCAGTTGCTTCATGGCGTCTGGTTTGGCAGTCCCGTGGGCGCGTCTGTCAAACCACCAGCCCACCAGCGCGCCCACGGTGACCATCAGCGTCGATGCCGTGGGAAGATAGACGCCGAGGCCTACCGCGAGCGGCGGCACGCGCATGGAGCTGCTGGTTTTCGAGAGCAGCCAGTCGAGCGTGATGATGACGGCCCCTATGAGGGCCCCCCAACCCATCAATTGCCATTTCTCCGGGTCGTTTTGGATCACCGCCTGGCCGAGGGCAGAGATGAGGCCCGCCTGGGGCGCGGGCAGGGCGTGGGCTGACGCGCCGGGAGCGCCCGCAAAACCATAAGCCTTGTTGACGAGGTCCAGCACTGGCGGGATCACCAGCGCACTGGCGAGTACGCCGATCACCAGCGCCCACTGTTGTTTCGAGGGTGTGGATTCCACCAGCTGCCCGGTTTTGAGATCCTGCAGGTTGTTGTTGGCGATGGCCGCCACGTTGAATACCACGGCAGTGACGAACAGTGCGTAGGCCACGAGCGCCTTGCCCATCTCCGGGGGCAGCGAGGACTTAACACTCACTACCAGGAACAGCGCCGTGATGGCCACCACCAGAATGCCGATGCCCGAGAGCGGGCTGTTGGAGGCGCCGATCAGCCCCGCCATATAGCCGCAAACGGTCGAAACCAGGAAGCCCACGACCACCACGATGACGATGCCGCCGATGGTGAGCAGCAGGGCATGGTCGCCGAGGCCCGCGCTGCTCGCGAAGTTCCACAGCAGCCAGCAGATGGGCAGTATGCAGATCAACGACACCAAGCCCACCTGATCCACGGGAATGTCGTGCTCGGTGCGCGCCAGGGTGTCGCCTTTGCCGGCCTTGCGTGCCCGGGACGAAGCGATGGCGCCTTTCAGACCACCGATCACTGGCTTCACGAGCTTAATGAGTGTCCAGATGGCGGACACGGCGATGGCGCCGGCGCCCACGTAACGCACATAGTGGCTCCAGGTGGCACCCGCGACCGTGCCCGCATCGCCTGCGGCCGCGTGCAGTGCGCTGTAGTGCGGCACGCCCCAGCCCCAGCCGATGATGGCGCCCACGAACATGGCGACGCCCACGTTGATGCCCACCAGGTGGCCAATGCCGAACAGCGCGCAGGAGAGCTGGAAGTCGAAGCCCGTGACCGGCGCCTGTTGGTCATTGCCCAAGCGGAAGCTGTGAGCCACGTCCTGCAGGAACAGCCGCGTCTGTACCATTACCAGGAACAGGGCGGAGACCAGCGAACCCACCAGCACGGCTTTCAGGCCCTTGCCGCTGGATTCCACCGAATCCTTGTCCGCAACGTCGCCGGTACCGACCTTGATGACCTCGGCGCAGGCGGTGCCCTCGGGATAGGGCAGATCCGACTGCGTCACCAGCGCGCGGCGCAAGGGGATGGAATACATGACCCCGAGGATGCCGCCCGTGGCGCAGAGGGCCACCGACTGCCAATAGGGAAAGCCGCTCCACCACCCGATCATGATGAAGCCGGGCAGCACGAAGATGATGGAGGAGAGCGTGCCGGCGGTGGAAGCCACCGTCTGCACGATGTTGTTCTCTTGGGCGGTGGTGTTGCCGAGCCAGCGCAACATCGCCATGGAGATCACCACCGCCGGGATGGAGGTGGAGAAAGTGAGCCCGGCCTTCAGCCCGAAGTAGACGTTGGCGGCAGTGAAAACCACGGTGAGCACCACGCCTAGAATCAACCCGCGCAGCGTCAGCTCGGCGCGCGATTCCGTCTTCATACCGCGCAGCGTCAGCTCGGCGCTCGATTCCGTCTTCATAGGCTCGACCCCCAAGTGTTGGTGTTATATCGGGCGCTTCAGGTGCGCGCGCCGAGTGCGTCCTCGAGCACGGTGGTCAGCGGCTTGAGGAAAAAGGATTCCTCCGGCATGAGGCGCGCCGCGATGCCGTGGCGCGCGAGCGCTTCCGCCACCACCGGGCCCACCGCCGCGACCAGCGTGTGGCCGAGCGCGGCGCGCACCCGCTCGGCCGGTGCAACCGCGAACAGCCGCTCGACCTGCGGCGTGCTGGTGAAGGCGATGGCATCCACCGCGCCGCTCTCGAGCCGCGCGATGAGGGCGAGCACCGCCGCATCGTCGGCGCCATCGGCATAGACATAGGGCGCGACCGTGAGCACGGTGGCGCCGGCGCGCTCGAGAAACTCCATGAGTGGCGGGTTCGGCTCGGTGCCGTAGAGCTGCACGCCCACGCGGCGGCCCTTGAGGTCCAACCCGGTGAGGCTCGCGATGATGCCCTCGGTGGTGGGCCGCGCCGCGGCAATGTCCGGTTTCATGCCGAGCTCGCGCAGCGCGCGGGCGGGCTTGGGTCCGCGGGTGATCTTGCGCACGCGCGCGAGAGACTCGAGAAACCCCGCCTTGAGCGGCGGCTCGTGCCGCTCGATGCAACCGAGAAGGCGGCGCAGGCCCTCACCGGTGGTGAGGATCAGGTCATCGCAGGACCCTCCCGCGAAGGCGCGGGCGAAGGCCAGAACCGGCGCCGGATCCGGGGCGTCGCGGATCGCGACCAGCGGGCAGCGCACGACACTCGCACCCCGCCGCTCGAGCATGGCCGCAAACACCTCGAGCTCACGCGTTTCGGGCACCGCGATGGTGCGGCCGGCGAGCGGCTGCGATTCCATAGTGCGGCCATCTTAGCCGAACCAACCCGCGGCGGCGGTGCGCGCTATGCTTGGCGAGCATGCTCAAGGTCCTGGTTGGTCTCCTGGTTCTCGCCGTCGGCGGGCTCGCCGGGTTCACCTGGCTGATGCTGCACTGGTCGTACTCCGACGGTGAGCGCGCCGGTTACGTGCAGAAGCTCTCGCGCAAGGGATGGCTGTGCAAGACCTGGGAGGGCGAGATGGCGATGGTGACGCAGCCGGGCACGGTGTCCGAGAAATTCGGCTTCACCGTGCCCGAGGACGCGGTCGCCGCGAGGATCAACGCCAGCGTCGGCAAGCGCATGGCGCTGCATTACGAGCAGCACCGCTGGGTTCCGAGCTCATGCTTCGGCGACACCGAGTACTTCGTGACTGGCGTGCGGGTGATGGAGTAACGCGCCGGCTGCGCCCCGTTGCCGGCGCGTGCGCATGACAGGCGCGCCGCGCGTGGCGCCAAAGCGCCGGCCCTACCAGCCGCACTGCTGTCGCTTGTTCTGCTCGGCGAGCCACCCGATCAGCGGCTTAAAGTACTCGATGATCGGCGCTGCATCGATGCGGCGCGTGCCGGTGAGCTTCTCGAGCGCATCCTGCCAGGGCTCGGAGGCCCCGAGCCTCAGCATGTCGGCGAAACGCCGGCCCGCCTCCTGACTGCCGTAGTTCGAGCACTCGTAGAGCGGCGCCTGGTTGCCGGCCGCCGCGCAGAGCGCCTTGTGGAACTGGAACTGCAGGATGTACGAGAGAAAGTAGCGCGTGTAAGGGGTGTTGGCCGGAATGTGGTACTTCCCGCCCGGGTCGAAGTCGGCCTCCGAGCGCGGCACCGGAGGCGCGATGCCCTGATAGCGCCGCCGCAGCTCCCACCAGCTGCTGTTGTAGTTCTCGGGCGTGATCTCGCCTGAGAACACCTTCCAGCGCCACTGATCGATCAGCCGGCCGAAGGGCAGGAACGCGATCTTCTCGAGCGCCATCTTCATCTGCTGATTGATGAGGGCCTCGTGGCTCGGGGCAACGGCGTGGACGAGCCCGATCTTCGCGAGGTAGGCGGGGTTCACCGAGAGATTGACAGTATCGCCGATCGCCTCGTGGAAGCCGTCGTTGGCGCCGTCACGGAAGAGGAACGGCTGGCTCGCGTAGCTGATGAAGTAGTAGACGTGCCCGAGCTCGTGGTAGATGGTGTAGAGGTCCTCCTCGGTGGGCGCGAGGCACGCCTTGATGCGCACGTCGTCCCCGCTCGCCAGGTCCCAGGCACTCGCGTGGCAGACCACCTCGCGATCGCGCGGGCGCGAGAGCATCGAGCGCTCCCAGAAGGTCTTCGGCAGCTGTGGAAATCCGAGCGAGGTGTAGAAGCTCTCAGCCGAGCGCGTCATGCGCACCGCATCCCACTTCTGCGCCTTGAGAAGCGCATCCGCGGTCTCGATGCTGGCGGTCGGGTAGGGCTTGAGGACGTCCGGGTAGATTTTGTTCCACTGCTGCGCCCACATGTTGCCGAGGAGCTGCGCCGGGATCGGCTTGCCGGCGGGCACCTTGTCCTCGCCGTAGTGCCGGGCGAGCCGCCCGCGCGCGTAGCACTGCAGCCCCTCGTACAGCGGCCTCACCTGCTGCCAGAGCCGCTCGGACTCGGCGTCGAACTCCTCGGGTGACATGTCGTAGCCGGCCCGCCACATGACTCCCAGGTCCTTGAAGCCGAGCTCGCGCGCCCCCTCGTTCGCGAGCTGCACGAACTGGCTGTAGTCCTCGCGCATGCCGGCGCCGACCATGTGCCAGCCCGTCCAGGCCTCGGTGAGCTCGGCGTAGTTGCGGCTCTTGGCGAGAATCTCCGACAGCTGGTCGAGATTCATGCAGGAGGCGGGCCCGCGCGGACAGTACTTGCCCTCGCCGTACTTGGCTTCGAGCTGCGCCTCGAGCTGCGTGAGGCGGGCGCGCTTCGCGGGATCATCCGGCGCGGGCGCGGCGACGTTCAGGCGCAGCTTCATGATCGAGCGCTCGGTTGCGGGCGAGAGCGTCTGTCCGTCGTAACGCTTCGCCTCCGCGACCGCTTTGCTGAGGTAGGCGAGGTAGCGCTCGTTGGCCTTGGCGTTCAGGAGCTGCGTGTCGGTCGTGATGTAGGTGTCAAGAGTGAAGCCCGCGGCCTGCGCCTCCTGCGCGAGGGCGTTGAGCTCGCGATTGACGCGCGCGACGAACTCGTCGCCGCTTTCTGCGGTGGTGGTGGCTCGAGCCGCGCCCGCGGGAGCCGCGGTCTCGCGCGGCGCGCAGCCGGCGAGGAGCATGAGGGACAGCGCGCTCACCAAGCAGGCTCCCGGTCGAGTCAGGGGCATGACTACTTCACACCCGCCATCATGCGGCGCACGAATGGGGTCAGGATAAGCATCACGAGGCCGCCGATCGCCCCGTACCAGAAGATCTTGAGGAAGAGCGCCGGGAGGGACTCGAGGTGGCTCGCGTCATACTGCCCGGACAGCTGGCCGGCGAGGTTGCTCCCAAGCGCCATCGACAGGAACCACATCCCCATCACCTGACCGACGAAGCGCGGCGGTGCGAGCTTGGTCATGTAGGACAGCCCCACGGGCGAGAGGCTCAGCTCCCCGAATGTGTGCAGCAGGTACGCGAGGATCAGCCAGGTCGGCAACACCTGAGCGCCGCCGAGCACGCGGAGTGAGCCGAGATACATCACGATGAATCCGAGGCCGAGGAGGATCAGCCCGGCACCGAACTTGGCGGCCGCGTTTAGATCCCGACCGCGCGCACCGAGGGCGATCCACAAGGCGGCAAATACCGGCGCGAACGCGATGATGAAGATCGGGTTCACGGCCTGCAGCCACGCTGCCGGCATCTCCCAGCCGAACATGTGTCGGTCGGTATAGCGGTCGGCGAACAGATTCATCGAGGCGCCGGTTTGCTCGTAGCCAGCCCAGAAGGTCACCGAGGCTGCGACCAGCGCCACCATCACCAGCACGCGTCGGCGCTCGACCGCAGTCAGTCCGGCGAAGAACAGGAGATACACGAAGTATCCGACGCCGAGCGCCACCATGGCCCAGGAGGCCGCGCCTGCCGTGGCGACGGCGTCGATTTTGAGGGCTCCCGTCATGGCGAGCCCCGCAAGGAGCACGAGAGCGGCGGCGATCACCAGCACGACCCGCCAGGCGCCGCGCTGCTGCCCCGTCGGCGCGATGCCGGCGCTGCCGAGGTAGTGCCGCGTCCACACGAACTGGGCGAGCCCGGCGGCCATGCCGAGCGCCGGGACGCCGAAGCCCCAGCGCCAGCCCAAGGTGTCGGCGAACCAGCCGACGATCAGCGGCCCGATCAGCGCGCCGAGATTGATGCCCATGTAGAACACCGAGAAGCCCGCATCACGGCGCGAGCCGCCTTCCGGGTAGAGCGCCGCCACCATGGCGCTGGCGTTGGGCTTCAGCAACCCGACTCCGATCGTGATGACGAGCAGCCCGAGGAAGAAGACATCCGTGTTGCCGAGCGCCAGCATGATGTTGCCGCCAGCGATCAGCACCCCGCCGGCGAGCACCGCGCGTTGTGCGCCGAGCAGCCGGTCGGCGGCCCACCCGCCCAAGAGGCCGAAGAGGTAGGTGCCGCCGATGTACATGCCGTAGATCGCGCTCGCCGTCTTGTCGTCGAGGCCGAGTCCGCCCTGGGAGACCGCGGCCACCATGAAGAGGATCAGCACCCCGCGCATGCCGTAGTAGGTGAAGCGCTCCCACATCTCCGTGAGGAAGAGCGTCGCGAGTCCCCGCGGCTGGCCGAGGATGGTCTTCTCTGGCGCCGCAGCGACGCGCGCAGCGTCGGCGACCTGACTCATTGTGAGATACCCCCTAAGGTCTTTGACGCGCAGGTGCGGCGAGTCTGAACCACGCGCCGCCGGGTGCGCAAATGTCGCTCCCCGTGCGCGTGTCAGCTGTCGGGCGCCTTGGCCGCGGTCTCGACGCTCCGCGGGCGCGACAGCAGCCGCGCCATCAGGATGCCGCCTTCATAGAGCAGATACATCGGTATGGCGAGCGAGCATTGCGAGATGACATCCGGCGGCGTGAGAAAAGCTGCAAGGATGAAAATGCCGATCAGCACGTAGCCGCGGTGCTGCTTGAGCTTCTCGACGCGCACCAGCCCCATGATGACCATCAGCACCACCGCCACCGGCACCTCGAACGCCACGCCGAAGCAGAAGAACATGGTGAGCACGAAGTCGAGGTAGTTGTTGATGTCGGTCATCATCGCCACGCCCTTCGGCGTCGTCGCGATGAAGAACTTGAACATCACCGGGAACACGAAGTAGTAGGCAAACGCCATGCCGACGTAGAAGAGGACGATCGAGGAGACGAGCAGAGGCACTGCGAAGCGGCGCTCGTGGCGGTAGAGGCCCGGAGCCACGAACGCCCACAGCTGGTAGATGACGTAGGGCATCGCGAGGAAGAGCGCGGCGAAGAACGACAGCTTGAAGGGCGTGGTGAAGGGCGACATCACCCCGGTGGCGATGAGATTGCTGCCGTGCGGGAGCTTGGCGAGCAGCGGCTGCGCGAGGAAGCTGAACAGGTCGTTGGAGTAGATCACGCACGGCACCACGGCGAGCCCCACGGCAATCACCGAGCGCAGCAGCCGCTCGCGCAGCTCCAACAGGTGGGAGATCAGCGTCCCTTCGGCGAGCTTCTCAGGTTCCTCGCTCATCGGACTTCGGCGTCGCGCCCCGCGCGGCCGTCGGGTCGGCGCCGGTGGCGTCGGTGGCGTGGGCGTGCGAGAAGGTGTCGGTATGCGCGGGCGGTGCCGGCGCGGCCGGCGCCTCGGTGACCGCCGCACTCATGGGTGGTGCAGCCGGCGGCGCGCTCGCCCCACCGCTCGCCGCCTGCGCCTTGCGCGCCTGCTCGAGCTGCACTTCCTCCTCGAGCTGCTCGCGGAACTGGCGTGCCATGACGCGCGCCCGCCCGACCCAGCGGCCGATCTCGGACACCACGCGCGGCAGCTTCTCCGGTCCCAGAACGATCAGCGCCAGGACGAAGACGATCAGCAGCTCCGAGAATCGGCCCTCGAACAGATCAGGTGCTCCGTTCGGTCTTCGGATCGCTCTTCTTTGCGACTTCCGGGAACTCCGCATCCGCGCCTTCGGAGCGGATCTGCTTCGGCGGGGCGCTCTGTTCCTCCTCGCCCTCGCTCATCGCCTTCTTGAACCCGCGCACCGCGGCGCCGAGATCCGAGCCGACGCTCCGCAGCTTCTTCGCGCCGAACACGACGAGCACGACCAGCAGGATGATCAGGAGCTCCTTGGTTCCAATACCCATGCGTCACACACCCACGTCACTCTCCGCGCGTGCGGAGAAAAGAATTGGATGATAGGTCAAATGAGCCCCCGGAACCGTAGAAGTTCGCCCGATTCCGAAACGGCGTCACGCCCCCCATTCAGGGGGTCTCGAGCCAGAACGTCACCGGCCCCTCGTTGACCAGCGACACCTGCATGTCGGCGCCAAATACGCCTGAGGAAACAGGGGCATAGGCGCTCTGGGCCAGGGCGAGCAGGTGCGCGTAGAGCCGCCGCGCCTCCTCGGGAACGGCCGCCAGGCTGAACCCGGCACGGGTGCCTTGGTGAGTGTCGGCGGCGAGGGTGAACTGCGGCACGAGCAAGAGGCCCCCGCCCACATCGCGCAGCGACAGATTCATCCGGCCGTCGGCGTCGGGAAAGATGCGATAGGAGAGCACGCGCTCGATGAGGCGCTGCGCCGCCTGCTCGGTGTCCGCGCGGCGCACGCCGATCAGCGCAAGGATTCCTCGGCCGATCGCGCCGACCACTTCCCCACCGACACGCACCTCGGCGCGGCTGACTCGCTGGATGAGAGCGATCACTTGAGGCTCCTCGTGCGCATGGTAGCTGCAAGCGCTACGGCGTGGTCGGCGCCATCTGCGTCAACATCGACATCAACTACATCCCATGGCATGTGTGGCATTTGGGCCGGCTAGTCCGTAAGATTCGGGGCCGTTTTTTTCGAAGTGGTGGAGGGGCGGATGAACGGGCGGCGCACGCGAGCATCTTCCGTGCACGCGGTTTCGATCGCCGTGGCCGCAATCCTTGCCGCGGGCGCCTTGGCCGGCGCCGCACAGGAAGCTGCCGCTCCTGCTGCCGCTCCCGCTGCCGCTCCCGCTCACGCCGACCCGCGCCACGGCAAGGCCATCTCCTACACCTGCCTCGGCTGCCACGGGATCGACGGCTACAAGAACGCCTACCCCTCGTACAGCGTGCCGAAGCTCGAGGGACAGAATCCCGAGTATCTTGCTGCGGCGCTGCACGGCTATCGCGACGGCGATCGCGCACACTTGACGATGCACTCCCAGGCCGCGACGCTCTCGGACCAGGACATCGAGGACATCGCCGCTTACTTCGCCGGCAAGCCGCTCGCGCCGACCGGCAAGGCGCAGGGGACCGTGCCGCAGGCGGCGACGCTCTGCGTCTCGTGCCACGGGCAGGACGGGGTCGCGATCGCGCCGATGTACCCCTCACTCGCCGGCCAGCACGAGGACTACCTGGTGCGGGCGATCGAAGAGTACCGAAAGGGCGGGCGCAAGAACCCCGTCATGAAGGGCTTCGCCGCGAACCTCAAGGACGAGGATATCCAGGTCATCGCCCAGTACTTCAGCCACCTCACCCCCTCGCTCACCACCGAGGCGCGTCCCTACACCTGGCTCACCGCGCGCTGAGCGCGAGCGGCGCCATCCCTGGCCACCCGTTCGCCGCATGCGGCGAACCCTTCACGGCAGCTTTCACGAGGACGTCATCCGCGCTCGGCAAACTCCGCCAGCTCAGTCCTTGCTTGGGCCCTTGCCCTGCCTGAAAGGTACCGCTATGAACTCGACTCCCAGATCGAGCCCCATGGGGCTTGCCGCGGCGATCACTCTCGCCTTGACCCCGCTCGGTGCGCCCACTGCGCGCGCCGATGAGGACGGCGGTCGTGCCCGTCACGTGATCGTGATCTCGGTCGACGGCCTGCACGAGAGCGATCTCGAGGCCTACATCGCGACCCACGCCACCTCGACGCTCGCCAGGTTCGTCAACGAAGGCGCGTCCTACTCGAATGCGCACGCACCGTTTCCGTCGGATTCCTTCCCCGGCCTCACCGCGATCATGACGGGAGCGCATCCGAGATCGAGCGGGGTTTACTACGACGACAGCTGGAACCGCGCCATGCTGCCGGCGGGCACGACGAGCTGTGCGGGGGTGGTTCCGGGCGTCGAAGTCACCTACTTCGAGGCGGCCGACCTCAACCTCGGCTCGATCGATGCGGGCTCCAACGTGGGCGACCTGTCGAGTTTCGCGGCGATACAGCAGAACATCTACAGGATGTCCAAGCAGGCGCGCGATGCGATCGATCCCACGCAGCTGCCCGTCGACCCCGCCACCTGCCAGCCGGTCTACCCGCACTCTTACCTGCGCGTGAACACCGTGTTCGAGGTGGCCAAGGCGCACGGACTGCATACCGCCTGGTCCGACAAGCACGTCGCGTACGATCTGGTGAACGGACCCTCCGGGGCCGGTGTCGATGACCTGTTTGCGCCGGAGATCAACAGCCTCGTCCCCGGCGGGGGGGGCGATGACTGGACGAAAGATAACCTCAACACGCAGTTCTACGACTCGCTCAAGGTACAGGCAGTCCTCAATTGGGCACACGGCGCCGACCACGACGGCACGCCGAACGCCGCCGGCGCGCCCGTGATTTACGGAATGAACTTCCAGACGGTGTCGACGGCCCAGAAGCTCAACATCTCTCACTTCACCGGGGATGGCGGTGTCAAGGGTCTCGGCGGATACACCAACGCGGGCACGATCGCGGGTCCCGTGGTCGAGGGAGCGCTCGACTTCATCGACGCACAACTCGCGCGCATCGCCGCCGCGGTGGATCCGTACGATACGATGATCGTCGTCTCGGCCAAGCACGGGCAGTCGCCGCTCGATCGCGGCCAACTGCGCCTCATCGACGATGGGGAGGTGATCGGCGCGATCAATGACGCCTGGGCCGCGGGGCACCCTGCCGCCAGCAACCCACTCGTCGTGTTCGGGATCAACGACGACGGGATGCTGCTGTGGCTGTCGGACCGCTCCGAGACGGCCACCGAGTTCGTGCGCAGCTTCCTGTGGGGCTACACGCCGAAGAAGACCGGTGGCTCGGACGCCGACGGCAACTTCGTCGACTTGAGCGGCACCGTGCCGCACTCGGGCCTCAGGCGGATCTACGCGGGTGCCGACGCGGCGGAGTTCATCGGCGTACCGGCGAGCGATGACCGCGTGCCGGACATCATCGGCATCGCGGCTGTCGGGACCGTCTACTCAAACCCGACCAAGATCAAGAAGATCGCCGAGCACGGTGGCAACGCGCCGCAGGATCGGCACGTGCCGATCATCCTCTGGGGCGCCGGTGTGCATCGCGTGCGCGTCGATGAGGCCGTGCAGACGGCGCAGATTGCCCCGACGGTGCTCGAGGCGCTCGGGCTGTCAGCCCACGAGCTCAAGGGCGTGAGGCTCGAGCACACCGAGGCCCTGCCGGGCGCCGGCGAGGATTAGAGCACCCCGACTCCGACAGCCCGGGCGTCCGGCTCCCAACCGAACGCCCGGGCCACCGCGCTCACTGTCTCAGCCGGATAGTGGGCGCTTCTTCAGGGCACCGGTGCTGGCGCAGTTCCTCTTCGGTGCAGGCGACCGGATACCAGCCGGCGGGATGGACGGTCGCCGGCTGCGGGAAGTAGTGAGCCGCGTGTAGTGTCGGGCGGGGCGCTGGCTTGGGCTTGGGCCTCAGTGGCGGCGGCCTCGTGGCCGCCGAGGCCAGTCGCTGCACCGGGCTGATGCGGCTTGCAGTCACCAGGGGGCTGCGGCTGCCCGCGGCGGCGCTCACGCGGGTGCTGGAACCCACCGCTACCATCCCGCGGCCGCCGGAACTACTGGCGGCGGCCGCGTGGCCGCCTCCCCCGCCGTTGTGCGATCCTCCTGCGACCGCAACGGAGGACACGAGGATCAGGAATGCGCCTACCGTGTTCCTCATAAGGCACCCCGGCTGCACGCTCGTTACGCTGGAGGGAACTTACACCTGCGCGCCACAGTATTCCATAACGCGCAGGCCCCGGAGGCTGACGCCCCCTGAGGTTGAGGAAGCTTAAGGCTCCCATAAGCCGCTCTTCCTATCTTATGGACCAGGCCCAAAGCTTTATCGAACGGAGCAAGGCAATGAAACTGTTGAATCTCATCAGGAAGCCGCTCATTGCGGCAGTCCTCGGCGCAGCGACGATCGCCGTGCCGGTCGGCGCGCTGTACGCAGTCGGCGCGAGCCGCGCGGTGGCCACGACCGCCCTCGCCGCGCCCGCCGCCGC
>JACXTT010010649.1_pt1 | contig 12370 bp, 12 predicted proteins | sample 9270951 | NCBI WGS metagenome assembly JACXTT01 (sample SAMN15532306, study PRJNA645909) | rock metagenome | isolation source: weathered quartz diorite | place: Puerto Rico | collected 2017-06-21 | reverse complement strand
CCCGGCTCCATCTGCACCACCCGCATCGTCGCGGGCGTGGGCGTGCCCCAAATCACCGCCATCTCCAACGTCTCCGATGCCTTGAAAGGCACGGGCGTGCCCTGCATCGCCGACGGCGGCATCCGCTTCTCGGGCGACATTTCCAAGGCACTGGCGGCGGGCGCCAACACCGTCATGATGGGCTCGATGTTTGCCGGTACCGAAGAAGCACCTGGCGAAGTGATCCTCTACCAGGGCCGCAGCTACAAATCCTACCGCGGCATGGGCAGCCTGGGCGCGATGGCCGACGGCTCGGCCGACCGCTACTTCCAGGACGCCGCCGCCAAGGCCGACAAATTCGTCCCCGAAGGCATCGAAGGCCGCGTGGCCTACAAGGGAAGCGTGCTGGCGATCATCTACCAATTGGTGGGCGGCGTGCGCCAATCGATGGGCTACTGCGGTTGCGCCTCCATCGACGAGCTGCGCGAAAAAGCCGAGTTCGTGGAAATCACCTCGGCCGGCATGAAGGAATCCCACGTGCACGACGTGCAAATCACCAAGGAAGCGCCGAACTACCGTTCCGGCGACTGATTCCAAAAAAACGCGGCGATTATTCGCCGCGTTTTTCCATCCGCACTACGTTTAAAAACCTTCGAGAGTTCCATGCATTCAAAAATCCTCATCCTCGATTTCGGCTCCCAAGTGACGCAACTGATCGCCCGCCGCGTGCGCGACGCCGGCGTGTTTTCGGAAGTGTTTCCGTACGACGTATCCGACGAGTTCGTGCGCAACTACGGCGCCGCCGGCGTGATCCTTTCCGGCAGCCACAGCTCGACCCTGGAAGGCGAAGCGCCGAAAGCGCCGCAAGCCGTGTTCGAATTGGGTGTGCCCGTGCTGGGCATCTGCTACGGCATGCAGACCATGGCGGCCCAGCTGGGCGGCAAGGTGGAAAATGGCGCCGTGCGTGAATTCGGTTACGCCGAAGTGCGCGCCCGCGGCCACACGGCGCTGCTGAACGGCATCAACGACTTCGTCACCGATGAAGGCCACGGCATGCTGAAGGTCTGGATGAGTCACGGCGACAAGGTGCTGGACATGCCCCCCGGCTTCAAGCTGATGGGCAACACCCCCAGCTGCCCGATCGCGGCCATGGCCGATGAAGAGCGCCATTTCTATGGCGTGCAGTTCCACCCCGAAGTGACCCACACGGTGCAGGGCAAAGCCATGCTGGGCCGCTTCGTCCACGAAATCTGCGGCTGCAAATCGGACTGGAACATGCCCGACTACATCAGCGAAGCGGTCGAAAAAATCCGCGCCCAGGTGGGCCAGGACGAAGTCATCCTGGGCCTGTCCGGCGGCGTGGATTCGAGCGTCGCCGCCGCCCTGATCCACCGCGCCATCGGCGATCAATTGACCTGCGTCTTCGTCGACCACGGCCTCTTGCGCCTGGACGAAGGGAAGATGGTGATGGACATGTTCGCCAAGAATCTGGGCGTCAAGGTCATCAAGGTCGACGCCGAAGACCAGTTTCTCGGCCACCTGGCCGGCGTGGCCGATCCGGAAGCCAAGCGCAAGATCATAGGCCGCGAATTCGTCGAAGTGTTCCAGGCCCACGCCAAGGAACTGCCCAGCGCCAAGTGGCTGGCCCAGGGCACGATTTATCCCGACGTGATCGAAAGCGCCGGCAAGGGCAAAAAAGGCCAGACCATCAAGAGCCACCACAACGTGGGCGGCCTGCCGGAAACCTTGAATTTGAAATTGCTGGAACCCCTGCGCGAACTGTTCAAGGACGAAGTGCGCAAGCTCGGCGTGGCCCTCGGCCTGCCGCACGACATGGTCTACCGCCATCCTTTCCCCGGCCCCGGCCTGGGCGTGCGCATCCTCGGCGAAGTGAAAAAGGACTACGCCGACCTGCTGCGCCGCGCCGACGCCATCTTCATCGAAGAGTTGCGCAACACGACCTTCGAGGCCATGCCCATCGAAGGCATCGACGCCGGCGACCTGCCGCGCAACTGGTACGAAGCCACCAGCCAGGCCTTTGCCGTCTTCCTGCCCGTCAAATCGGTGGGCGTGATGGGCGACGGCCGCACCTATGAATGGGTGGTCGCTCTGCGCGCCGTGCAAACCCTCGACTTCATGACCGCCCAATGGGCCCACCTGCCGCACGCGCTGCTGGGCAGAGTGTCGAATCGCATCATCAATGAGGTACGGGGCATCAACCGGGTGGTGTACGACATTTCGGGGAAGCCGCCGGCGACGATTGAGTGGGAGTAGGCTTGCCAAGGGGCATGGTAGCGTGCGATGCAGCTTGATTGCCCACATTTTCAAAAAAATTGCATGGTTTCGCCATGCACGCATCTGCATCGTCGAGCTCGTACACGTGGCCCTGCGCCTGTCGATTACCGACCAGAGAGAGGTTCAAAATCGCCATCCGCGTCAGAGGCATGGCAAGGATGCCGCGGCCGGCTCCTGTGATAGCCAATCAGACCCAGCAGCATGGCGCGGTTGTGCCTAAGTAGCGCGCAGCTTCGCCGCGCCGGCGCGCCGTTCCAGCAATTCGAAAGCCAGCATCCCGGCCAGCATGGCGCCGGTGAAAATCAGCGCCTTCGGGTTGCCGGTGGCCAGCGACGCGAGGGCAGGGCCGGGGCAGAAACCGGCGAGGCCCCAGCCGGCGCCGAAGGCCAGGGCGCCCAGCACCAGGCGGCGGTCGATGCGGGTCGCGCTCGGCAGGCGCATGGGCTCGCCCAGCAGCGAGCGCGCACGCTTGCCGGCGAAGCGAAAGCCCACCAGCCCGACCAGGATCGCGCCGCCCATGACGAAGGCCAGCGACGGATCCCAGTTGCCGGCCAGGTCGAGAAAGCCCTGCACCTTGGCGGGATTGGTCATTCCCGAGACGATCAGGCCGATGCCGAAGACCAGGCCGACCAGCAATGCGCTCATCATGGACATGTTTGCGTTCTCCTCAAGCCAATACGTGGCGCAGCATGAATACGGTGACAAAACCGGCCAGCATGAACGCGCCGGTGGCCACCAGCGAGCGCAGAGAAAGGCGCGACAGGCCGCACACGCCGTGGCCGCTGGTGCAGCCGGCACCGTAACGGGTGCCGATGCCGACCAGCAGGCCGGCCGCCACCAGCGCGCCGTCGCCGGCGTCGACGCGGGCCTCGGGCAGGGCCGCAAACAGGGCGTAGACCAGCGGCGCCCCGACCAGGCCGGCCAGGAACGCGAGCCGCCAGGCGAGCTCGCCTGGCGCCGGGCGCAGCAGGCCGCCGACGATGCCGCTGATGCCGGCGATCCTGCCGTTGAGCAGTACAAAGGCCGAGGCGGCGAAGCCGATCAGCAAGCCGCCGGCCAGCGCCGGCCATGGTGTGAAATGCATCCAGTCGATGTGCATGGTGTCTGCCTTACTGTTTGGTACAGAACTGTTGATACAGGACGTCCAGCACGGCTATCGCTTCCTTGCTGGCCAGGCTGTAATGGATCTGCTTGCCTTCGCGGCGCGTGTTGACCAGCTGTTCCTCGCGCAGCACGCCCAGCTGTTGGGACAAGGTCGGCTGCTCGATGCCCAGCATGGATGCGAGTTCGCTGACGCAGAATTCGCCTTGCGTCAGCTGGCACAACAGCAGCAGGCGATCGGGGTTGCCGAGGGCCTTGAGCAGGGCGCAGGCGCGCGCCGCAGCGGCCTGCATCTGCTGTACGTCGAGTCTGTTTTGATGGTGCGCCACTCTGCAGCTCCCCGGAATAAAATCAACTGGAATATATTATATGTTCGGACGATATATATTTCAATAGATTGTGTGGAGGGGGATCGGTGGCGATGTGCGGCGCCCCGCTGGCGCGCGGCACCGCGCCGGCCCGCAATGAAGCCCCACTGGCATCGACACATCAGGATGCACGCGCCCGCCCTTGCGCCGCTGGTATCATAGGCGCTTCTGCACTGCGGCCAGTCCCGCATTGCCCACCGAGGAACCCGATGCATTCGAGGCTGGAGCGGTTGAGCAGCTTGCTGCGGCACAGGCACGTCAAAGGCTTGCTGGCCGGCGCCGGGGTGCTGACCCTGGTGCACATTGTCGGCACCCTGGGCTACCACTTTTTGGGCCGGCCGCATGCCTCATGGATCGACAGCTTTTACATGACCTTCATCACCGTCGCCACCATTGGCTACGGCGAGACGGTCGATTTGAGCCACCATCCGATGGGGCGGCTGTTCACGGTGATGATTGCCATTTTGGGCATCGGGACCATGAGTTATGTGTTCTCCACCGTGGTGGCACTGCTGGTCGATGGGGACATCAACACACAGCGGAGGAGACGGCGCATGGACAAGGACATCGCCCGGCTGTCCGGACACTACATCGTGTGCGGAATCGGCCGGGTCGGCGGCAACGTCGCCAAGGAACTCATCAGCACGCGGCGCCGCTTCGTGGTGCTCGAGAGTGATCGGGCAGCGCTCGATGCGTGGCTGGAGCATCATCCGCACACGCTCTACGTGCACGACGATGCGGCCGATGACGCCGCCCTGCAGCGCGCCGGCCTGATGGGGGCGGCAGGGGTGTTCGCGGTGACGGGCGACGACAGCCACAACCTGATGATCGCCATGTCCGTCAAGATGCTCAATCCGGCGGCGCGCGTGGTGGTGCGCCTGCACGACGTGCGCAATGCCAGCAAGGCGCGCCATGCCGGCGCCGATGAAATCGTTTCGCCCGATTTCACGGGCGGCATGCGCATCGCCTCGGCGATGGTGCGTCCCCACGTGGTCAACTTCATGGAGCAGATGCTGCGCAGCGAAGAGGGCATGCGGGTCGAGGAGCTGGTGCTGCCGGCAGGGATGGCGCCGGTGGCGCTGGGTCAGCTTTTACCCAGGTCGCGCAGCTACATGCTGATGGCCGCCCACGAGAACGGCCGCTGGACCTTCAATCCGGCCGACGACATGCAGGTGGGCGGCGGCGTGACGCTGGTGCTGATGGCCGATCCGGACGGACGGGAGATGGCGCAGGAGCGGGTGCGTAGTCACCGTTGATGTCGGCCTGCCCGCTGATTTTGATGCAGGTCAAAGATTTCTGATCTTCACTTTCATACACTGCGACGGTCAGGCTGGCCTGCCCGAGGCCCGCCGTTCATGAAAGCCTGCATGTCCCACGTCACTGCCGCCGCACCGGTCACCGTGCATTTCGACCCCGAGCTGCTGCGCAGGATCAGCCGCCCCGGACCGCGCTACACCTCCTACCCGACCGCCGACCGCTTCCACGGCGGCTACGGCTATGGCGATTACCTCGCTGCCGTCGCCGCGCGGCGCAGCCGCGGCGCGGTGCAACCACTGTCGCTGTATGTGCACATTCCGTTCTGCGACACCGTCTGCTACTACTGCGCCTGCAACAAGATCGTTACCCGGCGCAGCGAGAAGGCGGCCCGCTACCTCGCCTATCTCAAGCGCGAGATCGCCATGCAGGGAGCCCTGTTCACGGGGATGCAGCAGTTGCGCCAGCTGCACCTGGGCGGCGGCACCCCGACCTATCTGTCGGATGCGCAGATGGAAGAACTGCTGGCCTGCCTGCGCCATCACTTCGCCTTCGCCAGCGATGCCGAAGGCGAATACGCGATCGAGGTCGATCCCCGTACCGTCACGCCCGAGCGCATCGGGCAGCTGCGCCGGCAGGGCTTCAATCGCCTCAGCCTGGGCGTGCAGGATTTCGACGACACCGTCCAGCGCGCCGTCAACCGCGTCCAGCCGGAGGCGCAGACTTTGGCCATCATCGGCGCGGCGCGCGCGCAGGGCTACCGCTCCATCAATATCGACCTGATCTACGGCCTGCCCGAACAGACCATGACCAGCATGGCCGCCACGCTCGAACGGGTGGTCAACGCCGATCCGGACCGCATCGCCCTGTACCATTACGCCCACCTGCCGCACCTGTTCAAGCCGCAGCGCCGCATCGACAGAACGCGCCTGCCCGATGCCGACACCAGGCTGGCCATGCTGGGCATGGCGATCGAGCGCTTTGGCGGGGCCGGCTATGTGTACATCGGCATGGACCATTTTGCCAAGCCGGACGACGAGCTGGCCGTGGCCCAGCGCCAGGGCCGGTTGCACCGCAACTTCCAGGGCTACTCGACCCACGCCGATGCCGACATCGTCGCCTGCGGCGTGTCCGCCATCGGCGCGGTCGGCACCAGCTACAGCCAGAACGCCAAGACGCTCGATGCCTACTACGACGCCATCGACGCACAGCGCCTGCCGGTCGAGCGCGGCATCGCGCTCACCATGGACGACGTGCTGCGGCGGACCATCATTCAGATGCTGATGTGCCAGTTCGAACTGTCGGTCGCCGCGGTCGAGCAAGCCTTTCCCATCGTGTTCGCCGACTATTTCCGCATCGAGCTGCAGGCGCTGTCAGCGCTGGAGCAGGACGGCCTGGTGGCAATCGATGGGGACTGGATCAGCGTCACCGAGCGGGGACGTCTGTTGATCCGCAACGTCTGCATGGTATTCGACGCGTATCTCGGCAAGCCGGTCGGCCGCGCCGATGCCAGAGCGCCGGCGCGGTTTTCCGCCACCGTGTGAGCCGGCCATGATCGCCGCCGCGCTGATGCCGATGCTGGCCATGCTGCTGGTCGGCCTGGCCGGCAGCGTCCATTGCGTCGGCATGTGCGGCGGCATCGTCAGCGCTTTCTCGATGCTGCCGCCACGGCCGTTTCCCGTGCCGGTGGTCGCGCGCGCCGGCAGGGCGTTGACGCGGGTGGCCGCCTACAACGCGGGCCGCATCTGCAGCTATACATGCGCAGGGGCGCTGGCCGGCACCATCGGCGGCAGGGCCGGCGGCGCGGGCCAACTGGCGCGGCTGGCAGGCATTGCCATGCCGGGCTTATGGCTTGCCAGTGCAATGTTGATCGCGCTTGGTCTGTATCTGAGCGGGGCCTGGCGCGGCCTGGCCGTGCTGGAGCGGTTCGGCGGCCACCTGTGGCGCCATCTGGAACCGCTTACCGCGCAGCTGCTGCCGCTCGACCGGCCCCACAAGCTGTTTGCGATGGGCGCGATCTGGGGCTGGCTGCCCTGCGGGATGGTCTACAGCAGCCTGCTCGCCGCGCTGGTGTGCGGCTCGGCCTGGCAGGGCGCCTCGCTGATGCTGGCCTTTGGTCTGGGCACTCTGCCGTTGCTGATGGTGGCGGGCATCGCGGGCGCGCGCCTGCGCGCCGTGCTGCAGCGGCCCGCCGCGCGGGCGGCCTGCGGCGTCATGGTGGCCGGCTTCGGCGTGACCGGTATGCTGCGGGCAGCGGGTGGTGTTACGGCCTTGTTGCCGGGCTTCTGTCTGGGGCCGGCATGAACGACAGCGCCATCGTCCCATGTTTTCACTGCGGCCTGCCGGCACCGAAGCGTACCGCCTTTCTCCTGCTGATCGATGGCGCCGAGCGGCCCATGTGCTGCCCGGGCTGCCTGGCGGTGGCATCGAGTATCGTCAGCCAGGGCCTGGGGGAATTCTACCGCCAGCGTACCGCCTACGCAGCGCCGCCGCCGCAACCGCCCGCGCGAGGGGCCGCCATGCGGGTGGAAGGGGACGACGCGGAACAGTCGGCACTGCTGTCGCTGGAAGGGGTGCGCTGCGCCGCCTGCAGCTGGCTGATCGAAGGCCGTCTGATGCGGGAGGCGGGCATGTGCGAAGTGGAAGTCAACGCCGGCTCGGCGCTGTTGCGTCTGCGCTGGCGCGGCAACGCCGCCAGGCTCGACGCCTGGATCGCGATCCTGGCCGCCATCGGCTACCGTGCTTTTGCCTTCGACGCCGCCAGCCATGCGGCCAGCCTGGAGCAGCAACGGCGCCTGCTGTTCAAGCGCCTGTTCGTGGCGGGCCTGTCGATGATGCAGGTGATGATGTATGTTTTGCCCGTCTATCTCGCCAGCGGCGCCGCTGCAGGCGACATGGATGGCGCCACCCGCCTGCTGCTGCAATGGGCGGCCTGCGCCCTGACCGCGCCGGCAGTGCTGTATTCGGCGCAGCCGTTCTGGCGCGGCGCCTGGCGGCAACTGCGTGCGGGCCGCCCCGGCATGGACCTGCCGGTGGCGCTGGGGATAGGCGCCGCTTTTGCCGGCAGCGTGATCGCGCTGGTGCGCGGCGGCGGCGCCACCTATTTCGATGCCGTCAGCATGTTCATTTTCCTGCTGCTGGCCACCCACTACATGGAATTGCGCGTGCGCTGCGCCGGCGCCGGCCTGCTGCAGCGCCTGCGCCAGGGCCAGCCGCAAGCGGCCACGCGTTTTGACGACTATCCGGCGCGCCGCGCTACCGCCGTGGTGCCGGCGTCGGCGCTGCGGGTGGGCGATCATGTGCTGGTGGCGCCCGGTGAAGCGCTGCCGGCCGACGGCGTCATCATCGAAGGCAGCAGCGAGCTGGTACTGGCCCTGCTGACGGGCGAACCGCTGCCGCAGCCGTGCAGCATGGGCGATGCGACGCCGGGCGGCGCCGTCAACGCCGGCCAGCCGCTGGTGCTGCGGGTGACGCGGATCGCGGGAGAGAGCATGCTGGCGCGTCTGGCCTCGCTGGTGGAACAGGCCAGTGCGGGCAAGCCGGCGCTGGCTGCCTGGGCCGACCGGGTCGGCGCCTGGTTCGTGCTGGCGTTGCTGATGCTGGCGGCGGCCGCCTTTGTCTGCTGGTATCCCCTCGACCACGCGCGCGCCTGGGAAGTGGCGGTGGCGATGCTGGTGGTGTCCTGTCCCTGCGCGCTGTCGCTGGCGGCGCCGGCGGCGCTGGCGGCCGCCTCCGCGCGCCTGCTGGCCGACGGCGTGCTGGTGGTGCGCCCCCATGTTCTCGAAACGCTGGCGCGCGCCACCCACGTGGTGTTCGACAAAACGGGAACGCTGACCAGCGGCAGGCTGGTACTGGACCGGGGCGACAGCGTGGGCGACTACCCCGTTCCCGCGCTGCTGCGCATTGCCGCTGCGTTGGAGGCGGGCAGCCGCCACCCCTTTGCCGCAGCCATCGCCGCAGCCAGCGGACCTGTCATCGAAGTGGCCACCGATGTCTTCCATCACGTCGGCGCCGGCATCAGCGGCACGGTGGCCGGGCGGCGCTGGCGGCTCGGCAGCGCAGTCTTCACCGGTCAGGCAGACACGCACGCCACCAGCGCCAGCAGGATCTACCTCGCTGACGACAACAGGCTGCAGGCGGTATTCACCTTCAGCGACAGCCTGCGGGCTGACGCCGTCACCACCGTGACGGCTTTGCGCGGGCGCGGCCGCACGGTCAGCATCCTCAGTGGCGACGGTGCCGCTGCAGTGGCGGCGGTGGCGGCCCGCCTGGGCATCACCGGCTGGCGCGCGGGCCAGTCGCCGGAGCAGAAGCTGGCGGCCGTGACAGCCTTGCAGGCGCGCGGCGCCATCGTCGCCATGGTCGGCGACGGTGTCAACGACGCCGCCGTGCTGCGCGCCGCCGACGTGTCCTTTGCCATGGGCGCCGGCAGCGACCTGGCTTGCCTGCAGGCCGATTGCGTGCTGCTGCGCGACCGCCTGGCCAGCCTGGCGGCCAGCGCGCAGATTGCGCGGGCCTGCATGCGGGTGATGCGGCAAAACCTCGCCTGGGCGCTGCTCTATAACGCCTTTGCAATCCCCGCCGCCGCATGTGGCCTGCTGCAGCCCTGGATGGCGGCGGCCGGGATGTCGGTCAGCTCCGCGCTGGTGGTGGGCAACGCGCTGCGCCTGCGTTTGCGACGCCCGGCCGCGACGGTGGGGCCATGATGGAAGCGCTGATCCTGCTGGTGCCCCTGAGTGTGCTGCTGGTGGGCGTGGCCGTGTGGGTATTCTTTGCCGCGGCCGATGGGGGGCAGTTCGACGATCTCGAAGGACCGCGCTGGCGCGTGCTGCAGGACGACGACAGCGTGGTCGACTCGCACAGCGAGGCATCCGGGCGGTTTTGATTCACATCAAAGATTTTTGATCGCCAGAAATCTAATCTGGCGCCATCCTGTCCACGATGGAGAATCACGGTGTCATCCACTCCCGCATCCGCAGCGCCACCCGCCACGGCGGCCGCGCTGCCCGCTGAAAGCTACAACTACAAGGTGGTGCGCCAGTTCGCCATCGCCACCGTGTTCTGGGGCGTGATCGGCATGCTGGTGGGCGTCGTCATCGCGGCCCAGCTGGCCTGGCCCGCCCTCAATTTAGACCTCCCCTGGTTCAGCTACGGCCGCCTGCGCCCCTTGCACACCAACGCCGTCATCTTCGCCTTCGGCGTGTGCGGCCTGTTTGCCACATCCTATTACGTGGTGCAGCGTACCTGCCAGGTGCGGCTGTTCTCCGATCGCCTGACCGCCTTCACGTTCTGGGGCTGGCAGGCGGTGCTGCTGTCGGCCGTCATCACCCTGCCGATGGGTTTCACGCGCGGCAAGGAGTACGCGGAACTGGAGTGGCCGATCACGATCGCGATTGCCGTGGTGTGGGTGGTGTACGCCGTGGTCTTCTTCGGCACCATCGTCAGGCGCAAGGTGCGCCACATCTACGTGGCCAACTGGTTTTTCGGCGCCTACATCATCGCCGTCGCGCTGCTCCATATCGTCAACGGCGCCAGCATGCCGGCCTCCTTCATGAAATCGTATTCCGCCTACGCCGGTGTGCAGGACGCCATGATCCAGTGGTGGTACGGCCATAACGCGGTGGGCTTCATCCTCACCGCGGGCTACCTGGGCATGGTGTATTACTTCATCCCGAAACAGGCCGAGCGCCCGGTGTATTCCTACCGCCTGTCGATCGTGCACTTCTGGGCCCTGATCTTCACCTATATGTGGGCCGGTCCACACCACCTGCATTACACGGCGCTGCCCGACTGGACCCAGTCGATCGGCATGGTGTTCTCCCTGATCCTGCTGGCGCCATCGTGGGGCGGCATGATCAACGGCGTGATGACCCTGTCGGGCGCATGGCACAAGCTGCGCTCGGACCCCATCCTCAAGTTCCTGATCGTCTCGCTGTCCTTCTACGGCATGGCCACCTTCGAAGGCTCCATGCTGTCGATCAAGACCATCAACGCGCTGTCGCACTACACCGACTGGGGCATCGCCCACGTCCATGCGGGGGCGCTGGGCTGGGTAGGCTTCATCACCATGGGCTCCATCTATTACCTGCTGCCCCGCCTGGCCGGGCGCACCAGCATGTGGAGCACCCGGCTGATCGACCTGCACTTCTGGGTCGCCACCATCGGCATCGTGCTCTACATCGCGGCCATGTGGATCGCCGGTGTCATGCAGGGGATGATGTGGCGCGCCGTGAACGCCGACGGCACCCTGACCTATACCTTCGTCGAGGGCGTCAAGGCGACCTTTCCGTACTATGTGATCCGCTTCGGCGGGGGTCTGTTGTACCTGTCGGGCATGCTGATCATGGCGTACAACGCCTGGCAGACCCTGCGCGGCACCCGCGCCGTCGATCCCCGCATCCCCGGTTTGCCGCAGGAGCCCCACAGCGCCGGCACACCGAACCCCCTTACCACCGGAGGCCCCCGTGAAGTTTTCGCATGAATCGATTGAAAAGAATCCCTGGCTGCTCATTGCACTGGTGCTGCTGGTGATTTCCTTCGGCGGCCTGGTCGAGATCGTGCCCCTGTTTTTCCAGAAGTCGACCACCGAACCGGTGGCGGGACTGGCGCCGTATTCGCCGCTGCGGCTGATGGGCCGTGACGTCTATGTTCGCGAGGGCTGCTACAACTGCCATTCGCAGATGATCCGCCCGTTCCGCGCCGAGACGGAGCGCTACGGCCACTATTCGGTGGCCGGCGAATTCGTCTACGACCGGCCGTTCCAGTGGGGTTCCAAGCGCACCGGGCCCGACCTGGCGCGGGTGGGCGGGCGCTACAGCGATGAATGGCACCGCACCCACTTGAACAATCCCCGTGACCTGGTGCCGGAATCGAATATGCCGGGCTATCCCTGGCTGGCCAGCCGCAAGCTCGAGGGCGGCGAGGTGGTGGCCCGCATGAAGGCGTTGCAGCGCCTGTCGGTGCCCTACACGGCCAGCGACATCGCCGGTGCGCCCGAGGCGGTCGCCAACAAGACCGAGGAAGACGCGCTGGTCGCCTACCTGCAGGGGTTGGGCATCCTGATCAAGAACCGCCACTGAGAGGAAGCACCATGCAAACCCTGTTCGATCACGCCAGCAGCGTCATGACGGTCGCCAGCTTGTTCACCTTCATCGGCATCCTGGCCTGGACCTTCCTGCTGCGCCGGGAAGCCGATTTCGCGGCAGCCGCCGGCCTGCCGTTCGCCGATGCCGATGCCGCTACGGATGCGGGCGGGGAGAGCGGCGATGTCTGATTTCACCGCCGGCTTCTGGGACTGGTACATCGCGGTCATCTGCGTGCTTGGTATCGCCGGCTGCGCCTTGCTGCTGTGGTCCCAGTCCACCGTCACCGTC
>JACXTT010010648.1_pt1 | contig 12370 bp, 9 predicted proteins | sample 9270951 | NCBI WGS metagenome assembly JACXTT01 (sample SAMN15532306, study PRJNA645909) | rock metagenome | isolation source: weathered quartz diorite | place: Puerto Rico | collected 2017-06-21 | reverse complement strand
GATTCATGCTTTTTGAGGGTTTCGGGGACACTGGGTTCCCGCGCCGTCCCGCCTGCCAATGACCCTGGCTGCGCTGCAAATACCGGCCCAGATACCGGCCGCCGTCGGACTATGGTGCGGCGCCGCCCTCTTGGCGGTTGCGGCCACAGGTATCCTTATTGGCCGGCGGCCCTGGGGCTGGGCGCCGGTCTACGGTGGCTGCCTGATCGTCAGCCTTGCGGGCCTTGCGGCTGCCTTCTGGCATCTGTCGATGCGACTGCCGCCTGCGGTGATGAGCCTGCCGGTCGGTCTGCCGGGCGTCGGCAGCAGCTTCCGCCTCGATGCGCTCGGCGCGTTCTTTCTGCTGGTCGCCAATTTCGGTGGCGCCGTCGCGAGCCTCTATGCGCTCGGCTACGGCCGGCACGAGACGTCGCCCTTGCGGGTGTTGCCGTTCTATCCGGCCTATCTCGCCGGCATGAATCTCGTCGTCCTCGCCGACGACGCGGTGTCGTTCCTGATCGCCTGGGAATTCATGTCGCTGTCGTCCTGGGCGCTGGTGGTGTCGAACCATCGCGCCAATGAGAACATCCGCGCAGGCTTCGTCTATCTTCTGATGGCGAGCATGGGCACGCTGACGCTGGTGCTGGCCTTCGGCGTGCTGGCCGGCGTCACCGGCGACTACAGTTTCGCCTCGATCCGCACGCATCATCCGGAAGCCTTCGCGGGGAGCCTGGTATTTCTGCTCGCGCTGATCGGTGCAGGCTCGAAGGCAGGCCTCGTGCCGTTGCACATCTGGCTGCCGCTCGCCCATCCGGCGGCGCCCAGTCACGTCTCGGCGCTGATGAGCGGCGTGATGACCAAGATCGCGATCTACGGCTTCATCCGGATCACCTTTGATCTGGTCGGCGCTCCGGTCTGGTGGTGGAGTCTCGTCGCGCTCGGCGTTGGCGGCGTGACGGCCGTGCTGGGCGTGCTCTACGCGGTGATGCAGCAGGACGTGAAGCGGCTGCTCGCCTATTCCACGGTGGAGAATGTCGGCATCGTGTTCATCGGGCTCGGCCTTGGCATGGCGTTCCGGGCGAGCAACATGCCGGTGCTGGCGGCGCTCTCGATCACGGCAGCGCTGCTGCATGTGTTCAACCACTCGCTGTTCAAGAGCCTGCTGTTCTTCGGCGCGGGCGCGGTGGTGGCCGCGACCGGCGAGCGCAACATGGAAAGGCTTGGCGGTCTCATCCATCGCCTGCCGCACACCGCGGTGGCGTTTCTGATCGGTTGCGCCGCGATCTCGGCGCTGCCGCCGCTCAACGGCTTTGTGTCGGAGTGGCTGACCTTCCAGGCCATCCTGGTCGGGCCCGAGCTGCCGCAATGGGGCTTGCGCTTCATCATTCCCGCTGTCGGCGCCATGCTCGCGCTGTCGGCCGCGCTGGCCGCGGCCTGCTTCGTCAAAGCCTATGGGATCGTGTTTCTCGGCCGGCCGCGAAGTCCCGCGGCCGCAGCCGCCCACGAGACCGACAAGTTTTCGCTCGCGGCGATGTTCCTGCTGGCCGCACTTTGCCTCGCAGCGGGCATCCTGCCGGGCGCGGCGATCGACTTCATCGCGCCGGTGGTGCAGGGGCTCGCCGGTGGCAGGCTCCCGGTGCAGATCGGCCAGGCCTGGAGCTCGCTGGTGCCGATCGCGTCGAGCCGCAGCTCCTATAACGGCCTTCTGATCCTTGGCTTCCTCGTGGTTTCGGGGCTGCTGACCGCCTTGGCCGTGCATCGTTTCGCGACGCGGGCCACGCGGCGGAGCGACATCTGGGACTGCGGCTATCCGGACGCGACGCCGGCCGCGCAATACAGCGGCTCGAGCTTCGCCATGCCGATCCGCCGGGTGTTCGGCGCCACCATGTTCCACGTCCGCGACACGGTCGATATGCCGCGGCCCGGCGAGACCCGGACCGGGCGCTTCCAGGTCCGCGTGGTCGACCCGGCCTGGCACTGGTTCTACGGCCCGGCCACGCGCGCCGTTGGGCGCGCATCGGCCGCGCTGAACTGGCTCCAGTTCCTGACAATCCGCCGCTACCTGACCCTGGTGTTTGCGACCCTCGTGCTGCTTCTTTTGGTGGTGGCAGCATGGCGATAGCGATCGAGCTCGTGTTCCAGGTGTTGCAGATGCTGCTGGTGTTGGCGCTGGCGCCATTGGTGTTGGGCGTCAGCCGCAAGATAAAGGCGCGGCTTCTGCGCCGCATGGGGCCGCCGACCTGGCAGCCCTACGTCGATCTCTGGAAGCTCCTGCACAAGGAGGTGGTGCTGGCGCACAACGCCTCGTGGCTCTACCGCTCGGCGCCTTATCTCGTATTCGCCACCACCTGGGTGGCGGCGGCGCTGGTGCCGACCTATGCGATCAACCTGATGTTCTCCTGGTCGGCCGATCTCATCGCCATCGTGGCATTGCTCGCCACCGGGCGCTTCGCGCTGGCGCTCGCCGGCATGGATGCCGGCACCGCGTTCGGCGGCATCGGCTCCTCGCGCGAGATGATGATCGCCTCGCTCGCCGAGCCCGCGATGCTGCTCGTGGTGTTCAGCGTGGCGCTGATCGCGGGCACCACGCAGCTTTCCACCATGGCGTCGCAATTCATCAATGGCAGCGTCGGCCTCCGCGTCTCGCTGGGGCTTGCGATGTTCGCCTTCGTGTTCGTGGCGATCGCAGAGAACGCGCGGATTCCCGTCGACAATCCGGCGACCCATCTCGAGCTCACCATGGTGCACGAGGCCATGGTGCTGGAATATTCCGGCCGGCATCTGGCGATGATCGAGGCCGCTGCGGGGCTGAAGTTGCTCCTCTATTTCTCGCTGCTTGCCTGCCTGTTCGTGCCGTTCGGCATGGTGACCGGCGACAAGAACGTCGATTCCGTTCTGGTCGGCCTGATGACGTTCATCGGCAAGATCCTGGTGCTAGCGGTGCTACTGCCGGTCGGCGAAACGTCCGTCGCCAAGATGCGGGTGTTCCGTTATCCGATCTTCCTCGGCAGCGCCTTTGCCGCGGGTGCGCTCGCCGTGTTCCTGCTGTTCGTGTCGCGGGGCTTCTGATGCACAACATCGGCTTCGACGTTGCGCATCTCCTGGCCGGCTCCATGCTGGTCCTGAGCTTCGTTCTGCTCTACCAGGATCGCATCACCGCGGTACTTAACGTGTTCGCACTGCAGGCCATCGCGCTGTCGCTGTCGGTGGCCTGGCAGGCCTATATCCAGGAAGCGCCACACCTGCTCGTCACCGCGGGCATTGCGCTTACGATGAAGGGCTTGGTCATTCCGACGGCGCTGCACCGCATCGTGCGGCGGCTCGGCATCCATCGTCAGATCGAGGAGGTGATCGGGGCAGGGCCCACCATGCTCACCGGTCTGGGGCTCGTCGCGCTGTCGATCCTCCTGGTGCTGCCGGTCGGGCCGACCGTGAGCCTGCTCGCCCGCGAGGATCTCGCGTTTGCGCTCGCCGTCATTCTCCTTGGCCTCCTGATGATGATCACCCGCCGCAACGCGGTCACTCAGATCATCGGCTTCATGTCGCTTGAGAACGGCCTGGTGCTCGCCGCGAGTGGTGCCAAGGGGATGCCGCTGGTCGTCGAGATCTCGGTGGCGTTCTCGGTGCTGATCGCCTTCATCGTGTTCGGTATCTTCGTGTTCCGCATCCGCGAACGCTTCGACACCGTGGATGTCGGCGCCCTCGACCAGTTCCGCGGCGAACGGAGGGATCAGACATGATCCTGTCCGCCATGCTCTCGGCCATCGCCGCGTTTTGGGGCGTGTTGCCGGTCACGCCGCTGCAGGCCGTGCTGCTGATCCCGGCGGTGGCCGTGGTGGCGCTGGCCCTTGTCCCCGGCTACCGCTTCAGCGCCTTGCTCAACGTGGCCGCGTCAGGACTGACGTTTCTTGCCGGCGCATCGCTGCTGTTCGATCCGCGCTATCGCACCGATATTCTCATCGTCGACGATTTCAACGTCTATCTCGTCACGTTGACCACCTTCGTGGCCTTCACCACCTCGATCTTCAGCGCGAGCTATATCGGCCACGAACTCGAAACCGGCCGGCTGACGCCGCGGTTCCTGCGCTATTACCACGCGCTCTATCAGGCCATGATCGGCGCGATGAACGTGGCGCTGGTCGCCAACAATGTCGGGCTCCTGTGGGTCGGCCTCGAGGTTGCGACACTGACCACGGTGATGATGGTCGGCATCTACCGGACGCCCGAGGCGGTTGAGGCGGCCTGGAAATATTTCATCCTGGGCTCGGTCGGCATTGCGCTCGCCTTCTTCGGCACCATCCTGGTCTATCTGGTGGCCCAGGAGGTGCTGGGCGAAGGCCTCCAGGCCATGGCCTGGGATTCGATGCTGAAGGCGGCGTCCCGCTTCGATCCGAAGCTCCTGTCGCTCGCCTTCGTGTTTTTGCTGGTCGGCTACGGCACCAAGGTCGGGCTTGCCCCGTTCCATGCGTGGCTGCCTGACGCGCACGCCGAGGGCCCGACGCCGATTTCGGCGGTGCTGTCGGGGCTCCTTCTCAACGTCGCGCTCTATGCGCTGCTGCGCTTCAAGATGATCCTTGCGGCGAATACTGCAACCATCAACGTGGGCCTCGTTCTGATCGTGCTCGGCCTCGTCAGCCTGATCTTCGCGGGCTTCATGCTCTATCGCCGCCGCGACATCAAACGGCTGTTTGCTTATTCGTCAATCGAGCATATGGGCGTCATCACCTTCGCCTTCGGCATGGGCGGCCCGCTCGCGAACTTCGCCGGCCTCCTGCACATGACCATGCATTCGCTGACCAAGTCGGCGATCTTCTTCGCCGTGGGCCACATCGCCCAGGTCAAGGGCACGCAGCGCATCGCCGACATCAGCGGCCTGTCGTCGAGCCATCCGGTGCTGGCGGTGGGGCTCGCGCTCGGCGTGATCGCGATCGCCGGCATGCCGCCGTTCGGCGTGTTCACCTCGGAATTCATGCTGTTGTCCTCGACCTTCGCGCGGCAGCCGCTGCTCGCCGTCGTTCTGGTGTTCGGCCTGATCGTGGCCTTCGGCGCGCTGATCTTGCGGCTTTCCGATGTGCTGTTCGGCGAGGCGAGCGGTCCGCCCGGCAAGGTCCAGGCGACCTACGCGCCGCTGTTCCTGCATCTTGCGCTGGTGCTTGCTGCGGGTCTCTGGCTACCCGAGCCCGTGGTGCGCTGGTTCCGCACCGTCGCGGCGCAGTTGGGATGATCGCGATGACCGGACGCGAACGCCTCGCCTCGCTGCTCGCCCACCGCGCCCCGGTGGCCGGGCACAAGCCGTGGCCGCGCTATGAGGTCGACCCCGATGCCTGGACCGCGGTGGCGCAGGCGCTGGGCGAGGGCGGCGGCGATCTCTTGGGCCTGTGGGGCGAGAAGGACAACGTGCATCTCGCGCTGCGTGTTACGGGCGAGCCCAGACCCTGCGTGGTTTCGGTGAGGACGCGCACCTCGGACTTCCCCTCGGTGGGCCGCTTCCACGCGCCGGCGCTGCGGCTCGAGCGGGCGCTGCGCGATCTTTATGGTTTCGCGCCGCTTGGCATATCGGACCGCCGGCCGTGGTTCGATCACGGCGCCTGGGGTGTGCGTGCACCGCTCGGCGCACGGCCGCCCGCGGCGCGGCGCGATCCGGCAGGCTATGAGTTTCTGCCGGTGCAGGGGCAGGGGCTGCATCAGATCCCGGTCGGCCCGGTGCACGCAGGCATTATCGAGCCGGGACATTTCCGTTTCACGGTCAACGGCGAGACCGTGGCGCGATTGGAGGAGCGGCTGGGCTATGTCCACCGCGGCGTCGACGGCCTCCTCACCGACACCGACATCGAGCCCGCGGCGCGCATCGTCGCGCGCATCTCAGGCGACTCCACCGTGGCCTATAGCTTTGCCTATGCCCGCGCCGTGGAGGCCGCGCTCGACATCGATCCGCCGCCGCGGGCGAAAATCCTGCGCGGCGTCATGGCCGAGCTCGAGCGGCTGGCCAATCACCTGGGCGACATCGGCGCGATCTGCAACGACGCGGCGTTCTCGCTGATCCACGCCCATTGCGGCATCTTCCGCGAGCGGGTGCTGGCCGCAACCGATCGCGCCTTCAATCACCGGCTGATGATGGACCGCATCGTGCCGGGCGGCACCGAGGACGCGGCCCCCGGCGCGCCACGCGCATTGCAGCAGATGGTCGAGGAGCTGGAGACGCCATTCGCCGAGATCGTCCGGCTCTATGACGATACGCCTTCGTTGCAGGACCGCACCTGCAACACCGGCTTCGTGAGCAAAGATCTGGTTGATCGCTGGGCCGCCGGCGGCTTCGTCGGCCGCGCCTCGGGCCGCAGCTTCGACACCCGCCGTGACCTCGCTTACGCGCCCTATGACGAGGCGAGCTTCGCGGTGCCGGTGCTGACCGGCGGCGACGTCGATGCCCGTGTCTGGCTGCGCATTCGTGAGATCGAGCAGAGCATCGCGCTGCTCAAGCGCTGGCTCGCCGACATCCCGGCCGGCGACACCCGGGTCAGCCTGCCGAAGTTCGAGGGCGCCCGCGAAGGCATTGCCATGACCGAGGCCTTCCGCGGCGACGTGCTGGTCTGGGTGCGGATCCTCGATGGCCGCATCGCGCGCTGCCACGCCCGCGACGCCTCGTGGTTCCAGTGGCCGCTGCTCGAGGCCGCGATCGAGAACAACATCGTTGCGGACTTCCCGCTCTGCAACAAGTCGTTCAACTGTTCCTATGCGGGGGCCGATCTCTGATGCGCACGCTGCTGCTCCGCTCGCTGTTTGCCCGGCCGGTGACCGTGCCGGCGCCGCGGCCCGATGCGCTGCCGCCGGACACCGAGGATGCGCTTCTGGTCGAGCTCGGCCGGGCGCTGGAGATGCGCGCCCGCAGGCTGTTCGGCCGCTCGATCAATATCCGCGAGGTCGATGCCGGCTCCTGCAACGGCTGTGAGCTCGAGGTCCACGCGCTCAACAACTCGATCTATGACGTCGAGCGCTTCGGCATGAAGTTCGCCGCCTCGCCGCGGCACTGCGACGTGCTGCTGGTGACGGGGCCGGTGACGCACAACATGCGGGTGGCGCTGGAGCGGACCTACGCGGCGATGCCCGAGCCCAAATGGGTGATTGCGGCGGGCGACTGCGCCGCGGGCTGCGGCGTGTTCGCGCAGAGCTACGCCACGGTCGGCGCGGTGGATTCGGTGGTGCCGGTCGATCTCGTCATTCCCGGCTGCCCGCCGAAGCCGATCGATTTGCTCAGAGGGCTGTTGTCGCTGATGGAGAAGGCGACGGCCAAGAGCGTGCGCTGAATTGTACGCGCTGAGCTGCGGGCGCTGAGCTGCCGCTACGGCCAGATCGCCCGGGCGACTTCGACGGCGCGGTGCAGCTTGGCACGTTCGTCCGCATCCGTCAGCGGGTTGCCGATCGCGGCACTGGCAAAGCCGCATTGCGGGCCGACGGCCAGGCGATCGAGGTCGATGTAGCGGGCGGCGTCATCCACGCGGCGCTTCAACGTGTCGAGGTCTTCCAGCTCGGGCGTCTTGCTGCTGATCAGGCCGAGCACCACGCCCTTGTTCTTGGGCACCGCGCGGAGCGGCGCAAAGCCACCGGCGCGCGGCGTATCGTACTCCAGCAGAAAATGCGTGGCTTCGATGCCGCCGAAGATGCGCTCGGCCAGCGCGTCATAGCCGCCTTCGCCGAGATAGCGGCCTTTGTAATTGCCGCGGCAGATGTGGAAGCCGACCGCCATGTCGGCCGGCCGCCCGGCCAGCGCGCGGTTGGTCGCGTCGATGTAGTGATCGACCAGTCTGTCCGGATCGGCGCCCTTCGCCTTGACGTGATCGCGAATGAGCGGATCGGCGAGCAGCACGATCGCCACCTCGTCGAGCTGCACGTAGCGGCAGCCGGCCGCGGCCAGCGCCGCGATCTCCTCGGCGAAGGCCCGGCTCAGATCGGCGAAGAACGACGCGAAGTCGCCATAGACGGCCGGCGGACCGTAGTCGGTGGTGCCGTAGAAATGCATGGTCGAAGGCGAGGGCAGGGTGACCTTTGGCGTGACTTTTGCCACCTGCTTGAGGAACTGGAACTCGTCGACCGCCAGCGCCTGGCTCCGCCGGATCTTGCCGGTCACATACGGCGCGATGAATTCGTTCTGCTGGCCCTGGTCGTCCTTGAACGGCAGCGCCGAAGCGCGCAGCCCGAAGCCCTCGATGCGTTCGATGAAGCGCGCCCAATAGGACGCCCGGCGGAATTCGCCATCGGTTACGACCTGAAAGCCCAAGTCCTCCTGCATCTGGACCGCATCGCGGATGCATTGGTCTTGCACGCGGGTGAACTCTGTATCGTCGATCTCCTGCCCATGGTGGCGGCGGAACGCCTGCCGGAGCGCGGGCGGTCGAAGGAGACTGCCGACGTGGTCGGCGCGGAACGGCGGGTGGAGGTTTGGACGCGGGGCCATTGATACTCGCTGCGAGCTAGACGGATGGGTGGGTGAGGCGGCTCACGTCGGCGCGCCGGTTGTCCCTCTTGTAGGGAGCAGGCGCGACCGTCGCGCGGATCGGCTTCTGCGGGGTGCCGGGGCGGCCCCACACCACGGCGACTTCGGTGCCGGGCGTGCAAAGCGGCATTTCGAGCACACAGAGCGACAGCATCTGCCGGAAGTAATAGCTGTAGCAGCGCGAGGTCGAGACTCCGGCGATCCTGCCGTCCTTCGTCACTGCGTCGGCGAAGAGGCAGCCCAGGATGTTGCGCGGCATCTCCATGTAGCGATAGGGCGTGTCCTTGCGAAACAGCGAAGCATAGACGTCGGCGACGTCATCGGCGTGCCAAACGAGTGTCACCATGGTGCGCTTGGGATTGGCGACCTCGGGCTCCAGCGCCGCACGGCCAATGAAGTCATGATCGAACTTGATGTTCTTTTTCCAGCCGAGTTCGACCGGCGTGCGGTAGAGCTCGCTGATGTCGGCATATTGGTAGCTTCCGTCGGTGTTGCGGTAGTTGGCCTGCGCATTCGCGCTGAAATAGGCCGCGGTGAATTCCTTCTCCTGCGTGCCGAACAGCGCCGGCACGTAGTCGACCGACGGCGTCGGGAAACATGCCTCGACGTGATTGACCATCTTGGTGCGCCCGCCAAGCCTGCGGATGCCGTGGTCGCGGCCGTGCTCCATCAATGTGTTGAAGACATCCTGTGCGTGCTCGATCGGGCCATGCAGCTCGTAGCCGACCTCGCCGGCCATGCCCTGGCGCAGCGCCTTCATTCGCACGCCGCCGATCTGCATCTCGCGAAACCGCATGAAGCCAATGTCGCGAAGGCTTTCGCCGGCGGCCTTCTCCATGACGAACAGCGAGTTCGGCCCCTGCACCTGGAGGATGAACTGGCGCGGCCCGATCTGCGATGCCTCGGCGGCGTATCCTCCCTTGCGGAACTGGTAATCGGCCCAGGCCACGCCGGGCCCGCTGGTGAACAGGTAGTCCTCCTCGGCGAGCTTCATCAGCACGCCTTCGCCCATGATCTTGCCGGCGCTGTTGCACAGCACGATGTGCTTGGCCTGGCCGACGTCGAACTTGGCGAAGCTGTTGACCGCGATCGCCGAGAAGAACTTCAGCGCGTCGAGGCCCTTGACCCGCATCTTCGCGAGCGGCGACCAGTCGCCGATATAGAGCGTGTCCTTCCAGGACATGCTCTCGTCGATCCAGTCGGTGTATTCCCACGGCTCGAAGCTCGCGCCGAACTGGGTGTAGGTGTGCACGTCGCGCGCCACCGGCAGCGCGGGCGCGTGCGGCAGGCTGCCCTGGGTCTTGGGCGCGCTCATGACTTGCGCCGCCGCTTGCGAGGGGTGGCGCGATCCGCAACCACGCCGCCGATGACGATGCGGGCATATTCCTCGATCATCGCGTCGATGGCCGACGAGGCCGGCACGCCGCGGCTGGTGATGACCGAGTTGCAAAGACCGAGCAGCGCCAGCGTCGCAAGCTTTGGATCGAGGTCGGCGCGGAACTCGCGCGCCGCGATGCCGTCGGCGAACAGCCGCTCGATCAGGTCCTGATAGGCATGAGCCAGCGCCGCGATGGTCTGCCGCGGCCCGTTCGGCAACTCGTGACGGTGGCGGAGAAACACGCAGATATAGTCGGCGTCGGGATGGCGCCGGAGCGGCGCGAGGTGATTTGCGATCGCCTCGCGGAGCTTTTCGGCGGCGCTGACCGGTCCGGCGATGATGGCCTGGAGGTTCGAAATGAAGTCTTTGACCCCAAGCTCGCAGATCGCTGCGAGCGCGGCCTCCTTGGACGGGAAATAGTAGTAGAGGCTTGCCTGGCGCACGCCGAGCCGCTCGGCGATGTCGCGGGTGCTGGCGCCCGCATAGCTTTGCTCGGCGAACACGGTCGCGGCCACGTCGAGCACCTCGCGGTAGCGGCGCTCCCAGCGCGGTGTCGGCTCCCAGCGGGCATTGGGCGTTGACATCGGATCGTATTTTCTATCGAATGATCGAAAGAAAGCAACCCCCAGATGCCCAAATCAAGGGCGCCGTCCCAGGAAACGCTCGTGCGGGCCCGTCCCGCAGCCGGTGCCAAGGTGGTTCAGGTCGAAGACCTCCATGCCGCAAATGCGAGGCTGCGCGAGCGCGGCGCGCCGGCGGCTGGCCGTCTCATAGGCCCCCCGCTCGAATTGCCGGATGAATCGTTCCTGACCATTCCGGCGCTGCTGGCCCATGTGGCGCACGAGCGCGGCGGGAAGGCCGCATTGCGCGTCAAGCGTCGCGGCCTCTACCGCGAGTCCACATGGCGGGAGCTTGCCGACGAGGTCTCGCGCATCGGGCGCGGGCTGATCGCGCTGGGCATCGAACGCGGTGACCGCGTCGCCATCGTCGGCGATCCGTCGCCGGAATGGCTCCTGGCCGATTTTGCCGCGCAGTGCATCGGCGCGATCAGCTACGGGCTCTATCCGACCAGCTCGCGGGACGAGGCGGAATATGTGCTGCGCCATGCCGGCGCCTCGGTGTTGATCGCCGAGGACCAGGAGCACGTCGACAAGGTGCTGCCGATGCTCGACCGGCTCCCTGGCCTGCGGAAGCTCGTGGTGATCGACGACAGCAACATGTTCAACACCGCCCATCCCGCGCTGCTGTCGCTCCGCGAGTTGATCGAGCTTGGCGACAAAGTGAGCGCCGACGACTTCATCCGGTGCGGCGAGGCGGTGCGGCCCGACGATGCTGCGACCATTGTCTATACCTCGGGCACAAGCGCGCACCCGAAGGGCGCGCTCTACACCCATCGCGCCTTGATCACGCTCGGCAACCAGTTCCACGCCTTCCCGGAGTTCGACGGCGCGCGCGATGTGCGCAGCGTCGTGCACCTGCCATTGAACCATCTCTACGAACGGGCCAACACGCCGCAAGGCATGCTGGTGAAGGGCATCGTTCCGCATTTCCCTGATGAGGCCGAGCGCTTTCTCGAAACGCTCTATGAGGTCGCGCCGCAGCACCACGCGTCGGTGCCGCGCTACTGGTCGAAGCTCGCTTCGCGCGTCATCGTCGGGGTCGAGAATTCCAGCGCCATCAAGCGCGCGGCGTATCGGGCCGCCATGACCGTTGGCCAGGCCTATCGCCGCCGGTGTTGGAACGGCGCGCGGCCGGTGGCGCTGGGCGTTCTTTATGGCCTGGCGCGGCTGGTCGTCTTCAACCGGATGCTGAAGAAGCTCGGCCTGCATCGCGTGCGTCTGGCGCTGTCGTCGGGCGCGCCTCTGCCCGAGGAGGTGCAGGCGCTCTGGCAGATTTGGGGCGTCAACCTGAAGAACCTCTATGGCCAGACCGAAAGCGGCGTCGTGACCGCGCAGTTTGCGCCGTTCCCGCAGCCGGGCACGGTCGGCCGGCCTTATCCGGGCAACGAAATCGCGCTCGGGCCGGACGACGAGATCATCTGCGTCTCGCCGGGAAGCTTCTCGGGCTATTGGCAGGATGAGGCCGCTTCCGCCGAAATGCGCCGTGCCGATGGCATTCGGACCGGCGACGTCGGCACGATTGCGGACGACGGCGTGCTGCGGATCGTCGACCGCAAGAAGGACATCGTCATTACCGCGGGCGGCAAGAATGTGAGCCCCAGCCGCATCGAGACCACGCTGAAGTCGAGTCCCTATATCAGCGAGGCGAGCGTGGTCGGGGAGGGGCGGAAATACCTCACGGCGCTCATCGAGATCGACATCGGCACGGTTTCGGAATGGGCCCGCGCCCATGGCGTCGCGTATTCGACCTACCGCTCGCTTGCCACCAACGCCGAGGTCTATCGATTGCTGGCGCGCGAGGTCGAGCAGGCCAACGCGGCGCTTGGCCGCGTCGAGCAGGTCAAATCGTTCCGCATTCTCGACCGCGAGCTCGATCCCGAGGTCGAAGGCGAGGCGGTGACCGCA
>JACXTT010010647.1_pt1 | contig 12370 bp, 11 predicted proteins | sample 9270951 | NCBI WGS metagenome assembly JACXTT01 (sample SAMN15532306, study PRJNA645909) | rock metagenome | isolation source: weathered quartz diorite | place: Puerto Rico | collected 2017-06-21 | reverse complement strand
GTGCGCGCGCTCGAGCGGCGGGGTGACCTGGTGCGGCTCAGCGACGAGGTCGTATTCACGCGACAGGCGTACGAGGACGCTGTGGCGATGGTGAAAGAGGTGGTGGCGAGCGAAGGGTCGATCACAGTCGCGCAGTTGCGTGATCGCATGGGCGCCAGCCGCCGCCCGGTGGTCGCGCTGCTGGAGCACCTGGACTCCCAGCGCATCACGCGTCGTGTCGGCGACGCGAGGGTGTTGCGCTAGGCTGGCGCTGCGATGCGCATAGCCGAGATGCTCGCGCGCGGCCGGCCGACGGTCTCATTCGAGTTCATGGCCCCGCGTGACGGCTCCGAGGTCGACATGCTCGAAAAGACGATCGCCGCCCTCGCGGGCCACGCGCCCGATTGGGTGTCGGTGACATACCGTCGCGCGACCGGCGACAAGACTCTGGAGCTGGTCACACGCATCAAACGCCAGTACCACATCGAAGCGATGGCGCACCTCACATGCGCCAACACCACCGACGAGACGCGCCGAATTCTCAACTGGATGGAGCGCGAGGGCGTGGCCAACGTGCTGGCACTGCGCGGGGATCCGCCGGGGCCTGGTGTGCCGTTTCAAACGGTGGATCCGCTGCTCGAGCATGGTAGCGACCTGGTCCGGCTCATCCGCAGCTCGGGCTACCGGTTCGGGATCGGGGCGGCATGTTCAACCGAGAAGCACCCTGAGAGCCCGGACCAGGAGCACGAGCTGCGCTACATGCGCCTGAAGGCCGACTCGGGCGCGGACTTCCTGATCACGCAGCTCTTCTTCGACAACCGGTTCTACTTCGACCTGGTGCGTCGGGCCCGCGGCGCGGGCATCCAGGCGCCGATCGTGCCCGGGCTGATGCCGGTGCCCAGTCGCCGCTCACTTGCGTTCATGACGACGATGACGGGAGCCACGGTGCCCGCCTCGCTCGAGAGCGAGATCGCGTCTGCTGCCGACGACGAAGCGGTGCGCGCCGCCGGAGTGCGTCACTGTTTGGCGCAGTGCGTCGAGCTGCTCGAGGCAGGAGTGCCTGGCCTGCACTTCTACACGTTCAACCGCGCGCGGGCATCGACCGAGATCCTGTCCGCCCTCCGCGGCCAGCAACTCCTGACCGCTTAACCTACCCAGCGAAGAATGCTGGCCGGAATCGACCTCGGCGGGACTCAAGTGCGCGTGGCGCTCGCGCGCAGCGACGGCCGGCTGCTCTCGAGCTTCAAGACCCGGACCGTGCTGCTGGGCTCCCCGGAGCGGATGGTCGAGTGGGCCGCAGCCGAGATCGAGAAGCACCGAGGGCGTGAAAAGGTCACCAGCATGACCATCGCAGCGCCCGGTCCCATCGACATCAAGCGTGGCGTGCTGGTGAATCCGCCGAACCTTCCGGGGTGGCGCAACGTGCCCCTCGCCTCGATGCTGCGGCGCTCCACGGGCGCCCAGGTCCACGTAGCCAACGACGCCGACATGGCCGGCCTTGGCGAGTACCACCGCGGCGCGGGTCGTGGCACCCGCAATATGGTCTACATCACGTGGTCGACCGGCGTCGGGGGCGGCCTGATCATCGACGGCAAGCTTCACCGCGGCGCGCACGGCACCGCCGGCGAGATCGGGCACATGATCATCGATCCTGACGGGCCGCTGGACAACTGCGGCCAGCGCGGATGTCTCGAAGCGATGGCAGGCGGGGCCAGCCTGGCCCGCGAGACCGGCCATCCGGCCGCCGAGCTCTTCAAGGCGGCGCAGGCCGGCAACGCGCACGCGCGCATGGTGGTCGAGCGCGCCGCGCACCTCATGGGCCTCGCCCTCATCAGCCTCACCAACGCGCTCGACCCTGAGCTCTTCGTGATGGGCGGCGGCGTGACGAGGTCGTGGGCGCTCGTGCAGCCGACCATGATCGAGACCCTCAAGTCCTCACCGTTCATCAAGCCCGCCCGCCGGCCCCGCCTGCGACGAGCGCGCCTCGGCGATCGCGCCGGCCAGGTCGGAGCGGTGGAATGGGCGCGGATCAACCAGTAGCCCGGCGGGAGCCAAGCGACAACGAGCTCCTCGGTCTGCTGAAGCAGGCCGCCGTCGAGAGCGGGGCACGGGCGTGGGTCGTGGGTGGGTACGTCCGCGACAAGCTGCTCGGCCTGCCGCATGCGAATCCTGACGTGGTGGTCGAGGCCGGCAGGGGTCACGAGCTCGCGGCACTTTTTGCCAAGCTGGCGGGCGCGACGCCGCCGGTGGTCTTCGAGCGGTTCGGCACCGCCCAGGTCACGATCCCTGGGCACATCGTCGAGTTCGTTTCGGCACGGGCCGAATCGTACCCGCCCGACTCGCGCAAGCCTGACGTGCGCCCGGCCACGCTCGAGGAAGACCTCGAGCGGCGCGACTTCACCATCAACACGCTCCTCATGGACTTCGATGGCCACATCGTCGACCGCCTTGGCGTCGGCCGCAGGGACCTGGATTCCCGCATCATCCGCACCCCCACACCTCCCGAGCGGACCTTCAACGACGATCCCCTGCGGATGCTCCGTGCCATCCGCTTCGCGGCCGTGCTCGGCTTCGAGCTGGCGCCCGACATCCCGCCCGCGATGCAGGCGATGAGCGGCCGCCTGGTGCAGCCTGTGATCTCGGCCGAACGCATCACCGACGAGCTGCGCAAGATGCTGCTTTCGCCACGACCGGCGCGTGCGCTGACGCTGATGGATGATGGCGGGCTCCTCGAGACAGTCCTGCCGGAGCTCGCTGCGTGCAAGGGCGTGGAGCAGGGCGGCTACCACACGCACGACGTGTTCGGACACACCTTGCTCGTCGTCGACGGAGTACCGGCCGACCTCATCACGCGCCTCGCGGCTGTGTTCCACGACGTCGGCAAGCCGGTCACCGCCACCCCCGACGGCGCATTTACCGGGCACGAAGAGGTGGGGGCGCAGATGGCAGAGGAAGCGATGGGCCGCCTTCGGTTCCCGCTTCGGGACACCGAAACAGTCGCGCGGCTTGTCCAGCTGCATCTGCGGCCGGTGTACTACCGGTCGGAATGGTCGGACGGAGCCGTCCGCCGGCTGGCGCACGATGCCGGTCCTCAGCTGGATCGGCTCATGGCGCTGGCGCGGGCCGACCTGCGGGCGTCCGCCTATCCAGAGCCAGACAAGCTCGACGAGCTCGAGCAGCGCCTTCGCCAGGTGCTGGACGAGAAGCCGTCCCGAATGGAGTCCCCAGTCGACGGCGAGGACATCATGCGGGTCCGGGGGATTGCTGCCGGGCCGGACGTGGGTCGGATCAAGGCTCGGCTTACCGAGCTTGTGCTGGAGGGCGAGATCCCGGCCGATCGCGAGGCGGTGCTCGAGTACCTCGCTGCACACCCCGAGCTTTAACCGGATCCTTACCCCCGCAACTTTTCAGGCAGCCGCTATGCTGGCCGCTGGACCACCCCGCTGGGAGGGGGTGGCTGGGCGATGGGATATGCGCAGGGAGGGAGGGCGCACATGATCGATAGCGACGTGGAGGCAATCGCGGCTCCCGCCGTGAATGGGGAGCGGGAGAGTCCCGCGATGGATACCCCGGTGACAGTGCTGGCCAAGGAGGATTCGCTGTCCGGCCGCCTGCAGATCCGCAGCGGCGGCAGCGTGCTGGGCACCTTCAACGGCCGAATCGAGTGTGAGGGCGATCTCATGATCGGGCCCGCGGCCCACGTAGAGGCTGACATTCGAGCGAACCGCGTGACCATCGCCGGCTATGTGCGCGGCAATGTCACAGCGCCGACCAGGTTGAAGATCACAAGCTCCGGCCGGTTGGAAGGCGACGCGCGCGTGGGCGCGCTCGTGGTCCAGGAAGGCGGCGTTCACCATGGCGTCATCCGGGTGCACCCGGAGGGCATCCCGGAGGGCCCCGACCAGTCTGTGATCGAGGCCGGCCCCCGCGTGGAGATGCACAGCGTGCGGGGCCTGGGCAGCCCTGTCGACCGGGTGAAGAAATTCTGGGGTGAGTTCTTCTAAACGACCGAACAGAAAGACCGCGGCCGGACGGCCCACGGTCAAACCGCCCGCGGCGGCGCGGCTCACGATCAAGCCGGGTCCGCCGCGAGCGGCCCGGCCGGATCTGGCAGGGCCGCGCCGGCCACAGCCGAGCGGATCCAGGCGGCTTAGCGAGGTCGAGCTCGAAGAGGACGAGGTCCTCCTCGAAGGCTTCGAGGCCTTGCTGCACGGATCGCCGGTGCGCATCACCGCCGTGCTCGAACGAACGTGCGTATACCTCGGCCCGGAAGGGGAGCGTCGCCTCATCAGCAAGAGTGACCTTTGGGTCGAGGCGGATAAGCTGCCGATTCGGCGGCGGGGCATCGGGTAACTTACCAACCGTGTCGGAAGTAAGGGGCGGGATTCACCGCAACCTCGCGCTGGAGTTGCTGCGCGTCACGGAGGCAGGGGCGCTGGCCGCGGCTCCGCTGCAGGGTCGTGGCAACAAAAACGCAGCCGATCGGCGGGCGGTCGAGGCCATCCGCGAAGCCCTGGCCGACGTCGACATGAAGGGCACGGTGGTCATCGGCGAGGGCGAGAAAGACAAGGCGCCGATGCTGTACTTCGGAGAGCAGATCGGCAACGGCCTCGAGCCGGAGGTCGATGTGGCGGTGGATCCGATCGAAGGCACCAGCCTCACGGCCAGCGGTCTGCCTGGCGCGATCTCCGTGGTCGCACTCGCCGAGCGCGGCTCGATGTTCACCACCCATGTCCACTACATGCAGAAGCTCGTGGTGGGGCGCCGCGCCCGGGGCGTGATCGACCTCGAGATGCCGGTCGAGTGGAACCTGCGCCGCATCGCCAAGGCTGAGGGCCTGCCCGTCCAGGAGCTCACCGTGGTCGTCCTCGAACGGGACCGGAACCGCGACACGATCGCCCAGATCCGCGATGTGGGCGCGCGCATCAAGCTCATCACCGCAGGCGACGTCGCAGGGGCGTTGGAAGCCGCGCTCGAAACCCGGTTTGGGATCCACTGCATGATGGGTTCCGGTGGCGCCACCGAAGGCGTGCTCGCGGCGTGCGCTATCAAGACCATCGGTGGCGACATGCAGGCCAAGCTCTATTTCCGCGATGACAAGGAGAAGGAGCAAGCAGTCAAGGAAGGCAACACGCCCGGTAAGGTCCTGTTCCTGGACGACCTTTGCTCCGGCACCGACATCTTTTTTGCCGGTACTGGCATCACGTCCGGTGAGCTCCTGAAAGGGGTGCGTTACGAGGATGTGTACGCGTACACCCAATCGATGGTCCTGCGGTCCGCGTCCGGGACGATGCGCATCGTCGACGCGTACCACCCGATCGACAAGCTTCGCGCCAAGGGCCTATTGCCCGAGCAGGTGGCCGTCCGCTGAGTGCCACCGAAGCCGGCCAGTTTCTCGGCGCCGCCACCAAAATGCTCACCCAACCTCAATGGGCCTGGATCGGAGCTGCCCGCGTCTTGTCGCGGCAGCGACCGTCGGTCGAGCTGCAGGAGGAACGGCTGGACCGCATGCTCTCCAGCGCCGACCCTGCCATGGCCAACGCGTTCACCGCCGGATTCAGGGTCGCGCAGACCAAGCTCGCGATCTCCAAGGGCGTGCCCGACGAGGACCTGGCCGCAGCCGCGCTCGAGTCCGCGCAGATCGTGGCGCTCGCCATTCTGTGCCGGGAGCAGATGAGCCAGGGCGAATTCTCCGGGCACTACCGACCCTTCGCGACGGTGCTGCCCGGGCCGGGCTACGAGGCGCCGCCCCCAATCGACCGCCAGATCGCGCTGTTCATGGAGTTCCTGCCCACGCTCAACGGCGACGCCAAGACTGAGGTCATGCAGGTATCCAGGGCACTCGCCGAGCCTCCGAAGCCGGCCACATTGCCGGGGGCGAGCCAGCCCGCCGGTGTGGCTGCGCCGGCGCTGGCCGCTGACATGGGCGTGCCCGCGATGTACGGGGCAGCCTGGAAGAACGCGATCGACATCGCCCACACCTCCGGCCGCACCATTTCATTCCGGGCCGCTCAGGACCTGGCCGAACAGGCTGCGCCGCACGACGGGTCCGGGATCGTCGGTACTGCGGGCGTGGCCGCAGGCGGCATCTTCATGCGCGACCTGCTGCCGATCGAGCAGGTCCTGCTGCTATACGAGCCCTTCGCGGCCGCTTTCCCCTACGAAGCCCTGATCTAGGCCGTTCGCACGCCGGCGGCTTTTGCCAGGCTGAGCTCCTCGATCGCGGTCTCTCGCATCTTGAATTTCTGGATCTTGCCGGTGACGGTCATTGGGAACGCGTCCACGAACTTCCAGTGTCGGGGGATCTTGTACGTCGCGATCTTGCCTCTGCACCACGCGCCGAGCTCTTCACCGGTTACCGTGCCGCCCTCGCGCAGCTTGACCCAGGCCATCACCTCCTCGCCGTACTTTTCGGACGGGACGCCGATGACCTGCACGTCCGCGATCAGCGGATGTCCGTACAGAAACTCCTCCACCTCGCGCGGGTAGATGTTCTCGCCGCCGCGGATGATCATGTCCTTGATCCGGCCGACGATGTTGATGTAGCCCTCGCCGTCCATCGTCGCGAGGTCGCCGGTGTGCATCCATCGGGCCGCGTCGATGGCCAGGCGTGTTGCCTCGTCGTTGTTCCAGTAACCGAGCATCACCATGTAGCCGCGGCTGCAAAGCTCCCCCGGCGTGCCGCGGGGCACGACCGCACCGGTCTCGGGGTCGATGATCTTGATCTCGACGTGGGGATGGACGCGTCCGACGGTCGAAACGCGCTTCTCGAGCGGGTCGTCGGTTGAGCACTGCGTGCTCACCGGGGACGTCTCGGTCATCCCGTACGCGATGGTCATCTCTGGGATGTGCATGATCGTCTGCACCTTCTTCATCACCTCGACTGGGCACGGTGAGCCGGCCATGATGCCGGTCCGCAGCGAGCTGAAGTCGAACTCCTGGAACCGCGGATGTTCGAGCTCGCCGATGAACATCGTCGGCACTCCGTAGAGCGAGGTGCAGCGCTCCTGCTGCACGGTCTCCATCACGGCCAGCGGGTCGTAGGCCTCGCCGGGGATCACCATCGCCGCGCCGTGCGTGGTGCAGGCGAGATTGCCGAGCACCATGCCGAAGCAGTGGTAGAAGGGCACGGGGATGCAGACGCGGTCCCGCTCCGTGTACTTCAGCGTCTCGCCGATGAAGAACGCGTTGTTGAGGATGTTGTGGTGGGTAAGCGTCGCGCCTTTCGGAAAGCCCGTCGTGCCTGACGTGTACTGGATGTTGATCGGGTTGTCGAACTGTAGCGACGACTCACGCATGTGCAGCTCGTCGACGGGCGTCTTCGAAGCGTCGCGCAGGAGCGCATCCCATCCGTCTTCGAACACGAATGCCTCGCGGAGCGCGGGGCAGCGGCCCCTGACCTCTCCGAGCATCGCTTTGTAATCGGCCTGGCGAAAGCCGCCGGCGAGGACCAGGAAGCTGACGCCCGATTGGTTCAGCGCGTACTCGAGCTCGGACGTGCGGTAGGCGGGGTTGATGTTGACGAGGATTGCGCCGATGGCGGCGGTGGCGTACTGCACGAGCACCCACTCGTAACGGTTGGGCGACCAGATGCCGACCCGGTCGCCCTTGGCGACGCCGCGCGCCATGAGTCCGCGCCCGCCGGTCTCGCACTGCCCGACCCGCTCGCGGTACGTCGCCCGGTAGCGCTGCGGCGGCACCACCAGCGCCTCGCGATCACCATGTCGCTCAGCGGTTCGGCGCAGGTTATGGAAGATCGGCTCTCCAACCAGGGGAACGCTGTTTGCTCCGTGCGCGTAGCTCAGCTCGCCCATCAAAGCCCCCTCCAGATCAGGCTGGTCTCATTGTGCACCTGCGTTGTGCTGGGAAAACCAACCACTTGACACGTGCGGGCGATCGTCGCAATTTGGGGCCAACGTCCGACGCTGGATCCCCGAACGTTCACGCAACTGGTCGCCTCCAAAAGTAGGCAACGGCCGCATAGCGGCGCACAAACCGAGATGCGTGTCCCCCGGTGGATCCGGCCCGACGAGGCGGTGCCCGCTTCGGCGCCGCCTCCTTTCGTGTCTGGGTGATGTGCGCTGACCCCGATAATTCCGGCGCGTGACCCGGCGATCTCCCCTCGACGATGCAAGGTTCCGCGGCGTCCTGCTGGTCGCCGCCGCAATCCCGATTGCGCTCCTTTATGTCTGGCGCACGGTCGTCCAGCCGCTGCTGATCGGAGTTCTGCCGGGCGATTTCAGCGAGAACTACCTGCCGGCCGCCACCAGGATCGCTGCGGGCAGAGACCCGTACGACGTCTGCGCGCTCGTGTCCTGCGGCGGGTCGCCTGCGCCCGGCTTCGTCCCGCTGCCGCTGGCGGGCTCCCAGTACATCACACCACCCCTGCTCGCGTGGATGATGCAACCGCTGGTCCACATGAGCACGGCAGTGCAGCTGCTCGTGGTGCTGGCCGCTCTGCAGATTTCGATGGTCGTATTTCTCTGGACCGTGTTGCGCGCGCTGAACGTGCGCGGCTGGCAGATGACGCTGCTGCTGGTGCTGGTCACGATCAGCTTCGAGCCCGTCGCCGGCAACTTCGATGAGGGCCAGGTCAACCTGGTGCTGCTCGGACTGAGTGGGGTCTGGCTGCTCGGCTGGGCGGCGGGAGATCGGTGGTGGGCTGGAGCCGCCCTCGGCCTCGCTGTCGCGATCAAGCCGCTGCAGGGTCCGCTCGGTCTGCTGCTGATCTGGGGCCGTCGCTGGCGGATGCTTGCGGGCGCAGCCGTCGCCGGCCTGGTGCTGCTCCTCCTGGCCGTGCCGCAGTACCTGCCCGAGTACGTGCTCAGGGTTGCGCCGGTGATCTCGGGCGGCACCGGGCTGTTCGAGAACCATTCGCCCGGCGGGACCGTGGCCCGGCTGTTCGATCCAGGCACGTTCTTGGGCGCGGTGCGCGACACGCCGGCCGCGGCCCGCATCGTCACGCTCGTCATCTCGCTGGCCGTGCTGGTGGTGACCTTCTGGGTGCTCCGCCGGCCGTCAGTTGCGCGCGACACCCGAGCCCTAGAGGCAAGCGCCATGGTCGCCGCCGGGCCGCTGATCGCGACCTACTCCTGGGGCACCCACGACGTGCTGCTGCTGCTGCCGATGCTCGTCCTGCTCGACTGGGGCATCCGTTCCCGGCGCGGGCTGGTGGTGGCGCTCGTCAGCGCCGGCTGGCTGCTGATCGGACCGGCGCACAAGTGGTTCCAAAACGTGCTGCTGTCGGGCTACTCCGACATGACCGTGCTCCGCCTGATGGCGGAGTTCGGCGTCGTCGGCCTCACGTGCGTCTGGATCGCGAGCCTGCTCGCGGTCAGGGCCGCGCGGCTACCGGACCGACCTGATGCGGCTCACGAACACGGTGCCGATCGCGAGCAGCACGATCGCGCTCGCGAACACGACCCGGTAGCCGAGGTTGGGTGACACCGCGTTGAAATGGTCCAGCGCCGGACCGGCGAAGAAGGGGATGACGAACTGCGGCAGCGTCAGCGCAATGTGGAACAGGCCCATGTCTTTCGCGCTGCTCGAGCGATCGGGCAGGGTGTCGCACGCGAGCGCCCAGTCGACCGCGTAGTACAGGCCGTACCCGACTCCGTAAGCGGCGCCCAGCGCGAACACGATCGGGATGGCCTTGGGAAAGAATGTGATGAAGACCAGCGCGACGAAAGCCTGAAAGCCGCCGCTGGCGAAGACGAAGATCTTCCGCTTTTTCATCCGGTCTGAGAAGTAGCCGCCTGCCAGGCCAAACGGGATCGCGACCACGAGCACGACCAGGAACCAGGTCGAGGTGAACTGCCCCGGATCGGAGACGCCGACCACGTCGCGGAAGAAGTTGTTCAAGTAGTAGGCGACCGCGGTGATGCCCGCGGACACGAAAAAGCGCGTGAAGATGACCCACGCGAAGTCGCCCCCGAGCATCGGTTGGAAGAATTCGCGGATCGCCGCGCCGAGCTGTTTCTTCTCGCGAGGTGGCAGAGGCTGCGAACCCTCACCGGCCGCGGCGAGCGATGTGGGGACGAGCGTCAACACCATCACCACCGCGAACGCCAGATACACCCACCTGTCGAGGTGCGCGCCGGCGAAGATCGTGTTGGCGAAGAGCCCAGCCCCGCTGCCGAGCTGCACCATCGTCGCGAGGAAGCCACTCGCGCGGCCGAAGTCCTGGGCGGGGACGACGTCAGGAATGATGCCCGCGAACGCGGCGCCGGCGGCGTTGAAGAAGAACTGCACCCAGGCGTAGCCGATGACGATCTGCGGGTAGCTGTTGGCGGTGGCGAGGATCAGCAGGCCCGGCAGGGTCAGCAGGGTGGCCCCGACCATGATGGGCCGGCGCCGGCCGAACGGCGTGTTGAGGCGGTCCGAAATCGCGCCGACGAGGGGAGGGATGGTCATCGCAAAGAGCCCGCCGACGCTCACCGCGAGTCCGATGGCCGTGCCCTGGTTGGCCTTGGGCACGACGGCATCGATCTGGTTTTGGATGACGACCGTGGTCAGCGGTTGCCAGAGGAAGAAGTTGCCGAACCAGAACGCGCTCAGCGCTGTGTGGCGGAGATTTCCGAAGCGCGCCGGCGCCGGCGCGGCGACCGCGGCCGAGCTCACGGCGCAAGGCTAGTGGATGTTGCCAAGCGTGTCTTAATCGAGCGGGTTCCCATGGGTGCTGAAACCGGGTACCCTGTGTCGGCCCCCAAATGCCCTTCTTTTCGCGTGCCATGCAGGTCCTGGTGGAGGTGCCGAAACACGGCAAGCTCGCCTACTGCCTCATGCGCGACGACAGGGTGCCAGTCGCGCCCAAGGCGGTCCTGCTCGGAGCCCTGGCCGTGATCGTGAGCCCGATCGATTTCCCTGCCTGGATCCCCGTTCTCGGCGAGCTCGACATGCTGGCGCTCGGCATCCTGGCCGTGCAGACCTTCATAGAAGCTTGCCCCGAGGAGATCCGGCGCGAGCATGCCGCGGCCCTCGACGCTCAGGACAGCATCTTCGACCGAGACCTCCGCGACACGGTCGCGGCAGCTCGCTTCAGCGCGAAAAGACTGGTCAAACGAGTTCGCAGGCGCTTTGCGGGTGCGGCCGCGGGAGATTCATATTCATCGGTGGCGGAGGGCTAGGAAAACGTGCGCGTGATGCTGACCAAGGACGTCGACAACGTCGGCAAAGCCGGCGACATCAAGGAGGTGGCCGACGGCTACGGTCGCAACTTCCTGTTTCCCCGCAAGCTCGCTGTCCCCGCGCGCGCCGGCGTGGAGACGGAGTCCAGGCGTCTCCGCGAAGCGGCCACCCGTCGGGAGACGAAGGACCGCGTCGAGGCCCAGTCGCTGGCGGACGAGATCGGCAACAAGACTGTCGTCGTCCGCCTGAAGATGGGCGAGGACAAGGCTTTCGGTTCGATCACCAACCAGGACGTCGCCGTCGCGCTGAAGGCACAACACCGTGTCGACATCGACCGCCACAAGATCGACATCAAGGAGCCGATCAAGACGCTCGGCGAGCACCAGGTCCCGCTGAAGCTTCATCGGGATGTGACCGCCCACGTCAACCTGATCGTCACCCAGGACCGCTAGGCGGCTTAACGGCGGCCAATGGCGACGATCGCACTGGCACCCGGGAGGGTGCCCCCGCACGACCTGGACGCGGAGATGTCAGTGCTCGGGTCGATCCTTCTCGACCCCCTGTCGATCGCCAAGGTCCTGCAGTTCCTCCATCCTGAGGACTTCTACCGCGAGAACAACGGCCAGATCTATCGCGCGGCTCTGGACCTCTTCGCGGCGGGCGAGCCGATCGACAACGTGACCCTCGCGTCGCAGCTCCAGACGATGGGCCTGCTCGACCGGGTCGGGGGACGTGCCCAGCTCGCATCCATGCAGGGGTCGGTGCCGACCGCCGCCAACATCGAGTTCTACGGGCGCATCGTCAAGGAGAAGGCTTACAAGCGGCGTCTGATCTCGGCCGGCGGCAGCATCGCGGGGTTCGGATACGACGACTCGGTGGATGCCGAGGAGGCGGTCAATCAGGCGCAGTCGCTTGTGTTCGGCGTGGCGGACGATCGCGACCAGCGCGAGCTTTCGAAGCTTTACGACCTGCTCGGTCCGGCGATGGAGCGCATATCCATCCTCATGGAGAGCGGGCAGGGGGTGGTGGGAATCCCGTCAGGATTCCATGACCTCGATCGCATGACCGGCGGCTTCAAGGACTCAGACCTGATCATCATGGCGGGCCGGCCCAGCATGGGGAAGACCTCCCTGGCCTTGAACGTGGCGATGTTCGCCGCGCTGGAGGCGAAGAAGTCGGTTGCGATCTTCAGCCTCGAGATGTCCAAGGAGCAGTTGACGGAGAGGCTGCTGACCGAACAGGCCCAGATCGATGTGCAACGTTT
>JACXTT010010646.1_pt1 | contig 12371 bp, 12 predicted proteins | sample 9270951 | NCBI WGS metagenome assembly JACXTT01 (sample SAMN15532306, study PRJNA645909) | rock metagenome | isolation source: weathered quartz diorite | place: Puerto Rico | collected 2017-06-21 | reverse complement strand
CCTCCTGAACCATTGCAGCGCGCCCGTGATTCCCTCGCCACCCCCTTCTATCTGTTCCTCAGCCCCTCGGGCCACGTTCTCGTAGTGCGTCGCATGACGATATGCGGTGGTAAAGCCCTCGTCTTCATTCAGGTGTTGGCTGGCGAATAGCCGAACCAGATCGTGCAAGCGATAACGCTTCGTTCCATTGTCATAGAGCACGAGACCGCACCGCACCAAATTGCTCACATGCCTGTGGCCCATGTCTTCGCATATCGTCTCTTCCGCCGATGCATCAAACGATCCGGGGAACACAGCGAGTTGGTGGAAGACCCGCGCGGTCTCGGGTTCAAATCGTTCGTAACTCAGGTTGAAGGATGCCTCTACACTGATGTTGATGCCTTCTTTCCCGATGCGCTCCAACCGCGTGCGTTCGTCACTCAGTTGTCTTGCATAATCGGCAGGATCTAAATCTCCGGTCACCGCTAGCAAGCTTCCGGCAGCCCGGATGGCGAGGGGCAGATAACCGCACAAATGGCAAAGCTGGTCGGCAATCTCGGTTGTGACACGCGTTGCGATGCCGAGTAGCAAATCTCGCGCTTCATCTGGTTTAAGTTGGTCAAGCGAAATGGGTATCATTCCTTCCAAAGCAATCGCGCTTCGAGAAGTCACGAGCAGCGCACAGCCCGCTGGTGGTAGCAGCGGGCGCACCTGATCACGATCAGCGGCATCGTCCAACACCACTACCGCACGCTTGCCCGCTAAGACGGTACGGTAGAGTCGCTCAATCCGGATAGGGTCATATGGCAGAGGAGCCTGGGGATGGAACGAGTGGATGACATTGGTCATCGCCTCGACCGGGGTGAGCGGCTGCTCCGATGTTCCGCGTAGGTCTAGGAAGATCTGCGCATCCGGATAGTGGTCTACGAGGCGGTGGGCGATGTGAATGGCTAGGGCTGTTTTACCCACGCCCCCCATGCCGCGAACAGCAGAGATTGCAACGGACTTCGCAACTTGCATCATAAGGCTCAGCAATTCGTCTACCTCCCATCTGCGTCCAGTGAAGTCAGGTAAGTCTGTGGGAAGTTGGCGGATATAACCTGGGGAGGGATCCCTCAGGGCCTGCTGAATAGCTGTCGCATCAGCGCCTTGGAAGGAAACGACTACATTGCCGTCTCCGGTGATGATCATTGCATCGGTTGCGGTTCCCCCGATGGCCACGGCACGCTCGCCGGTAATTAGGGCCATCTGTCCCGCCCGGAGGGCACCCAGCAGGATTTGCCGGTCGGCATCAGTGCCTCTATCAGTTGCCAAACGTTCCAGCGCGGCTTTCAGATAATCTGGGCTGAGCATGACCTGTCCTCCTGCTACTCTTTTCCCGCTTCCCCAATCCTACCCGACTGAACCACATTTCGGTCGCGGGTGATGACTATGCTGCGGCTGATATTCCCGCCAGGTGCAACACTCCGGCCACCGATGGAAATCACCGTCAGGCCGACCTGTCGTGCCGCTTCCCACAGCCGTGCCACCTCGCCAGCTAGCGCTTCATCCTGCACGAAGAGCTTTTTTAATTGAAGACGTAGTGCAGCTTGAGCATCCACGTCATCCGGCGCATCAACCATACCCCTCACTGCCTCCGACGCAGCGGGTTGCCCTTCGACCTTCGGGCGCAATTTATCCCAGACCGCCCTTGCCCAATTCCAGGCGTTTTCGCCGAACTTCTTCGCGGCCCCTCCAGTGGCGTTCTCCCCAGCCTTGATAAGGTAAGCCAGGCATGGTGTCAGATATGTGAGAAGATTTGCTGCAGCAGTTGTTATGTCCAAGTTCGGCTATTCTCCATCTGAACGGAGACTGAGTTTCACGATTCAGCGGCGCCAGAAATGCGCATCTGAGTTTTAATCTGGGATCGGAACTGGACGGCTCAATTAAGTAGAACGCAATGAGACTAAAGGGTCAAGCGGTTAATAGAATTCGAATGCACGGACCCCTGGTCTCGCGCGAGGTTGCTTCGGCCATCAGGCTACGATTGTTGACCTAACTGGCCTCATGGGTGCCCAGGTCGAAAGTCTAGAGGCAGAGACCTGCGCCAACACGCTGAAAGATTTCCCCGGCAAAAACGGGCAGCAGTCCCAAAAATGGCATGCTTGGCGTGATCATGAGAGCCCTTATGGACAGCGTCGGCCTCATCGGTTGTTCACGAAACACGTATCGGAAGTCTGCAGGAAGATTCCCAAGATAGAGACGCCGACAGCGGACTTCATTTCAGTAGAAATTCTTATTTTAAGCCAAGCAACCAGAGCCGGCGTATAAGTGACCGCCTTGAGATAGAAGCATTCCGCTGCCGCGATCGAACCAATCCACGCCGCCCATCATAGATCGGATGGCTTTCGGTAGGTTGGACTGAATGGAGTTGAGCCCCGTGGCATTCATCAGTTTCGTTGGTCCGAGCAACTCAGAAAGCATGACCTGATAGGCCGGAGTTGTGCAGGCAATGGCCAGTCAGACTAAGATCGACAGTGAATCGATATTGACCTCGGTGACCAGATGGAATTCTGTTAGGAGCGCGAGCGCCGGAGCGACGAGCAGCGAATTTGACTCAGTTACCACAAACAGCTGCCGCCGATCTGCACGATGACCGTAGGTCCCCTCATCAGCGAAAACGGGATCCTTGGAAGGTTGGAACTGGAGCCGATCGCCCCCAGTCAGAAGGCAGAGTATGTGAGCCGTAAACATGATAGCGCCTGGCGCAACATTCTGAATCCAGGTACTGTTGTTCCAGAAAATAAGGCCGGTTCGATCATTGTGGTGATGGCATCCGGAGTGTGCCGAACGGCTATGACGCGTGTCCTCTTGCGCCCCGGTCAGCGCGCCAAGTCGTGGAATGGTCGCGCCCCCTGTCGCTCATAGATGCACACCCCAGAATGAGTTGACATCTTCGCTGCCGGGGCATTATTTAAGTCATACCACATCCATGGTTTAGCTCGGTGTACTTTGGGATATCAGTCTCGTGGATCTCCAAGCCGCGTTGACTCAGCCGAAGGAACGAGTCTCTACTCTTGGCAACTCCTCGCCGGTGGACAATAATGCCGTCCTGAAGTCAGATGGTGTGTCGTTATTGAAGCTCAGACGGAGATCGTTCCGAATGTTATCTAGGATGTGGCTCGCAATAACGCCATTGATCATCGCCGCGACTAGCATAGCTTGCGTAATCCGGGACTCGACAAGGAACGAATTACGGATTGGCGCTATCTTCTCTCTTTCTGGAGACAAAGCGGCGTACGGTGAATCCGCCAAGAATGGCCTTGAACTAGCTGTTTCCGAAATAAATGCCGCTGGCGGAATTCAGGGAAAGAGATTGACAATCCTTTACGAAGATGGAAGAGGCTCCGCCAAGGATGCGGTCAGCGCGTTTGAGAAATTATCGACCCTGGACAAGGTTCCTGTCGTCATCGGCCCACTGACGAGCTCAGAGGTTCTGGCTATCGCTCCTATCGCTGAGAAACGTCGAGTCGTCGTTCTCTCTCCCGGAGCCTCATCGCCCGCGATCAGCACGGCAGGCGATTACATTTTTCGCAACGTGCCCTCAGACGTTTTTGAAGGATCCGCAATGGCTGAAGTTGCACGAACGAAGTTAGGACTGACGAAAGTTGCCGTGATATATGTCAACAATGAGTATGGCAACGGGGTATTGAATGTTTTTCGGGACAAGTTTTCCAGGATTGGAGGTGCTATTGTAGCTACCCAGGGATACTCAGACGGTGCGCACGATTTTCGCACGCAGATCGTCGAATTGAAGGCGAAGAACCCGGATGCTGTCTACCTGTTGGGTTACAAAGAACTCGGGTTGATTGTTAGGCAGATAACTGAACTGGGCCTGCGGACGAAGCTTCTAAGTACCGCATTGTTTGAAGACCCTGAAGTGATCAAATCTGCCGGCGTTGGAGCGGAGGGCCTTGTATTTACTTCGATCGCCTTTGATCCGAACGCCGCCAATGACAGGGCTAAAGCATTCGTGGAAGCTTATGTTGGCAGGTACCGAGCCCAGCCTGACAGTTTCGCCGCAGTCTCGTATGATGCTGGAAGAATAATGGCTGCTGCTATGAGCTCGGCCGATGCCTCTGCTCCGCAAATCAAGGATGTGCTATACCGCACAAAGAACTACCCGGGATTACTCGGAGAGACATCGTTCGACGAGAATGGGGATGTAGTCCTTCCAGTTAATCTAAAGACTGTCAAGGACGGCAAATTCATTGCATTTCGCTAGCGAGGTAACGATGCCAGGATTGACTACACGCCACAGAATACGACCAGAGAGAAAGAAGGAACCTGCGAAGAATTCAAGAAAGCAGACAAAGCAACCTATGAGCAGCAAAGGACACCATAATGAGAGTAGGGAGAGGAGACTCTCTCCTCCGAAGAAGAGACGTTGAGCATAGGCTTCTCAGCGCTTCTAAGATTACTTCACAAAAGTTGTATTCCTTCGCTCGCGGTACGCTTGGCGCATCCAAAAGATTGCTGGAGTATGTTCTCTACGCTTTCGACATTACTGCAACTTTGCGTGAGCGCGCCTACGTAACCAACATTGGGGGTAAGCTCTGTGGCGTAGCGCCTAGTGCGATCGAACCCTTTGCGCTGGCTAGTGAGCTCATTATGATCGCTGCGCTAACCAGCGACGATGTAATCGATCGTAATGGCATGCGAGGAAATCAACAGTCTCTCTATGCCAAAATCGGTGGGAAGCAAGCCTGGCTGGTAGCCGACGCAATTTATGAACTGGGACACATATGTCTAATGCGCGGCGAGGGTTTGCCTGTCTCACGGAGAGCTCGGAGTAGCATAGCATCGGCGTTTTATAGTGCCACTATTAGCTTGTGCGACGGCCAACTCGATACGATTCGAATGTCAGCCTCACCTGACATATCAATCGACGCAATCGATAGGCTTGCACTCGCGCGAAATGGATTTCTAATTGGTGCCTGCGCCTCTGCAGGTGCAATTCTTTCTGATCGAAAGAAGTCGACTACTTATCTTCAGCGATTTGGAGAGTCGTTAGGCATTGCGCTTCAGCACCGCGATGACATTCTCGACTTTGTAGCCGATCCACTCCTCATGGGAAAGCCGATCTTCCAGGACGCATACAGTGGTCAGCCCAACCTTGTGCTCACATGCTTCTTTAGTACTTACCCAGAGGGTACGCAATTGGTAAAAAGTCTCAGACGTAAGGACAGGGGAAAGTACAATTCAGTGACAGGGCAAAGGAAGCTCATACAGGCACTTTATGAGACTGGAGCGCTTGCTACAGCAATTAGGCACCTTCAAGATTCTTGCGCCCGCGCCAGGAAGTGGTTAGGCCAGCTGCCGGATAATCGGTTCAAAACAGAACTGATCAAACTTACCGAGATTGTTAGTGACATAGAAATTACCAACAAGCTATTTTCTGAAGCGGATTACAGTGGCGGCTACTTTGGGGCGAGCATACACGTCGCAAATCTCGGTGCACTTAAGCCTGACGCATTGGTGGGCCCTATGCTGCTTGGTGTAAAGTCGGAGCTAGTTTCAAGAAATGCACTGCGCGGGCTATTCCAGCAAGCGAATGAGCCGGCCGTTTTCATCCTCGACGAACTCAACAGTCTCGATCAGGACCTACAGGGTGTTCTCCTGCGAGTGTTGGAAAACGGTGAGGTAACACCTCTCTTTAGCCTGGAAGTGCAGCGTGTTTTTCACCTCGTAATTGGGATTGTAAACGAAGATCCAGACATCGTGAGTAGAGAAGTTGAGTTGCGTGACCTCAAGCAGAGCGAAAGTTTCTTTGGCAAAATGTTCGGATCGGTGTTGTACGAGACCTTGCATAAAGCCCGCCGGCTGAGACCGGATTTGCTGTTTCGGCTCAAGCGATCTTTATTTCTTCGGATGCCAACACTGCGTCATAGGAAGGAAGACATACCTATACTCTTTTACAATGAATGCCGCGCTGAAATAAAGGGATACCTTGAGGCCTCGGGCGTCAAAAAGAGACCAGGTCTGTATGTGGACCCACAAGCTTTTGAGCTTCTAATGCGGCCCGATCTTGACTGGCCGGGCAATGTCAGACAGCTTCAGGCAGTCGCTAAGGCGACTACTGCAAAGCGTTTCGCATTCCTGCGGGCCGATAGACTGGGGAAAGAATTTGATGAACCAGAAATTTCCATCGGACACAAGGAAGTGTTTGAGGCATTATGCGAACATTTCGAACATCTAAGACGCGAACTTCGTGTGAGGCGAGCTAACGGAAATTGAAACAACAGGCCATGACGCCGCGAATGGGCTTTTCGGCTCCTCTCCCAAAAGTGGGATCACTGCAAAGGTAGATCAGTGCAGCTGTGCCAGATGGCAGTGATGTAGGTATCGACCTTGCGGAATCCGTAAGCACGATGGCTGACAACCTTCACCTTGTTATTCATTCCTTCCAGCGCAGCGTTGGACACCCGCAGTTGCGTCCAAGCCAGAATGCCATCCACATGGTCCATGATCATCCGGGCAAACCGGGTGAAGGGCTTCAACCGGCTGTGGGAAGCCCAGCGAAGCCACTGGGTGAGATAGGGGCGAGCCCAGCCGGGATATTTATAATCCCAGAACCGCTGAAACGCCTCCTTCAGGTAGTAGGCCCTCACGATCGGTTGATTCTTTCGGCACAAGGCCGACAATCGTCTTTGCTCTTTAGCCTGGAGATTCCAGGGGTTTTTCAACCACAGCCACCGCGTCTGCTTAAAAGCCTGTTTTTCCGGTCTCGGCAGTTGCCGCCACGTCTGGCGCCGCACTTCATCCACCGCCCGATTCAAATGCTGAACCACATGAAACCGGTCAAACACCAGTTGGGCCTGGGGCAAATGCTCCCGAATGGCACTGATGTAAGACCTCCACATGTCACAACATACCACCTGGATCGATCGGGCATGCCGCCGCGAGAGCCACTGAAAGAACTGCTGCATGGTTTGATCGTCGCGTCCTTCCCCTATCCACACCAAACGACCACGCTCCAGATCATAGACCAGCGTCAGGTACCGCTGCCCCTTGCTGCGCGAGACTTCGTCGATGCCCAGATCGTGCAGCGGCTTCCACTTCCGATCTCGCAACCCCTGGGCCACGGCGCTGCGGACTGCGGCCACCACTGTCTTCCAATCGACCGCGTAATGGGTCGCCGTCTGCTTCCACGACAGGTGCCGCGCCAACTCCGCGATCGCCCGCCCCAATGCGCGGGTGATCCGCTGCCACGCTGCGGCCCAGGGCACTCGTTCCACCCGCCGGCCACAGCCTGCACACCGCACCCGCAACGGCGCATAACGCAACACCAAAGTCTGTTCTCGTATCCGCAGATCTCGCCACTGCCTCGCCGCGCGCCGTTCGTGAATCCGTCGCGTCGGGCATCCACATCCTCCACAGCGCAATGGTCGTCCCTCGATCCATTCGATCTCGGCAACCAGTTGATCGGCTTCTTCTCGCACCTCTCGGACTCGGTGCGCTTTCAGCCGCAGCCCCTTTCTGATACAAGTCTCCAAGCGCATCGGCTCCAGCCCTCCTCTTGTAGGTTTCGCAACCCACAAAGGATAGCCGGAGTTCCGGTGCGTTTTGCATCTCAACCACCTGAACAGCCCTTCCATTAAGAAAGAAGATATGAAGAAATCATCATCATCGTCATCATCATCATCAAAAACTGGTTACGTACCTTCCCACTTTTCGGAGAGGAACCGGCTTTTCGATTTTCTTCGCGATCCTTGTTAAATGTTGTTGGGTCAACTGATCATCAATATCCTAATTGCGGCTAGTACGTACACACTTGTCGCGCTGAGCTTTGCAGTCATTTACGACACTGCTCGGTTCTTTCATTTCGCACATGCGGGTATTCTCGCCTTTGCGGCTTATCAGATCTATATCTTTGAAATTGAATGTGGCCTGCCTGTGCTGCTCTCGGTTTTGTTGTCGGCGGGCACTAGCGCTGGACTCGGAGTGTTGCTGGAGCTAATTGTTTATCGATGGCTACACCGACGCCGAGCTAAAGGGCTCGTCTTGCTACTCGTCTCGCTGGGACTTCTAGCGGTAATCGAGGGCGTACTATCTCTCATTTTTGGAAGTGGGACTAAATCAGTTATTGCTGCGAGTATGGTCCTGTCGGTGAATGGAGCAAGAATAACGGGCACTCAGAGTGCAATGATAACTGTCACAGTGCTCATCGTGTTAGTCCTATGGTTGGGAAGTCGGACAACACAATTCGGTCGGATCCTACGGGCTGTTGCAGATGATGCCGACTTGGCGTCTTTTATGGGTGTCAACATTGATTGCGTGGTTCTTTCTGCGTTCACCATCGGCTCGGCGTTGGTAGCAATCGCGGCGTTCTTTCTGGCGCATGAGTCTGCCATCACGCCAACGATGGGTTTCAACCCGCTTCTACTAGGAATGGTAGCTATGTTGCTTGGCAAGAAGCTGGGAGTGGTTGGTATCGCCTCAGGCAGCATCATAATTGCTTCGCTTCAGCATATTGCGACGCTCACGCTTGCTCCGGGATGGCAAGACCTGGGCGCATATTTGCTCCTAATACTCATACTGCTTCTCGGATCTTCGAGGCGGGTGATGACGAAGTCGAAGCTGGCAGGAGTTTAATGGATTAACTAGTTCACGTTTTCGTATTCGTTGGCATCTACGCAATTCTAGCGATTTCGCTGGACCTGCTAGTAGGGCAAGCTGGATTACTTTCTATCGCGCATGCCGGGTTCTATGGCCTCGGTGCGTATGCATCGGCGATACTTGCGGTCAAGGCGGGCATTCCCGTTATCCTCGCAATGGCAGCTGCGACCGCCCTGGGGTGTATCGTTTCACTCTTTGTCTCAATGGCTTCAGCTCGTTTGAATGAGCACTTCGTTCTCGCGACTTTTGCTTTCCAAATGATCGTTTTCGCTCTCTTGAACAACTGGACACGCATTACCAGAGGTCCGCTAGGCATATCGGGCATCCCAAATCTTCAAATCGGCAGCTGGCTTTTAGACTCCGCACCAGGTTTCTGCTTATTTGCAGGGGTAGTCGTGGTCTTGGTGTTCTCTCTAGTTGGGCTAATGACGGCTAGTCCCTTTGGACGCGTTCTCCGAGCAATTCGAGAGGACGACGATTTCGCGCAGGCGCTAGGGAAGAATATCCATTGGTTCAAGATCATAATTCTTGCTATCAGTGCGGGAATCGCTTCTCTAGCAGGTGCAATGTACGCCCACTACATCACTTTCATAGACCCTACTAGTTTCACAGTAGCGGAGTCGATACTCATGCTCTCGATGGTTATCATCGGGGGACCCGGAAGTCGCTGGGGTCCACTAGTCGGAGCGGTGGTAATGGTGAGTCTACCGGAGGGTTTGCGGTTCATCGGGTTTCCAAGCTCGATTGCTGCAAATCTTCGGCAGATCACCTATGGAGCCCTCCTGGTCATCATGATGATGTTCAAGCCTCGTGGACTGGTGGGCAAGTACGGCTTCGGGCGTTGACCTGAATAGATTAGAATCAATGACGGGTAGACAGCCTGAAAACGCAAAGGAAACCAAAGACGGCACACCCATTCGCCGAGCTGCGTCGAGACCACGCGGGAGGTAGGGCGGTCATTGCTTGGACTAACTCTCGTTTGAGTTGGATCGTTATACTTGTCCTAGCGGTCGCAACCGATGCAATGATTGGGGACACGTATACGTGGATTCCGTAGCTTGTGGGAGCGGGAGAGTGGTGCTTCGCTGCGAAGGACTTACGAAGACCTTTGACGGTGTAGTTGCGCTGAACGACGTAAGTCTCGACTTTCCGAACGATGGCATTATCAGCATCATTGGTCCGAACGGCGCAGGAAAGACGAGCCTCATAAATTTGCTCACGGGATTCGTCAAGCCAGACTCGGGCCGCTGCTTTCTGGGAACGCGAGGAGATTACGCGCCTCGCCCCGCACAAGATCGCGCAGATGGGTGTGGCCAGGACCTTCCAGGATCTTCGGCTAATTCTTCAAGTGCCTGTGATTGATAACGTAATGCTGGCACGGCCGAACCAGCGAGGTGAGCGGCTGTTCTACGCGCTCACGCGGTTTGGGGTGAAGAAGGAGGAGGAGCGTAATCGCGACGAGGCGACGAGGTTGTTACGGTTTGTCGGACTTGAAGAGAAAGCCGGCGAACTGGTCGGCGAGCTTTCGTACGGCCAACAGAAGCTTTTGACGCTGGCCTGCTGCCTGGCGACCGAGGCAAGGATACTGCTACTCGATGAACCCGTCGCCGGCGTCCATCCCGATATGGCTTCTCGCATTCTTGACCTACTGCGACAGCTTAGAGACGAAGGGAAACTCGTCGTATTTATTGAACACGACATCTCGGCCGTGCGATCCATTGCTGAACACGTGATCGTGATGGATCACGGCAAGATCATTGCCCAGGGTATTCCCAGTGAGGTGCTGGAGCGCGCCGAAATCCTGGAGGCCTATCTTGGTTGATGACCGAGATGACCTCCTGAGAGTCAGTTCGCTAGTGACGGGCTACGGAAAGAAGCAGGTCCTGACTGGTGTGTCGCTTAACGTGGCCGTGGGCGAGATCGTCGCCTTGATCGGTCACAACGGCGCGGGTAAGTCCACTCTACTCAAAGCCGTGTTTGGCCTTCTGCCCATCTGGAAGGGACAGGTCGCGTACAACGGAAACGATCTTCACTCACCGAAGCCCTGGGAGCTGTTACGCGCAGGCATTGCTTACGTGCCCCAAGGTAATCGAGTCTTCACTGACCTCACCGTGCGAGAGAATTTGGAGATGGGGGGAGTTACATTGCCGACCAAGGCAAAGCTCAAGGAGGGTATGGAGCGCGTGTTCACGCTCTTTCCGGCACTGATGAATCGATTGCGACAACGGGGCGGGACGTTGTCAGGTGGTGAGAAACAGATGCTCGCGCTGGCCAACGCGCTAATCTTGTCGCCGCGCTTGCTTCTGCTTGACGAGCCCTCGCTAGGGCTTTCCCCCCCGCTTGTGACCGAAGCGCTTGCTCGGATTCCTCAAATCAACCACAACTCAGGCGTCGCCGTGTTGATCGTTGAACAGAAAGTTCGGGAGGTTCTCAAGATTTCGCAGCGAGTTTATGTGCTGAGAAACGGGTCGGTCTCGTTCTCCGGCAGAACCGAGGCATTAAGGGATGATGCGAGGCTTCGCGAAGTTTATTTGTGATCATTCGCGTGGGTGAATGTCCAGCTAGTCAGTCTGGATCGATCAATGGATCTGCAGAGTAACCTTGGGCATCTTTAGTTAGATTCCAAGGCGCGTTGCACGATTTTGTCTCTAGCGAGTATCGGATGGACATTGAGGATTGTGACGGCGTACGTTAGAGGAAGCGAACAATGGCCGTGATTACACACTTACCCCGATTTGGATGGACGTCTCTGGTTGGGTTTGCATTCCTGATCATACTCGGAACGGGTACGGTTGCCCGAGCACAAACGCTGTCGGTTTCGCCGCCTGCGGTGACTTTTGGTGTCCAGAACATAGGAACGAGCAGCGCTCCTAAAACGGTCACCCTGACCAATACCGGGCCTACGATTGCAACCCTGGCGAACATTGTCCTCAGCGGTACTTTCTACGGAGACTTTGTCCAAGCGAATAACTGTCCTGCCGTTCTAGCGGCTGGGGCAGCCTGCAGCATAACGCTGACATTTTCGCCGACGGGCACAGGTCCCCGGACCGCTACGTTGTTGGTGTTAGGCGATCGGGGAACACGCCTGCAATCGGTTGCGCTAGCAGGTACCGGCATGGCAGTCTGCCCCACGATCAGTGATTGCACCTATAGGCTGCTGAACCAAAGAGTCGCCGCCAATCGGAATGATTTCTATGTGTATCAGGACGCGGATTCGGCTTTCAATCACGGCTTTCCCTCCGGCTTGTTTGGGACAATCGATCTGAAAAAAGTGAGCCTCGACTCCGGCTGTGTCGACGATCCTGCCTCGCCGACTGGCTGCTCGGCAGATCTCGCCCGGCTTGACGGTACGGGTGGCACAGTCTTCCGCTTCAACTATCCGGCGCTCTCTGGCGCGGGCTTTGTTGGCCTGAGCTGGCAGGATCCCGAGAACTTTAACGGTCAGCCGACGTTTGGCTCCGGTTATGACCTAACGCCAGCCACGAGCGTGCAATTTGATGCCCGCTCGCCCGACGGCGCGAAGGTACAATTTGGAGTCGGCGGTTGTGTCACAGGCTTCTACCAGCTTGGGCAGTCGTTGCCGACGATTACGATATCCATCGCAGATGTAATTCCACCGCCTGGACCCTCAAACGCGAGATGCACAACAGACCTGACTAACTCTCTCTTCATCTTTCCCGTCGCAACCCATGCCTTCATGTCACCCTAGGCGCGAACCGGTCTGCCAGCCAAAA
>JACXTT010010645.1_pt1 | contig 12371 bp, 9 predicted proteins | sample 9270951 | NCBI WGS metagenome assembly JACXTT01 (sample SAMN15532306, study PRJNA645909) | rock metagenome | isolation source: weathered quartz diorite | place: Puerto Rico | collected 2017-06-21 | reverse complement strand
CGGCGCGCAACATCAATTCATGGTCGCTTGGATTCAAATTCGGTGGGACCTGGATGTTCATTTCGCCGCCGAGCAGCAGACGGGCGACGGCAACAGTTCTGGCGATGTCCGCAGCTTCGGGTTCGGCAGACCCCGCCATTCGAGTGTCAGGTTTTGCACGAAAGTTTTGAATGATGACTTCCTGGATATGACCATATTCCGCATGCAGGTTCCGAATTGCCATTAAACTGTCGACGCGTTCTTGCGGGGTCTCACCGATACCGATGAGGATTCCGGTTGTGAAAGCAATGGAAAGCTCGCCGGCTTCGCGAATCATTTTCAGCCGCACGGACGGATGCTTGTCGGGAGCGGAGAAGTGGGGCATGCCCCTCTCGCTGAGTCGCGGGCTGACATTCTCGAGCATCAGCCCGAGGCTGGCATTCAATGGTTTGAGCAGCTGCATTTCATCGCGCGATAGAACTCCGGCATTCGTGTGCGGCAGGATGCCGTGCTCAATTGCCATTTGGCAAGCGCGGGCAACATATTCTGCAGTTGTCCGATGGCCAAACTGACGCAGCGTTCTTCGGTACTGAGGAAAAGCCGCTTCCGGTTTATCGCCCAAGCACATCAATGCTTCTTTACAACCTCGTTGCGTTCCGCGGATGAGAACGTCATTAATCTCGTCCGGAGACATCGTCCAGGCATCCGCATCCGTAGGATCTTTTCTGAAGGTGCAATAGCTGCAGCGGTCGCGACAGAGATTGGTCACGGGCAGAAAAAGTTTTCTCGAGTACGTGACGATCCGGCCTTTGCATTGATCGCGAAGATGCCCTGCCGCCTCCAACAGTGAATCGAGATCAGAGCCTGCTGAATGTATGAGCTGATAGGCTTCACACACCGACAATGACATAGCCTTCAAGTTTACGCCGAATGATTCCGTGTCAGACCCATAAAACAACGAATTAGTATTAAATTTCTGCAGCTACTTTGCTTGTTCCGAGCGTTTACCTTGCATCTGTTCGTCGGCGAGACGGAGAAGTTCATCGGCAGATTCGGGCGGATAGTCACTAACGGCGTATCCGATGCGGCAATCGACCGTGAGTGGAAGGTTCCTAAAAACTGCGAGTTGATGGAGTTTTTGTTGAACGCGTTTCGTCACAACCTCGACGTCTTTGGCCCCTGCTCCAATTAACAAGACGGTGAACTCGTCACCACCATGTCGCCCGACGAGATCCGTGCTGCGAGAGGATTCGATCAGCGCGTCCGCGACGGTGCGGAGGACATCATCACCGACGGCATAGCCAAAACGGTCGTTGATGTCTTTCAGGTGCAAGATGTCGAGAACAAGTAGCACCACGCTGGTTCCCCTTCGCTTCGCGCCAGCGGTGAGGCCCCGGTAAAGCTCGTGGAACGCCCTCCGGCCGGGAAGGCCGGTGAGCGGATCGGGTGCGTGACGCGCCAGAAGCCGATCGGCATCGTAAAGACGTCCTGCAAGGATACGCAGCAAGGCCATAGACATCGCTTTCGATTGCTGCAGCATTTGAAGGAAGGCATCGGCGGGAATCGCGAGGCAACGCGTTTGCTCTAATGTCATGAAGCTTACAGACCGGGCACGCTCACGCAGAACCCCGAGTTCGCCGAATACCTCGCCCGATGAAAGTTCGCCAAGGAACATTTCGACGGGACTTTCAGGAACGGACTCGAGCACGCGCACTCGTCCGGATATTATTGCGTACGCCGTGCCGCCGGGCTCGTCCTGCCGAATGATGAAATGACCAGGCGGATAAGTGTTCTCGGTTGCGTGCGCGACTAACCGAACACGGTCTTCGGCAGTCAATGCCGCGAATGGTTGAATCGAAGCCAAAAGAACGGCCTGGGGCGTATCTGCGGCCGGCTCGACGTCCTTGATTCGTATCGGGCGGTCGGGGCGCTCGAGTTTCTGCTCTGGCGCGGCGATATCGAAACGAGGCACAGGAGTGCCAATCGTCCGCGCGAGCCAGGCGCGGACCCGAGTCCGAAGCATCGGTGGACTGAATGGTTTTGCTAAATAATCGGTGGCGATGCTCTCGGCACTATAGAGTGTTTCTGACCCGTCTCGTTCTTCGGTAAGAAGAATGACTGGAAGATCGGATCTCCCAAGCAGACTTCGCAATGGTTGGATAAAGCTGGCGCCGTCGCCATCAGCTAATCTCGAGTTGAGAATGACCAGATCGGGCGGAACAGTCTGGCTGATTTCCAACGCGGCGTGGCCGTCAAGCACCGCCGTGAGTACGAGTCCGTCGTCCGGCAAAACCAGCTCGATCGCCGAAACATCACCTTGATGCGGCGTCACCAGCAGGATCTTCCCACCTGCTATGGGCCGCCGCTCCAATGCGGAAACCTCCAAAACTGCTTTTCGGGATCCTTTACCGGAAACTTCGAATTCCATTCCCTCAGCGGCGGCGAATACATCCACTGATGATCCTGCTGCCCTGGCGCGGGCACGCTGGACGTCTTGCATGTGCTTGATGGCTTCATCATCATGCGTCGGATCATGATGAAACAGAGCAACACGCGCGGCTTGGGCGGCGATCGCAACGTCCGTCACATAATCAGCCGGGCTGTGCCCCCATCCCAATTTCGTTCGGTATTCCTCGCTGGTGTACTGCGCATCATGAATGATGAGATCCGCACCGCGCAGAAATTCGATGTGCCTTTGGTCCCCCGGGTGTTGGAAGACAGGACCCGGTGAATTCCAGAATGGTTCGTGATCGGTAACGTAAGCGACAGTCGCACCGTCGCAAGTAATTCGATAGGCAATTGTCGGCGCCGTATGGTTCAAGTATTGAGTTTCAACCAATATTTCGCCAATTCGGAAGAAACCTTCTTCCAATTCCGTGTAGTGGATCCGGCTGGCCAGGTCCTGAAGCTTGACGGGGAAATACGAATATTGCATCTGGCCGGATAGCGAATCTTCCAGATTTCGCTGGAACGTAACCGACCCATAGATGTTCAATTCCGTCGCAGGAAGGAACGCGGGCGTAAAAAATGGAAATCCTTGGATGTGATCCCAGTGAGTGTGTCCTATGAGAAGGTGAATACGATGCGGGCCTGTCCGCCGCAGCATGTCCAGGCCGAGCACACGAATACCTGTCCCGCAGTCGAGCACCAGTGTGGCACCATCATTACTGCAGAGCTCCACGCAGGACGTGTTGCCGCCAAATTCCGCTGTTCGATGTCCTGGCGTAGGAATTGAACCACGTGTTCCCCAAAAGCGTACCTTCATTAAGTACCTACAGTAGTTCTGCGGTCGCTCGGCTTCCTGCTTTCACGCCTGCAGAAGCTCGATGGTCTCAACGCAGCATATTTCAGTCAAGGCATTTATGCCCGTGTGGTATATCCTTCCGACATGCGCGAAGAACGCCCCTGGGGAAGTTTTACAGTTCTTGATGAGGGTGAGAATTACAAAGTCAAGCGCATTGAAGTTCTGGACGGAAAGCGGCTCAGCTATCAAAAGCATTCAAGACGTTCCGAGCATTGGGTCGTTGTCGCCGGAACCGCAAAAGTGACGCTGAACGGCAGCGAAAGCGTTGTTGCCATCGGCGGAACCATTGATGTGCCGGTTGGAGCGGCGCATCGTATCGAAAGCATTGGAGGCGAGACGTTGGTTTTCATCGAAATCCAGCGTGGTTCCTATCTCGGAGAGGACGATATCCAGCGTCTCCAAGATGATTTCGGCCGGCTGACAGAATCCAAGCTATAATCTCTTTCGCCCGCCCACTTCCAACTCCGCAAAACATGGTTTCCGATGAAGAGATTTTCTTCGCGTACGGAAGAAATGCCGTCATTTCCCGTAAAGGCCGGTTCACGCTGGTTCATCTGGATCGGCCCTCGGCGGCACTAGTTCAGTCGCGAACGGCAAATTTTAATCCCGACGAATACTTCAAGTGCGGCTGCAGCGTATGTCAGCTAACGAAAGAAAGCGGAGTAATCGTATTGGACGATGCTCCGTATGAAGATGAAGAAATTCTGTTGGAATGAATTCCACCAGCTCAAGCGAAAAATTCCTCTTTCCGCTCCCTGACGCGGCGCATCTGGACAATAGGTTCGTTCAAGAATCGCACTAACGGCAACAGTGTCTGGAATGTTCCGAGAACAGTCTTGTAAAACCATGGCGCACTTGCGAGTTCCGGATCGAGATTTCGCCCGGCGAGGAATTGTTTGTACTTCAAGTAACCTGCAATTGCGTGGTCCGCCGGAAATCCTCGAGGGACGCGGCTTAATTGTTCGCCTCTAATTTCCCCGAACATCCTGCGAAATTTGCTTACATTCACGATACCGAGGAACGTCTTGGCGTGGCCGAGAATATGGTTTCGCACAGCAGCGAGATCCTCGGGGAGAGGCATATATAGGCCTCCGCCGATGAGCAACTCTTCCGGTGCGAGATGCAGGTAAAATCCTGCGCCTTCGTGCTTGCTGAGTCCGGCACGGGGGAAAATAGCAGCTATATGTGTCTTGTACGGCGATTTATCTTTTGAAAAACGCGTGTCCCGGTAGATACGATAGGCCGAGACTTTTGGGGATGCTATAACTTCCGGCGCAATTTGCTGAAAGTCCCCCTGCAAAGTTTCAATGAGGGCCGTCATCGGTTCTTTGAGGTGCTGTTCATAATTAGTCTTGTGCTTCTGGAACCATTCGCGATTATTATTGCGCTTCAGCGCGCGCAGGAAGCGCAGAGCTTCCTCCGGAAACGCTGAAAAACCTCGTTTGCTCATGGGCGCCATTATATGAAAGCTGAGATCAAATCGCCGCATTCCATACTCCACAAGTACACCGCACTGGTCGATATTTCGTGCCGGCTCAATTCTGAGAGGAATTTCGACCAGCTTCTGAAACTGATTGCCGACGAAGCGACGAAACACGTCGACGCCGAGCGGGCGACGATTTTCATTCTGGACAAAGAGAAAGGCGAACTCTGGGCGAAGATAGCGCTCGGCGTCTCCGATACGATCCGGTTCGATGCACGCCTCGGTGTCGCCGGCGCTGTGCTCATTTCCGGTAAACCGATGATTGTCGAGGACTCGTACAAATCGCCGCTGTTCTATCCGTCGATCGATTCGACAACTGGTTTCCACACCCGCAACATTTTGAGCGTTCCTCTCCGCAATCCAAAACAGGAAGTCATCGGTGTATTCCAGGTCCTCAATAAGAAAGAAGGCCGATTCACGACGGAAGACGAACATTTCGTGGTAGCGCTGGCAAATCAGGCCGCCGTCGCACTGGAAAATAGTTTTGCCCTTGCTGATCTCGAGTCGCGGCAGCAAGAGTTGATTCAAGAAAATCAGCATTTGCGCAAAGAGATTGAAGAGCGCTTTACCAACAAGAGCATTCTCGGCACAAATGCGAAAATCAACGAGATCCGTGCAGTCATTGAAAAAACCGCCGAGACAAATGTCTCCGTTTTGATTACTGGCGAAAACGGCACAGGCAAAGAACTATCCGCACGCGCCATTCACTACATGAGCCCGCGTCGCAGCAAACCGTTTATTCCTGTTAACTGCGCGGCGTTGCCGGAACCATTGGTCGAAAGTGAGTTGTTCGGGATTGAAAAAGGTGTGGCGACAGGTGTCGAGCGCCGTGTCGGCCGCATCGAGTCGGCGAATGGTGGAACACTTTTTCTGGACGAGATCGGTGATTTGAGCCTAACTGCTCAGGCGAAATTGCTTCGCGTTCTGCAGGAACGTGAAGTGGAATGGGTCGGCGGGCGGCGGCCCATACCTGTCGACATACGGCTTGTCGCCGCGACGAACAAAGATCTCAAGGAAGAGATCAAGCAAAATCGTTTTCGTCAGGATCTGCTTTTCCGGCTGAACGTGATTCATATCCGGATGCCGGCGCTGAGGGAGATACGATCGGATATCCCGTTGCTGGCGACGCATTTCCTTCGAAAATATGGCAAAGAAATGGGCCGGGATATTCAAGGGTTGTCACAGGATGCCATGAAAGCCCTGATGGCCTATCATTGGCCGGGCAATGTTCGCGAACTCGAAAACGAAATCAAACGTGCTGTAGTGCTGGCTTCGGCGCGAGAAATACAAGTGGAAGATCTGTCTGACCCCATCCGAGAAGAACGTTTGGCAACGTCCGACGCGGACTCGGGAAAGAAATCCGGCGACAAGCAAACCTTAAAGGATCGAGTCACTATACTTGAAATCCAAATGATCCGCGATGCCATGACGCAAACGGACAGCGACCGAAGGCGGGCGGCAAAAATCCTAGGCCTCAGTCACCAGGGATTGATCAACAAGCTGAAGCGGTACGGCCTGGAAGATTGACAAGCGATTGGACATTGCCGCGCATCGTCATCCCCGACGATGAGCCACCGGTGATGGCTCCCAGTCAGGCGTTTCGAAGACTTGCCGGCCGCAACGTTCAAGTTTACTCCAGCCGTCCCCGTACGCCGGCCGAGCTTATTACGCGAATCCATGACTTCGAAATTGTGATCAACATTCGAGCTACGTCGCGCTTCGATGATCAGGTTATCCGCGCTTCGCCGAACCTTCGCATGATTTCAATTTGGGGAACTGGAACAGATCATGTGGACCTTGACACCGCGAGAACACGCAACATCCGAATAACGAACACGCCTGGCGTGTCCGCGATCGCAGTGGCCGAGCACACGCTTTCGTTGATCATGGCGGCGTCCAAGCAGACGGTTGCTGTCGACAAAGACGTTCGTGAAGGGAACTGGCCCCGCTCCCTAGTTACCCAGCTCCATGGAAAGACGCTGGGTCTGATCGGAACCGGAGCCATTGGGAGGGAGGTTGCGAGATTGGGGAAGGGAATCGGAATGCGGGTGATCGCGTGGACATTTCACCCTAAAACCGATATTGCCGAATACGTGGCGTTCGACGATGTCTTCCGTCGCTCCGACATCGTAAGTGTCCATTTACGCCAATCGCCGCAAACTTCAGCTATGATCCGGGCAGAACACTTCGCACTGATGAAGCCAACCGCAATTTTCATCAACACGGCGCGTGGACCGATCGTTCGAGAAGCGGATCTGATCAATGCGCTTGTCAAACACCGAATCGCTGCAGCTGGGCTAGACGTGTTCGAGACGGAACCCCTCCCGAAAGATTCCCCGTTCTTTTCGATGCCGAATGTGGTGCTGTCACCGCACTCGGCGGGAATTACGCCGGAAGCGACGGAAGCAGGACTGAATCTGGCGATCGAAAATGTTTTGGGGTTCTTGGCCGGACGATCGCAGAATGCGGTGGTTTAGCCGCCCGCGCCTGTGCGAGATCGATCTTCAATCACTTTTGCTCAAACTGCAGAACATTGACGTCGATCGAATTCGATGTTCCTCCAACAATGCGCCGAAACCGCATGAGCCGACCCGTCTGGTCGTCGAATCTCGCGTTCAGATATACGGAATAACCTGGAGGCGCGCCCAAGGTTGCCGGCCTTTCGGCCAAACCGACTTCTTGTTCGAGCATGTGAAATAACCCGTCCATCGAGTAATCCTGGCCGGCAGTCGGACGAATGACTAAATTATTGCGTCGCATGTCTATAACTCGCCCTTGTTGGACATTTACTTCAAATCGTCCCGTCTCCACCCGATCGCCGGACATTTCAATCACTAGCCGATAAGTCTCTGGCCGGTGCGTTTTCCACTTCGCTTCCGCTTCTGTTAAACGGTCCGGCGTGAGCGGCTGAAGACGCGAACACGCGATAGCCAGACAGAGGCCGATGATGGTTGCTGGTCGCTTCGAAATCAAAACATCAAGACCTTACGACAAAGAATCCGGGTGCGCAATGTACCGCTGGTGAGCTAAAGTACAACCGACAGAGTTTGAAGGAGAGTTTCCAGAATGGCAAAAGCAGCACGGCAGAAGAAGAAAACAAGCAAGAAGTCCGCGCGAGTGGCTGCCAAACCCAAAGCGGCGACACGTGCATCAAAACCTGGCAAGAAAAAAGTGGGGAAGTCATCCCGGCCTGCTGCGATGAAGACCGCAGCTCGCAGAATCGATCCGTTAAATCGGAAACAATACAGTGCCGTCACTCCCTTGCTCGCTGTTCGTGATATCCGGCGGGCTGTCGATTTTTACCGCAACGCGTTTGGATTCAGTGTGCGCGCTGTTATGGATGGTCCCGAAGGTCCAATGCACGCCGAGCTGCGTCTTCGTGATACGACCTTAATGCTGGGTCCCGAATCACCACAGCACAACAGTTTGAGCGCCAGCACAATAGGGAACACCCCTGCCACTTTATACGTTCTCGTCGACGACGTCGACAGCGTCTTCAATCGAGCTGTCGCAGCCGGCGCTCGTGTCACCATGCCAGTGATGGACATGTTTTGGGGCGACCGTTGCGGCCAACTGACCGATCCAGAAGGTAACAAGTGGATGATTGCGACTCACAAAGCCGAACCAACGGCGGCGGAAATGGCCGAAGCCATGCGTCGCATGAGTGAACAGGCGCCACAGGGTGCCGCCGTGGCAGCCGAAAGCGAGTATTGACCTCGGTTCGAATCTCGAATGGACGTTTCTCTTCTTCTTCGGGATCGGTTTGGCTTCCAGGAGTTCCGTCCGGCGCAAAAGCAAGTCATTGATCGAGTCATGGCCGGGGAGAATGCCCTTGCCGTGATGCCGACTGGCAGCGGAAAGTCCCTTTGTTATCAGCTGCCGGCTCTTGCTCTGCCCGGTGTGACCCTTGTCGTGTCTCCTCTCATCGCGCTGATGAAAGATCAAGTCGATCAGCTCAATCATTTGGGCCTGCCTGCAACGGTGATCAACAGTACCGTGCCTCGTGAGCAGCAAAGAAGCCGCCTGGAACTGACCATCGCAGGACGAATCAAACTGCTTTATGTCGCGCCCGAGCGATTTCAAAACGACGAATTCCGGGCCGGTCTGGCGCGGTCTGAAGTCAGTCTTTTCGCAGTAGACGAGGCACATTGCATCTCGCAGTGGGGGCATGATTTTCGGCCGGATTATCTGCGCCTCCGCCAGGTCATTGGCAACTTAAAATCCCCTCCAGTCCTTGCGTTGACTGCAACGGCAACTCCGGCTGTCCGGCGCGACATCCTTGTGCAGCTCGGTATTGGGAATGCGGCGCAAGTCGTCAGTGGATTCGATCGGCCGAACTTGTATCTTGAAGTGCGGGAGGTGGCAACCAACCTCGAGAAGATCCGAGCCATCATCGAATTGGCGCGCTGGGCGCCGCTAGGAATCGTATACGCCGGAACTCGGAAAAACGTTGAAGAGATCTATAACAGCTTACGTCGCGCCGGCATTGAAGCGGCGGCGTACCACGCAGGTCTGGCTTTGCCGGATCGCAAGGCTATACAAGAGAGATTTATGAAAGCTTCGAAGTGTGTGATCGTTGCTACTAACGCGTTTGGAATGGGCATCGATCGCAGCCAGGTGCGATTTGTGGTTCACGCGGATATCCCGGATTCCGTAGAGGCCTATTACCAGGAGATTGGCCGTGCCGGCCGCGACGGCGAGCCGGCTCGCTGCCTGCTGTTGTTCAACTATGCGGATAAATGGATTCCGGAGTTCTTCATCGATTCGAGCCACCCACCGGCCGACATCCTGAAATATGTCTTTGGAAAATTGTGTCGTTCGGGTTCTAAAGAAATACTTGGAGATGCTTGGCGTAAGTTCGCAGCTACTAAAGACCATCGGTTCCATGCATCGATCGCCTTGCTGTCGCGGTTTGGATATCTCGAAAAGGTGCGTACTCAGGACGGCAGTGGTGTGCGCATCCTCAAGGCGAACGACCCCAGCTTACACGGTATAAATTTTCAAGAACTCGAAGCGCGACGGCAGTTCGAATACAAGAAATTTGGGGTCATGCTCGACTACGCCAGCCGCTTCCGCAAACACTGCTATCGCAGTTTCATTCTCAGCTATTTCGGGGAATGGGGTCGAAAACGCGACTGCGGCAATTGCAGCCGATGCGATGCCGACAAGTTTCCACGCGACGCGAAATTCGAATCGCCGGCCGTTCCGATCCGCAGAAACGGGCATACGGAGGGAACGAAGGCCTCGGCGACCATTGTGGCATTGAAGATTTTGTCATGCATACTGCGTGCTCAGGAAAAGCTCGGTCGAGAGAAGATCGCAAAAATTCTTGCCGGTTCCGTCGACAGCTCGGTCGAAGACTACCGTTCACTTTCGACTTATGGGTTACTTTCGGAATACTCGATTAAATCCATCGTCGCTATGATCGATTATCTGCTATCAGAGAACTACATTGGACAGGAGGTAGGTTTTCGGCCGTCGATTTTCGTAACTGCGAAAGGCGAGATCTTCTTGAAGGAAAGACCAGAGATTGAAATTCCGGGTGTTAGCCGCCGAGGGTAATCATCTCGATTTTTTTGTGTGCTCTCGGCTGATACCCTCCACGTCTCACCTCTGCCCAGCGAAGGTCGGAAAAGCGGTCCGTGCGGCTGGTCCATATACTTTGGATACTCTGCGCGATATCTTCGTCAGAAGCTCCACCACGAAGAACTTTTTTCAGGTCGAATCCTGATTCGGCGAAGAGGCAGGTCACCAATTTTCCGTCGGCAGTCAGACGTACACGCGTACAGCTCGCGCAAAACGGCTCGGTAACCGAACCGATAATGCCTATCTCTCCGGCACCATCCTGAAATTCATAGTCTACGGCTGGTGCGCTGCCGTTTGCCCGGCCGACTTCGCGGACAGGGAAGCGAGAATTGACGATGTCCAGGATCTCCTTTTTAGCCACCGTCTTTTCCAGACTCCATGCGTTCGCATTCCCTACGTCCATGTACTCGATGAATCGCATCTCGAACCCATTGTTGCGCGCGTATTCGACAAGATCCAAAATTTCGTCATCATTGATTCCTCGAATGACGACGGCATTCAACTTCAAGTGCGTCAGGCCCCCTTTCTTCGCGGCTAGAACTCCCGCAATGACCTCGTCCAAATTGCCTCGCTTCGTCAATGCCCGAAAGCGATCGTGCTTGAGCGTGTCGATGCTGACGTTGATTCGGCGAAGACCGGCTGCATAAAGGACCGTGGCCTGTTCGGCCAAAAGCGCTCCGTTTGTCGTCAGTGATAGGTCCGTGAGTGCATCGACCCCTCTTAGGCGACGGATCAGACCCTGAAGATTCTTACGAACCAGCGGCTCACCGCCGGTAAGGCGGATTTTTTGAACGCCAAATCGAACGAAGATGCGCGCCAGGCGCTCAATTTCTTCAAAAGACAATACTTCCTGCCGCTCAATCCAGGTGTATTCCTCAAACGGCATGCAATACGTGCAGCGGAAATTGCAACGGTCGGTGACCGAAATGCGAAGATCACGCATTGGCCGATTAAGGATATCGAGCGGGTTCATGCCCGCATTATAGCTTACCCAGGGCCAACGACTCCTGCACAGGTGTGAGATGCGAGCGAAACCAGGCGCCGGATAAGTGGAACATACCTGACGATCGCCGAGTCGCATAAGGCGTATTATGTCAACCGAGAACATCCCCTACCGCCTCGTGCACAGAAATTGTGGAAAACCCTGTGGATATTCCATAATGGCTCCGCCATAAGGCGACTAAAATCAAGAGATGTAGCAAGTTGCACCGATTCTGGTTCACGGCCACCATGTTGAAAAGCCGCGCAAAAATAGCTCGAAAGTGCCCAATTTATGGGGGTTTTCTCCTCCTCTTTTCGTACGAGCCAATAAAGTGGGGCCTTGTTTGAATCGAATGGGCCATAATGCCCGAGTGGCACGGGTTTGGTTTGGTACTTCGGGTTTCAGTTACAAGGAATGGAGGCCGATTTTCTATCCGCCCGAGATTCCGGAAAAGGGCTTTCTGCGGTACTACGCAACCCGACTCAACAGTGTCGAGATCGACTATACCTTTTATCGAATACCGAGCGCGAAGACGATCGAAAATTGGAAGTCGGCAACGCCCGAGAACTTCAAGTTTACCCTTAAGGCATCCCAGCAAATCACACATCGCGAAAGGCTAAAGGCACCCTCGGAAGCCGCGGAATACTTCCTGACCATTGTGAGCGGCCTAGAAAGTCGTCTGGGAATGGTTTTGTACCAATTACCACCGTTTCTAAAGTGCGATGTTCAGAAGCTGGAGGCATTTCTGTCCACCCTTCCGCGAGGGATTCCTGCAGCTTTTGAATTTCGGCATGACACCTGGTTTACAGACAAGGTCTACCAACTGCTGCGCAACCATGGCGCCGCCCTCTGCATTCACGACGCCGACGACCATACAACTCCGATCGAACTGACCGCCGCCACGACCTACATTCGTCTCCGCCGATCCCAATATGTCGAGTCGCTTCGGCGAGAATGGCAGGACCGCATTCGCGCCTGGTCGGAAGCGGGCACGGAGGTCTTCGCCTACATCAAGCACGAAGACAATCCGGAGGCAC
>JACXTT010010644.1_pt1 | contig 12372 bp, 12 predicted proteins | sample 9270951 | NCBI WGS metagenome assembly JACXTT01 (sample SAMN15532306, study PRJNA645909) | rock metagenome | isolation source: weathered quartz diorite | place: Puerto Rico | collected 2017-06-21 | reverse complement strand
CCCGCGGAGTTATGCTTCGCAGGGTGGCAGAATCAGCATTCCCCGTTCAAATCGAGACCAAGAGAATTTGCCCCTTATGTGTTTCTCATCAATAATTTACGGAAGGCAAGAGGCAAAACGTTGGGACACTACTGATCTCGTATCTCTACCGACCCGGATTTAGATCTCTCATCACGACATGCAGCACTTCCCGGACCTGTCGCGCATCGCGTTCGGAAACCACGACCTTGGGGCCGGGCTCGCCGTCGGTATCAATCAGATCTCGATACGTCCGCGCGACTGGAGGTAGCCGAGCCGACCCACTGTGAATGAGTCCTGCCCTCTCCGCGACGGCGAGGCGCGCCTCGAACGACCAACCGGCGATCTTCCCTGCGGGCACTTCGGGGTAAGCTAGTGCGCCGAAACCAGCGTGTTCCAGCGCGTCCGTCACGATGGCTTCCAGGACTCCACAAGAAGTGAGCAGCGAGGGGCCATAGCGGCCTTGTTCGAATGCGCGTCGACTATCACAGTATGCCTGCTCGACCACTGGCCGGAGCTCGGCGTTGTGAACGAACTCGAACCTGCGACGGGACGACACCTGGGAGGACTCAGAAACGACCGCGCCATGGTCCAAGCGGGACAGTGACATAGCGGCCTGCTCGAGAACGGCGACGAGGCGAGTGATGATTTCGGACAGCGCGGCCGCTTCGATGACACTGCCGGTCGCTGAGCGCAACAGGAAGGCTTCGCTGTACGACCGGGCAAGCCAATGGGCCTTACTACCACCGGATAATTGATTGATCGTCACTCCACAATCTTGTTGCCAGACGCGGGTGGCCGCGAGCGCCGACATGTCGGAGGAATCGGTCGTCAATGAATGGCGAAGCTGGCGCCCGCGTTGGATCAAGCAATCGAGATGAGGCAGATAAGCGTCGATCTCCGCTCGCAGGCTCTCATCCATTGGTCGCGTCCCTCACTACTTGCTCGGATCACGGGGATGCTCGTAGCGGCGCAACTGCAAATCGGCAATTTGATCGATATGCTTGTACATGGCTCGCGCAGCACCCTCGGCATCCCGGCACCGAAGCGCCGCAACAACCGCCTCGTGTCCCTCGATGGATCGCTCGGGATGACCTTTCTGTTTCAAAGCAAGTGTGCGCGATACCACAAGGAGTTCGTTCAGGGTTGCCATGATGCTCACGATCACGCGATTGCCGGTAGACCGCGCCAGCGCAGCGTGAAATGCCGTGTCTTCAACGATGGCTGATCGACCGGTCTTGAGCTTCCGCCGCTGGGCGTCGAGAATTCTTTGCAAATCGGCGAAATCTTCGTCGGTCGCGCGCATGGCCGCCGCGCGGGCCACTGCTGGCTCGAACATGCGACGAACATCCAGGAGTTCATCACGAAGATCCTGTCGGTAGGCCATCACAGAGGCGAGGGGCGCGACCAAGCGCTCAACCGTCAACTCTTGGGGAAAAGTGCCTTGCCCGTGTCGAGTCTCGAGCAGGCCGATCGTCTCCAGCATGCGAAGCGCATCGCGGATCGACCCGCGGCTAACAGCGAACTGTTCGCGTAGAAGGCGTTCCGAGGGCAGTGGCCGACCTGCAGGAAACGTGCCGTCCAAGACCAACATGCGGATCCGGTCGGCCACCTCCTCGGCGATACGGGTCTTCTTAATCGGCTCGATAAGCTGAGCGTCGCCGCGGCGAGGACGGGCGAAACCCTTGACAGTCTTCGGAGCTGGTGTTAGATTCGCTCTCGCAAGTGGTCCGATCACTGGGCCAGTGTATCACAACTTTGTATGCGCGAAAAGCTCCTAGAGTTCATGGCAGCAGGCTCTCCACGAGTCGTCTCGCTCTCTATCGAGCAGTTCGCCACCCGCCATGGGAGCCTGAGCGCGATCGTCGTGCCGTGGGAAAGTGACAACGGCACATTGAGTATGGCTGTCACCTCGGCCAAGGGCGACGGGTGGGCCATCGAACACACGAACCTGGGGACGATCAGACTGACCGACTTGGGAAACGATCTGACCGGGGTGACAATCGCCGCTCACGCGCGAGATCACGCTGAGAAGCAGAAACTGGTTGCGCTCTTCGAAGAATTTGTCGGCCAGGTCCAGAATAAGTTCCAGGTTACGAGATGACAGAACTCGACTCCTCGACTCTTGCCACTGTCATCACCCTGCGCGTTGCCGAGGCGCATGTAGAGGACATCGGACGTGCCGTTGCCCGGCTGGCGCCAGCCGACCTGATGCGCATAGGTGTACGAGCTGGCGAAGTGCTGAAGATTACGGGCAGCACCATTGCTGTTGCGCGCGCCGAGCTTTCAGACCAAGGACATGAAGGTGTGATCCAGATCGACGGCACGGCACGTAGTAACTGTGGTGCCGGATTGCAGGAGCAGGTGACGGTAACACCCGTCGAGCATGCACAAGCCGTGGCAGTCCGCTTCTCGCCGTTGTGTATGGGCGCCGCGCCAGCCATCATCGCTCCGGAACGCATGCTCCAAGATCTTGAAGGCGTCCCGGTCGTCGCGGGTTGTGTCGTGCGCGTGCCGACCTTTGCAAAGGCGGTGAACTTCCAGGTCGTGCGCACGATTCCCTCCGGACCGGTGGTGATCGGTAAACGCACCGACATCCGGGTCGTCGAAGGCGAGCAGACTGCAGCCCACGCTCCCACTGTGTCTTATGAAGACATCGGCGGTCTGGAGCGCGAAGTGGCGCGGGTGCGCGAAATCGTCGAGCTGCCGCTGAAGCACCCCCGCATCTTCGAGCGCCTGGGAATCCTCGCGCCGAAGGGTGTGCTTTTGTACGGCCCGCCAGGTACAGGTAAGACCCTGCTGGCCCGCGCTGTCGCGGGCGAAAGCCGCGTACATTTTATTCACCTGAACGGCCCAGAGATCATGCGGAAGTTCTACGGCGAGAGCGAGGCCAAGCTCCGTGAGGTTTTCGAGGAAGCGGCCCATCACGCACCGGCGATCCTTTTCATCGACGAGATAGACGCAGTGGCCCCGAAACGCGCCGAAGTAGTCGGCGAGGTCGAAAAGCGTGTTGTGGCGCAGCTTCTCAGCTTGATGGATGGCTTTGTGTCGCGCGGCCAGGTTGTCGTCATCGGGGCTACCAACATCCCCGAAGTTCTTGATCCGGCGCTGCGACGCCCGGGCCGCTTCGATCGGGAAATCGAAATCGGCGTCCCGAACACCCAAGCACGGCTCCAAATCCTCAAGATTCACACGCGAGCCATGCCGCTCGCGCCTGACGTCAACCTCCTGGAGATAGCCGAGCATTCCCACGGCTTCGTCGGCGCCGATCTCGAAGCTTTGGGCCAGGAAGTGGGCATGATTGCCTTGCGCGGCTTCCTCTCTGCCGTCCCACTCGAATCCCACGGTGCGGCATCTGCTGAGCTCGGGAAGCTGCAGGTAACACGTGACGATTTTTTCGCCGGTTTGAAGGAAGTCGAGCCAAGCGCGACTCGAGAGTTCTTTATTGAGAAAAGCTCGTCGACTTTTGCGTCCCTCGGAGGTCTCTCTGAGGTGAAACGATCGCTTAATGCCGTGGTCGAACACGCTCACATGCACGACGACATCTACGAGCAGGTTGGCCTGGCGCCTCCGAGAGGCATTCTGTTGGTCGGACCCTCCGGAACCGGGAAGACTGCGATGGCGCGAGCCCTCTCGGGGGAGAAGCAGGTCCCGCTCATCGCCATTGACGGCCCGCAACTATACTCGAAGTGGCTGGGCGAATCTGAGAGAGCACTGCGCGAAGTTTTCAAAAAGACCAGACGGGCAGCTCCCTGCATCCTGTTCTTCGACACGATCGATGCGGTTGCACCAAAGTTCGGCGCCGATCAGTTCGGCGCCGACGTCTATCAAAGGATCCTCAGCCAGCTCCTGCGTGAGATCGACAACCTGCGCGACATCAAAGGAGTGATCCTCCTCGCAGCCACTAACCGCCCCGAGCGGGTCGAGCCGGCGCTCTTGCGGAGCGGACGGTTCGACTATATCCTTCAGTTCGCCAAACCTGATGCTGCAGAGCGTGCGGCTATCTTGCGGCTGTGCTGCCAGCGCGTGCCACTCGGGCCAGAGACTAATATCGAGGAATTTGCTTCTCGGATGGAAGGATTCACAGGGGCCGATATCGAGAGCCTCTGCAAAAAGGCGACGCTGTTAGCGATTGGAGAATTCCAGGACGGTCCTCGGGACGCGCCTTTCATGGTCTCGCGAAGTGATTTCCTGGCAGTTCTGGAATCTGATCGTTGCAGTTCCTAGAACCGTTGCGGGGCGCGCGAGCTGAGCAACCGCCCCGGGAATTGTGTTCGGGCAGATCGGAACGATGACGGGGGTTAGTGATGAGCTATACGGAACTCACGGTTTGGACGCGCGGCATCATCATGGACAAAGAGGGGCGCGACATTGTCAATTCGGTCGCCGCTGCCGCCCGGCTCGAGGGCAAGTTCGCCCAGGCGATGGAGAATTATGTCGATAATCCCGATCGCACCAACGCCCCGACGAGGAAGTACTGTCGAGTGAGTGACGGCCAGATCGAAAACGCGCTCACCTATGAGAACGAGCACCCTAACATCGTCGTCTTGGTCGAAGAGACGATGGTCAAGGGTTGGGATTACATGCGCGGAATGGCTCCTGGCGGAACGTTGGTGATCAATACCCACTACTCACCAGAGTACATGATACGCTTCGTGCCCAGTCCCGAACGGCTCAGCCAACTTATCTGCGTCGGTGCTGCGAAGCTGGCCAATCACAAATGGCTTTATTACCGGCTGGGTGAACTGGGTCTCGACCGTTTGTCAACGGAAGGTGCCGCCGAGCGAAGCAAAGCCATCGCACCAGACATTGCCGCTCCGCTCATCGCCGCGATAGTAAAGACGACGGGCATCGTCAAGCTCCAGACGATTGAACCGATGATTGCCAATAAAGCAGCTTTCCGCGCGGCTCTAGACGAGCTGCACATCCTGCCACTGAACCCAGTGGCTGTTTAAACGAGGAACCCATGTCGACCCAAGGCACACACATTCCGGACTGGCTCAAAGTGCCATTTGCTGGGATCACGCCTGCACCATCGCAAGACAAGGGTCAGGACCTGTTCCCTACCGGCAATTGGCGGGCTATCAGGCCTGTGTACCGGGACAAGCTGCCACCTTGTAATAACGCGTGCGGCACGAATGAAAAGATCCAGGGCTATCTAGACCTCGTAAAACGCGGAAAATATCTCGACGCCTACGCGCTCATCAAGGAAGACATGCCTTTCCCGTCGGTCACCGGCCGGGTGTGTTACCACCCGTGTGAGCAAGCCTGCAATCGGGGGCAGTACGACGAGGCCATTTCGATTCGGGCAGTCGAGCGGTTTCTCGGCGATCTCGGGCAGGCTTTGGCGCGCGACGTGGTGAAGGCCGGGCCGCCGAACGGTAGAAAAGTCGCCGTCGTCGGGTCGGGCCCCGCTGGTCACAGCGCTGCGTACCAGCTTGCGCGCCTCGGCTACGCGGTCACGATCCTTGAGAAATCACCTAAAGCAGGCGGACTAAATCGCGGCGGCATTCCCGACTGGGTGCTCCCGCAGCACGTGCTCGATCGCGAGATCGAACGTCTCATCGAGATCGGCGTGACGATCAAGACGAACACCGAAGTCGGGAAGGACGTCACCTGGACCGATTTGAAAAACAACTACGACGCGTGCGTGCTGGCAGTGGGCCTCATCGAGCCCAACAGCGCGCGAGCCGAGGGCGAGAATAAGGATGGCGTCCTTTACGGGCTTCCTTTCCTTCGCGACATCGGCATGGGTACCTCAAAGGTTAAGTTGGGTCCCCGGGTAGCGGTCATCGGCGGTGGAAACACGGCGATCGACTGCGCTCGTGAAGCACTCCGGCAAGGTGCCCAGGAAGTGACGATGATTACTGTGGAGGCCAACACTGCCGAAATGCCGGCAATGGCCGAAGATCTGCACGACATGGCAGAGGAAGGCGTGGAACTGTTGCACGGCCGGGCGATGACCGCCGTGCTGGGCAACGGCAAGGTCGAGGCGTTGCAACTCTATCCTGCGCGCTTCGCCGGTGCCATTAACGCCTCACCCATCACAATCGATCGAGACGCCCCCGCCGAGCGTTTTGCCGTCGACAACGTGATCATCGCTGTGGGACAGCGGGCATCGCTCGGGTGGTTGCCGGACGAGTTCAAGAACCAGCGAGGCTCGATCAAGATCGACCAGTTCGGACGTCTCGGAGCCACGAACTTCTTCGCGGCGGGCGATGTCGTGCAGCTGGGCTCGGGGCAGCCGCTCATGGTGGTGAATGCCGTAGGCGACGGGAAACGCATCGCATTCAATCTGGACAAGGTTCTACGCGGGGAGCCGTTGCAACCGCGTACCATCCCGGTCGATGTCATCGTGGATCTTAACCGGATGAATATGACGTACTTCCCTCACTTTCCGCGGGTCAAGCAGTCCATGCTCGTCCCGGCGAGCCGGCGCAGTACCCAGGACGAGGTGATTCAAGCGTTTTCGGAGGAGCAGGCGGTTGAAGAGGCCTACCGTTGTTTCAGTTGTGGAACCTGCAACGCTTGCGATAATTGTTACCTGGTCTGTCCCGAGCCGTGCATCGTTCGTTCGGTGCGTTCGAACGGCCTGTATAAGATTCTGGTCGACTACTGCAAAGGCTGCCGTGTGTGCATCGAGGAATGCCCAACGGGCTGCCTGGAAGGCGTGCCCGAACTCGATTTCGATACGGGCGTCGTGCGGATGGACACGGCGTTCGCGATCACACCCGGGCTCCACGGAAGGCAGGCTGCAGAGCTGGAGGAATTGGCGGAGCGTCCCGCGAAGGACATTGAGAATTGGAAATAGGTCAGCAGGCGGTCCTTACGGAGTGAGCTATGGCAACGATGGTCGAGAAAAGAAAGAAGACGGTCCGGATCAATGGCTGCGTCGCGTCGGCGCAGGCCGCCAAGTACGCCGACGTGGATGTAATTACGGCCTACCCGATCCGGCCTTACACGGCAACGATGATGGCGCTGGCACAAATGGTGGCCAATGGGGAACTCGATGCCGAATACATCGTGGCCGACAGTGAGCACTCGCAATTGAGCATCGCGCACGGTGCTTCGTCAAGCGGCGCGCGTGTTTTTACAGGAAGTTCGGGTGTCGGCGTGCAGTTTGCCTACGAACTCTATTCGCCCATTTCAGGTAGTCGTATGCCGGTGCAGATGATGATCGCCGACCGCACCCTCGATCCGCCTGGTGATTTCGGTTCCGAGCATACTGACGCGCTTTCAACGCGCGATATGGGCTGGCTCATGGGCTGGTCGTGTGACGCTCAGGAAGCCTTCGACAATCATCTGATGGCTTACCGAATCGGTGAGGACCGGCGTGTACTTTTGCCTCAAATGGTGTGCCAAGATGGTTTCTTCGTGTCTCATATCACTAGCGACGTCGACTTGCCCGACGCGGCCCAGGTAAAGGAATTCCTGCCGCCTTACAAACATCCGTACCCGCTCGATCCGCGACATCCGGTTTCGCATGGTCCGCAGATCATGCCCGAGCAGGGCCCACCGCTTCAGTTGGAGCGTGCGCGCGCCATGGAAGGTTCCGTAGTGGTCATTGAAGAGGTCCATGACGAGTTCGCAAGAATCTTCGGCCGGCGGTACGACCCGTGGGTTGAAGAGTTCATGACCGACGGCGCCGAGGTCGTCTTTTTCATGCAGGGCGGGCACGCAGTGACGGCGCGCTACGCGATTCGGCACATGCGTGAGCGGGGTGCGAAAGTCGGCCTCGTACGGTTGCGAACCATCAGGCCCTACCCAACCGATCGCGTGAAAGATACCCTCAGTAAATTCAAGGTGGTCGGCGTTGTCGAGACGAACATGGGTCTGGGCAGCGTGAGCAGTGGAGGCTCGCTGTATGCTGAGGTCTGTGCGGCGCTCTATGAGAGTCAACAGCGCCCACTTATCGTCTCGTTCATGGCTGGAATGGGTGGCGAGGCGATCGTGTTGAAGGAATTTTACTGGATGACCCAGAAGATGATCGAAGCGCAGAAACGCGGGACGATTGAAAAGCGTACGCATTGGGTGGGATTCGAGGAGTAATTTTTGTCACGGTGGTCCCTGAGGGGCCGCCCAACGACATCGGGAGGAATCGCAATGCCAACAATTGAAGTTCAGCGGCAGATACTGCCGATTCTCAGCGGTCCGAATCAGGGAGCGCGTTTTTATAACCCCGATTTGCCGTCGACCGAGCCTTTCGTTCCCGGTCACCGCACGTGTGCCGGCTGCGGGCCTTCCATACAGTATCGAATGACGAGCAAGGCCTCCGGCGATAACACCATCCTTGTCGGGCCGACAGGCTGCATGTACGTCGCAAACAGCTCGTATTTGTGCACGCCGTATAACGTGCCCTGGGCGCACACGCAGATCGGCAGCGCTGGCAGTTTTACCGCCGGGGTCGCAGCTGCCTACGAAGCCATGATCCGAAAGGGTAAGTGGAAGGGCGCCTTCCCGAATATCATCTGCGAGGCCGGCGATGGCAGTGCGTCCGACATAGGGCTCGCTTCGATTTCAGGAGCGCTCTATCGGGATCACGACTGCCTGATTATCTGCTACGACAACGAGCAGTATGCGAACACCGGCATCCAGGCTTCCTCGCGCACGCCCTACGGAGGCATGACGACATTCTCTCCTCCTGGCCCGATGATTCCGGAGGGCAAGAAGCTGTTCCCCAAGGACCTCGCCCGCATGATGGCGGCGGGCCATCCCCACTGCTATGTGGCAACCGCGAGCGTAGGTTACCCCATTGATCTCATGAACAAAGTGCGCAAAGGCCTGAACCATAGAGGCGCGGCCTACCTGATGGTCTACACCCCATGCCAAAAGGGCTTCGTATACGAAACGCCTAGATCGATTGATCTCGGCCGACTCGTCGTGGAGTGCGGGCTCTACCCGATCTGGGAATGGAACCCCGAGACACGCGCTTATGATTACAGCTTCCGCCCCCAGAATATGCGCCCGGTATCGGAGTACCTTAAACTGCAAGGACGCTTCGGCCACCTCCATGCCGAACACGTTGCCACACTGCAGAAGTTTGCAAACGAGCAATGGCGAATGATGGGTGTTCAGCTGCCGGAGGCCTTGATCCGGGCCGCCGATGCGAAGAACTTGGCCGATATGGCGTCTGCGGAAGCGGCAGCAACCGTAGCGGAGACGGTATGAGCAGCAACACCCCCAACCCGCCTGTCGCTCTCCAAGCGCACGAAAGCTTCATCGTCAGCGAAGGCAAGAAGCGGGGGTCGACGCGTGAGGTGCGGCCCGAAGCTGCTTACGATCGTTATTACAAAGTTCTGCGTGTGCATGCGGGCGACGCTCTCCTTACCGACAACTGGCACACGAACGAGGTGTTTAGCCACGCGCGCAAGAACTTCGAGGGATACACTTTCGCAATGCGCACGCTGGAAGCCTGGGGCGCAATGATCGAAAACGACCGTCGCGCCTATTACACCGCCGGTGGTCGAGTGTGGATTTTGGACCTGGAGCCAAGCGCAGGCAAAAACAAGCCGCTGCCTGGCACCGGCGCCGGCAAGAAGTAGCGTACGGTTGCCACGCATCCTGCTCATTGACGACACGCCGGAGATCGCCGAGCTTCTGACGTTTGCGCTGCGTGACCGTGGATACACAGTCTTTCCTGCCGGTTTTACTGACACCGTCAACGAGCTGATCTTCGAGCAGACGATAGATGCTCTCGTGCTCGATTGTTCTTCCTTCGATATGAGTGAGTCGCTCTTCGACACCGTGCGCGGCCATCCGAATCACGCTGAGCTTCCCATCGTCATTATTAGTGACACACCGGAAGAGGCCGACGCGAGCCTCCGCTCCCGTGACGCACGCAAAGTGTTGCTGATCCCGAAACCATTCACGGGGGCGCAGGTGGCAAGAGCGCTTGATGAGTTGCTTAAATAAGATGCCGTCGTGGAGCATGGATGACTGGCAATATGTTGAGCGCCAGGTTGTCTTCGATCCGAAAGGGCGGCAGTGGACTGTGGCGCTGATGGACGTGCTGGGACAGGAGGGCGATCCTGAGATGCCGGGCAGGTTGCTCGAACTTCAATTTTCGACGGGCCGGTATTTCACGCTCATTTACTCGGAGAGTGGAGCGCTGCAGTGGGAACGCGGTCACGCGTCACTGGCAGAAGCGGAGAGCGCATACGGCCGCCTGCTCGCGGACGTCATCGGCGGCGGCCTCGATCCAGCACAACCGCAGTTCCGGCAGGACCTAGAGGATTGACGGAGCGGAGAGCCTCATTCTTTCACAATTGGCCTGGCCAAATGAAAGTCAATCCACCGTTGCAAGTGCGGCCTCCTGTCGCCGAAGTTCGCGCACCCGGAGAGGGCGAACAAGAACGAGCATCATCAGCGCGGCTACGATATTGGCGACAGCGGCAATATTGAGGGTTGTGGACCAGCTCCCCGTTCTGAGGGCAATGATACCTCCCAGGGGCACAAAGAACGCGGCGCAACCCTTGGCGGTATACAGCAGCGCGTAATTTGTGGTGGCGTACTTCTTCCCAAAGTGGTCGGAGGTAAGCGCGGGAAAGATGCTGAAGATATTGCCCCAGGCAAAAAAGACCAGGCCCGCCAAAATCACAAAATAAACCGGATCTTTGCCGTACTTCTCCAAGCACAGGATACCTATTCCCTCGGCCAGAAACGTCAGGAACATCGTGAACTCACGGCCGATCAAGTCTGAAATCCAGCCGAACAGAGGCCGGCTGAGCCCGTTCATGAGATTGTTGAGCGAGAGGGCGAACGTAAGCGCCGGAATAGTGAAGCCGAGAAGGGTAACAGGCGTCTGTGCGATTCCAAAGCCGCTGGCGATCGGGGCAAGCTGCGCGGTCGCCATGAGGCCGCTCGCGGCCACCAACACGAAATCGATGTATAAGAACCAGAAGACAGCGCTGCGAAGCGTCTGCAGCGGGCTGCTGTCGAATCTCGTTTGCAAGGTTCGTGGATTCGAACGCCGTGCCGCCGCGCCCTTAGGTGGTTTCTTGAGAGCGAACGCCGCAATAAGAACGACGAAACCCTGGATTAGCGCAAATTTGAAGAAGGTCTCCTCGTACCCCCGGGTGGCAAGAGAGCGGGTCAAAGGGATGACGGTGACGGCAGCACCCGCGCCGAACCCGGCGGCCGTCAAACCCGCGGCGAGGCCTCGCCGGTTCTCAAACCATTTCACGACGTTTCCAATGCAGGTGCCGTATACGAGCCCCGCCCCAATTCCGCCAATGATTCCTCCGATGTATAAAGCAGTCAGAGTACTTGCTCGCGAGTAGCCAATCCAGGAGAGTGCGATTAAGAATGCTCCCGCTATGACAAGAGGACGCGGGCCGAAACGATCCGCAAGGTACGCCTCAAAGGGGACAAGCCAGGTTTCGAAGAGGACAAAGAGGGTAAAAGCAAATTGGATCGCCACTTTGCCCCAGTGGTATTTTGCATCGATCGGGTTAATGAAAATGGTCCAGCCATATTGCAAATTGGCGATCATGGCCATACAAATGACGCCGGCAACGAGCTGCACCCACGGATTCGATGCAATGCTTGATGGGGATGGAACAATGTTTGCAGCGGTATCAGCAGGCGACAGGCGGGAGTTCCCCTCCGAGGCGCTTGAGGACATGAAACCTCCGCGGGAATATTACTGCGAGTCTGACGCTAAGGTAAAGCTTACCAGACAGAAACAAAACGAAAAATCGGAGATCGTCGCGGAACTCCCGCCAGGATTCCGCGCGGATGGCGTTTCTACAACACATTTAGTTTTGCAAGACTTCATTGAAAACGCTAGGGCTGCAGCTGCCGCCATGAGCTGCCCGACCAAGTAATCGCTTTGATCGGACGACATCTGAAGTGCGAACGCGCCTCGAGCTGGAATAACAACACCGACTGGCAGGGCTCGCTCTCTAAGGAATCGTCGGGTGACCTGCCCGCAACGCTTGGACCGCAACGACCGGGCTGCTTGAATCGGCTGCACACAAGTCTCGATTTGTATGAGGGTACGGCAAAAGTGACGGTTCTTTCAGCCGGGTACGATTTCTTTTGCTAGCGCATGCTCCAGCAGCTTACCGATCGGAGAATCGTCCGCCACCAGAATGCGATAGGTTCTCCCGTTGTTTGTCACTGGGTTCTTGTCGTCAAAGCGCCAAACATCCTTTCGCCTTAAACGCACTATGGGAGGGTAGTTTATCTATCTTAACAATCGGGGGAAGGCCAGCTTTTCTCAAAATGAAGAGTTTTTCAGAAAGGACAACACTCCGGCTCACGCGCCGGCGCCTTGCACCCTGGCCAGCAATTCCACGAATTTCTGTTTCCGTTCCGTCTGGTCGTTGCCGCCTTCGGCTTCCGCCAGTTGCG
>JACXTT010010643.1_pt1 | contig 12372 bp, 13 predicted proteins | sample 9270951 | NCBI WGS metagenome assembly JACXTT01 (sample SAMN15532306, study PRJNA645909) | rock metagenome | isolation source: weathered quartz diorite | place: Puerto Rico | collected 2017-06-21 | reverse complement strand
TCCCATCCTCGTCGACGATATCGAACTGTGCCTGGATACGAACGCTCGCAAGTACCCCTTGCATGGTTCGTTGCTCGATCGCCGCCGGCTGGATCGGCGGCGCAGCTTGCCTCATGTAATGCGCACCAGTTCCTCACCGATCCGGCCAGCGTGACACTTACAGGAGCGCCGGCCAGCGTGCGCGCAGCATACAGTCCGCCGAACCCGCCCCCCACAATCACTACCCGAGGAAGACTTGCTGGCAAAGTTGCCTCCTGTTAGGCATACCACCGCGACCAGAGAACTTCGAGGTCGAATCGGCGGAGCACGGGCAAGCGAAACAGCAAGAGCGTTGGGCACGCGAATCCGATCCGATATCGCAACTGAGACGAACCGCTTTGGTCGAACTCGTACGCGGCTGTCCTGAATCATTTTACCGGGACGAGGGCGGGAGCACCTTTGTCCTTAACCAGGAACACCACGAATTTTGCTGGCTCGGTACTGCTTGCGTTCCTGCCGACGACGTGTACATCGTTTGGGCCCTCATAAAACGTCTGCCCTGGAGTCAGTGTCACTTGCTTCCCGCCCTTCACCTGCATCACCACGGAACCTTCCAGGACGTAAACGAATGCTTCGGCATTGTGCCGGTGGATTGGATCGGAACTGTCAGGCGGATATTCCACTAGGATCATCAATCCCTCCTTACCTCGGAATTCCTTAAATTCCTTGGAAAAGAGCGGGGTGACTTTGGCTTCCTGTGCAAAAGTGTTGACTCCTAGAAGACTTCCAAAAATCAACAAAAGCGTTTTGTTTTTCATGATTGAACCTTTCGTTCTGCCCTCCGTGCAAGCGCGCGTCCATCGGGCGTTTGTATGGTGATGACAGCCCAGTCGCCGCTCACGAGATAGCGTCGATTGCCATGCCAGGGTGATTTCCAACGGCGGCTACGGCATGGCTTGTGGCCTATGCACGCCGGATGATTCATCCCGGCCGCGCCGGCGTCAGCCCTCCGTGCCCCGGAAACAGCTAAGAAGCCGGCTCTGAGCACTTGCGGATCTCCACTTCGCGTCCATCCAGGTAGTATTTCCAGTCGGCGCCAAGCGCTATGGTCTGCGTTTGCGCTAAAGTACCTCGATGCTCGGGACTAATCTCCATCCAGCAGGAGATGTAGTCCTCCACTTCCGGGCTCAAGCCCTCCTGCTGATCCGACAAGAAACGGGTGACCGTTGCTCTTGCCGAGTGTCCTGGAGCATCGGTGAACACAATTTCGATCTGATCGCCCGGTTGCAAATCGTTCATTTTGTCATCCCTTTCGACGTCCTGTTGTCTTTTTTTGGCGGGCGCAGCTTATTCCGCGGCCCGTACCTTTTTCTTAAGCCGTGAATCGGAAATCAGTCACGTGCTGACCACCGCGATGTATGGTTCCTCTGGGTTTCATTTCCACAGACATAAAGAATGCACACGCCTTGCCAAAGAAATCCGAATCGTTGATGATCGCTATCTAATCGGAGTGAAAAGACTTAGCGGGAGGTAAAAGCGGTCAAGGGGAGCCCCGAATGCCATCACCCGCCCATCCTGTTCTTATCTCACGAGATGTCGTGCTTCAAATGACTAGGGCGGAATCGGCAGTAGCGGTGGCGGTCACCATTAGCCAGCAATTGAGCGAAGTTTAAACACCTTTTTGGATGGCACGGGTCATAAATGATCGTGCTGTGCGCTTGCCGTCTCGCAAGCGCGCGCACCTGCTCCTCTCACGGCCTGCACGTCAGGGTAGCGGTGATCAGCGGAACTCTCACCATTATCGGGACTGGCTTATAAGAGCCCGGCGCTTGCGACTTGATTGCTGTATCTCTCTTCCTGCCTTCCGCGACCGAGATTCCGACTCCCATCCACAACGTCGGCGGCGCCGACCGAAATCTAGCGTCGTTTGATTCTCAGTGCCGCAATTTTTGAAGTGAGCGTGGTCGGGCGCATGCCAAGTAGCTCGGCGGCCCCATTAGCGCCATAGATCTTTCCGCCGCTATTTTGGAGCGCTTCCACGATACTTCGCCGTTCGAGTTCGAGAAGCTGCTTGCGGGTCGACACAGGAGCGTGTCGTCCTGTCCCTGCCGCGGAAGGGCCGGCCGTTTGGTGGAGACCAAAGCGCAGCGTTCCGCCCCTCGCCAAAATTACCGCCCTCTCAATGACGTTTTCGAGTTCGCGAACATTGCCCGGCCAGGAATAACTGGTCAGCTCCTGAATGTGCTCCCGCATCAGAGCTGGCATGGCACAATGCATTCGCCTGGCCGCCTGTTTCAGGAAGCGAGCCGCCAGGACCGGAATGTCTTCTAAACGGTCGCGCAGCGGCGGCACTTTGAGCGGGAACACGTTCAACCGGAAGAACAGATCGCGGCGGAAGCGGCCCGCCTCCACTTCTTGCTCCAGGTTCCGGTTGGTCGCAGCGATAATGCGCACGTTCACCTGACGGGTACGATCCTCGCCAACCCGTTCAAACTGACACTCCTGCAAAACGCGGAGCAGTTTGGATTGCAGTTCCAGCGGAATTTCGGCGACCTCATCGAGGAACAGCGTGCCGCCGTCTGCGAGTTGAAATCGACCCACGCGATCGCGTAGCGCGCCCGTGAACGACCCTTTCGCGTGACCGAAGAACTCGCTTTCGAATAGCTCGCGCGGGATGGATGCGCAGTTGACCTTGACGAGCGCTCGGCGCGCGCGGTTGCTGCGATCATGAAGCGCCCGGGCAATGAGTTCCTTTCCCGTCCCTGATTCACCTAGGATCAGTACGCTCGCCTCAGTTGGAGCTACCAGCTCGATCTGCGAGAGGATCGTCTTTAAAGCTGGGCTTTGCCCAAGCAAGCCGCCGAAGCCCTCGTTCACTTCGCTCCGGAGATAGTCGTTCTCCTGTTTGAGCTGCTCTTGCAGCGCATGGATCTCTTCGAAAGCCCGTGCGTTTGCGATCGAGACAGCGGCCTGGTCGGCGAACACTCGCAGCCACTTGAAGTGCTCCTCGTGAAAAGCAATGCGGCCGAACGCTCCGAGAACTCCGAGGATCTCGTCGCGGAAGATCAGCGGATGGCCGGCGAAGCCGTGAATGCCCTCGCTCCGCACCCAGGTGGGATTCGCCGTCAACGCGGGATTCAAAACAGCATCTTCGATTAGGAATGAATTTCACGTGGAGCCGACCTGGCCAATCTTTCGCACACCGAGCGGGATACGCCGGAAAGACCCCTCAATGCTCCTCCACTCGCGTCCATCCACCTGCGAGCAGCCGGCGCTGGCCGCCAGGTGCAGGCAGCGCATACGGGAAGGACACTCGTGGCCCATGGGACAGGTTGCACAAATGTCGCCCGGTCCAATCAGCCAAATCCTGGCGAGGGCGAAGCCAGCTTTTTCTACGAGGCCATCGACGATCATCTTGAGGACCGTCTCTACAGTTCGCACTTGGCTCACCGCTACAGAAATTGATTGCAAGAGTTCCAAGTCCATGCCTGAGTCTACCTCCGCCAACGACGATTCGTCGTTGGTGGCGCTGAGCTCGTCGTCTCTCTCAAACCGATCACCTGTATGTTCAACGGTTTGGGGATACTCACCATTGGCGTGCGAGGTGCCCTTACACTGGTCATGACAAAGAACACTCAAGCGGAACGTGAGCACGAAAGCCCGGAAATCCGAACAGACCTGGCCCGCGATGCCGTTATGGAAATCTCCGGGGCGTTAAGGCTGCTGTTAGCCGACGTTTACGGTTTGTATGTCAAGACGAAGAACTATCACTGGCACATGACCGGACGCAGCTTCCGTGACTTCCATTTACTTTTGGACGAACACGCCGATCAGATCTTCGCGATGACAGACGATATCGCAGAGCGCGCACGCAAGATTGGCGGCTCGACGATTCGCTCGATCAGTGATATATCGCGGCACCAGCGATTGAAAGATAACAACGAAGAAGACGTTACGACTAAGAGGATGCTGGTGGAGCTGCAGGTGGACAACCTACAGCTCACGAAGTTCTTACGCAGTACGCATGAGGTATGTGAGCGCCACAACGACGTGGCGACCGCCAGCCTTATCGAGAACTGGATTGACGAGACCGAACGCAGGACGTGGTTTCTGTCCGAGATCGTTGGCGGGCTCTGAAACGAAACACAAGGAGGCCGAACCTATGGCTAGCGCGAAAGTCTGCGCGATATTGCGGACGGCAATGCCGCGCGAAACTCCGGAGTCAATGCAGGTGCGAGTGGATGCACCGGCCTCGCAGTTGGTATGATGTGGTCGAGGGCTGCTCCATGAATTCGAAGGCCGCCCCCATTCACTTCGCTGGCTCCCAATTCGGCGATCAGCGTCATGTCTGTGCTTTCTTTCACAGCCCCGAGGAAAAATACCGCGTGCTTCTTCCATTCATCAAAGACGGGTTCGACTGTGGGGATCGGGCTTTCCACGTCGTAGATCCCGATCGGCATAAGGAACACCTCCAGCGATTGGAGTCAGCCGGCATTGATACGGCCCGGGCAGAGTCCAGCTGTCAGCTCAAGGTGTGCGGCTGGAACGAGGCCCATCTTAATCCAGCTGGTCATTTCGACCAGCATCGGATGCTCGCACTTATCGAGGAAGAACTGAAACTCGGCGTAACGAAGGGGTTTGGGGTCAGTCGCGCGATTGGCTGCATGGAATGGGCTTTGGAAGACCGGCCAGGTGTGGAGGACCTCGTGGAGTATGAAGCGCGGCTGAACTACATCTTGCCCAAGTACGGAGACCCCGTTATTTGCGTTTATGACATCAGCAAGTTTAACGGTGCCGTAATCGTTGACATTCTACGGACGCATCCGAAGGTTATTATCGGCGGCACGCTTCAGGAGAACCCGTTCTTCGTGCCACCCGATAAGTTCTTGCGGGAATTCCGCAAAAAGCGTGTAGAACAGAACCAATGAGGAGGCGGACATGCTACCCATGGAACTAGCGCCGGAACAGACCGGGTCTGAGGTAAAACAACTCAGAGGTTGCATTAACGATTTGGTGGGCGTTGTCGCCCTTCCCGCCATTTGGAGTGGGAGCGCTCCATCGGAAATTGTTCGTACTCTTCTTGACGCGTTGCTAGGCATGCTCCGCCTGGATTTCGTCTACTTGCGGCTGAAGGATTCAGTCGGAGAACCACCGTTTGAGGTGATTCGCGGCCCTCATTCGCATGCGGTAGGAGGCGTATCAAAACAGATCGGCGAATTGCTCCAAAACTGGTCGGGCGATCACGTACAGGAATGGCCCCGCGTAGTACGGAACGGGTTTGGAGACGAAGACCTTTCCATCATTCCTCTACCGCTGGGCCTGGAGGCTGAAATCGGCATCCTAATCGCGGCGTCCCGGCGAGCGAATTTTCCGGCGGGGACTGAAAGACTTCTGCTGACAGTAGCGGCGAATCAAGCGGCACTGGGGCTGCAAGGGGCACGGCTCTTAAGTAAACAGAAGCGCGTCGCCGAGGAGCTCGATCGAGAGGTCGCCCAACGAACCGAGGAACTCGCAGCCGCCAACAGGGAGCTGGAAGCGGAGATTCTTAAGGAACAGTCGCTTGCGGCAGAGAACCTGAAGGCCTACGAAGAAATTGCTGCCCTGAAGGCAAGACTCGAGATCGAAAACACTTACCTGCAGGACGAAATTCGCAACCAGCATAATTTCGAAGAGATCCTGGGCAACAGCCCGGAACTGCTCAGGCTGCTCGACCGGGTGGAATTGGCCGCCCCGGTGGATGCGAACGTACTGATCATGGGCGAGACGGGGGCTGGAAAAGAGCTGATTGCACGTGCAATTCACAGCCGAAGCGCGCGCAAGAATAGTCCTTTGGTGAAGGTGAATTGCGGCGCCATCCCGTCTGGCCTAGTGGAGAGTGAGCTCTTCGGGCATGTGAAGGGTGCTTTCACGAGCGCTTCTGAGCGCCGCATTGGCCGCTTCGAACTGGCCAACAATGGCACTTTGTTTTTGGACGAAGTCGGGGAATTGCCGCTCGAAACGCAGGTGAAGCTGCTCCGTGTATTGCAGGAGCAGGAGTTCGAGCCTGTGGGGAGCAGCCGTACGATCAAAGTGAACGTCCGAATCATCGCCGCCACAAACCGTGATCTTGAGAAGGCGGTCCAATCGGGAGGGTTTCGCTCGGATCTCTGCTACCGCCTCAACGTCATACCTCTGCAGGTGCCGGCATTGCGGGAGCGCCGCTCCGACATCCCGCAACTGGTGATGGCGTTCTTACAGCAATATGCAAAGCGGATGGGGAAGGCGGTTCAGTCGGTTTCGCAGGAAACCATGAGGCTGTTAGTCGAGTATTCTTGGCCTGGGAACATCCGTGAACTTCAAAACGTTATCGAGCGGGGCGTCGTTCTCTCCAGGGGTGCCATTCTCAAACTCGGAGCGGATCTGCTGCCGATTGAGGCATCCGACACGAGCATAGCGCCGGAAGCGGTCGGTGAGACCAAGGCTAGTGATTCACTCGGAGAAGTACAACGCCAGCATATTCTGCGAGTGCTTGAGAGAACCGGTTGGGTGATCAGCGGACCTAACGGCGCTGGGACTATCCTGGATCTTCACCCGAACACACTTCGCAGCTTGATGAACAGGCTGGGAATCCGGCGTTCGCAGCACGCTACTTCATAAGATTCACTGCGGCTGGCAGCAGAGCGTGTCCTCATCGAGGTCACGCTATTTCAGAACTGTCGAGACTAAGGCCCACAGAGTTCACGAAATAGCGTCGGCACTCATCCCCGTTCTCACGAGTATTGCTGCTAAAGTGCCTTATCTCTAGGTGATGCTGCGCGAGAAAGTTCGAAGTTCTATTGGACAGCCGCGTGCACCCGGCATTTGCAAGTAGGAGCAGAGATATGACGATTGGAATTATTGGCGCAGGAGAAATCGGCGGAACGCTCACACGCCGATTCACCGCATTGGGACACGCCGTGTCAGTAGCAAATTCAAGGGGCCCGGAGACATTGACCGACTTGGCACGGGAGACTGGTGCGAAAGCCGTAACGGCCCGCGATGCGGCGAGGGCCAGCGAGTTGGTTGTCGTTACAATCCCCGAAGGAAAGATCCCGAACCTGCCGAGGGATCTGTTCGCAGGCGTCCCGGACAACGTGATTGTCGTGGATACCGGCAATTACTATCCACAGAGGGATGGCCGGATCGGGGGCATCGAGGACGGCATGATCGAAAGCCGCTGGGTGGCGACTCAGCTTGGCAGGTCCGTTGTCAAAGCCTTCAACACTATGAACTACAAGCGTCTGCTGGAACGCGGGCGACCCAAGGGAACTCCGGGTCGTATTGCTCTACCAGTAGCGGGTGACGACCAACGTGCCAAACAGGTCGTGATGCGACTAGTGGACGAACTCGGGTTCGACCCGATCGACGACGGAGGGCTCGACGACTCCTGGCGCCAACAACCGGGGACGCCCGTCTATGACGTCGATCGCGATGCCGCGGGAGTGAGGCGTGCTTTGATGGAGGCCAGCCCCGAGCGTCGGCTGGAATGGCGCGCAACGGTGAACAGTTCCGTCAACTCTGCCCTGATCGATGACTTCATAAGTAAAACGAGCGGGCGGGCTACGGACTGCGGGCGATGAGGTAGAGATGAGAGTGCTTGTCGGCGGGGCGAGCGGAGCGACCGGCCGACCGCTCGTCGAGCAGTTGGTGGCTCGGAGCGCCTGCGCCGGCACAAATCTCGGCGGACGACGTTGAGGACCCCGACGCACGCTGCTCTGAAATGCAGTTGCGCGGAGCCTCGAACGCCAAGGTGAAGCACGAGCTCGGGCTCCAACCCCGGCGTCGCGAGTGGCTCGGGGCAACGAAGTAGACGAGCGTTAGATCTCCCAACCCTGTTTACGTAACCCCGTTCCAAACTGTCGAGGAGCCGTGCATGTCCATAACTTGCGCGGCTGCACGAGCATAGGTTCGGCGACTAGCGGCCCTGCTTGCGCCATGATCCGTCTAAACGTGATGCGCCACCGTCATCTATTCACGGTGCTCGGATTATGCTCCTTCGTAAAAACTCACTTGCAGCAAGCGCTCCGTACTCACGAGTCGCGACCTTCAGAAGGGCGAGGAAATGGATGGAGTTTCACGTTGTCGTCCGCGAAGTCACGCCATTTCGCAAGTATCGGCACCGAGGCCCACGAGGTTCACGAAATAGCGTCAGCATGCATCCGGACGCGTCCCTCCGACCGTCACGCTTAAGTGTTTTGTCTCCGCACTGATGGTACATGCGCGAAGTTCGAAGCTCCGATTGGGCAGCAGCGTGCTCTCCTTGGGGGCGCAGCGATTCACAAAAAGGAGATATCACAATGACCACTATCACATCCAAGGACGGCACTGAGATCTATTACAAGGATTGGGGCGCCGGACAACCTGTTGTCCTTTGCCACGGCTGGCCGTTGTCGTCAGAAGCGTGGGCAGGTCAAATGCTTTTCCTGGCACAGAACGGCTATCGGGCCATCGCCCACGACCGCCGGGGCCACGGGCGATCGAGCCAGAACTCATCTCACAACGACATGAACACCTACGCGGATGATCTTGCCGCTGTGATCAACCATCTCGACCTTAAGAACGTCATCCTCGTTGGCCACTCAACAGGCGGAGGCGAGGTCACTCGCTATGTCGGCCGGCACGGAACGAAGCGAGTGGAAAAGGTACTTCTTGTCGCGGCCGTTCCGCCGCTCCTGCTCAAGACCGATGCGAATCCGGAGGGACTTCCGATCGAGGTTTTCGATGGCCTGCGCGCCGTTCTCGCCAAGGACCCTTCGCAGTTCTACAAGGATTTCGCGTTTATGTTCTACGGTGCAAATCGCGCCGGAGCCAAGGTCTCGCAGGGCATCCTCGACCAGTTCTGGCTGTGGAGCATGCAGGGCAGCTTGAAGAGTATCTATGAATGCATCAAGGCATTCTCCGAGACCGATTTTACAGAGGATCTCAAGAAGTTCGACGTCCCGACGCTGGTGCTGCACGGCGAGGACGATCAGGTGGTTCCGGTCAAAGACTCGTCGAAGAAAACAGCAAAACTGATCAAGGGCGCAACGGAAACCTATTATCCTGGCGCGCCACACGGACTAACCGCCACTCTTCCGGACCGATTCAACACCGACATGTTGGATTTCGTAAAGAAGGGCCGCAAATCTTCCCAAGCGGCTTGATCCCAGCGACGGCAGCACGGAAGCAACCGAGGAAGCAAAAACCAAATTGCAATAAACTAAGGAGTTTCGCTATGGGTAAGAAGATTGTTGTGATTGGCGGAACCGGCCTGATCGGTTCAAAGGTCGTCGAAAAGCTGAAGGCACAGGGCTACGAGGCGATTGCCGCCGCGCCCAATACGGGGGTCAACACCCTCACCGGCGAGGGACTGTCGGAGGTTCTCAAGAACGCCTCTGTCGTCGTCGACGTCTCGAATTCACCCTCGTTCGAGGAGAAGGCGTCGATGGAATTCTTCCGAACGTCTACCGGAAACCTGCTCTCCTACGAAGTCAAGGCGGGCGTGAAACATCACGTCGCGCTATCGGTGGTGGGAGCGGATCGTCTACAGGAGACCCCTTATATCCGCGCCAAGATCGAGCAGGAGAAGCTCATCAAGGAATCCGGGATCCCGTATTCGATCGTCCACGCCACGCAGTTCTTCGAATTCTGGAAGGGGATCGCCGATGACGCAAGCGACAGGAATCAGGTTCGCGTGCCACCCGTCTTCATCCAACCCATCGCCGCTGACGATGTAGCCACTGCGGTCGCGAAGGTAGCGGTTGGCACCCCGCTGAACGGCATGGTGGAAGTGGCGGGGCCGCAGCGATTCCGCTTCGATGAGTTTATCCGGCAGGGTCTCCGCGCTCGCAATGATCCGCGCGAAGTGATCGCTGACCCGAATGCGCGATATTTCGGCGCGACACTTGGCGAATTGACTTTGGTTGCGTCGGGCGACGCGCGCATCGGTCAAATCCGCTTTGATGATTGGCTGAGTCCGGCGATGTCCCACAGCTAGTTAGGAGCGTGGCCCTGCTTTTCGAGAAGCAGGGCCATGTCAGCCGTTGACCTCCGCCTATACGCAATGGAGAAGGTCGCATCCGTCTGACTCATTCCTCGGTTCTTGGCACGTCGCCCAACGCGTGGCGATAGCGTAGATCACTGACTTGTCCAGCCACGTAGCCGTCTCAACCATGCGTTGTGACCCGTTTACCTGCAAGAGAGGCCCGCGGAGACCGATAACTCTTGTTGATACTTTGATCCGCTGGGCATGATTTCGGTGTCGCGGGCCGATAGGCGACTTAATTGGGACAGTCCGTTGGAAAGGCGGAAGAAAGATTTATGACCAAGTCTATTGACGTCGATATGCAAGCAGCCACTTGGGCTGAGAGCTTGGGAGAAAATCGCCCCGAGGTTCTGGGCGCACGTCTGATAGCAGACGTCAGCCTGCCTGATTCGCCGCTGATCACCGAGGCAATCGAATACGCGAAAAGGCTCTATGAGCCTTATCTCTTTAATCACGCCGTGCGATCGTGGCTGTTCGCAGCGAAGATTGGGCGTTTGAAAGGCATGGACTGTGACCTCGAAGTGGTCGCCGTGGCCACGATTCTCCATGACATCGGCCTCGCGTCCGGTGTGTCAGGTTCAAATCGCTTCGAGGTTAACGGCGCGGCCGCCGCGCAGTCGTTCGTCAAGGAACGAGGCGTCTCGAGTCGCCGCGCGCAGCTCATTTGGGACCTCGTCGCCCTCAACTCGACGCCATCGATCGCGCTTCACAAAGAGGCGGAAGTAGCTCTGGGCACTATGGGCATCGGGCTCGACTATGGCGGGTTTGGCTTCGAGCTAATCCCGTCAGCGGACATGACCGAAATTCTCAGAGCATTCCCACGTCTCAAGATGAAAGACAAGTTCGCCGAGACGTGCTGCCGCCTCGTAACCGCGAAGCCGGAGACGAGCTCCGACAATTTTTTGCGCGATTTCGGCGAGCGCTTCGTGCCCGGCTACAGGCCAATATCGACCGTCGATCTATTGATGAACTCGCCGTTTGAGGAATAACGGCTCCGTGTCCTTGCTCACGAGTTGACGACTCGCCATAATACATCTAGAATATAGATGGTATATATCATGGAAGCCATCGAGCTAAAACTGAAGCAAGCGAGTGCCGTTCTAGGCGTCGCGCCGAAAGACTTGCAGAACCTTGTGCAATTCAACGTTTTGAGGCCTGCCCGGCGTGACAGTTTTTACTGGTTCGACAATCGGCTTCTTCTGGAGGCAAAGATCGCCTTGTATTTGAAGGACTCCCTCGGTACGTCCACGGAGGTGCTCGCCCTCTTCACGCGTGCTCTTTCGAATCTGAAGGACAAGGATGTTGCGACGGTCCGTTACCTTTCGCTTCGGTCGCGCCCTGCGAGAGGCCGGGAGCCGATCGAAGTTCGTATTCCACTCAGGGATCTAGCGAAGGAACTGAATGAGCAGCTTCCGCTTGCTGGCGTCTACAAGGATTTACCGCGTGGCAGGAAAAGACCCGGATGGAGGCGCGAGTTCACACGCACGCTAGAAGCGGCGGCGAATGATTTGCCGGCCGTAACAGAATCCCAGATTGCAGAAGCAATTCGCGGCTTCCGTGCCGAGAAGAAGAAGTTGCCGGAGATAACGGTTGGACCGGCGCGAAAAACAGCCTAGAGGGGTGGTCGATACGTCCGTGCTCGTCGCTGGTGTCGCCGGATTTAAGTCAGGGCGTATGGCGGAGCACCCTAGCGCGGCGTTTCTTCGCACCTGGGTTGACCGCGGAACTTTCGTCTGGCTGGTTACCGAGGAGATTTTGTCGGAATACAAGGCGGTTCCGACGAGACTAGGTGTCCGGCGTCCTCTCGTCGGCGAGATTATCAACCTGCTGCGCGAGGAGGCAGAGTTCGTAGACGTACGGGAAGAAAGTAATGTGTCGCCAGATCCGAACGACAACACGTTTTGCTCGTGCGCAGAGCAAGGCCGCGCAGCATTCATCGTCACCCTTAACAGAAAAGACTTTCCTCAAAAGAGGCTCCTGGCGAAAGTAATTGTGCCTGGAGATCCGCTTCCGACCACGCGGCGCCGCCGACGGAGTTGAGCATCTGGACGTCGCTTTGGTCGTGTTGACTTATATTAGGGAAACGGAACACATGGGTATCCAGAGACGGTGAGCCGGTCGAATTATGCTGCAAACATGGTTGCGAAACGAACGGTTGAGGCTAGTTTTCACGCCTATAATATACGCAGTCTTCGTTACCTCGTTTACCTCATTTCGAGCGAACTAGCGGAACAGACCATTTCCCATTACCGCATCGGTAAGAAACTGGGTCAGGGAGCGATGGGTGTGGTTTATCAGGCTGAAGACATTCGGCTGGGACGTTCCGTGGCGCTCAAGTTCCTGCCTGAGGA
>JACXTT010010642.1_pt1 | contig 12373 bp, 11 predicted proteins | sample 9270951 | NCBI WGS metagenome assembly JACXTT01 (sample SAMN15532306, study PRJNA645909) | rock metagenome | isolation source: weathered quartz diorite | place: Puerto Rico | collected 2017-06-21 | reverse complement strand
CCCCCGCATATGTGCTGCCCCCATAGAAGATCACGTTCTGCACCGTGGCGCTGGCTGCATCGGCGTCGCTGCGCATCAGCAGCTTGCCGCCGGAGCCTGGCACGTATAAACGGTTGGAGCGGGTTACGGTCAATCCGACGCTGGGGGTCCAGCGGTGGGGTGGCAATGCGTAGTCGGTGGCCAGGGTCCACAGGGGCGTGCCTGTGCCGCCGGCAAATGCGTTGAAGCTGAAGCCATCCAAGGCGCCGGTCTTGACGGGCACGATCACAGTGTTCTTGGCCGTCACGGCCGGGGAGCCATAGTGGATCAGCAGGGCGCCGGTGGAGGTGCGCTGTGGCTGCAAGTCCATGGCCGTACTCCATTGGATGCGCTTCATCGGCTGGCTCGCAATGGCGCTCTGCGCGGTGTGTTGCGCATCGCCCGCATAGCCGGCCCACGCCGGGCCGGTGACGACGGGGGTTGGTGTGGGCGTGGGAGTTGGGGTCGGCGTAGGCGCAGGGCTGGAGCCACCCGAGCCACCGCCGCAACTAGCCAGGCCGGCTAGGGATGTCAGTGTCAACAGCAGCGTACGTCGCGAAACGTGCGCAGGCAGGGGCGAGAGTGTTGGGGACATTTTTTGATCCAAAGTAAAAAGGGTTGACGCTAGAGTTCAAAGTCTCCGGGTGCTTCTTCGAGCATGCTCAGATCCAGCGGGCGAATGGCGCCCATCCACAGGGCACGGTCCCTGTGGTCCAACAACTCGTTATCACTTAAGGGATGCACAAAGACTACCAGACCACCACGGTGCATGGCCAGCCATGGCACCAGCTGCGCAAACACTTCAGGCTTGAATGCCAGTTGGCAACTCCAGTCCGGGTGCGGCCCCACCGGCCTTTCGTGCACGCGACCCATCAGCACAGCAAACTGTTGCGCAGCCGTCTGGCACAACGCGCGAGCCTGTTCCAGCGTGGACTGCGAAAAGTAGATGTGCGCGTGGTAGCCGCGGATGGTGGGTGTAGGGACAGTGGGTTTGGTTTCCATGGGTCGCTGATACTACTAGTAGTAATTTCAAGTAGTCTAAGGTGTTACCCGGTAGTCCACTGCATGGGCTTCCCATGGCAAGGGCGTTTCCCAGCGGTGCAGCATGCGCGCCAGCTCTTTGTTGCTGAGCGTGGTGTCGCGTTTCTGGTTGCGTGAAAACACCACGTCGTGCGATGCTTCCAGGTACACCAGTTGCACCTGCGCGCCGTAGGCATACAGCAGGTCCAACGTCTTGTTGCGCATCTGCTGGCTCAGGTGCGTAGCATTCCACACAAAGGGTGCTTGTTGGCGCAGCAGGGCCTTTGCCTTGTCTATGGCATGGTGGGCTGCCATGCCGTCGTTTTCGCCATGCTTGAGACCCAGTTCCGCCTTGGCATCATCAAACGAAACGACCGCAAGCCCACGGGCGTGGGCCGCAACCCAGGTGTCCTTGCCCGATGCCGGCAGGCCGCTGAGCACAATGACCCGTGAGCCTTGGGGCTGGAACATGGCGCTGTCAATGTGCACCTGCTCACCCCGCGCATACAGCAGCCGGGTGTGGGCCGATGCTGCCGCGCGTGGTGTTGTCAGGCAGCCGTCTTCGCGCGCCAATTCTTCAAACAGAGCAATGTCGTCCAGACGTGCCTGCTGGTCCACGCAGATGCGCCCCTGCATGTCGCAGCGCGCCACGCAAATCAGGTCCGACACATCCAGTTCCCATGACAGTTTCCTGGCGATGAATTCGGGCGACTCTTTCTTGCGGGAATCGAAGGCGTAGAACGGCACCTGGTGCGTCGCGATGATGCGGCAGATGGCCTCGCGCACGGCAAAGGGCGCGTCCATCTGCCACAGCAGGGCCCGCACATCAATGGCGCCACGCCGCGAGTGGCCGGGCTGCCCCACATGGCCGGTTGCAGGGTCTATGACCGTGGTCTCCGGTTTGCACAGGTCGTGCAGCAAGGCGGCAAAGAACAGCACCTCGCGCCGCTCGCCGTGCGACTGCTGAAAGTGCGGCGCTGCCAACAGTGCATCCAGCACCATGCGCGTGTGGATGCCCACATTGCCCTCGGCGTGGTAGCGCGCACTCTGTTGCGTGGTCTCCAACAGCAGCAGGCGTGGAATGGCCGCGCAGCAGTTGGCCCAGTCATACCCTTGTGACGTGTCACTGGGGCACAGGGCCTTGAGTTGTGCGTAGTTCATGTTGCCTCCTGTGTTGTGCTCTGCAGTGGCCAAGCCACCAGTGGCACCGGTGCAAACAGATCTACCCCTGGGGCCAGGCCATTGGGCACAATGGGTCGTGTGCTGTGGTGCGAGCCCGAGTCCAGCATGGTTTGCACAAAGTCCGGGCGTACCCATTTGTAGCGCTCCAACACCTGGTTCTCATCTTCCAGCTTGATGTACAGACCTTCGGCCAGGTCCGACTTGTCGGTCTGGCGCCAGCACATTGCATGGTCCAACCCCTGGCGCGCCACGCTGCTGTCAAACGCCGTGCGCCACGCAGTGCTTTTCGCCAGCGAGTGACGCACCATGGCTTGCAAGGCTTTGGGCTTGGCCGGCATAGGCCCGGTGTGCAAGACGGGTACGCTGACCACCGGCGAGTCTTGCAACAATTGCCGCCTGCGCGCGGTGCTGAGAAACACTTGTTCCCTGCGGTCAAAAATGTCGAACTCGCAGAAGTAGTGCGGCAACTGGTCGTAGCTGACCGAGTGCTTGGCATACAGCCACTCGCCATACAACACGTAGCGGTCTTCCAGGCGCTCCAGCAGTCGGCCTTCATGGGCCTGCGCCCATTGCTTGAAGGGCGCAAACTGCCGCTCGCGGCCACCACCGCTCAGGTAGTGGCCGCGTGACTGCAGCAGCATGTCGCCGCCGGCCGTGAATGAAATGGCAGCGTTGGCACCGTCGAGCTTTTCTTCAAACACGGCGTGTTGGCCCGCCAGTGTTGAAAGCAGCACATGGTCTTGGCCTTCGTCGCCTGCTTGCAGGCGCGAGCCTTCGATATGTGCAGTCCTGGGGTATTTCAGAATCTGCAGGGAATGGATGGTGCTATCGGCTAATTCGGCCGAAGCATGCAATGCGGACATGGTCGTCTCCTGGTTCAAGTGGATGAACCAACGACGCGGTTGCGCGGTGCGGGACGGGCTGGGTGCGATGCCGCCGTAATGGCTATGGGCGGTGTCGGCACGGAGTGTTTTTGCATCGGCCCGGTTCAGGTGCGTGGCTGCGCATGCCTGTAGCGGGTGGCGGTCGTCGGCTTACAGAGCGGCGGTGATGCAGAACATGGTGAACTCCGTGGCGGTTCGGTGAATACAAGGCTGCGAAGTGTAGCGAGGCTTGCTACAAGCCGCAACCCCGCATCAGCAAAGAAACAACATGCTCGGTGGCCCGCGCATAGTCTTTGTTGGTCAGGCTTTTGCGCCCCAGCACCGTGCAGACCTGCACATCGAAGTCGGCATAGGTTTGCGTGGCGGCCCAGATGGTGAAGAACAGGTGGGTGGGGTCTACCGATGCCATGCGGCCAGCGGCGATCCAGCCTTGGATCACGGCAGCCTTGTCTTGCACCATGGGGCGCAGCTCGGTGTTCAAGATGTTTTTGAGTACCGGTGCGCCGTTCAACATTTCATTGGCAAACACCTTGGAGCCATCGGGGCGCTGCGCGGTCATGGCCATCTTGGCGCGTATGTACTGCTCCAGCGCGGCGCGTGGGTCAGCGTCTTTTGTGATGCCGTTGGCGGGCACCAGCCAGTCGCTGAGCAGGCGTGCCAGCACTTCGCGGTACAGCACTTCCTTGCTGCCAAAGTAGTAATGCAGATTGGCCTTGGGCAGGCCGCTGGCGGTGGCAATGGCGGCCATGGTGGAACCGCCAAAACCGGAACGGGCAAACACTTTTTCAGCCGCCGCAAGAATGCGGCTTTCGTTGGTCTGGCGGATCTGGCCCTTGGTTGCGTCGTCTTCTGCGGCGCTGTGTGCGGTCAATGCGTCAGAGGCAAGAGATGTCATGGTACGTGGGTCTATCGTGGCGAGAAAGGGCCGCATCCTCGTGGACGCGGCCTCTGGCTGTCATGGATTCAATGGCGGTGTGGCGGTGGGAGCAGCAGTTTACTTGGCGGCGGCATCCCACACGGCGTGCGACATGGCCGCCGCGCCGGGATCTTTCTTGATGACTGGCGAGCTGCCACCGGCCAGCAATACCTTGACGGTGCGTTCATAGGCGGCAGGTTCCAGGTAGCCCATCTTGGGTGTGCCGGCGTTGGTGATCAGCTTGGCCACGTTTTCCATCTGGCGCTTTTGCACCTTCAGTGTGGCGCTGCCCGATGCGTCGGCAGCCACGACAATCTTCGCCGCTTCCTCGGGGTTCTCGACGGCGTCGTTCCAACCTTTGAAGCTTGCCTTCAGGAACTTGGCCATGCGCGCCACGAAGGCTGGGTCCTTCAGCTTGGGCTCCAGCACATAGAGGCCGTCTTCCAAGGTGGCCACGCCTTCTTTTTCATAGAAGAAGGTCACCAGGTCGCTCTCCTTGACGCCGGCGTCCACCACCTGCCAGTACTCGTTGTAGATCATGGTCGAAATGCAGGCGGCCTGGTTTTGCAGCAGCGGGTCTACGTTGAAGCCTTGCTTTAGTATCTTGATGTCGGTGTCGGGCTTGTTGCCCAGCTTGGCCATCCAGTTCAAAAAGGGGTACTCATTGCCGCCGTACCAGACGCCCAAGGTCTTGCCTTTCAGGTCTTTGGGTGTTGCCACACCGCTGGCCTTTTTGCAGGTCAGCATCAGGCCCGACTGGTTGAACACCTGGGCAATATTGACCAAGGGCACACCGGCCTCGCGCGAGGCCAGGGCCGATGGCATCCAGTCCACCACCACGTCGGCACCGTTGCCGGCAATCACCTGGGCTGGCGCAATGTCGGGGCCGCCGGGCTTGATGGTCACGTCCAGTCCTTCGGCCTTGTAGTAGCCCTTGGACTGCGCTACGTAGTAACCGGCAAACTGCGCCTGCGGCAGCCACTTGAGTTGCACGGTCAGCTTGTCGGCCGCTTGCGCGGTCATGCCACATACTGCGATAACGGCGGCCGTCAGGCCTTGGCTCAACAGAGAAAAACGGGTCATGAAACACTCCTAAGGGTTGGGAACACAAAGAAACGACGGGGCATACAAGCTGGCATTTGTACCATGTGCACTATGTGCCGCGTATGGATGGATGCCAGAAGGCGGCACGCCGCTCCAGCCGTACAAGCAAGGCATAGGCCAGCGAGCCGGTGACGGCAGCCACCACAATGGCGCCCCACACCAATGACATATTCATGCGCGCAGCTTCGGTGGAAATGCGAAAGCCCAGGCCCACTGTGGGCGAGCCAAAAAACTCGGCAACGATGGCGCCAATCAAGGCCAGCGTGGCATTGACCTTGAGCGCGCCAAAAATGAAGGGCGTGGCCGCTGGCAGGCGCAGTGACCACAGGGTGCGGCTGTAGCTGGCGGCGTAGCTGTGCATCAACTCGCGCTCCAGCTTGCCGCTAGCCTGCAGCCCGGCCAGGGTGGACACCAGCATCGGGAAAAAGGTCATCAGCACCACCACCGCAGCCTTGGACGGCCACTCAAAGCCAAACCACATGACCGCGATGGGCGCCACCGCCACCAACGGCACCGTACTGGTCAGCGAGGCCAAAGGCAGCAGCCCGCGCTGCAAAAACGGCAGGCGGTCAATGGCTACCGCAACAGCAAACCCCAGGCCGCTGCCCAGCAGCCAGCCCACGCACACGGCCTTGAGCACGGTCTGGCTGAAGTCGCCCCACAGCTTGGCGTAGTTGTCCAGCACAGACTGCACGATCAGCGTGGGTGCTGGCAGCAGCACACGGGGCACTTCAAACGCCACCACCAGCATTTGCCAGAAGTACAGTACCCACAGGCCAAACAGCGCGGCGGTCAGCACGCCGTCAAAGCGCGTGCCCTGGACCGCGGCCACACGCCGAATGCTCCACAGCGCTGCTGCACCCAAAGCGACAAGCACTAGCCAGAACAGAGGCGTAGGTGGCGTGGCCCCCTGGGCTGCGGGGTGCAGAAACAACAGGCTGGCTGCGGCCAGCGAGCAAACCACCACGCCAGCCGTGGTGCGGTGCGAAGGTATCTGCACGGTTGATCGCGAAGATGCATTGCGCGCTGTAGACGCGCCGGGCTGTGTCATGGCTGCCTCCGGTGGCGCAGTGCCAGGTTTTCGGTGGCTGCAACCAGTGTGGTCAAGACCAGGCCCAACATTGCCGACATCACCAGCGCGGACCAGATGGCCAAGGTGTTGCCATAGTAAGAGCCCGTCAGCAGGCGTGCGCCCAGACCGGCGGTGGCACCGGTAGGCAACTCGGCCACCATGGCGCCCACCAGGCTGGCGGCAATGCCGACCCGCAGTGCCGGAAACAGAAAGGGCAGTGCGGCTGGCAGACGCAGCAGCCACAGCGCCTGCCAGCGCGTGGCGGCATAGGTGTGCATCATCTCGGTCTCAATGACCTGGGGTGAGCGCAGGCCTTGCACTATGGCCACCGTGACCGGAAAAAAGCTCAGGTACATCGCAATCACCGCCTTGGGCGCCAGACCTTCCAAGCCCAGGCTGCCCAGAATCACCAGCACGATGGGGGCAATGGCCAGCACCGGCACGGTTTGGGACGCAACGATCCATGGCAGCAAGGCCTTATCCAGCGTGCGCGAATGCACGATCAATACCGACAACAGCAGCCCCAGTGCGGTGCCCATGACAAAGCCAACCAGCGTGGTCTCGCCGGTCACCGCCACGTGGAACAGCAGGTTGCGTGGCGAGTCCAACGGCCAGTCAACCAGGCTGGACCAGAAATCCAATGCAATCTGGTGCGGGGCGGGGAGCACCGGCCGCTCCATATTCCAAGTGGTGCTCAGCAGGTCTTGCCAGGTCCAGGGGTTGCCGCTGGGGGCCAGCACGCGTTCAACGGCAGCACTGGCGTTCATGGCGCAGGCCGCGCCATACCAAAGCACGAGCAACACCAGCAACATGACCGCCACCGGCAGGCCGTTGTGCCAGGCCCGCTGGACCAGCGGCATTGGCGGTGGCTTATTCGATGTGGCCATCGGCAAGGGCTTCGCGCACCTGGTGCGCCACGTCCATAAAGGCTTGCGTGTCGCGCAGCCCCAGATGCCGCGTATCCGGCAGCGGGGATTCAATGACTTTGACAATGCGCCCGGGCCGTGGCGACATCACGACGATGCGGGTCGACAGGTAGACGGCCTCGGCAATGGAGTGGGTCACAAAGACCACGGTGCGGCGCTCGCGTTGCCACAGCTGCTGCAACTGCTCGTTGAGCCGGTCGCGGGTGATTTCGTCGAGCGCGCCAAAGGGCTCATCCATCATCAAAATCTTGGGCTCGAATGCCAGTGCCCTGGCGATTGACACCCGCTGCTGCATGCCGCCGGACAGTTGCCAGGGGTATTTGCCCTCAAAGCCTTTGAGGCCCACCTGCTCCAACTGCTTCAAGGCCACCGGTCGGCTCTGCACCGCGGGCATGCCCTGGATTTGCAGGGGCAGCATCACATTGCCCAAAACGGTGCGCCAGGGGAACAATGCTGGTGCCTGGAACACATAGCCATAGGCGCGGGCCAGGCGCGCTTCGTGCGGGCTGACACCATTGACCTGCACCGTGCCCGTGCTGATCTGCTCCAGGTCGGCAATGACGCGCAACAGCGTGGTCTTGCCACAGCCAGATGGGCCTATCAGCGAGACAAATTCGCCCTCACCAATGCGCAGGTCAATGTTGCTGAGCGCCTGGACCGGCGTGTCGGCCGTCTGGTAGATCAGGCTGGCGCCGCGCACCTCCACCGCAGGGCGGGGGCCATCGGGCACGTCCGCCACAGCGGCGGAAGGGGACACAGCACGGACGTTGGCGGTAGCTGGATTGGTAGTCATAGACAAAACCTACCCAAATGGTCAATTTATTGTAGACCTCCCAGCAAGTTCGGTACCGCAATCTGGCAGCGTATGCGGATTTACCCTCCCCGGTATTTACCCGGGGAGGGTCGTGCCTTTTGTCGGGTCAGATGGGTTCGGTACGTTGGATCAGCCAGGCCAGTCCCGCTCCGTCAACCAAGGGGCTCAAGCGTGCCCGAACCGTAGCATGGTAGGCGTTGAGCCAGTCAATCTCGTCCACGCTCAGCAGTTCCTTGGTGATGCAGCGGGTGTCGATGGGGCACAACGTCAGGGTCTCGAATTCCAGAAAATCACCAAACTGCTCGCCAGTATCGGCTGGCACATTGAGTACCAGGTTTTCGATGCGCACGCCCCATTGGCCGGCGCGGTACAGGCCGGGTTCGATGGAAGTTATCATGCCGCGCTGCATCGCCATGTTGGCATCGGGAATGGCCTTGGAAATGCTTTGCGGCCCTTCGTGCACCGCCAGAAAGTAGCCCACACCATGGCCGGTGCCGTGGCCGTAGTCCATGCCATGCGCCCACAATGGTGCGCGGGCCAGCGCGTCCAGCATGGGCGACAGTGTGCCCAGCGGAAAGCGCGCACGCGACAGGCCAATGGTGCCCTTGAGCACCAGCGTGTAGTCACGCTTTTGCGCGGCATTGGGCGTGCCAATCGGCCACACCCGGGTGATGTCGGTGGTGCCACCGGGGTATTGGCCACCCGAGTCGATCAGCAGCAGGCCGTCGCCTTCTATCACGGCATGGCTGGCGCGTGTGGCGCGGTAGTGCGGCATGGCGCCATTGCCATTGAAGCCGGCAATGGTGTTGAACGACAGGCCGACAAAGCCGGGGCGCTTGGCGCGTTCGGCGGTCAGCTTCTCGTCAATCGTCAGCTCGGTGATGCGCTCTTTGCCCAGCGCCGCTTCAAACCAGGCGTAGAAGTGGCACATGGCCGCGCCGTCCTGCTCCATGGCAGCGCGCACGTGGGCCGCCTCGTGGCCGCCTTTGCGGCTTTTGAACAGCACGCTGGGGTTGATGGCTTCGACCACTTTCACCGCAGTGGGTGCGCTTTCGCGCAGGCCCAGCGTGACGCGGCGGGGGTCCAAAAGCAAGACCGTTGTCGCGGGCAAAGCGGCCAAGGCGGCGCCAGCCTGGGCGTAATCACGCACCAGCACGCCATCTTGCTGCAGGCGCGCTGCCAGGTCTGTGCCGACCTTGCCCGGCGCCACAAACAGGGTTGCGCTAGTGGCGTCTATCAGGGCATGGGCCAAAAACACCGGGTTGAACGACACGTCGGAGCCGCGCAAGTTGAACAACCAGGCAATATCGTCCACGGTGGAAATGAAATGGTGGCTGGCACCGTACTGTGCCATGGCGGCGCGCACCTGGGCCAGTTTGGCGCTGCGCGGCGCACTGGCAAAAGCCGGGTCGTGTTCGTAAATGGGTTCTTGCGGCAAGGACGCGCGGTCCGGCCAGATGTGGGCAAACACATCGGTGTCGGTGCGCAACGTGGCGCCGACCTTTTGCAGCGCGTCGCGCAGTTGCTGTGCAGCGGCCAAGCCCAGCACGGCGCCGTCCACACCTACCGACTGTCCGGCCTGCACCTGTTGGGCCAGCCACTGCACGTGGTGGGTGGCGGCACCGCTGTCTATCTTGACCAGCTCAATGCCACTGTGTGCCAACTCGGTCTCGGCCTGGGTCCAGTAGCGGCTGTCGGCAAACAGCGCGGCGCGCGTGCCGGTCACGGCCAACGTGCCCATGGAGCCGGTGAACCCAGACAACCACTCGCGCCCCTGCCAGCGCGCGGGCAGGTACTCAGACAGGTGCGGGTCGCTGGATGGCACCAGGCATGCCGCCAGGCCCAGCTGCTTCATCGTGAGCTGGGTGGCGGCAATGCGCTGGGCAAAAACAGAAGGCGTAGCAGTCATCGCGGATCCTTGTGGGAAAGGTGGCAGCGCCCGGGTAGGGCGCAATCCGCAATTGTAGGACGCGGCTTTACAGCCTTGTCACGCCTGGCAAATAGCCGACCAATTCACCGTTCACATACAACGCGCCTTCTGGGGCGCCGGCTTCGGCATAGAACTCCAGCACGACGTCGCTGCGGGTGCGGCTACGGCTGCGTTCTGCCGCGCTCAGTGCGCGTGACAGTCTGGCTAACGCCAGGCTGGCGCCGCGCAGCAGGGCGGCCAAGGGGCGGCGGACCGAAGAACCGTGGGGTGCATGGTACGGCAGGGAACCGGGGTGCAAACTTTGAAACATGGCAATCTCTCCTGGCTGGGCGGCCGCGTCGCTGGCGGGCGCCGGATGGGGCTAACAACTGGGGGGTCTGGAATATCCGTGCGCATTCACGCGTCGGCAGCCAGAGCGGGATCGTTGGGTAGGGCACTTAGGGGTGGGCAGCAATGCAAATGGGTTCATCAAACTCTCCTTCAGGGCAAATCGTCGGCACAAATAAAAAGGCCCGGGGCATTGCGCACCCGGGCCTGTGTGACTGACGCAGCAGGTGTTGCCGCGTTCAGCTAGCAGGGCCCCCCGGACGGGTGCACAGGTTGATCCCAATCGTCAATACACGGTCCAATGGCTTTACCGACAGCGGTGCCAGGCGCACACTGCGGCAAAAAAACTCAGTAGAAAGAAGGACCATGGCTAACGGTTGGGGGTTGATCGGACTCGCGGCATCTGCGGCTCAAAAGAACTGCAGAAACTGCAAACTTGCTCAAATGATAAACTAATTATTATCAAGAGCAAGTGAAATTTATCGACAAAAGAGCTGGACTATTTCTTCTGTCGCAGAGGTGCAACACCCGCTTGTGAGCGCAACCACAGGGCGTGCGCGTCGGTCGGGCTGGCGGCGGGTTTGGCGGGTACTGCTGCCTTGGGTGCCGCGGCGGGCGCGGGTTTGGGTGCCGCTCTGCTGTCGTCGGCCGTGGGTGTCAACACTTCACCCAGCAAGTCCAGCAGGCGTGTGCGGGCGCGCTGCGGGTGGCGCCGGTAGTAGGTCAGCACCAGGCCGATGATAAAGCGTTCATCATCATCGCGGGGGGCATGGCTGTCGCCGGGCGATTCCACAGGGACCGAGGGTTTGGCTGCCTTGGCGCCAACCGCATGCACCTGGTCCATCCAGCCGCTGGGCTTGTGGCACAGCTGTTCAAACTGGCGCGCCAGGCGCTCCCCAATCTGGCGCGAGCGCCCCTTGATTTGGCTCCAGTAGCTGGGCTGTATCTGCACCCGCTCGGCAAAGCGGCCTTCCAGGCCTCGCAGGGTGGCGGCATCGGGGTGTTTGATGGTGTTGTGCACAAATTCTTCGAACAAGGCCATGGCGTTGTCAAAGCGGATTTGTGCCAGATCGACAGGACTGGACATGGCGCCAATGATAAACCTGCCTTGCGCAAGCCGCAGACCTGAAGTGTCGTTCCGGCTGATCCACCCACGGTGCAGCCTGTCAGACTATGGGGCAGTGCATCGCGTGGCGCTGGCGCAGCGCCTGCACGGATGGATACAGTCTAGCCATCGATAGTAGCCCTATGAGCGTACCCGCCATGAACCCTTCACCCATCCCTCCATCCGTGTTCAGCACCTGGGACAGCTTTTCCAAGGCCTGTGTAGCGACCTTTCACCGCTACGCCAGTTGGCTGGTCAGCATCAGCTGGTTGCGCTTTTTTATACTGTCCTTGCTGTTGTTGATTGTGATGGGCATCTTGCACGACATTCCCCCTTTCAGCTGGCAATACACGGAAATGACGATGGACAAGTCGTCGAAAAAGCCCACTCCGCCCAAACTGCACTCCAGCAGCTCAAAAGCGCGATCCAACGATGCGCCTTCCGGCCCAGCGAATTCGGTCGACTTTTCTCTTGATGAGCGAGGGCTGCGGATCACCACCCGCGATCCGGCGTCCGTGAAGCCCGCGCCTGCTGCATCGGCCGCCCAAGCCGCACCCGCTGCACCCGCCGCACCCGCAGCGTCCGCTCCCGGCATGGCGCCGTTGGCAGGTCCGGTGCTGGATGACGACGGCCTGCCAGTACCCCCCGGAATTGCACGCGAGAAACGCAGAGCCCAGGCCGAGGCCCGCAAGGCCGCCGACGAAGCCCGCCGTGAGTTCGATGAAGCCATGGAAGACATACGGCAAGAAGCCCGGGAAGCCGCCATGGAGGCCGCTGGAGCCCTGAATATGCGGGTGACCACCCGCAGGTATGGCGACCCCATCATGCCGCTGACGATGTGGTTCATTCTGCTGTCGGCCATCATCAAGGTGACCTACAAGGGCCGGATAGCCGCTGAAGCCAAGGCAGCCCAGGCTACCGAGGTGGCGGAGTCGGAGTCGCTGAAGCGCCAGGTCATCGAAGCCCGCATGGCCGCCATGCAAGCCCAGGTGGAGCCGCATTTTCTGTTCAACACGCTGGCCAGCATCGACCATTTGATCGAGACCGATCCAGCGCGTGCCAGCGTCATGCAAAA
>JACXTT010010641.1_pt1 | contig 12373 bp, 6 predicted proteins | sample 9270951 | NCBI WGS metagenome assembly JACXTT01 (sample SAMN15532306, study PRJNA645909) | rock metagenome | isolation source: weathered quartz diorite | place: Puerto Rico | collected 2017-06-21 | reverse complement strand
TTCGTCGAACAGGCGTTGGCCGAGTTCAAGGTGAAATGGCTCCTGGACGCAGGCTGTAACACGGGCTCTTTCAGTCTTGCTGCGGCGAAAAAGAGTATCCGTGTCGTGGCAATCGACTCGGATCCGGTCGTGGTAGGAACTCTCTGGAAACAAGCGGTTCAGGAAGGGTTGGACGTCTTGCCGCTGGTTGTTAATCTGGCGTCGCCAAGCCCGGCTACGGGATGGCGAAATCGGGAATATCCGTCTTTCCTGGATCGGTCCCGGAATATGTTCGATGCAGTTCTCATGCTGGCGTTGATCCATCACCTGGTGGCTACCGAAGGCATTCCACTTTTCGAGATTTTCCGGCTGGCTCAGGAGATCACACGAAAGTTCCTGATCATCGAATACATCGATCCGGCCGACCCCATGTTCAGACGGTTGATTCGCGGCCGGGAAAGTTTGTTTGACGACGTCAGCCGCGAGGCTTTCGAATCAGCCGGGAAGCGTTTTTTCGACATCGTGCGAGTGCATCCTCTTGGCCCAACGAGGCATCTATATGTCATGGTCAAAAAAACCGCTGCGTGAGGACGCGGTAGCCTGTCTCGTACTGGCCACTCTGTACTTTCTCCGTGTCTGGCGCGCCCTGATTGTGCCGGCGAGGCAATATCATCTGAACGTTCTTCCGGGCCCGCTCGATTTTGTGGTTCTTGCCGTCAATGTTCTCGGTTTCGCGATTCTGATGTTTGCATGCCTGGCTGCCGCTCGCCGCTGGATGGGCGAGAGGATCGAAAGCGCCATCGTATTCATCTACCTCGCGCTGTTGCTTGTGATGGCAGCCCGGGCCTACGACGCAGACATTTTCTGGACTAATCGCATGAGAGCCGTGCCTCTGGTTTTGCTTGGTTCGGGGCTGATGGTTATTTGGAGAGCGCCCGCGCTCATGCGCAGGACATTTCAGTTCGCAGGTCTAATCTTGCTACCGGCCGTTGTCGTCATCACCGTCAGATCAGCAGAATCCCTGCTCGTCAAGCCCGTCCAATCATCGGCTTCAGACCTGGGTCGAACTGAGCATTACCGGCAGGCAGCACGGACTGCCTGGATCGTCTTTGACATGTTCGATTATGACCTGGCCTTCGATCACAGACAGCCTGACGTGCTTTTGCCCGAATTCGACGGGTTAAGAGCTGAATCTTATTTCGCGCGGAATGCAGCATCTCCCAATCAGTGGACGCTGGGCGCAATTCCAGCGATGACCATGGGTAAAGTGGTTACAAAAGCCACACCGGTATCCAGTGATGATCTTCTCGTCACCATTGATGGTTCCCAGGAAGTCTCCTGGAAGTCACAAGCGACGATCTTTTCTGAAGCTCGAAACGCTGGAATGACGATCGGCGTGGTCGGCTGGTATCACCCTTATTGCCGATTATTCGGCTCAATGCTGTCTTCATGCGAATGGGTCGGCTTTCCGAACAAACTGGACGACCGCGTTCTCACGCCTCGGAGTATTGAAGAAGCAATAACGGAAGTAGTGGTGGACGATTTGGTCGGTCCGGACGGGCCATACACTGTCGAGAAGCTGTTGAAGATTGCAGAGAATCAACGCCGGAGATATATCGGAACGTACCAACACACCCTCGACGCGGCCACACGGGCCCTGACCAATCCCGAACTCGATCTTGTCATGATACATTTCCCCGTTCCACACACTCCCGGTATTTACGACCGATCGACTCAACAGCTCAGCTCGGAGAAAGGAGATTACCTCGACAATCTTGTGCTGGCTGATCGGACGCTTGGCACGTTTCGCCGGGCAATGGAACACGCCGGCCTCTGGGAAACAACAAACATTCTGATAACGTCGGATCACGGCTTCAGGTCAGCCGGCCCGCCCGAGTGGAAACACGACTTCACGCCATTTCATGTGCCATTCTTCCTGAGATTGGGTGGCCGTGAGCAGCACATCGAAGACGATTTCAGCTTCAACACGATCGTGGTTCGCGACCTGTTATTAGCCCTTCTCAAGAAAGAAATAGTAACCACGGAACAGGCACGAGACTGGCTTCACCAAAATTACCCGCCTCATCCGCTGCCGGACGGCACGAAACTTACGTGGCAGTCAGGGACACAGTTACGCAATTAGCGCTTGTAAGCGCAGTCTTCATCTCAGAAGAGGACCTTCAGCGCAAATTGAATCTGTCTGGGTTGCGTGGTCAGCGCCGTGATGTGAGCGGAGCTTCCAATGCGGTCCCCATTACTTTGAAAGAGCGCGTATCCAGGAACAGAAAAATTGGAGTTGTTCAAGATATTAAAAACCTCTGTTCGGAATTGGACACTCACCGGCTCGCGTGGTTTGAAGACCTTCTCCAAAGAAAAATCGACATTGGTCAGCCCGGGACCCGTGATCGTGTTCCTTCCCAGGTTGCCGTACGTCCCAGGCGCCGGCAGCGAAAAGGCGCATGGATCATAGAACAACTGAGGCGTTCCCAGCTGTTGTCCCGCGGCTACGCCGGCGCACCCTGCGGTAACTCCGTGTGTGGGATCGTTGCTGAAACCCGGGTTCAAGTTGGGCCGGTCCGGCGACCATCGGTCTCCGTTTCGGGAACGGTTGGTTGACACGATCGGGGTAAACGGCGCTCCCGCGCGGAGCGTGGTGATTCCGTTGGCGGTCCAGCCGCCCAAAATCATCCCTATCGCTTTCTGCTGGAAGCGGAATGGGAAGGGATACGTCGCGGTGGCGACAAAATTGTTTCTTGCATCGTAGGAGGAACGCGCGTAATCGCGGCGCAGGTTCAGGTAATCGAGCGTCGTGACCCCTTCCAGGTGGTTTTCGCCGCCGGAGATGATGGATTTTTCATCCATGGATCTGGAGTAGGTGTAAAACGCCTGGTACTGCAATCCGTTGGAACTGCGGCGCTTGAATGTGACCTGTAACGCGTTGTAGTTGCCATTCGATCCGAACCAGTACGATTGAATGGAGGCGAAGTTCTGGTTCGCGCGAAGATTCTGGACGACCCCGGTGGCCGGGAACGTGGGCTGCCCGTTCACAAAGGTAGGAACCGGCGAGTTCAGCTCTCCGCTTGTTTCCAGATGATGGGACTCCGAGCCGATATAGGCTACTTCGACCACCGTATCCCTCATGACCTGATGCTGCAGGCTCAAGCTGTAGCTGTTCTTCACCGGCTCTTTGACCGCCGCTGGAAGATAGGTCGCACGGGGCGGGGCGTTCAGGCTCAACTGGGTATAGGCATTGGGAAACTTCACCGGGTTGCTGGGGGTTCCGTTAACGGTTTGGGATACGAAGAACGGCGGGTTATTGGACGCAAATCCGACGTAAGCATTCGGCATGATGTGGTCATGCAGGATGCCGAATCCTGCCCGCAAAACGGTTGTTCCGCTTCCGTTGAGCTGCCACGCAAAGCCAACACGCGGCTGAAAGTCCTTTTTCCCTACGGAGAAGTAACGGTCCGTCAGCGTGAGCTGCGAATCCAGCGGAGTCAGCAGCCTGGCCATCTTTCCATTGACTTCCCTGGGGTCGCGCATGACTTCCCACCGTAGACCGAGATTGACCGTCAGGCGCTGGGTGACTTTGAAATCGTCCTGCATATACGTCCCGACAAGAGTTTCCCTGAAACCACGGTAGGAGCTCGAGCCGAGTTTTGGCGCCTGAAAACCTGTATCAGAGGAAGGGATGCCCCGAAGAACGCTCGCGAAGTCATCAAATGTGTACGTTCCCCTGCCGTTGCTGTCTGTTATTGCGTTGTCACGGAGACGCCGGACATCCGTGCCCATCTTGAGCGTGTGTTTTCCCGTGTTGAAGGTGAGATCATCACCAACCTGGATCATGTTGTACTTATAGTCTCGCGGTGCGCCCGCATCCACTCCCAGAGAACTCAGCGCTCTCGCGCCTCCACCCGTGCTTACGCCAATCTGGATCGTCCCCATCTGCTGGCCGGGAACGAAGGAAAGTGCCGGGTCCAGAGGTTTAGACGGAAGATCATCGAACAATTGATACGTCCGGTTGTAGGCGAGGCGGAGCGAATTCACGAGATTAGGCCGAATGATGTTGCTGACCTGAACCGTGGAATATTGTCTGCGCGCGACATCATGCTCGTCAAAGACGGGCAAATTACCAAAGTACGGAATCACACGAGTATCGTTATCGTAGCTATATCGGCCGAAGATACTCATTTTGTCGCTGATCTGACGATCGATCCTCGTCATGAAGTAATTTTCGTTGCTGACCACGCTGGGCGCAGCAACCCATTGTCCGGTGCCGTCTCCGTAGTCCAGGCCGTTCGGAAGAGGATAGAGCGCAAGGTACGGTTTGACGGAATCGGCCACCTGGATTGTTTGATTGGGCAGGATCCCCTGCCTGGCCAGAGCGGTCGGCACAGTACCGAAGCGGGTGGTTCCCAGGCTTTGCCGCAGCCCTTCGTAGGTGCCGAAGAAAAATGTTTTGTCCTTCTGGATGGGTCCGCCCAAAGCGCCGCCAAATTGATTGCGCCTGAACGGGGGAACCACGCCGTGATCGAAGTATCCGGGTGAATCCAACGCGCTGTTGCGGAGGAACTCAAAGATGGAACCGTGCACATTGTTGGTGCCTGAGCGCGTAACCCCTGAGATGACTCCACCGGTTGACCGCCCGTATTCCGCCGAAGACACATTGGTGACGATCTGGAATTCCCGGATTCCGTCTACCCCGAGGTTGGTTCCCGCCGCCCCTCCCGGAGTGGCGTTGGCATGATCGTTGATATCGGTTCCATCCAGCATAAAGCTGTTGGCATAGGGCCGGCTTCCGGTAACGCTGAATCGCTGCCCCGTGCCATAGTCAAACGCAGGACCGGATTGCCCCGCGCCCATAATGACGGTGCCGGGTTGCAGGAGAGCGAGCTTGTCGTAACTTCTGCCGTTCAACGGCAGGTCGCGAATCGTTCTTTCATCCACCAGAGAGCTCAATGTAGCCGTGGTCGATTCCACCAGCGGCGCTTCTCCGGTGATCGTGACTTTGTCCGAAATCTGTCCCACCTTGAGAGCGAAGTTGACCACGGCCGCGCGGCCTACCGTTAGTGTGATTCCGCTTCGCACTTCTGTCTGAAAGCCCGGGAGCTGGGCTGCCACTTCATAATTGCCAAGCGACAAATCGGGAGCGATATAACGGCCCCCCTCATCGGTCGTCAGGGTTCGGGCGATTCCCGTGTCCAGGTTCTTGACCGTGACCGACACTCCAGGGATAACGGCTCCCGACGAATCCTGTACCACGCCGGAAATCGTTCCAGTCGTCACCTGTGCAGAAACCAGATGGCCGCAAAGACACACGCTGATCAACAGTACCGGCAAATATCGAGACATATGCGCCCCCTTTTGTTCGGTTATCAAAAAAGACGTGGTCGATTAAAGACGAGTTCTTGAAGATCGCGCGGCCGGTCGTACTCCCCATCGCTCACCCGCCAGTACCATGAGACGAGATCGACGAAAATACTTAAAGAAAGGTAGGGGAGTTGTACGCCCGGTAACGGAGCTTGTCAAGCGATCTTTCGAGCACGAGCGAAGCTTGATCCCGTTTCAACGAACTTTGATGGCACGTGCAGGATCTACCCTAAAGTCCATGCAGCTTCCTGCAGATAAGGCCCGATGTGGTCGTAAACCACTGCGGAGGATGGGGGCAGTCGTTCTGTGCCTCCAGCAAGCGCATACTCTAGAAGCCGAAGGCGAATCATGACCGAGTCCGATACCAGGAAGAATGCGACAGCAAAAATCCAACGGTTAGAAGCTCTTCTAGATGCCGCCAGGCTACTGAATTCCACGCTCGAACTTAAAGAACTAACCGGAATCATCCTGGAAGTTGTTCGTGCCCAGGTGCCAGTCGAACGAGTGACCGTATTCGTCGTTGACCGCGCTCCGAAGATGCTTCACTCCCTTGTGGCGCAGGGAATTCAGGATTTCGAGATTTCATTACCCGTGAGTTCAGGTATCGCAGGGACGGTAGCTACAAGTGCGGAAATCCTCGACGTTCCCGATGCGTATGCCGATTCTCGGTTTGAGCAACGCTTCGATGGCGCTCTCGACTATCACACCAACGATATTTTCGCTCTGCCCGTATTCAATCGCCATGGTGACGTTGTTGGTGTACTCGAGTTGTTGAATCGTTTGCAGCCGATCAGTCCAAGAGACCGTGAATTCCTCATCGGCATTTCTGTCTATATTGGCTTGGCACTGGAGAACGCATGGCTTCATTCCCAGATTGTCGCCAAGGAAAGACTCGAAGAAGAATTGGTCGCGTTGCGCGATCGCCTGGCCCAGATGGAACAGCTCTCGTTAATGGCACAGGTTTTTCATGCGATTGGTCATGAGGTGAACAATCCTCTGACGTTCGCGCGGGGTTACGCTGAACTTGCCAGGCACGAAGCGGGAGTAACTCCGACGATGTCGGCCTATTTGAAAAAAATTGAGTCAGGTATCGACCGCACCGCCGCAACCGTTCGGAAGTTTCAACGTTTCAGCGAGGAGCCGGAGGGCGAATTCTCTCCTGTCGATTTGGGCCGTACAATCCGTCACGTGTGCGAATTGCGGGCGCGTGAGTGGACTCTCAAGGGGATTCACGCCGACATCAATATTGGAGAGGCGCCCCAGGTTCTCGCACACGAAGGCCAGATGCAGCTTGTCTTACTGCACCTCATCAAGAACGCGGAAGAGGCGATTCTTCGATCCGGCGCCGGCGGAAGGATTCTTATCCAGTTATCGAGATCGGACCAGCAGGCCCAAATTGAAATAAAGGACAGCGGTCTCGGTATCGCGCGGGAAATTCAACCACTCGTCTTTCAGCCGTTCTTCACGACCAAGTCCAAAGGTTCAGGCACTGGCTTTGGTTTGGCAATGGTTCACTCCATTGTCTCGCAACACAAAGGTCAGATTCGTTTTGAGTCCAAAGACGGCGGTGGCACGAAGTTTATCGTGGCGCTACCCGCATACTCGGCATAAACCATCGCGCACGGATGAGCGCGAATGGCGCGGCATTCCCCGTGACTTCTTTGCGAGATGCAAAAGAGTCACGGGGAAGAAGGTTTATCCTCTCTGAAGTTTGACCAGGAGATTACCGTGAACGCAGGAAGTTTAAGATGTCCTGCTTTTGCGAAGAGCTGAGCCGCTGGAAGGCGTCAATTACCTGTGAGGCCTCCGATCCCCTGCTCCCATGAGCCAGGATGGCTTTTAACAGATCACTGGTTCGGCCATCGTGCAGGAAAAATGCTCGTTGGCCGATACCCCACAGAGGAGCCGTACGAAATTCATCAGGCCCGGCATTGCCCTGAGTGATGTTGTCGGCGAGGCCGCCCCCCATATGGTGAACGGCAAGATCGGAAAAAAGGTTAGCCTGCTTCTGATTGAGCGGATCGACAGGGGAAAAACCCGTCATCAGTGAAGGCGTATGGCAGAGCGCGCACCCGATCTTCTCGAACAGGTTCCTGCCGCCGTCGATGGAAGACGAGCAAGGGGGCTGTCCGGTTACACCGCATGCGGGCTTGGGTTGATCCAGGAACCGCATGAAAGCCATGAACGCCACAATGTCAGCCGGTCCGCCCGTGTCAAAGTCGGTGTGATTCTCAGCCAGACCGTTGGTAGCGCATTTTGGATCCTCTTCCCTTTCATTCTGGAAAATCTCATTAGTGATACCCATCTCGACGTTATATGCCTCGCCTGCGAAGAGGAGGAGTGACTTGTTCTGTGCCTTCCAGCCGAAACGAGTGACTGTTCCGTCGTTGCCGGTCGTATTCACATGCCCCGTTATGCCCAATGAATGCTTCCTCGTGGAGTCCGCAGCGAGATTGTTCTTGATCGTGGTGTCGGTGATGCTCTCAATCAAGCCGCAGCCGAACACGGGTGTCGGTATGCGAAAAATCAGATTGCTCGTGTCGGAGAAGTCGGGCTGGCTAATCTTGCACCCTGCCGGACTGTCCGAGCGCCCGGCAATTGTAAAGATGTCGTGAACGCCTCCGTCAGGCGCCCCCTTGGGTTTATCGTCGTCGTCCGTCTCACTTGAGTGCGAGCCTCGATCGGAGTTCCCATTCGTTTTGCGGATGAATCGCACTTCCCGGACCGGCCCGCCGACCGTGATGAAAGGTGGAACCACGTTGCCCGGAGCCATAGTGGAGGCACGCAAAAACTGGGGATTACCAATACTCGGCGGTGGGCTGGATCCTCCCACTTTAGGAAACACGTGGCAGCCAGCGCAAGAATCCAGATTGAACCTTGGTCCCAAACCGTCCGCAACCGCTTCCACCTGCCGAAACTGCTGGAGGCCGGGGTCAAAGAAGAACCCCCGCTCATTGGTCGTCAATCCGGGAAGCGGATCGGGGTCGCCCGGAGCGACGGGCCGTATCCCCGGGTCCACCTGTGCGTAACCGCTGACCGTCAGTAGCAACAGCAGCAACACCGCAACGCTGCGACATGTTATCCGAGTGCATTTCGATTCTTGTGTTCCGTTCTTTGAAGCGCAAGACATAACAACTCCTTTCTAATTGGCGATCTGGAGTCCTTCCTTTTAGGGAGGCTTCGTGCCGTCCCCGATGCGAGAAGCAACCACCCTCGTGGGCTTTCTCGGAATTGCGTCGGCAGGATCGCATCTTGACATCGCCAATACAACAAACAGCCGGGCGGAAAAAAACGGAAGAAACGTAGCCCGCCGGTGGGTTCCATAAAAAACAGGGGCATGGGCTTGGAGCCCCATGCCCCTTTTGTTTGTTGACGTTATAAGAGGTTATCTGAAGTTAGCAGGGACCGAGTAGTTCGCGCTCACTTTAAAAGAAGTAGGGGAAATAGCTGCAAAAAGGCACAAACCATATGCCAATGGGCCATTTCCCAATTCCCGTTTCCGATATGGGAGATAGGAACTGGGAAATGGCCCATTGGCACATGGTTTGTGCCTTTTTTGTGGCTACGGTTCATCCAAAGCCCGGTGGACTGGACGGGTCCGGTTACTTCCGACGATGAAAAGCAACAGGTTTTCACCGAATTCGCCCGAGACATCAGTATCCATTTGATGATACCGGCTGCGGAACGGGTGCAGGATGAAGTGCTGCAGAAGTGGCGCGATACCTATCAGCTTCGCGTGAAGAATGCCACGTTCCGCCGCGCGATATTGATTCGGTCGAGTATTTTCGTAAGCTAATACTCTTCGCTGAAATCCTCCTTCTTGAGTCGCAGCCGCTTTGGCGGTCTCCACGCTTCTTCAAGATCCCAAAGCCGGTCCAAAACGGTATTGAGTAATTGTAACCTTGCTTCGGACTTCTCGCGGAAATAGGTAGTGTCCTCGGAAAGACTTTCCCGAATCGACTTAAACATGCCGGGGTATTTCTCGTGGATGTCCTCCGCATGCTCGATCAGCCACTGTGAGAAATCATGCTTTTGATTCAGCGGCTGCCCCGCTCTCTTCAAAACTCGCGTGTTTTTGTATGGCAAGAAAAACAAAGGAGGAAATAAATGTTGACCACGATAAGCGATCGAGTCGGATGTAGAATCGACCATAATTTTTGAATAATATCCCTCAACCTTTAGATATGGATTGAGCGCTATTTGCATAAGCGCCGCGGCGCAAGCATTGAGAAAGTTGAAACCGTAAGACTCCTTCAGAAACTGGTCCGGAGAGACGATATTCACAATCTGAAAAGACAAGCCCTGGCCGAGTGCGCCTCGAATAAAATGAAGACTGCGCGGACCCACATTGGTCTGAATGATCTCCTGTGCGGCCCACTCACCCTCCAAACCGAAGAATGGATCCGCCAAAATCTGGCCCAATAAGAACTGTTCCCTCCCTAGTACAGTTGAAAAAAGGTCAGACGCATTTAGATTTAGCGGGACATTAAGAGACTTATAGGGTGCAAGAGATTTCAGAAGTGCGAGCGCAATTGCGGAATAGATGTTCCATGAAAGATCCTTCAATTGGTCTCTCGAAAGAGAAACGGCCGGTCTCAAACCATCGCTTAACGCAACAACCTGTCTTATCCAATATCGCCCGCCTTCCCCGAGATGAAGCTCGGCCTTGGAATAACGTGAACCGTACGTGATCGGAACACATATGCCATTGTGTGACAACCAACGAGATTTAGTATCGACACTGTATCGTGGCGAGTTCGAAACGGGTTCGGACAGCTTCGACAACGCGCGGCTAATGTCGATGCTTTCTCGTCGCCTAGCATCGCGCTCTGCGGTCTGAGAGTCATGTGCCCCAGGATGGAATCGTCTAGACCCGATCGACTTCTGCTCGTCCTGGAAATCCGCTTGGATTAACGGTATAGGAAGTTCCCCTTTCTTTTCCTCGAGAAACGTAGAGAGATCCGTCCGCACCGAACCACGATTGAGACTCTCGAAGCTCTTAGCATCGCTGTCGTCAATGAAAACCCAACCGATTAGACCCTGGCCGCGTAAATTCGGTGTCGGCGAATACTTCGTGAGGTCAAGCGGAACCATTCGGAAAACAGGAGGTTTCTTGAATTTGAAACCAAAAACGTATTCGAGTTTCGCGATTTCGCCTTGGGTCAATTGTTCCTCGACGGGGCCATTAATCCATGGAGTATCAACGAGACCTTTCGAATCCCCGCCAATTAACTCGCCTTCGTAAGATACCGGCACCGGAGGAAAAAGAACATAGCGATTCAAAGCCTCTTTCAAATCGAGTTTCGCTTTTTCCTTTTGCGGATTCAATCGGATTGCAACGGAAGTGCCGAAATCATTCGGCATCCTGTAGCTGCCCTGCTCCGCGCGAGTTTTTCCGGGCATGTCAGCTGCGTCATAGTGCTCATCATCCTGTCGTTGAAGTACGTAGAATGAATGCAATCCCGATAGACTCAAACGGATCGACACCGGCTTGGACTTACTGTCGCCAATGTACCGAGTGGTTACCTCGACCCGATCTCCAACGATGAAACAAGACAAGACGCCGATACCAAACCGACTGATCGGAACAAATGGAGGCGCATTGATCTTCTTATACTGGAGAATCTCCGCCTGAAACTGTGGGGAATGGTAGTAGGACTCGCCGATTCTCAGGAAGTATCTCACGATGATGTCCTCGCTCATGCCCATCCCGTAGTCATCGATTCGAACCCACTGGTAATTGTCCCTGTCGAACCACGAAGCCACGGTAATCGGACGAGGCTCGTAGTCTAAGACCCCTTTGCTCCGCTCGAAATACAACCGGTGACGTGTGGTATCGATCGCGTTTTGCAGCAGTTCGCGGATGAATACGTAGGCATCCTCGTAGAGATCATCGCCCATCAGCAACTCGAGAATTCGGTTTTGCTCGAGCGTGAAGCGATACTCGCCATACTTGTAGCCGGAACTGACTATGTCGTCGCGATTGATGCTCATAGGCAGATCGAAATCGCGCCACCGTGTTGAGCAATACTTAAGGACGCTGTGACACTTCTGGATCTCGCTCTCGATCACATTCAGGAATTGCCGCACATCATACTCGACGGCCGGGTGATCCGGGTTCGCCACGAACTTCAACGGATATTGGCCATCCCGATCCACGGGAAAACGAAATCCACCTGCGGCAAGATGCTTTCGCCATTCAACATCGCTCGTCTGCGTCCTTGGGTTATCCCTCTTGCCCAGCCCCAGATACCGGTAAACCTCGTCGGGCGTTCGTGTATTGTCGAAGTCGAGAATGTCAGCGAGGCGCAATAGAACGGCACAAAACCGTAAGTCGGCTTCACCGAGGAAGTCTGTGGCGAACTTGTCATCGATTAACAGGCTGGCGTCGTATCCGTGACTTTGACAGACGGCGCCCAACTTCTCTCGAATCGATATATCGTTCCACGCAGACTCTTCCTTCCTTAATCGCTTCAAAAAACGATGAACGCGGTCCGGGTGAATCCAGCGGCAGTACCACTCTGCCACGTCGATTGGAACCCCTCCAGCCTGCTGTACCGCGATTCGAGCTTCAGGATAGGTACTAAGGAACCTCGAGTAATTCTCCTCTGCAGAAATGTTCCGCCGCTCCTCCTCATCGAAGACCATTCCAATGTCATGACAGTACGCGCTAAGAATCAATAACGCGCCTTCCAGAGGTGTAATCTTGCCGAGCGTGGGACCCAGAAGTTCACCCATCAACTCCACTACATTCTTCGAATGCGTGCGGTTATGGAGGGTGTAAGTTGGAAACGTGTCACGCACTAGATCGAGGCGGTCCGCAGCTCTCTTGGCCAGCTTTCGGACCATTTCACGCTGGCCGTCAGTCGCCTTGGCGTGAAACTCTTTCCATAGTTTCGTATTCTCTAGCAGGTTGCTGAAAAACTCGAATTTAGCAACTGTAGCGGCGCTCTATGAGCGCCGGTTCTTCCTGGAATCCACGAAATACCGGCGGTCATAGACCGCCGCTACAGTGCATTCGCCA
>JACXTT010010640.1_pt1 | contig 12374 bp, 11 predicted proteins | sample 9270951 | NCBI WGS metagenome assembly JACXTT01 (sample SAMN15532306, study PRJNA645909) | rock metagenome | isolation source: weathered quartz diorite | place: Puerto Rico | collected 2017-06-21 | reverse complement strand
GCCGCGGGTCGTAGGGATTCATGCTGTGCCCAACGAGCGCGTTGTAACCTCCCGGCATTGGAGTTGGGCCGCCCGCGACCCAGTTCGCGAGCTCCGTCATCGTGGTTTTTACCAGGATCACCGCGCCGGCCTCGCGCAGGTTCTTTGTGAGGGTCGCCTCGTACGGCGGCACAAACCGGTCAAAGGCCAGCGCTCCGCCCGTTGTTGGCATGTCGGTTGTCTGAATATTGTCTTTGAGCGCGATGGGGATTCCATGCAGGGGGCCGCGTACGCGGCCCTTGGCACGTTCGCGGTCGAGTTCGTCGGCCTCCCGCAGCGCGTTGCGATTTACGGTGATGATTCCATTCAGAATCTTGTTGTAGAGAGCGACCCGAATCAGGTACTGAAGCACGAGGTCGTGTGACGTTACGCGTCCCTGTTTCATCGCGGCTTGCATCTCGGGGATGCTGGCCTCAACTACGGTGAAGACCGGCTGTGACCTTCGAGGCTTCGGGGACTCATGCGCGCTCTGTCCCAGGACAAAACAAGGAATCGATAGCAGGAAGACGAGAAGGGGTAGTCTTTTCATCCGAGTGCCAGTCTATCTCGCCACTGCAGCGCAGCCGGAGTTTCCGATTTGGATCTTTGGCTGGCAAAGAGTACGCTTCTCCTGCGATGGACACAACGAAATTGCCAGCAGAGCTTGGCAGGTTGGCATCGCTATCGTGAGAGGCTGGAATCATTGCGAACGACGGAAGGGAGGCCAAGCTTATGACCCATATCTGCGTCACTTGTGGAACTCAATTTCCTGCTTCCGACGAGGCTCCGCGCAGCTGTCCCGTCTGCCGGGATGAAAGGCAATTCATTGGCCCGAATGGGCAGGAATGGATTTCACTGGAGGAACTGCGGAAAACGCATCGTAACTTTTTCTTTGAAGAAGGCTGGAGCATCTGGGGGATTCATACCGATCCGGAGTTCGGAATTGGACAGAGGGCGCTGCTGTTGCAAAGGCAGGGCGGCGGATTTCTGTGGGACTGCGTCAGCTTGATCGACTCCAGTACGGTCGGACTGGTAAAGGCGCTTGGCGGGATCACGGCGATTGCGATTTCCCATCCGCACTACTACTCGAGCATGGTGGAGTGGAGCCACGCATTCGGCGGCATTCCAATCTATCTGCACGAGGCGGATCGTGAATGGGTGCAGCGTCCCGATCCCGCGATTGTGTTCTGGAGCGGAGAAACGCACCGGCTGAGTGACGATCTCACGCTAATTCGTGTGGGCGGCCACTTCAAGGGCTTTCAAGTGCTCCACTGGACGGCCGGTGAGCGTGGCAACGGAGCGCTCCTGAGCGGCGATATGCCGCAGGTTTGTTCGGATCGCCGCCACGTTAGCTTCATGTACAGCTACCCCAACTATATTCCCGTGGACGGCGCGACGGTGCGCGAGATCGTCCACAAGCTCGAGCCTTACAAGTTTGCGAAACTGTACGGCGCATGGCCGAAGTTCGTTGTCTCCGGCGATCCAAAACTCGCGTTGAGACGCTCAGCCGAGCGCTACCTGCGCGCCATCGGCGACCGCGCGCCTTTGGAAATGAGCCAGCGCTCGACGGCGTGATCACGAGCGCAACTCCGTGATGAAGGCGAAGCAACGTCGAATCAGTCCGTCCTCCTCAAAAGTGGCAGTTTCCAGGATCTGGGACGTCAATCCGACGCGGCTGGCCTGCCGGGATTAGCTGGACCGCAGTGGCGCTTGCCGGAACAGTGCCTTCGTTCCGCACGATGTGAACGTGATTTCCCCCGGGGTCAACGAATCCCATACCCTTCGTGTATACCGTCGGAGTGCAGCTGGGATCGTTCCCTTCGTAGACCGTCACTGTTCCCGCTGTTACGATGATCAGGCTATGGCCCGGATGGCTGTGCCAGCCCGTGCTCCCTCCCGGCACCCAGACGTTATTCTGCACATACAGGTCCGACGGACCCTTCGTCTTTTGCGACGAGAGCCAGATATTGGCATCATCCTCAGTATCTTCCGCTTGCCCAGGGGCTGGCGGGAATTGGAAGTGGTTAAAGACATCGATTGGTCCAAATCGGCCCACGGCGAGAGTCGTTCCCATGAACCCGTTAGCGGCGGTCGCTAATACGGTCCCAGCACGGTAGAACGCCGTGACCGCAATCGCGGCAATGAGCAGTACCAACCAGGTTAGTTTTCTTTTCATCTTAAGCTCCCTTTGCGTGTTTGCGTTGCCCAGAGGAGACGCCCGGACACGATCGGGGATCTGGGTAGTGTTCGTCAAACGGCAAAGAGCAGAATCGCGACTTGCCGTCGAATGCCGCGCTTTGCAGCGAGCGCCGACCAAGCTACAATTGGGTTTCTGGGTTCACGACAATTACTGTCCAGTTAGAGGGAGCGATGGGCGAAGTCTCCCATGTCACACCACCATCCGATAGCCCACCCGAAAGCCGGCTGGATTCCTGGAAAGAGATCGCGGCATACCTCCACCGCGACGTGACGACGGTTCAGCGCTGGGAGAAACGGGAGGGGATGCCCGTTCACCGGCACCTCCACGACAAGATGGGCTCAGTCTACGCGTTCAGCTCGGAGCTCGATTCCTGGTTGCAAAGCCGCAGACTACGTTTGGAGGAGGAAAAGAAAGAAGGCGGGGCCGAGGCACTGGTAGATGTGGAATCTGACTATGGGCAAACAGCGACCCCAGGCAGGCGTCGCTGGTTTCTTCCCGCGGGGGTCGGGGTGGCTGTACTCGCCCTACTCGCCTTCGCGTACGCCATCAACCGGAGCCGCACAGCGATTGCGATCCAGCCCAAAATCAAGTCGCTTGCGGTGTTGCCATTGAAAAATCTATCAGGCGATCCCGCACAGGAATACCTTGCGGATGGAATGACCGAGGCGCTCATCGGACGCCTCTCCAGGATCCACGATCTGCGTCTTATTTCCCGCACGTCAGTGATGCACTTCAAGGATACGCAGCTTTCGGTGCCAGAGATTGCCAGAACGCTCGGCGTGGATGCCGTTGTCGAAGGGTCGGTAATCCGAGGGGGCAGTCGGATTCGCGTCCACGTTCAGTTGATTCGCGCCGCGACTGACGAGCACATTTGGTCCGAAACCTATGACCGCGAGCTAAGCGATGTGCTCGCTCTCCAAAGCGAGCTGGCGCAATCGATTGCGGGAAAGGTTGAGGCCACGATTACCGGGAAGGAATACGAAAGGCTCGCCGCAGTAAGTTCCATCTCGCCCGAAGTCTACGAGAGCTATCTCAAAGGCCGGTTCGCATTAGACAACAACAACAAAAGGGCTGACGTCGAGGAGAGTATTGGGTATTTCGAGAAGGCGATAGAGCGAGACCCGACGTTCGCACCAGCGTACGTCGGTCTGGCAAACGCGCATGTCGAGCTCAGCACGACTTTTATTGGGGTTTCCCCCGAGAAAGAGCGCGCCAAGGTGGTGATCGCGGCCCGAAGAGCCCTAGAGATTGATCCGGAACTTGCCGAAGCACACGTCCTGCTTGCAGATATGGAGCAGAAACAGTGGCAATGGGCTGAGGCCGAGGCTGAATACAGACGGGCCCTGGAACTGAATCCGAGCGACGCTGCTGCTCACGACGGACTTGCTCAGTGGCTGCTATGTCAGGCACGAACGGAGGAGGCCCTAGCATGGGCGAGGCGCGGCCGCGAACTTGACCCGTTGGCGGTTTCCGGCGACCACATCGGGTGGATTCTGTTTCAGGCCCGGCGCTACGACGAGGCCACGCAGGAGTTGCGTAGCGTGCTTGCCGTCCGAGCCGACGAAGCAACCGCCCTCTGGTATCTCGGATTCGTGCTCATCGCCAACCGTCAACCCGAGGAAGCAATCTCGGTCCTGGAGAAGGCGGTCTCTGTCTCTGACCGCAGTCCGGGCGTTATTGGCGTGTTGGTTAGGGCATACGCCCACGCCGGGCGGCGCGTGGATGCTCTTCGGCTCCTAGGGGAGTTGAAAAGACGCAAGCAGGCCGGTTTCGTCCCTGCTGGAGCTTTTGTGAACGCGTACCTGGGACTCGGGGATTACGACCAAGCATTTGCTTGGCTTGAGCGCGCATATCAGGAACAGTCTAATATTCTGCAATTCCTCAGGGTTCATCCGTACTTTGATCCCCTGCGTGAAGATCCACGCTTTAAGGACCTGCTCCGCCGTGTCGGGCTCGGCTAATCCGACGGACGAGCGCTACCTGTGCGCCATCGGCGACCGTGGGTCAAGAGACACACTTGACTGCCGCTAAGGCTGTCTTTAGAATCGCGTCCAGTTTGTGAGAATCTGATCTGACCCAACTAAAGAACGCAGGGCGTGTCCTCGCGGGAGAGGGAGGCAACTCTTGAAAAGCAAATTTCTAATGGTTTTTGCTCTAGGTATTGGAGTAGCGATCTTCGCCGCTCCGCTCCTCGCTCACCACGGGAACGCAGCCTACGACACGGACAAGAGAATTACGGTCAAAGGAACCGTTACGCAGTTTGTTTGGTCCAATCCGCATTGCTTGCTGCAGTTCGACGTGACCGATGATAGCGGCCACGTGGTGCATTGGATCGCCGAGACGGAGAATCCCTCTACCATGACTCGCAACGGCTGGACCAAGGAATCCTTGAAGCCGGGGGATGAGGTTACCGTCACGGCGCTCCCGGTGAAGAATGGCAGGCCCATCGGCCGGATCTTGGAGGTCGTGCCTCCCAACGGCCAAAGGCTGGCGGGGATTCGGATACCCCAAACTGGATCCGATTCCCCACAAGCCTATCCCAAACAGTGAGGAGCCACACAGGCAACATGCTGGAGCGCTTCGCAGCCTCGGGGTTTGTGCTAGCGGCTTTGATATTTACACCTCTGGTACACGCGCAGAGCGCTGCGCCACGATCAGGAGCGGTGGAGAACCAACAAGGAGGCCTTGCTGGCGAGGCTCTCGACGGTTGGGGACGCCCCATAACCGCGCCCGCGAAGGATCAGAAGGCAGCGCCAGCTCCGCGCCATGACCTTTCCGGCACTTGGGAGCCGGCCAACGGGCCGCTGGACGGACTCGGCATTTTTGGCGCGAAGGCCATGCCCGAAGATGGCAAGCCGGAACATGAATTGCCTTTCACTCCCGCGGGGCGTGAAGCGTTGAACAATGCGAAACCGACCTTTGGACACAGAAGCGTTCTCCCTGCGGACTCAAATGATCCGGTAGTGGGTTGCGACCCGCAGGGAATCGCTCGGCAGGACCTTAATCAGTTAAGGACAACTCAGATTCTGCAGACGCCTTTGTCGGTGGTCGTTCTGTACCAATTCAATAGGGTATGGCGGGTAATCTGGACCGACGGGCGAGACGCACCCAAAGACGCCGAGCCGCGGTGGTTCGGATATTCGGTAGGCAAGTGGGTGGACGATTACACGCTTGTGGTCCAAACCACGGGGACTGACGATAGAACATGGCTCGACCATGTTGGCCGTCCGCACAGCGATGACCTGCGCGTCGAAGAACGATTCCATCGCGTGGACCGTGACCACCTGGAGGTGACGGTGACGATCGACGATCCGAAGATGTACACCAAGCCGTGGGTGGCGCTCGACAGATTTCCCATGCGGTTGCAGCCGCCCAGCTTCGATATCCGGGAGATGATCTGCTCGCCGTCCGAGTCTGCGGAATACAACAGGTTGGTCGGCGAGCCCGCCAGCGGCAAAGACAGCCACTAGCGCAGTCTAAACGCATTACATCTCTTCGAATCCAACGGGAACGCCTGTCTCGGCGGGCTCCGCACTCAATCTACATGGCCTTCACAGCGCGGTAGAAAGCTCTTGGCCACTAGCCAAGACAATCTTGTCGAGATGCACCGTCGGCTTGCCGTCCTTGGCAGGATTGCCGATCGCGGTGACTTCGTCGCCGGGCTTCAGCGTATCTCTTCTCCAGCCAACCCTGGACAGCATGGCCGGAGTGCCTAATTCGGCGGTCCACTTTTCAACGGCGCCCTTCTCGTTTTTCACGTCGAGATAAATATAAGTATGGGGATTGGTCCAGTCGAAGCTTGTTACCGTCCCCTTGAGGGTGACCGTGCGGCTCATGTCGAACCACGACACAAATCCATGATGAGCAGCTGTCGACGCCGCAAGCGAAAGCAGCAGAAGAACGGCGCCAACTGGGAACAACAGCAGCGGATTCCTCATTGCGGTCCCTCCTCGATTCTCATTTTTCCGCGCTCACTTTGGCTGATAGTTGTACTTGTTATTTTCCGCGCAGACATACTCCCGAATTTCCCAGCCAGGCTTCAACTTGTAAACCTCGTGAGCGGTGAGTGGCCGAGTATACGCTATAGGATCCTCGACGGTGATATCGTCCGCGAGCGTATCGTGGTCGATGCGGCGGATGCGCTCAATCAGGTGCATGGCTTCGCTATGGGGGATTGCGCCGTCAATCCAGGTCTTATCGTTGAAGCCGATCGTATCCACGACGAGTGTGTCGCCTTCCCATTTGCCAACCGAGTCGCCGGCATAGGTGGGATCCAAATCTTTGAGGTGCTGCCGATTCATGTAAATTTGGCGCATCGCCTGCACTCCTTCGTGAATGATGATCACGCGTGTGGGCGCTTGAAAGATTTCCATCGGGTAGGGCACAGAAATCATGAACCGCGGCAGCCCCTCCGGCAGACAGCCTAGATTGGGGTCGTTGGTCAGGGGGTTGGTCGCCTTGAATTTCTTTTCGGCCCAGGGCGTGAAAGGCGCGCCGCCATTTGGAAACAGCCGAGGCTGAAACTTTTCGACCAGCCAGACACCGGAAATGTCCGGCACTGGCCCAGGTTGCGTAGCTTCTCGACCTCGCGTCACAGGGCAGAACGCAAGCATCGCCGCCACGGCTGCAGCACAAAAAACCTGGCGATTCCACACTGGGGATTCCTCCTAGGCTCGGCTTTGACTGGTGTGATTGGCCGTAAAGTATCACGCCTGCGGCTGCCGAGCCAATCGTCGCTACGAAGGACGGCACTCTGTGGTCGGCAAATTTCGTTGTGTCGAGGCCAGGAGTGGCTTACGATTCGCGAGTTAAAGGCGGATAAAGAATGCTGGTCAAAGTGGCTCGCTCCGCATTCATGCGGGTCCGTGCGTCGGCGCGAATGAAGCCAACGCTGTCCCTGGCATGCGGTTTGTTGTCTCTGCTTTTTGCTTGCCCCGTCAGAAGTTCAGCCCAGACCAAGCAATTCCACCTTCAGGAAGCCACGATCCAAGATATTCAAGACGCTTACAAATCCGGGCGGCTTACATCGCGCCAACTAGTCCAGCTTTATCTGGATCGCGTCGTGGCTTACGACAAGCAGGGACCTGGCATCACCGCCATCATCACACTCAACCCGAAAGCTCTCGAGGAAGCCGATCGGCTGGATGCCGCGCTGAAAACTTCTGGTTTTGTAGGTCCCCTTCACGGCATTCCTGTCGTTCTTAAAGATCAAATGGACGCGAAGGGCATGCCGACGACGCTCGGCTCTATCCTCTTCAAGAACTATTATCCCGACAAAGACGCGTTTGTAGCGGAGAAGCTGAGGAAGGCGGGCGCGATCATCCTGGCGAAGACCAGCTTAGGAGAGCTAGGAGGAGGCGATACATTCGGCTCGCTGTTTGGAGCAACCCGAAATCCCTTTGCGTTGGATCGCACCGTGGGTGGTTCGTCGGGCGGGTCGGCGGCGAGTCTTTCTGCGAACTTCACAGCTGTTGCGGTAGGAGAAGAGGGCTTTGCATCCATCCGCCGCCCGTCGACGTGGAATTCCGTCGTTGGGATGAGGCCGACTGCAGGCCTCGTAAGCCGCAGCGGGATGTTTGACGGCTGGCCGGAAATCAATGGATCGCTCGGACCGATGGCCCGCACGGTAACAGACCTGGCCAAGTTGTTGGATGTAATGGTGGGGTATGACTCCGAAGATCCTCTGACCGCCTCGGGCGTAGGGCATGTTCCGGACAGCTATCAAAAATTCCTCGACAAGGACGGCTTGAAAAGGGCGCGCATCGGCATCTTGCGTGAGTCGATGGGCGTTGCGTCTGAGCCAGATTCAGAAGACTTCGCAAAAGTGACCGCCGTTTTCGACAAAGCGGTTGCGGAATTGAAAGCCGCAGGCGCCACTTTGGTCGATCCCATCGTGATTCCGAGGCTGAAGGAGTTGCTCGCCAAGCGAGCGGTCAGCCCCACCGAAATGGACGACGCATTCAAGGTGTTTTTCGGCAGGAGCGCCGAATCACCGTTCAGATCGCGCCAGGAGATGATGCAGGCGCCCGACTTTGCCAAAGTCGTGCCCTACGCCCAAGCCCGCATGCGAGCTGCCACCGACGATTCAAAACACTACCAGTATTTGATCGCCCGAGACGAGCTCGTGATCAGCGTCTTGAAAGTCATGGCAGACAACAAGCTGGACGCCATCGTCTACAAGTCGATGGAGCACCAACCGACGCTGATCAAAGACGGCACGAACCCTCCCTACGTCAATACCAAAGGCGCACCGCATCTGAATACCTTTCTCGTGTTTGTTCCGGTCATCGCGGTTCCCGCGGGCTTTACGAGCGACAACCTGCCTGCGGGTCTTACCTTCATGGGAAGGCCCTACGACGAAGGAACCCTGATCAAGCTGGCCTACGCGTACGAGCAGGCCACGCACCATCGCATGCCGCCCAAGACCACGCCGCCGCTCACGGGAGAACCTTAGTTCCCGCGAGAGTCCCAGTGCAGGTGCCAGACCTGGGGGTCGGGCCGTGGGGTGTGTAAGGCTCCGACAACTCCGCCTTCCGACAACCTTGCGACCGCGTTAGGCTAGTGAGAACCTAGCCAAAACACGAAGGTTGAGACGATGAATCCATCCCATCGTCCACACAGGATTTAAAGCGCGGCGAATCGAGTGACGAAGTTCGCATGCGCCATGGCCGCGAGTTCGTGGACCGATTCTAGGTGGGCTCTCCTTCGGAGCTCAGGGCAAACCCTTCGAGACTCCGTGTGAGCAAGCGCAGCCCGCATCCGTAACCAGGAGGTCTGAATGCCTCGATTCATCATCCGTCGCGCCGGTGAGCCAGCTCGAGTTTTCGAGCTGTCGGGCGATCGGCCAGTTTCGATTGGCCGCGCCAAATCGAGTTCTTTGATGCTCGATCACAACAGCGTTTCGCGCCAGCATGCTTTGGTTCGAATGACGCCGGACGGGCACTGGCAGATCATCGAACGCGACAGCACAAACGGCGTGCACGTCAACGGAACGACGGTGAAGGAAGTGATCCTTCGACCGCATGACGAGATTCGGCTGGGCGACTATATGCTGCGCTTTGAAGAGCAAGACGTGCGGGGAGTCCTCAAGCATGACACCACTCAACTGCCCAAGAGGATTGCCGAGGAGTTGAACCGGTCATCCCTCTATTCGGGCTCTTCTGAAGGAATCGTACCGCTTGAAAGTGTTGGTCCAACGCGGGGCGAAAGTGATGCAGTACTCGCGCAACGCGTCGATTCGCTGGAAAAGGAAAACCGGCTTCTTACGGTTTTGTATCGAGTGAATCGCACGCTCGGCGACTTGAACACCGTGGACGGCATTGCGCTTCGCGTTCTCGACTTGGTGCTCGAAATCGAAGGTGCCGAGCGGGGCTATTCGATGCTACTGCAGGAGTCTCTGATGGGGCAGAGCGACTTTCGCGACGGTTACGACTTTCAGCCCGCAATCATTAAGTATCGACGAAAATCCGCGGGCGAAGAAAAACAGGGTCCAGCGAATTTAACCATGTCCCAGAGCATCATCCGCGAGGTGATGCGCGGAGGGCTGCCGTTGCTGATCACGGACGCGCGATCCGACCCACGGGTCTCGGCGAGCAAGAGCGTTGTTCTGGCCGGTATCCAGTCGGCACTCTGCGCCCCCTTTGGCAGTCGGGAACGCCGGTTCGGACTTCTCTACGTCGACAATCTGTCGCAGCGAGGAATCTTTGGCATGGACCAATTGAACGTTTTCGCAGTAATTGCCAATCTCGCCGGTCTCGCGATGGACCGAGTTCGCACAACCGCCCAAGTGAGCTGACCCGCGCTCTATCGGCCAGAGAGCCGAACCCCTGACGCTAACTTCACGAGGGTCAATTTGGCAGTACGCGTTTAGACAAAATGAGTTATTGTGTGCTCCACCCAAACCGCGCAAGATGCGCTCAACTATTCGGGCAGTGCTCAATGGTCCGCACCCGGCTACAGCCGATCGCAACTCCAGGAGGTCGATCATGCCGAAGAGGATTTCCGTCGCCGTGAGTCCAATGCAGAAACCGACGATGAGACGGTTTTTGCCTGCGTTCGTCGCACTCGCTCTGCTTGCAAGTGCCGCATTGCGTCTTTACAGCCAAGGGCAAGCGCAGAATCAAGCCCCGAAGCCGGCGAGTTCCCGAGTGGATGAGACGCTGGAAGTGTGGAATGACATCGGGAACCGACTGATCGCTATGGCACAGGATTTTCCTGAAGACAAGTACAATTTCAAGGTACAAAAAGACCAGCGCACGTTTGCGCAGAATATTCTGCACGCCGCCGCAGTCGACTACGAGGTGATCCGTAGTGTTGCCGGATCCAACGTCGGACCTGATTTCGGCAAGGACGTGGAAAACCCGTCGCGCGACGTTTACAAAACGAAAGCCGACGTGGTCAAACTGATGCAGCAGGCGGTCGTGGACGGAGCGAGCCTGATCAAGAAGCAGGGCGATGCTGGACTGGACAAGGCGATGAAACTGCCGTGGGGAAACAGGCTGGCCCACAATTCCGACATGTGGATGATGGCCACCGAGCACAGCGGCGAGCACTACGGCCAGCTTGTGGTGTACTATCGCGCGAACAACATGGTGCCACCGGAATCTCGGCCGAAGTAAGACATTCAAAATGTTCGCGGCCTGCAGGGTCCTGTCCCGCCGGCAGGCGGGCAGCCCGCACCTGATCTCTCCGCAGGAGGACTCCCGATGAGAATGACGCACGCCAAGTGGATGAAGGATACCTATACCCTTACGCGGCCCCGCAGCAAGGAACTGAAGGCGGTGGACGAGGCGCTCAAGAAATACGAGCTCGCGTTCGAAAACTCCACAGGGTCAGTTCTCAACGAGAGGAGGGCGTTGGCCGAGGCGCTTAGAGCCTGGCAAGCAGCGCAGACGGCCAAGGGGCAGGACTGGCGCAAGAGTGTTCGCAACGAGAACAAGGCCGTCGAAATTCTCGACGCGGACCTCAAGATGGTCATCACTGGCAAGGGCGGGCTGAACAGCCGGGGCGAACTGATGATCGACCCGAAGGAGCTCATAGCGCGCCAGGAGGTCGCCAGGGCGGTCAAAGAAAACACCAAGACAATGTTCCTGGGCCAGAAGCTGACAGTGAAGACCACAAAAGCGCTCTCCGACCTCAGCAGTGTCCGCACCTCCTTGCAGACTTTCAAGAAACAGGTTGGCCAGATCGTGTCCCCCTCGCAGGCGGCGTCGCCGGGGCTGAGCCAGCAGGTGCAGAGCATGGTGAGCAGCGTGTTGGGAGGGTCTGCCGGCGCGGAAGTCGCGCATGTGCTGGGAGCGGGTTTCATCGGCGAGATTGTGACCAGCGTGACACCCTTTGTTGGAGCGCTCAAATCCGGGGCGAGCGCCATCTCGAAGTGGGGGTCGGCGGCCGCCGGTCTGTGGAAGCGGCACAAGCTGAACGCCGCGGAAGGGTCATTTGCGGCAGGCGATCCCGCGGCCGCGTTCGAAGCCATCGTGAGAATCCAGACTCGCGAGATCCACGCCTACGCAACCGAAGCCTCCATTCACACTCTCGCGGCTGGGGCGAAAGCGGCGTTCACAGCCGCTGATTTCGGCGCCGTCAGCGGAGCCGCGCTGGGAGCTGCGGAAACGCTCGCGGTGATGATGCAGAGACTCTATCTCTGGGCGCGCGACTGCTCTGAGATCGAGGAAGCTAACCGCCTGATCGCGCAGGGTGTGTTCGACCTCACATTGTTTAAGACCTGCCCGCTGCTTGGCTGCTACCTGATTGCAAGCTCCAATACCAACGCGATCATCAACATTGCGGTCGGCGATTACGGCAGGGCGGGATGGAAATTTGAAGTCGAAGTGATGGTCAAGAACGCGCAGCCTGTGTTCGACAAGGCGCGCGCGGTCATCCAGGATTCGCGCTTCGAGATAGTCGGCCTATCTGGAATGAAGGGCAGCGTCGTGAACCGTACCAAGAAGACTCTGGGCATCCCCACTGGAAAGCTCGAGGGACTGATTCAGGACGTCGAGACTCGCGTCAACCGCACGGGCGACGCGCAGGCCGCCGCGGCGCCTTCCGCTTCATAGCTGGGCTAAGCGGCTGAACGATTCAGGGCGCACCGCCGGCACCTAGCAGGCTGCCGAAGCTGATTCCGCAAAAAGGAGCGGCCTACTCCCAGTGCCCC
>JACXTT010010639.1_pt1 | contig 12374 bp, 8 predicted proteins | sample 9270951 | NCBI WGS metagenome assembly JACXTT01 (sample SAMN15532306, study PRJNA645909) | rock metagenome | isolation source: weathered quartz diorite | place: Puerto Rico | collected 2017-06-21 | reverse complement strand
GTCTGCTCGAAAGAAAAGGGAAGCAGAGATGCGGCAGCTCCTCGACCAGGGGCCATTCTCCCCGGAGGATGCCGTCCGCTACGGTCTGGTCGACGGGCTCGCCTACGAAGACCAGCTCGACGATCAGGTGCCGCAGCTACGTCAAGGCGGCGAGATGCGGCGGGTCGACGGCGGTGACTACCAGCGCGTCACGCCGCGCTCGGTGGGAGTACGAACGATGTCGCGCATCGCCGTGCTGTATGCGTCGGGTGTCATCGCATCCGGAAAGAGCGGCTACAACCCCGGAGCCGGCATGGTTGTCGGCTCCGACACCTTTATCGAACAGCTGCGCCGTGTTCGAGACGACGATTCCATAAAGGCGATTGTGCTGCGCATCGACAGCCCGGGCGGATCGGGCTCAGCGTCAGACGTGATGTGGCGCGAGCTCACCATCACACGCGATCAGAAACCGACGCGTCCGCTTGTCGTATCGATGTCCGATCTCGCGGCCTCGGGGGGCTACTACATCGCCGCAGCCGGACAAGTCATCGTCGCGCAGCCAGGGACGCTGACGGGCTCCATCGGCGTGTTCGGCGGCAAGGTGGTCATCGACGGCACGCTGTCAAAAATCGGCGTCAACACGGCGACGGTCAAGTCGGGCAAAAATTCGGACCTGGCCTCGCCATTCAACCGCTTCTCCCCCGAGCAGCGCACGAAAATGGACGAGTACATGGCCGGCTTCTACAGAACTTTCATCACGAAGGTCGCCGAAGGACGGCACACGACGCCTGACCGGATCGACGCGGTAGGCCAGGGTCGCGTGTGGACCGGCGCCCAGGCGAAGGAGCGCGGGCTGGTGGATGCACTCGGCGGCCTCGACACGGCTGTGGCGATTGCCAAGCAGCGGGCGCATATTCCGGCCGACGAGGAAGTGGAGCTGGTCACGTATTCGGGGCGGCGAAGCTTGTACGAGGCGCTGGCCGAGCTGAGTCGATCGTCGTCTGCGTTTACGTCCTGGAGTGGGTTGCTGACCGGGGCCGAGCGTCAGGCGATGGCGTCGCTCGTCGCGCCGGTTGCGACATTCCGGCGCGGCGAGCCACTGGCGTTGATGCCTTTTGCGTTTATTCGGTAGGGACTGGGGACTAGGGGCTTGGGACTGGACTGGGTTGTCTTCCCAGTCCCGAGTCCCCAGACCCAAGTCCCTGGTTACACCCCGATGATTCGCCTGGCGACATCGGAGTTCACCTGAATCTTCATCGCCTGTTTGGCCTTCGTCATGTAGGCTTCGAAGAACTGCGCGCGGCGCTCGTTCAGTAACTGCGTGCGGAACGTTTCCTTGGCGGTCCTGAAGGCGTCGGGCGTCACTTCCTGACGTTCGGCAATGCGGACGATCACGGTCGCAGTCGGCGTGGCGACAGGATTGCTGACACCGCCGGCCGGCAGCGTGAATGCCGCGTTGTCAATTTCCGGGCTGACGCCGACATCCGGAATGGGCGAGCCACGAGTAATCAGCTGCGTATCTTTTGCCTCGAGTCCCTGCGCCTTGGCTGTCGCCGCGAAGTCCTTCGACGCGCGGAGAGCGGCCGCAATCTCGCCGGCCTTCTGCTTGCTCAAGTCCGCTGCACGGACTTTGATCACATCCTCGCGCACGCGATCCTTCACTTCATCCAGGTTCGGGACGTACGGGTCGCGCCTGCCGGTCACCGTGATGTACATCGGACCACGCGGCGACTGTAGCCCTCGGCTGACTTCTCCATCCTTCATCTGAAACGCCTGGTTGGTGACCTCCGGCGTCGGCCCGATGCCGGGAACAGGTTCCTCGCGTACGAAAAAGCCGGTTTCGCTCACGACCATACCGTTTTCCTTGCCGACGGTATCCAGATCTGACGGCTTCTTGACGCGCGTATCGAGATCGCGCGTGCGGTCGGCAACCTGCTGGTCGACCCGCTGCGTGGTCAGGGTTCCCTGAATTTGCGCGCGTACTTCATCCAACGTACGCGTCGAGGCCGCCTTCTTGTCCACCACCTTGATGATGTGGAAGCCGAACTGTGACTTCACGAGATCGCTGATTTGTCCCGGCTGCATCGCGAAAGCTGCCTGCTCGAATTCAGGCACCATGCGTCCTTTGGGGAAGTAGTCGAGGTCGCCGCCGTTCGCCTTCGAACCGTCGTCTTCCGAGTATTTCTTCGCCAACGCAGCGAAGTCGGCACCGGGGGCTTTCGCCTGTTTCAGGATGTCCTCGGCCTGCTTGCGTACAGCGGCTTCGTCCTTCCCGTCCGTCTTCAGCAGAATGTGGCTGGCGCGGACCTGCTCCGGCGCCTGGAATTGCTGGATGTTGGAGTTGTAGTAGCTCTCGATGTCCTGCGGCGTCACGGTCACGCGCGCGCGCAGTTGATCGCGATCGACGAGCAGGTACCGAATCTTCCGCTGCTCACCCTTCCGGTATTCCGTTTTGTGCGCGTCGTAGTACGAGGCGACGTCCGCATCGTTCACCGTGACCTTGTCGCGGAATTTGTCCGCCGTGAGCGCAACGACCTGCAGCTTCACCTTTTCGTTGCGGGTGCGGTATTCGCGCTCGATCTCCGGGTCGGAAACGGCAATCCATTCGGTGACCGCGGAGCGCAGCTTGTCCATCAACATGCTGCGCCGCAGGCTCTGTTCGAAATCGCCCTTCGTGATCGGCGGGTACTGCGACGCGAGCAACTGCTCGTACCGCTGTTCGCCGATGAAGCGGCCATTTTCCTGGAGTGCCGGAATCGAGAAGATCTGCTGCGCAAGTTCTTCGTCGCTGACGCGGATCCCTTGACGTTCGGCTTCCGCGAGCGCGGCCTGTTCGTCGACCATCTGCTGCAGGATCTGCTGATCGATGCCCAGCTGCCGGAGCAGCTGCTCGTTGATGTTGCCCCCATATTGCTGTTGGTACGCCTGGATCTGATTCTGGTAGCGACGCTGGAAATCGACGCCGCGGATGTCTGTCCCGTTGACCGTTGCGACTACATCCGAGGCGGACGCGCCAACGCCAACCCCCGTCGTGTCAAGAAAACTCGGAATGTAGAACGCAATGAATGTCAGCACCACCAGACCCAGGCTCCATTTGAGCCAGTTCTTATGGCGACGCATCCGGTCGAGCATCGTCATGGTTTAATTCCTCAGCAGGTGTTGAAGCCTCTCATCGTACGCCATCACACGCCGGAGCCGCAACGGTTTCATGGTATATTTGGCTAGTTTAGAAGGACTTAGCGCCCCCGCACCCTTCCAGCGGTGACACCTATCTCCGCCAAGTCTGGCCTTCCTGATTCCGCCGGGCGCCGTACTCGTCGTGCCGATCTGGCTGCCCGGTTGAAAGGGCGTGTCCGTTCGCTGCGTGCGCAGATCGAACGGCGCGAGACGTTGCTCGAGGCGATTCGTGAAGCGAATGCGACGGTCGACCCCAGGAAAGTGGCGGGATGGCTTGTGCACCGCGCGCGGACATGGATTCCGTGCCCGTGCTGGGTCGTCGTCGCACGCGACATGAAGGGCGACCTCACGGTGATCGCGGATGAAGGGCTGACGGCGGATATGATGCCGTCGCTCTGGGTGGCAGCGCAGTGGGTGATGCGCCATGGCTCCGAGCTCCTCTCCGGAGATCTCGCCAGAGAGAGCGGCAAGGCGGGTGCGACCGGGAGCGCCATTGCATTTCCGCTCGTCTGCCGGAACCGCCCGATTGGCGTGCTGGTCGGTGTCGATCCGCTGCCTTCCGCAGCCTTGCCTGCGCTGAGCGCGGCGCTCTCGCTAGCGATTCGGTCGTTCCTCGAGACACCAGCGATTGCGCTCGATAACGCGTTGTCACTCCAGCGGTTGGAGGCGGAGTCTGTCACGGACGATCTGACTGGCCTCCACAACTCGCGATTCCTGAACGCCGTGCTTCGTCGCGAAGCGAAACGCGCCTCGCGCAGCGGCCGGCCGCTTTCGCTGCTGTTTCTCGACCTCGACGGATTCAAACAGGTGAACGACACCTACGGACATCTGGCAGGCAGCAAAGCGCTTGTCGAAGCGTCGGCCATCATCCGCGGCAGCGCGCGTGAGACCGACATCGCTGCACGTTTTGGCGGAGACGAGTTCTCGGTGGTTTTGCCCGATACGGGCTCGGAAGGCGCTGTATCGGTCGCTGAACGGATCCGGGATCGGATTGGCGCCTGCGCCTTTCTGGCCTCGGACGGGTTATCCGTCCATCTCACCGCGTCTATTGGAGTTGCGACCCTGCCGGACGTCGCTGCATCGGCCGAAGAATTAATACGAGCCGCCGACGTGGCTATGTACCGGGTCAAGGACGCGGGGAAGAACGGGATTCACATTGCGCAGGAGGCTCCGGCCTTTTGACGTAGGGGCGGACCTTCAGGTCCGCCCAAGGAGTTTTCGACTTGGCTCTCGGCTCGTTTTTCTCCCTCTTCTCCAGCGATCTCGCGATCGACCTCGGCACCGCCAACACGTGCGTCTACGCGCGTGGCAAGGGCATTGTCGTGAACGAACCTTCGATTGTCGCGATCAACAAGGTCAACGGCCGCGTTGAAGCGGTCGGCAAAGACGCGAAAGAGATGCTCGGCCGCACGCCGGGCAACATCGTCGCGATCAAACCGATGAAGGATGGCGTCATCGCGGACTTCGAAGTCACCGAGAAGATGCTGACCTATTTCATCAAGAAGGCGCACAACCGGAATGTCTGGGTGCGTCCGCGGATCGTCATCGGCGTCCCATCCGAAATCACGCAAGTCGAAAAACGCGCGGTGAAGGACAGCGCCTATCGCGCCAAAGCGAGCGAGGTCCATCTCGTCGAGGAAGCGATGGCCGCCGCCATCGGCGCGGGGATGCCGATCACCGAGCCGTCGGGCAACATGATCGTTGACATCGGTGGCGGCACGACCGACATTGCGGTGATCTCTCTTGCAGGGATCGTCTACAGCAAGGCGGTACGCGTTGCGGGCAACGAGATGGATGAAGCGATCATCCAGTACATCAAGAAGACCTATAACCTCCTCATCGGCGAACGCACGGCAGAACAGATCAAAATGGAGATCGGCTCCGCCTTCCCGCTCGAAGAAAAAATGACGATGGAGATCAAGGGGAGGCATCTGATCGAAGGCGTGCCGAAGACGATCACCATCAGCGACGAAGAAATTCGTGAGGCGCTCGCCGAAACGGTGAACGTGATCGTGGATGCCGTCCGCGTCGCGCTCGAGCGCACGCCGCCCGAACTGTCAGCCGACATTGTCGATCGCGGCATCGTGCTCACCGGCGGCGGATCGATGCTGAAGAATCTGGACAAACGGCTGCGCGAAGAAACCGGGCTGCCGCTGGCGATGGCAGAGGATCCGCTGTCGTCCGTTGTGCTTGGGGCAGGCAAGATGTTGTCGGACTTCAATCTGTTGCGGAAAATTTCAATTGATTAGCGTGATGTTTTCTGCCCCCTGCCCCCTGCCCCCTGCCCCCTGACATATGGCCGTCATCGATATCCGCCGCCGTACCGGTTACGCCTTCCTCGCGGTGGTCGTTGGTCACGTCATTTTGATATCCACGCAGGTGACCACCAGGCGCGGCGTGCCGATGCTGCAGGAGGTGATTTTCGGAGTCTTCTCCGAAGTGCAGCGCGGCGCAAATGGGATCGCTACCAGCGTTCGCACCTCCTGGCAGAACTACTTTGCGCTGCAGCAGGTACAGGAAGAAAACGAGCGCTTGAAACAGCAGATCAGCACCCTGCAGATCCGGCTTCAGCGGGAGCGCAGCCTTGCGCAACAGTCGGAATCGCTTCAGAAACTGCTGGAGCTGAAGACCAGCAGCGAGCTCTCGACAACCGCGGCCAATGTCATCGCAGGCGGTGCCAGCCCCGAGTTCCGGACGATCACGATAGACAAGGGGACGGGAGAGGGCGTTCGCGCCGACATGGCTGTCATTTCACCAGCCGGTATTGTCGGCCGGGTAATCCAGCCGAGCCGCCGGGCATCCAAAATTCAGCTGCTGATCGATCGAAATGCCGCCGCCGGGGCTCTGGTGGAGCGCACGCGCGCCCAAGGAGTAGTCGTCGGCACCGGCGTCGACCAATTGCGCATGGACTACGTTTCCGGCTCGGCGGAGGTAAAGCCGGGCGATACTGTCGTAACATCAGGGATCGACGGTATTTACCCTAAGGGCTTTGTAATTGGTCAGATACAGTCCGTACGGAGAGGAGCCGGACAATACAGTTCGATTGTGATTCGACCCGCGGTCGATTTCTCCGCCATTGAAGCGGTGCTGATCGTCCTCACGCCACCGTCTCCGGCTGAACCAGCCGGACGGGGCAGGGATCGGGATCCTAGGTGAAGGCAGCCGGCGTTCTAACGGCCATAGCTCTGGCGCTGGCGTTGCAGACGACCCTTGCACGGTTTCTCGTGGGGGGAACGGCGGCCCTCGATCTGGTGCTTGTGGTTGTCGTGTACATAGCGCTGACGAGCGGACCGGTGAATGGGATGCTCGCCGGAAGCGCCGCCGGCATCGTGCAGGACGCTCTTTCGAGCGGTACCTTAGGCATCGGCGGCCTTGCGAAGGCTATCGTCGGGTTTGGCGCTGGCGTCATCGGGCAACAATTCATTGTGACCGCCGCGTTTCCCCGGTTTGTGATGTTCATCGCTGCGACGCTCGTGCATTCGGCGCTGTTTATGGGAATGTATGTGCTGCTCGGCTTGAAGGAGTTTCCGTCGCCATGGGCGGCGGTGCTCAGTCAGGCGATCGGGAACGCGGTTGTCGGCATCGTGGCATTTGCGATCGTTGAATCGCTGCCGGGTGTGATGGAACGTCGAAGATTCAAGCGGTCGAGTCGTTGATCATCTAGAGGTCGGCTCGGAACCTTATGGCCATACAGGAAGATCGCCGGCGCATCACCGTCCGGCTCACCGTGCTGCAGGTGGCGTGCGTGGTCGTGTTTGCCGCGCTCGGCATCAGTTTCTGGCTCCTGCAGATCGTCGAGCACGCCAAGTACCAAGAAATGGCCGACAACAATCACCAGCGGACGCTCGCGCTGCGCGCGCCGCGCGGTGTGCTCTACGACCGACACGGTCAGGTGCTCGTCGACAACCGCCACTCCTTCACGATTTCCATCGTCCGCGAGCACACCAAGGATCTCGACCGCACGATACGAACGTTGTCCGACGTCGCCGGTCTCGACGTCAACAGCGTGCGCGCCAGCGTGGCGAGGCACAAGTCTGAGCCGAGCTACCGGCCCATCGTCGTCGTCGAGGATGCTTCGCTGGCACAGGTGGCGGCGATCACCGCGCGGCGTCTCGACTTTGAGCTGCCCGACGTCGTGGTGGAAGAGGTGCCGACGCGGCAGTATCCGGCGGAGGGCGCTGCGGCACATTTGTTCGGGTACGTCGGCGAAGTGAGTGACGCCATGGTGGAGGCCGACGACAAGCTGAAAAGCGGTGACCTGGTCGGCCAGGCCGGAATCGAGAAGATTTATAACGCGCTCCTCATGGGACAGGACGGCGCACGGGTGGTCGTCGTCAACAGTCTGGGACGTGAGATCAGCACGCTCGAAGAAGTACCGCCGACCGAAGGAAAGCGGTTGCAGCTGACGATTGACTACGATCTGCAGAAGGCGGTCGAAGACGTGTTCAAGGTGAGCCGTGAGGCGCGCCTCACGAACGCGGGCGCCGCGGTCGTGCTGGATCCGAACACCGGCGAAGTGCTCGCGTTCTCGAGCGACCCGGCGTACGACCCGAACGCGTTCGCGGCGGGTATTGATCGCGCCACCTGGGCGTCGCTGAACAACGACGAACAGCGACCGCTCAACGATCGCGCGCTGCAGGGTCGTTATTCGCCCGGTTCAACCTTCAAGATGGCCGTGGCGCTCGCCGGCCTCGAGGAAGGCGTGATCACCCCCGACTTCAGGGTGAACTGCGGCGGCGGTGCCAACTTCTACGGGCACTTCTTCAAGTGCTGGCGCAAGGGCGGCCATGGCTCCATCGACCTGCGCCACGCCATTGAGCAGTCGTGCGACGTGTTCTTCTACACGGTTGCGGACAAGGTTGGCGTCGACAGGATCAACAAGTGGGCGACACTGGTCGGCCTCGGCGTGAAGAGCGGCATCGATCTGCCCAACGAAGTCGAGGGGCTCGTCCCGTCCACCGAATGGAAGCGGCTGCACACCAAGGAAAAGAAGTGGTATGCCGGCGAGACGATCTCGGTCGGCATCGGACAGGGCGCGGTGGCGGTGACGCCGGTGTCGATGGCGGTCTACATGGCGACGCTCGCCAACGGCGGCACGCGCGTGACGCCGCACCTGCTCAAGGCTGTTGACGACGGAACCGGGTGGAAACCGGTGCCGGCGCCGAAACCGCAATCGCAGGTGGAAATCGATCCGCAGAAGCTGCAGGCGATTCGCGACGGCATGTGGATGGTCGTCAACGCGGCTGGCACTGGCGGCCGCGCGCGCATCCCGATGATGGACGTCGCGGGGAAGACGGGCAGCGCGCAGGTGATCTCAAACGCTGGCCGTGTCGCAGCCGCTCGATCGGGCAAGGACCTGCGCGACAATGGCTGGTTCGTGTTCTTCGCGCCGCGCGATAAGCCGGAGGTCGCCGGCGTCGTGTTCCTCGAGCACGGCATCCATGGGGCGAACGCGGCGCGCGTGGCGCATCACATTCTCGACACCTTCTTCGCAAAGAAGCAGGGACTTCCGCTGCCGCCGGCGCCTACACCTGAGCAACTGCAATTTGACTTCTCGGACCCGTACGGCCCGGGACGCATGCCGGGCCAGCACGCGCCGGAACCCGAAGAACCTGTGAACGACACGAACTGAGATGCTCGAACGAAGGCTCTATTACCACGTCGACTGGGCGATGCTCGCCGGGATCTTCGCGCTCTGCGCGATCGGACTCGCGCAGATCTTCAGCGCGACAGGCGGGTTTACGCGCATTTACTACACGCAGATTTACGGCATTGTGTTCGGCCTTTTCGCGATGGCGGTTTGCCTGTCGGTCGACTACCGTTCGCTGGCCGACAAATCGCACTGGATCTACCTCGGGATTCTGCTGCTCCTGATGTACGTCTTGTTTTTCGGCGCGGTGCGCGGCGGATCGCGGCGCTGGATCGACCTCGGCGTGGTCAATCTGCAGCCGTCGGAATTTGCCAAGGCCGCACTGGCCCTCGTGCTCGCGAAGTTCTTCGGTGAGAGCCGCCGGGGCGCGATCACACGCGAAGACCTCGCCATCGCGGCTGCGCTCACCGCGGTGCCGCTCATTCTGATCGCGCGACAGCCGGACCTCGGAACGGCGGTCACGCTCATTCCGGTCGTCTTTGCCATTGCCTACGTGGCGGGGATGTCGATGCGCATCGTCGGCATCCTCGCGCTCGTCGGCGTGCTGGTCGCGCCGGTCGCCTGGAAATTCGCGCTGAAGGACTACCAGCGCGAACGTATTTCGACATTTCTCGATCCCGCGCAGGACGCCAAGGGCGCGGGCTATCAGCAGATTCAGGCACGGATCACCGTGGGGTCCGGCGGCCTGTGGGGAAAAGGGTTCACCAAGGGGACGCAGGGCCAGCTGCGGTTCCTGCCGGTGGCGCACAACGATTTCATCTTCTCGGTGCTCGCCGAGGAGCAGGGTTTTGCGGGCGTGCTCGTCACGCTCGGGCTGTATCTGTTCGTGATACTTCGCGCGCTCGAGGCGGCACGGCTTGCCAAAGATCGCCTTGGCGCGTACCTGGTGCTGGGAGTACTGGCCAGCTTCACTTTCCAGGTGATTTACAACGTGACGATGTCGGCCGGCCTGGCGCCGGTCAAGGGACTGACGCTTCCGCTCATGAGTTACGGCGGCTCCTCCATGATTGCCACCCTGGCGGCGTTCGGCCTGATTCTCAACGTGCGGATGCGTCGATTTACGAATTAAGGGAGGGCGGGTCTGAAGACCCGCCCCTACACGAACGATGCTACTGATTGCGCTGGTGTGGATTCTGCTGACGTGCCTCCTCGCGCGCTCGGCGGAGCTCCGTACCGCGCACGTAGCACGGTTCGTCTGGAGCTTCGGGCATGACCAAGGAGATGATCATCTCCTCGAGCGCCCACGAAACGCGGGTCGCGATCCTCGAGGACGATCAGGTTGCCGAAATCTTCATCGAACGCGAGCATCAGCGTGGCGTGGTCGGCAATCTCTACAAAGGCCGGGTATCGAAAGTTCTGCCCGGCATGCAGTCAGCGTTTGTTGATCTCGGTCTCGAACGCGACGGATTTCTTTACGTTTCGGACGTCGTCGCCACCTCCGAGGAATTCGACCGTCTAGAAACGGAGGATGAAGAGGACGGCGGGTCCGCCGTCGGCGGAGACGGTTCCTCCGGCGGAACCCGCCCCACTCATGCCGTACGCAGGCCGGGTCCCGCCGACGGTGTCGCCAGCGGAGGCGGACCCGGCGTGCCGCCAACCCGCGGTGGCCGCCGTGACCGCGAGAGGGGACCCGAACCCAAGATCGAGGAGCTGCTGAAGGAAGGACAGGAGATTGTCGTCCAAGTGGCGAAGGAGCCGATCGGCACGAAAGGCGCGCGGCTCACGTCTCACGCGACAATGCCCGGACGCTTCCTGGTATTCATGCCGACGGTGGACCACGTCGGCGTTTCCCGCAAAATCGACTCGCGCGACGAACGGAGCCGGCTGCGCGGAATCGTGCGCGAGTTCCGCGAGCAGCACGGCTTCGCCGGTGGCGTGATCATCCGCACCGCAGCCGCAAGCCGGCCGAAGGAGGACATCGTCGCCGACCTGAGCTACTTCCACAAAGTCTGGACGGAGATCCGTCAGAAAGCCGAAAGCTCCCGCGCCCCCGCCGTCGTCTACCGCGAGCAGAGCCTGGTTGCGAAGCTGCTACGAGACCTGCTGACGGAGGAGTACTCGGCCATCCGCATCGACAACGATCTGGAGTACCGCCGCGTCTACGAGCTGATCGAGCGCATCATGCCGTCGCTGGCGGCGAAGGTGAAGCTGTACAACAAGGAATACCCGATTTTCGAGGAGTACGGCGTACAGGCGGAGATCGATCGGGCGCTGCGGAGCAAGGTCTGGCTGAAGTCGGGCGGCTCGATCGTCATCAATCAGACCGAAGCGCTCGTCGCGATCGACGTCAACACGGGCCGGTATGTCGGTAAGAAGACCGCCGGTCGCCTTGAAGACACCATCCTCAAAACCAATCTGGAGGCTGTCAGGGAGATCGTCCGTCAGATCCGCCTTCGCGACCTTGGCGGCATCATCGTGCTCGACTTCATCGACATGGAAGAAAAGAAGAACCGCCAGAAGGTGTTTCAGGCGGTGGAGCAGGAGCTGCGGAAGGATCGCTCGCCGTCAAAGGCGCTGCAGGTGTCGGACTTCGGCCTTGTCATCATCACGCGCAAGCGCGTGAAGCAGAGTCTGGAGCGCGTCCTGACGGAGCCGTGCCCGTATTGCGCTGGCAGCGCGGTCATCAAGTCGCGTTCGACGATCTGCTACGAAATCCTGTCAGAGGTGAAGAAGATCAGCGCCGACCTTGACGGTCAGACACTCGTGCTGCGCGTCAACCCCGACATCGCGCGGGCGCTCAGGGACGAAGAGCGCGCAGTGTTCAAGGAGCTGAAGCAGTCAATCGGGAGGGAGATCGCGGTGAAGCCGGATGTCCAGCTTCACCACGAACAGTTCGATTTGATGGCCGTCGGATAGCGCCTTCCCGTTAATATCCGCAGTTGCCGCTCGGATAGAAGCGGACCCTCTTGGTGTTGATGGAGCTCCTGGCGCCTTCACGGTCTTCGATCTGCAGACTGATATCGACGTTCAGGTACCTGTCGCCGTTATCGTCATCGGTGCTGTGATCCTTGTAGAAGTTGCAATCCGGGATGTCCACATCGCCGAACTTGTCTGTCTTGCCATCGGTGATCGTCGTCGAAGAGAGCGTGTAGGTGTAAATGTAGAACCTCGGTACACCGCCAGACGCGCTTGCATCTAATCGGCAATCGTTGTCGCCATTGGCGTTGGTGATCGTGCACTTGTTTTCGCCTCGACTATTGCCGGTCACGGTAAAGCGCGCGACAGGCGGTGGAATCGTGACGCGGAGGATCTGGTTGATCGCGACGTTCAGATATTTCGCGGTGATCTGCACGTCCGATGAAAGGGCAACGGTGGTCGTTTCAATCCTGAACGTCGCCGTCGTCGATCCGGCGGGCACGGTCACGGAGCTCGACGCTGGGCGCGCCGTGTCGCGATCGGACGTCGACAGATCGATAGTGATGCCACCGCTCGGCGCCGCCGTCGTCAGCGTGACGGTGCCGGTTGCCTCCTGCTGCGACTGCACTCTCGATGGCGAGATCGTGAACGCCGAGAGGGCTGCCGCCGCTGGTGGTGGTGCGGGCGCGGGTGCCGGCGCGGGTGCCGGTGC
>JACXTT010010638.1_pt1 | contig 12374 bp, 8 predicted proteins | sample 9270951 | NCBI WGS metagenome assembly JACXTT01 (sample SAMN15532306, study PRJNA645909) | rock metagenome | isolation source: weathered quartz diorite | place: Puerto Rico | collected 2017-06-21 | reverse complement strand
CCGGCCGCCCACAGCCACAGGCGCCATGCGGAGCCGCCCTCCCCGGGCAACGGCGCGGCGTGGGGGCCGGTCGGCGACAGTCCTGCCAGCCCCGGCGCGGACGCCACGTCCACCTTCACCTCGGGTGCTTCCGATTCGCCGGGCTTGCGCGTGACCGGGTCGAACCATTCCACCCTGATCGCCGGCAGCGTATAGGTCCCCGCGTGCTCGAACACATAGGTGATGCGGTCCGTGCGGCTGCCGCCCGTATTGCCGGCGTTGTCGTGCGCGGCATCGCTGAGTTGCGGATCGTCCGCGAACACGCGCACGCCGGACGGCGCCTCCACCTTCGGCGGCCGGATCATCATGGCCTGGGTCTGCGGTGCGAACGTGGTGATGGTGCGTACCAGCGCATCGCCGGCATGGAACTGCGCCTGCGCACCGCTCACCGGGCGGTCGAAGCGCTGCGTGACGTTCAGGCGCGCCACCGGCAGCATGGCACCGGCCGGCGCGCCGGCCGCGCCCGCGGCACGGATCGTGGTGGCCGGCAGCGTCACGCTGCCCTGGCGCGGCTTGCCGTCGTCACCGGAATAAGTGAAGGCAATGGAGACCTGTGGCAACGCGAAGTCACCGCCCTGCTCCGCGGCAAACAGGTAGGTCTTGCGGATGCCGGCATAGCTCACGCCGTCGATGGTCTCGACCGTGTTCTGGCCGCGGTCGTCCGGCATGGTGACGATCGCGCCGGGCACCTGCAGTGTCGGAAAGACAGGCGCCGACAGGAAGAAGTTAGGCGCCAGAACGGTCACCTCGATGCGGATCTGCTGGCCCGGCAGCACGGGCTGCTGCGCCGCGACATCGACGCGCACAATGGGATCGGCCGCCAGCGCGAGCGCGCTCGCCAGCCACAGCGCCAGGCCGATAAGCCAGGTCCCGAAACCCCGACTCGCGCGCGTCATGGTTTGGCTCCCGCGCCAGGTTGCGCCTGGCTCTGCTGCAGCGCGAACTTGCGTTGCAGCAGTTCGGTCGGCGTGGTCTGGATCGCGCGCATCCAGGTCTCGGCGCTTTCCACGGCGCCCATCTCGCGCTTCTTGCCCTCGCCCTCTGGCGGCTTGGACTCGGCGTCGTACTTCACTTCGTCAGGCTTGATGTCGGGCGGCTCTTCGCCTTCCTTCGGCTTTTCCGCCTTGGCCGCCAGCTTCTCCATGAGCGCCAGGTTGGCCGTGGCCGCGGGCCATTGCGGGCGGCGCTTCAGGGCCTGCCGTAAGCGCGCCGCAGCATCCTTGTACTTGCCCATCCGAGCCAGCGCATCGCCCTGGTTGAAGTTGCTCTCGGGCGAATCGATCAGCCCGAAGCTCTGCACCGCCTGCGCGTACTGCCCCGCGTGGTACTGCGCCACGCCGCGCCACATGGGGTCGTCGAACAGCGCAGCCGCGCCGGCATAGTCGCCGCGCTTGAACGCCAGGCGGCCCTGCTGGTCATGCGTGAGCCACAGGTCAACAAAGCGCCACGCACGCGGCGCGGTGGCATCGGGCGCCGACGCCTGCGCGCGCAACGCTTGCGGCGGCGCCGCCAGCGTCACGGCAAGCAGCACGCCGGCAATCCATCGCACGGTCCAGCCCTTGCGGAACCACAGCACGCCGAGCAGTGCGATGGGAATCGTCAGCCACCAGCCCTCATCTTTCCAGCGCGTGTTCCGCGCCGACTGGTTCTGCGCCAGATGCGACTGCACATGGCGCTGCACCCAGGCCACGTCATCGTCGCTGTCGGGCGTGAACGTGGCGACCGGCACGCCCGTGTCGTCGCCAAACCGCTTGAGCGCGGCCGTGTCCATGCGCGCGAACACGCGCACGCCGTCTTTCTCGACGAAGCTGTCGGTGCCGCTGCGCAGCGGGCCGCCGCGTTCGGTGCCGATGGCCAGCACCACCGGCTGGCTGCGGCCGCTGCTCGCTTGCGCCTTGAAGGCACGCGTGGCGGCGCTCTCCACGCCGTCGGTCAGGAACAGGATGGTGCCGGGCACCTCCTCGTGCGCAAGCGCCGCGTCGATGGTGCGCAGCGCTTGCGCGGTGTCCCGGCCGGGCGCCGGCATGATGCGGGTCTGCAGCGCATCGACAAAGGTCTGCAGCAGCGAGGCGTCGTCGGTCAGCGGCAGCACCAGATGCGTGGAGCCCGCATAGGCCCAGATGCCGGTGCGCCCGCCGTCGCGGCGCGCGAGCAGCGCCTTGACCTTGAGCTTGGCGCGCTCGAGCCGCGTGGGCGTCACGTCGATGGCATCCATGGTTGGCGACAGGTCGATGGCGATCGCCAAAGGTGCCTTGTCGTCCAGGAACGGCGGACGCTCGCGCTCCCACGTGGGGCCGGCCAGCGCAATGCCACCCAGCGCGAGCAGCAGCGCGGTCAGGTGCACGGGGCGGATGGCCAGCCGGCGGCGCTCGCCCACCATCAATGCGTCCAGCAGGTGCGGGGCAATGGCGTCGCGCCAGCGGCGCCTTACATCGCCGCGACGGCGTATGGCCCACACCAGCAGCACCGCCGGGATCAGCACCAGCAGCCACCACGGTCGCAGGAAGTGGAAGTCCGCCAGCACCTGCATCACGGCTCCTCCGCCACCGGCAGCTGCGCACCCCGCCGGCGCGGACGCGAAAGCCACGCCGACCACGCCGCCATGATGAGCTGGTACACCAGCACCACGCCCACCGCGGCGCCGAGCGGCCACGTGAACAACTCGCGGCGCGGCCGCCACGACAGCGTCTTGTGGTTGTGCGGCGTGATGCGGTCGAGTGTCGCGTAGATGCTTTCGAGTCCGGCCTGGTCGGCGCCGAAGAAATAGCGTCCGCCCGTCTGCGCGGCGATGCGCTGCAGCACGCCGAGATCGACGCGCTGCTCGCCTTCGGCGGAAGGGTCGCCGATGCCGATCGTATGCACGATCACATGTCTCTGCTTTGCGATCTCCGCGGCGCGTTCGGGCGGCATCTTGCTCGCGGTGTCGTTGCCGTCCGTCAGCACGATCAGCACTTTCTCGGGCGCCTGGCTCTGGTCGAACATCTTGATGCCAAGGCCGATGGCATCGCCAAGCGCCGTGCTGGGCCCGGCCATGCCTGGCAGCAAGTCATGGATCATGGTCTGCACCAGCGCATGGTCCAGCGTGAACGGCGCCAGCGGATACGGCGCGTCCCCGAACACGATCAGGCCGATACGGTCGCCGGGCCGGCGTGTCACGAAGCTGCTGACCACCTCGCGCACCGCCTGCACGCGCGGGATCAGCGCGCCGGCGGGGTTGCGGAAATCGCGCGTGTCCATCGACTGCGACAGGTCCAGCGCGAGCAGCAGGTCGCGCGCCGGCTGCACCTTCTCGATCGGCGCCTCCAGGAACTGCGGGCGCGCCAGCGCCGTCACCAGCAGCGCCCACGCAAGTGGCGCCAGGATGCGCTGCAGCCAGTTGCTGCGCGGCACGACCGCGCCCGGTGCCGGCTTCAGCCCCGCCGCGCTGGCCACCTCGCCAAAGAACGGCAGGCGCACCGACGGGCTTTCCTCGTGGTACGGCGGCAACAGCCACCACAGCAGCAAGGGCAGCGGCAACAGCGCGAAGAGCCACGGGTATTCAAACTGGTACATGGTGGCCGGCAATCCATTGCTGGCAGGCCGCGGCCGTGGCCGCCACCTGGCTGTCGGGCCATTGCGCGAGGGCCGCGGCATCGCGGTACTGCGCGTCGTTGACCAGCGTCGCAAGCACCGGCGCCGCCGCGCGGGCCTTGCCGGCATGGGCCTGCAGGAATTTCGCCCACTCCGCACCGGCCATGCTGGCCACCTGCGCACGCGGCCACGCCGCCAGCGCGGTGCGCTTGAGCAGTTCCGCCATGGCGGCCAGCGCTTGCGCGCGCGCCTGCGGCGACGCGGACAGGCCCGCGCGCAATAGCGCCAGTTCAGCCAGCGCCTCGCGACGGTAGCGATTGGCGCGATACCGGCGCCACCAGCGCCAGCCCGCGAAAGCCAGCAACACCAGCACGACCGCGCCCGCCACCGGCCAGCCGATGGTCTGGGGCCGCCATGACGGCGGCGGCGGCACAACCACTTCGGCCAGATGCTCGAGATCGCCGGCGATCGTCGCGCTGTCGGGCGCGGCCGTGCTGTGTACGAGGTCGCTCACGACCGCCCTCCCTGCCGGGCGCGCAGTGTTCCCTGGCCTTGCGGCAGCGCTTGCCCGAGCAGGCGGCGCAGCTGCAGCGGCGTTTCCTCCGCGGCCGACAGCGGCAGCAGCGGCACGCCGATGGCGCGGTGCCAGCCCAGCAGGTTGCGGCTCTGCGCATCGACGAACTCGGCGATGCCCTTGCGCGTTGCGGCGTGGCCGAACCCCAACTCGACCTGCAGCTCGCCATCGCTGACGACAAGGTGGCCGGAGTCCGGCAGTTCGAGCAGGAACGGGTCGTAGACCAGCATCGTCAGCAGGTCGTTGCGCGCGCTCATCGACAGCATCAAGTCGCGCGTGGCCGCGTCATGCCCGTCGAAGTCACTGATGACGATGACGAGGTGGTCATGCCGTGCGAGCCGCGATGCCCGCTCCAGGGCGGCGTTGAGTTGTCCCGCTCCACGCCGCGCGGGCGCATCGGCGCGCAGTGACTGGTTATGGCGCGCGATCTCGCCAAGCAGGTGCTCCACGGCCTGGCGACTGCGGCGCGGCGCAAGCTCGGTGCATTCGCTGTCGCCGAACACCAGGCCGCCGACGCGGTCGCCTTCCGACAGCACGCGCCACGCGGCCAGCGCCGCGGCCTCAGCGGCGACCACGGACTTCATCGCGCGGCGGCTGCCGAAGAACATATTGATGCGCTGATCGACGAGCAGCAGCACCGGACGGTCTTTCTCCTCGCTGTACACGCGTACGTGCGGCTTGCCGGTGCGCGCCGTGACGCGCCAGTCCATGCTGCGGATATCGTCGCCGGGCAGGTAGTCGCGCACCTCCTCGAACGTCAGGCCGCGCCCGCGCACGCGGGACGCATGCCGGCCCGCCAGCACGCTGTGCACGGGCTGGCGCGGCAGGAAATGAAAATCGCGCGCGGCGACTTCGAGCGCCGCCAGCGCTGCGGCGTCCACGCTGACACCGGGCTGCGCGCGCGCGGCCGGGCCAGGCCCGGCAGGCACCGGCGAACGGCCAAGCGAGGCAAGATGGGAACGCATGGCGCCGCCGCGTCAGCCCACGGCCACCTGCTGCACCAGGCGGTCGATCACGGCATCGGCACTGACACCGGCCGCGTGCGCCTCGTACGACAGGATCAGGCGGTGGCGGAAGACCTCGTGCACCACGGCCTGCACATCCTCGGGCGAGACGAAATCGTGCCCGCGCAGCCAGGCATAGGCGCGCGACACCTTGTCGAGCCCGATCGAACCACGCGGGCTCACGCCGACCTGGATCCAGCGGTCCAGCCCGTCATCGACGGCCTTGGGCTCGCGCGTGGCATGCACGAGCGCCACGATGTAGCGCGCGACCGCTTCGCTCACGTGGATGCCGTGGATCTCGGCACGCGCGGCGAAAATGACTTCGGGCGCCAGCTTCTGCGCGGCCGTCGCCTGGGCGGCGGCGGCGCCGGACTCCTCGGCACGCGCCAGCGCGACGATCTGCGCCTCGGCACCGGCTTCGGGATAGGTCACGTTCACGTGCATCAGGAAGCGGTCCATCTGCGCTTCGGGCAGCGGGTAGGTGCCTTCCTGCTCGATCGGGTTCTGCGTGGCCATGACCAGGAACAGCGGGTCGAGCTTGTGGGTGACGCCGCCGACGGTGACCTGGCGCTCTTCCATGGCTTCGAGCAGCGCCGCCTGCACCTTGGCCGGCGAGCGGTTGACCTCGTCGGCGAGCACCAGGTTGGCAAAGATCGGCCCGGCCTGGAAGCGGAACTCGCCCTTGCCGCCCTCGGTGTAGTACACCTCGGAGCCCGTGATGTCGGCCGGCAGCAGGTCGGGCGTGAACTGGATGCGCGACAGCTTCGCCTCGAGGTTGCGCGCGAGCACCTTGATCGCGCGCGTCTTGGCCAGGCCCGGCAGCCCTTCCACCAGCAGGTGGCCGTCCGCGAGCAGCCCGAGCAACAGGCGCTCGATCATATGCTGCTGGCCGACGATCACCTCGCCCATCCGCTGCTGCAGGGCCAGCACGTCGTCACGGGTGCTCATGGAGCATTCCTCGCTGGTGCGGGGCCGGGTGTGCGGTGGCCGCCCCCGAACCAGGCGTAGTAAGGATTTTCTGGATCGGTGCGCATGACCTGGCGCATATGCAGCGCCCAGGCCTCGCGGTCGCCGTAATAGGCATCGAGGCCGGCGGTGTAGAAGGTGTGCAGGTTTTCGCGTTCGAGCCCGATATCGGCGATCAGCCCGGCATCGGCGCCGGTCAGCGGCGGCTCGCTCTGCAGCGTCAGCAGGCGCTGCAGGACCTGCGGGAATTCGGCACGCCGCACCCAGGTCGCGTATTCGATGCGCGGGCGGTCGTCGGTCACCGCGGGTGCGTCGCCGGCATAGCGCTGCAGGCCCGCGCGGTCCGTCACCCAGGTCGCCAGCAGCGCAGCCGGCGACGCTACGCCCACCGCCCGCAGCGCCGCCGCCACCTCAGGCTCGGCAAAGCGCTGGCGGATGCGCGCCGCATCGAGCGTGATCGGCGACAGCGAGCCCACCAGCATCATCTCGTGCAGTTCGGTGGTCCACAGCGTTGCGTGCGGGAACACATCGAGGAAACTGCGCACCAGCGAACGCGTGTCTTCGTCGTTCTGCGTGGGCAAGGGCAGCCATTGCGCGACCAGCCCGCCCGGCTGCAGCCGGGCCGCAGCCAGGCGATAGAAATCGGTCGAGTACAGGTTGACCACGCCCGCGGCCGATGGCGGCGGTGGCTCCAGCGTGATCAGGTCGTAGCGTTGCTCGCTCTGCAGCAATTCGCGCCGGCCGTCGCGCAGGCGGATATCGACGCGGTTGTCGCCGGCCACGCCGAAGTTGCCCTGGAACTGCGACACGGCACGCAGCACCGGCGGCAGCAGCTCGGCCACCACGCGCTGTTCCAGGCCCGGATACGGCAGCGTGGCGCCAGCGGTGATGCCCGTGCCAAGGCCGATCACCAGCGCCGAGCGCGGTGTGCCACTGTGCACGATCAGCGGCAGCAGCGCCTGCAATCGCATGTAGCGCAGCGACGTCATGGTGTCGCCGGAATTGGACACGCCCTGGATATAGAGTCGGTTGAAGCTGTGGCTGGCCGATGACTGCTTCACCACCGCCACGGTGGCGCCGCGGCCTTCCTCGTAGAACACCATCTCGCCGCCGCGTGCGCGCGCCAGCAGCGTGGCGAGGCGGTCCGCGGGCGCCAGCGCCGCGGCGATCACCGCAAGCAGCGCCACCATCGGCACCGCCCAGCGCGCCAGCTTGTGCACGCCAGAGCCCAGCGCCACCGCGATGACGCCGACAATGCCTGCGCCTGCCGCCAGCAGCGACAACGTATGCACCAGGCCGATGCGCGGCACCAGCACAAACCCCGCCACCGCCGTACCGGCGATGCCGCCCAGCGTATTGAGAGCCACCACCGCACCCACGCCGGCGCCGAGCCGGTGGTTGTCGACGCCCACGCGAAGCACGAACGGAAACGCCGCGCCCAGCAGCAGCGTGGGCACGAACACCACGCACAGTGCCGCCACCGTGAAGCTCGCGCAGGCGGCTACCAGGCCGTTCGACGTGGCCGACTGCGCCCAGGCGGATACCGCCGCCTGCGCCTGCAGCAGCCATTCGCCGAGCACGACGATCTCCAGCAGCGCAACCAGCCCTGCCGCGGCGATCAACATGGCGAACGCACCCCATGGGTCGCGCGCACGGTCGGCGCGTCTCGCAGCCAGCGCGCTGCCGATCGCAAGGCCGGCAAGATAGGTCGCGAGCACTACCGTGAAGGCAAAGGTGCGCGTGCTGATGAACTGCACGATGGCCTGCGACCACACCACTTCATAGCCAAGCGCGATGCCGCCGGCGGCGGCGTAGAGCACCAGGGCCAGACGGCCGTCGCCCGCATCGCGCGCGGGCTGCGCAGATGCTGGCGCGGTGGCCGCTTCTTCCACAGGCATCGCGCGCGACGCCAGGGCCAGCGCGGCGGCCGCTGCAAGCCCGTTTAGCGTGGCCGCAGCCAGCGCGCTGCCCGTGATACCGAGCCACGGGATCAGCACGAAGCCCGCCAGCAGCGTGCCGGCAATGGCACCCGCGGTGTTCGCGGCATACAGGCGTCCGCCATGTGTGCCGACCTGGCCGGCGCGCGATGCCAGCACGCGCATCAGCACCGGCAGCGTGCCGCCCATGGCCGCTGCGGGCAGGATCACCAGGGCGAACGGCAACGCCCAGGCCAGCAGGCCGACGCGGCTCTCCAGCCAGGCGAACGGCGCGGCGGTGCGTGCCAGCGCCAGCGTGGCGCCGATGGCCAGCACGAGGACGGCGATTTCGAGCCATGCGTACAGCCGCAGCGGCCGCGCATGGCGGTCGGCCACGCGCCCCAGCAGCCAGCTGCCGAGCGCCAGCCCGGCAAAGAATGCGCTCACGGCGATGGTGACGGCGTGCACATCGACGCCGACCACCAGCGCGAGCTGCTTGATCCAGAGGACCTGGTACACCAGCCCCGCGGTGCCCGAGGCAAACAGCAACAATGCAGGCAACAACATGGCATGGCGATATGCCAGCGGTGGCTGCTCTTCCCGTGCGACGCCGGTGCGTGCCTGCCTTTTATGGTCCGATGCGTATCGCACCGTCTCCTGGCCGGAGCCAGCGCCGGCATGCGTTTCTGACATGGTGCGATTCCTGGTTGATGGGCCAGCCGGCAATGCTGCACAAGCCGGCTGGCAGCGCCGGTGACTACTTCGCCGGGGACTTGTCGATAGACTTCATCAGGGCCTCGGTCATCTGGTCAATGCTGAAGCTGGCGGGCCGCTGTGCCGGCGGGTAGTCCTTGAAAGTCTGGAGGAAGGGAGCCACCCGGAAGACAGCGTACTGAAGCAAGTAGGCGTTCTTCGTCGTCCAGTCGTAGTACTGGTCGGAGACGATGTCCGCACGCTCATACGGATCCATGCGCAGGTTGAAGATCTTCGGTGCGCGCAGGCAGGTGAACGGATTGGCCCAGACCTGGAAGCCGCCCGGCTGGCGCTGTTCGCAGAAAACCGCCTTCCAGTCGTTGTACCGGTAGGCAACGAGCAGACCATCGTCGTTGAAATAGAAGAAGTCCTGGCGTGGCCCGGTGTTCGTCTGTCCGGTCAGGTAGGGAAGGAAGTTGTAGCCGTCCAGATGGACCTTGAACGACTTGCCGCCAATACTGGCGCCCTTGAGCAGCCTGTCCTTGATATCGGTATCGCCCGCCGCGGCGAGCAGCGTGGGGAACCAGTCAAGCCCGGACATCATCGTCGTGGACACCGTGCCGGGCTTGATGCGACCTGGCCAGCGGACGAGCGCTGGCACGCGGAACGCACCTTCCCAGTTGGTGTCCTTCTCGCTGCGGAACGGCGTGGTCGCGGCGTCCGGCCAGGTAAACTGGTTGGGACCATTGTCCGTGCTGTAGACCACGATCGTGTTGTCGGCGATCTTCAGGTCGTCCAGCGCCTTGAGCAGCTTGCCGACGTCGCCGTCATGCTCGATCATGCCGTCCGCGTATTCGTTGCCCGGCATGCCGCTCTGCCCCTGCATCGACGGCCGGACATGGGTGAACAGGTGCATGCGCGTGGTGTTCATCCACACGAAGAAGGGCTTGTCGGCCTTGGCCTGCTTTTCCATGAAGCCGATTGCCGCCGCCGTGGTTTCGTCGTCGATGGTCTCCATGCGCTTGCGGTTCAGCGGTCCGGTGTCTTCCACCTTGCCATCGGCAAAGGAATGGATCACGCCGCGCGGCGAGCTCGCCTTGACGAAGGCCTGGTCGTTCTTCGGGTAATACGGGCGCTCGGGCTCCTCTTCCGCATTGAGGTGGTAGAGGTTGCCGTAGAACTCGTCGAAGCCATGCGCAGTCGGCAGGTACTCGTTGCGGTCGCCGAGGTGGTTCTTGCCGAACTGGCCGGTCGCATAGCCAAGCGGCTTGAGTGCCTGGGCGATGGTCACGTTCTGCGCTTGCAGGCCGACCGGGGCGCCCGGAATGCCAACCTTCAGCAGGCCCGTGCGCAGCCCGACCTCACCGGTGATGAAGGTGGAGCGGCCCGCCGTGCAGCTGTTCTCGCCGTAGTAGTCGGTGAGCATCATGCCTTCACTGGCGATGCGGTCGATATTGGGCGTTCGATAGCCCACCACGCCGTGGCTGTAGGCGCTGATGTTGGTCTGTCCGATGTCATCGCCGAAAATGACCAGGATGTTCGGCTTCTTGCCGGACGGCGCGGTAGCCGCCAACGCCGGGGCCGATGCCGCGGCAACCGGCGCATTGGCCGCCATCGGCGGATTCTCCTTGGCCGGTTCCGGTGCCGCCGCAACCGGCGCCGGGGCTGGCGCCTGTGCCGCTGGCTGCTGCTCCTTCGGCGCCGTTTCCTTCTTGCCGCAACCCGCCATCGTGAACACGGCGGCGGCCATGGCCAGCATCATCAGCCTGGCGCCCCTCCCCTTCTCTTTACCTTCTTCAACTCGGTGCATGTCCCGCCTCCGTTCATTGACCCGTTACGGTCCGTTCACTGCTGCTCACGTAATGCTCATGGCTTGCCGGCCGGATAGACCTGCAGCCAGTCCTGCTTCATGCTGATCACCGTCCAGCCCCTGGCCCTGGCCGCGTCGAGCGCCTTGTCGAGCTTGCCGACCTTGGACTGCCGGTCGTAGGCGAACTCGCGCTCGGCGTCGTCGTGGTGGACCAGCACGGCCAGGCGCGGACCCTCGCCGCCGGCGGTGTACTCCAGCATCTGCAGGTCGCCGTCCGAATTGCCCACGGCTAGGATCGGGCGGCGGCCGATATGGCGGTAGATGCCAACCGGCTTGCCCGGTCCGTCATCGATGAAGTCGAGCTTGGGGTCGCGTACCAGCACCGGCTTGCCGTCGCGCACCATGTACCTGACCGCCTGCGAGGAGCCGATCACCTGCTCGGGCGGGATGCCGTAGACCTTCTGCGTCCACGGCCGCATGAAATCGATGGTGCCGCCCGAGACGATGTAGGTCTTGAAGCCGTTGGCGCGCAGGTAGGACAGCAGTTCCAGCTGCGGCTGGTAGACCAGCTCGGTGTACGGGCGCTGCAGCGTGGGATGCTTCGCCTGCACGAGCCACGTGCGGACGGTGCGGTCGTATTCGTCCACCGTCATGCCGGCGTTGGCTGCGGCGATCAGTGCCAGCAGCGGCTTCTCGTTGCGCATCAGGGCCTGCATGTCGTTGGCCATCAGCGCCTTGAAGGCAGGGTTGCTCTTCCACTCCGGGTGCTGCGGCGCGGCCGCCCTGACCTGGTCGAGCAGGAAGAAGAACTGAAAGTAGAGCGGCTGTTCGCTCCACAGCGTGCCGTCGTTGTCGAACACGGCGACGCGGTCGTCCGGCGCCACGAAGGTCGGCGAGCCCGGGCGCGTGGTATCGGCCACGAACTTGAGCAGCGCCTGCCGCGCCGGCCCGTCGCGCCATGAAGGCAGGGCTTGCGAGGCCGCCTGAGTCGTCTGCGCCGACTGGGTGCCTGCTCCGCCCGCACCGCCTTCGGCGGGTGCCGCGCATCCGCCCAGGCTGACGCCGGTGAAAGCCAGTGCCGCCAGGCACAGCGCGGCCAGTGCCGGGCGCAACGGATTGCGGCCGGGCAGCCTGAAGGTGGAGGGATCCGTCACGCGCGCTCCTGTCGGGGCAATGGGTTGGCAGGCGGAATGGGAATGGCGCGCCTAGCGCGACATCGCCAGTGGCTGCTGCTTGCGCACTTCGGCCCAGCGGCTGTCGTCCATCACCAGCCGGAAGCCAAGGTGCGACATGCTGTTGTACGGATCGGTCCCGCGCCGGGCGCTGGGCCGGTAGCTCAGGCAGTAGTCTTCGTTGCAAAGAAAGGAGCCGCCGCGCGTGACGCGCTTGGGCGCGGTGACGGGCACGCCGGGCTCGCTCGGATCCCATGAGGCCACGGGGCCTGCGGGATCGTCGACCCGTCGGTCCAGCGCGGCCTCGCGCCGGAACTGGTCGGCACGGTACCAGTCCGCGACCCACTGCCACGCGTTGCCGGTCATGTCATAGAGGCCATAGCCGTTGGCCGGGAAGGTGCCGACCGGGCTGGTGCCCAGCGCGCCGCCCGCCTTCGGGCTGAGCACGGGGAACGGCTGGGCCTGCTGCCCCTGCCAGACGTTGGCCATCTGCTTGCCGTCCGGCGTGAATTTTTCGCCCCATGCGTAGGTGGCCTGCTCCAGGCCGCCGCGCGCGGCGAACTCCCACTCGGCTTCGGTCGGCAGACGCTTGCCGGCCCACTTGGCATAGGCCTGCGCGTCTTCATACGA
>JACXTT010010637.1_pt1 | contig 12376 bp, 9 predicted proteins | sample 9270951 | NCBI WGS metagenome assembly JACXTT01 (sample SAMN15532306, study PRJNA645909) | rock metagenome | isolation source: weathered quartz diorite | place: Puerto Rico | collected 2017-06-21 | reverse complement strand
GCCACGACCAGCCAGATGACCCAGGTCTTGCCGGCGGCGGAGCTGAAACGGGCCTGGTCGGTCTGCATCCAGTAGTCGTCCCCGTCGATGTCAAAGCCTATCCATAGCCCGGGCTGGCCGTTGACGTGGCTGGCCACCACCGTGTTCCGGCCAAGCCGGCTGGTCAGCTCGCGGATGAGCAGCGCCGAGTCATAGGGAGTGAACTGGTCGCCGGGCTCGCGCGGGACGATGCGCAGGCCTTCTTCGTCGCTCATGGTCTTGAGCAGTGACACACGGGCAATGGCGTCGGCATGCACCAGCGCGGCACGGCTCAGGTTGACCTGGGTCGAGAGCTGCTGCGCCATCTGCACGGCGCGGGGTTCGAACTCCAGCGAGCGCAGGGTCTGCAGCCAGGCCAGGATGCTGCCCAGCAGCAGCAGCGCCAGCAGGAAGAAGGTGCGCCAGAACAGGCTCAGGCCAGCAAAGGGCAGGCTGCCCTTGGCGGCGGGTGCTTCGGCCAGCGGGGCCGGGGCACTGCCTCCAAAGTCCTGGATCTGGGTTTCGGTCAATGGTCTCTGTGCAGGCCTGTCAGGCCGCATCGTCCGGTACAAATACATAGCCCACGCCCCATACCGTCTGGATGAAGCGGGGTGTGGTGGGGTCGGTCTCGATCAGCTTGCGCAGGCGCGACACCTGCACGTCCAGGCTGCGGTCGAAGGGCTCGAACTCGCGCCCGCGCGACAGCTGGGCCAGTTTTTCACGCGACAGGGGCGTGCGCGGATGGCGCACCAGCGCCTTGAGCATGGCGAACTCGCCGGTGGTCAGCGTCAGTTCCTCGCCGTTCTTGTGCAGCGTGCGTGCACCCAGGTCAAAGGTGAACGCGCCGAAGCGGGCCACCTCGTTGTCGCTGGACGGTGCGCCGGGCACTTCCTGCACCGGCTTGCGGCGCAGTACCGCATGGATGCGGGCCAGCAGTTCGCGCGGGTTGAAGGGTTTGCCCAGGTAGTCGTCGGCACCGACCTCCAGGCCGACGATGCGGTCGATGTCCTCGCCCTTGGCGGTCAGCATGATGATGGGGGTCAGGTCGTTGGCGGCGCGCAGCCGGCGGCAGATGGACAGGCCGTCTTCGCCGGGCATCATCAGGTCCAGCACGATCAGGTCGGCGGTCTCGCGCAGCATCACACGGGTCAGCGCCTTGCCGTCTTCGACAAGCAGCACGTCAAAGCCCTCCTGGGTCAGGTAGCGACGCAACAGGTCGCGGATGCGGGCGTCATCGTCAACAACCAGGATCTTGCTGGGGCGGGTGGCAGGGTGCTGCATGGGCATGGCTGGAATTTGTAACAGACGAATTTTCTGCGGCTTGTTACGGGTGCGGAACACAAACGCGCGCAGGTTGACACAATGTTACAAATATCCCCGCGGCGGCCCTGTGGCTTGCCGCAACAATGTGAGCGCGGCCCCGCCATGGGCCGTTGAATGGTCATGTCGCGAAGCTTGCTGTTTCTTCTGTTGCTGTGCAGTTGTATGTCGCCCGTGCTGGCCCAACCGGCGCCCGAGCGGCGCGCACACGTGCAGGCCCAGAACGCAGAGGCCGACCTGGAAGCCCAGCGCCGTCGCGCGGCCTTGCGTGCCGCCCTGCAAAACCAGCGCCAGAACCCCGAAGCGCCCAAGCAGGGCGCCAACGTCAATGCCGGGCGGCAGCTCAGCCCGCAGGAGCGCCAGGAGCTGCGCCAGCAACTGCGCCAACAGCGCCGCGACCCGGAACGTGCCCCCCTGTCCTGACGGGGGCTTCCCCATTTTTCCTCGTTTCCCGGAAGGTTTGGATTTGTGAAAAACACTATAAAAATAGTAGCAATTTGCGCAATGTACATGGGAGCTAGCGGTGTTTTTGCCCAGCAAGCGCCAGCGGAACCGCATAACCTGGTGCAGCTCAGTGCCAGCGGCTCGGTGGAGGTGCAGCAGGACTGGCTGACGCTGACCCTGTCCAGCACCCGGGACGGCACGGACCCGTCCGCAGTGCAGACGCAGTTGCGCCAGGCGCTGGATGCGGCGCTGGCCCAGGCCAAGCCCGCAGTGCAGGCCGGTGCGATGGATCTGCGCACCGGGCAGTTCAGCCTGCAACCCCGCTATGGCCGCGACGGCAAGATCACCGGCTGGTCCGGTACGGCAGAGCTGGTGCTCGAAGGGCGGGACTTTGCGCGCATCGGTTCGACTGCTGCCAAGATCCCGTCGCTGGTTATAGGCAATGCCAGCTTCGGCTTGAGCCGTGAACTGCGTGCCAAGGTGGAAGGTGAGGCGCAGAGCATGGCCATCGAGCGCTTCAAAGCCAAAGCTGCCGACATCGCGCATGGCTTTGGTTTTGGCAGCTACACGCTGCGCGAAGTCTCGGTGAACAGCAACGACCAGGGCTTTGTGCCCCGGCCCCGTATGGCGCTCATGGAGATGAAGAGCGCGTCGGCGGATGCCCCGGTTCCGCTGGAAGCGGGCAAGTCTTCGGTGGTGGTCTCGGTGTCGGGGTCGGTACAACTCAAATAGCCGGGCGGGCGTCATAATGTCCTGAAACACAATGTTTCAGGGGGGCCTGGCTTGTCTTGCGATTGCAAACGCTGCGGGCGGAGCGCATGGTGGCGCTAGAGCTCATCCAGGGCCTGGCCCTGCTGCTCGCGCTGTGCCTGCTACAGACATACATCCTGCGCATCTGGCGTGGGCATGCGGCCTTGGGCCAGCTGTGCAGCGGCGTGTTGTTTGGCGGCATCTGTCTGGCGGGCATGCTGGCGCCTTTGACGCTATCTCCAGGGCTGGCGGTTGATGCGCGGTCGGTGGTGCTCAGCATGGCCGGGCTCATCGGCGGGCCGCTCGTGGCCTTGGTCAGCGGGCTCATGGTCTGTGCTTACCAGGCGTATCAGGGTGACGCCGGCACCGTCCTTGCCCTCATCGTCACGGCAGAGTGCATGGCCGCAGGCCTGGTGTACCGGTGGATGCGCCTGAAGGGCTGGGCAGGCACTGGTGCCTGGTCCTTGCTGGGCTTTGGGCTGCTGCTGCATCTGGCGGTTGCGCTCAGCGTGTATCCCGGGCTGGCCAGTGGCGTGGCGGCGCATGCACTGTCGCTGCATTTGCTGCCACTGGTGCTGGTCTATGCCGTGGTGACCATGCTGCTGGGCCTGGTGTTGCAGGACGTGGCCCGGCGCCATGCCACGGAACGGGCGCTGCAGGCCCAGGAGGCGCGGCTGCGGGCGGTTGGCAACGCAATTCCCGACATGCTGCTGGTGCTGGACGAAGACGGACAGTACCTGGAGATCCTGTCCAGTGCCCGCAGCATGCTGTTGGCCGATGCGGCCGAACTGATCGGCCAGCGGGTGCACCAGGTTCTGCCCCAGGCCTTGGCCGACACCTTTGTCGCCCAGGTCCGTTCCACGCTGGAAAGCGGCAAGACCCATGCCTTCGAGTACGACCTGGACACGCTGACCGGGCCGCGCCGCTTCGAGGCGCGCACCCACCCGCTGGCGGTGCCGGCAGGCGCGCGCCGCGCGGTGGTCTTCCTGACCCGTGACATTTCGGAACGCAGTGCGGCGCAGGCCAGTCTGCGTGTTTCCGAAACCCGCTTCCGCAGCGTGCTGCACAGCATCCCGTCGGTTGCAGTGCAGGGCTATGCCCAGGACGGTACGACGGTGTACTGGAACGCGGCATCGGAGCGGCTGTATGGCTATACCGCGCAGGAGGCGCTGGGCCGCCATCGGACGGAACTGATCATTCCGGCTGCGGCGCAGGAACAGGTTCGCGCGGCCATGGCGCGAAGGGTGGCCGGCCGCGAGGACATGGAGGCGGAAGAAACCGTGCGGCGGCACAAGGACGGTTCGGAGGTGGCGGTGTTTTCCAGCTACGCCCGAGTGGAGCAGGCCGACGGGTCGGTGGAGTTGTTCTGCTTTGACATCGACCTGGCCGAACGCCGGCGCGCCGAGGCCGAATTGCGGATCGCAGCGATTGCCTTCGAGGCGCAAGAAGGCATGCTGGTCACCGGCGCGGACCGCAAGATCCTGCGCGTCAACCAGGCCTTCACCCGTATCACCGGCTACGAAGCCTACGAGGTGTTCGGCACCATTCCCCACATGTTCAGCTCCAGCTGGCACGACGCCGATTTCTACGCCGCCATGGAGCAGGCCTTGCAGCGGGACGGCAAGTGGGAAGGCGAGATATGGAGCCGGCGCAAGAGCGGCGACGTATTTCCGGAGTGGCTGAACGTGACGGCCGTGGCCGACCACCTGGGCCGCACCTGCAACTATGTGGCGACCTTCACCGACATCACCCAGCGCAAGGCCGCGGAGGACCAGATCCGGCAATTGGCCTTTTACGACCCACTGACCGGCCTGCCCAACCGCCGCATGCTGATGGACCGGCTGCAGCACGCGCTGGCCGCCAGCGAACGCACCGGCGCGCACGGCGCCTTGCTGTTCATCGACCTGGACCATTTCAAGACGCTCAACGACACGCTGGGCCACGACAAGGGCGACATCCTGCTGCAGCAGGTGGCGCAGCGCCTGGTCGGCGCGGTGCGCGGCGACGATACCGTGGCCCGCCTGGGCGGCGATGAATACGTGGTCATGCTCGAAGGCCTGGGCACGCAGGGGGAGGGGGCCGCCGCGCAGGCCACGGCGGTCGGTGAAAAGCTCATCACGGTGCTGAACCAGCCGTACAACCTGGCCGGCAACGAATACCACAGCACCCCCAGCGTGGGCATTGCGCTGTACAGCGGGCGGAACTCCGGCATCGACGATTTGTTGAAGCAGGCCGACCTGGCCATGTACCAGGCCAAGGGCGCGGGCCGCAACCGCATGCGTTTTTTCGACCCGCAGATGCAGGCCGTGGTGTCGCAGCGTGTGGCGCTGGAGACGGATATCCGCCGCGGTGTGCTGCTCGGGCAGTTCCTGCTGCACTACCAGCCGCAGGTCAATGCGCTGGGGCAGGTGATGGGCGCCGAAGCCCTGCTGCGCTGGGGCCACCCGATGCGCGGCATGGTGTCGCCGGCGGACTTCATTCCGGTGGCCGAGGACAGCGGGCAGATACTGGCACTGGGCAGCTGGGTGCTGGAAACCGCCTGCGCCCAGCTGGTCACCTGGGCCGCAGACCCGCGCATGGAGCATCTGACGCTGGCGGTGAACGTGAGTTCGCGGCAGTTCCGCCAGCAGGACTTTGCCGACTATGTGCTGGGCATGCTGGACTACACCGGCGCCAACCCGCGGCGGCTGAAGCTGGAACTGACGGAGAGCCTGCTGGCGGACAACCTGGACGATGTGATCGTCAAGATGGACGCGCTGCGCGAGCGCGGTGTGGGCTTCTCGCTGGACGATTTCGGCACCGGCTACTCGTCGCTGTCCTACCTCAAGCGCCTGCCGCTGGACCAGCTGAAGATCGACCAGTCCTTTGTGCGCGATGTGCTGACCGACCCCAACGACGCCGTCATCGCCAAGACCATCGTGGCCCTGGGCAACAGCCTGGGCCTGTCCGTCATCGCCGAAGGGGTGGAAACCAACGCGCAGCGGGATTTCCTCCAAGGGGTGGGCTGTGACACCTACCAGGGCTACCTGTTCAGCCGCCCGGTGCCGGCAGAAGCTTTCGTGCAGTATGTCCGCACTGCCTGAAAAGCGGCCCGTTGGCGGGCGCCAGCCTGTTGGCTTTGCCTGAGCCGGGTTTTACACTGTGCAAAACCCTATGGCCGATTCCACCCCCCTGGCGAGCTCCCCCACATCGCTGGCTGCACTGCATGTGCGGCGCATACGGCTGATGCTGTGGCTGGGGTCGACCCTGCTGATCGTCCTGGGCCTCAGCTGGGGCGTCTACTTCGCCTACCGGGGCGCATGGATCATCGTCGCGCTGGACGCCCTGATGTGTGCCGTCGGCGTGACGACCCTGGCCCTGACGCGGCGCCGACGCACCCGCGTGGCGTTCTACCTGCTGGTGGGCAGTCTGTTCTGGGTGCTGTGCGGCATCTCCCTGGTGTTTGACATCCCCAGTGCTGCAGCCCCCCGGTCCACGCACCAGTTCCTGCTGTCGCTGGCGGTGTGTGCGCTGGTGTTCCTGCGCGAGGAGAAAGGCCACCTGCGGCATGTGGTGGCCGGCGTGTGCTTTGCCGCCTATATCGTGCTGGCCAGCACCAACCTGGGATTGGCCGCCGGCTATGCCCTGCCGGACAGCGTCCGCATCGGTGGCACCTGGTTGAACACCCTTTTTTCCATCGCCACGATGTATGCCCTGGTGCACATCATGATGAGCGACATTGCCAACATCTCGTCGCTGGAGCTGGAGTTGCGCAAGGGCATTGCCCGCAACGAGTTTTCGCTGGTGTACCAGCCCCAGGTGGCCAGCGACGGCCGTGTGCTGGGCGCCGAGGCGCTGTTGCGCTGGACGCATCCGCAGCGTGGCATCGTGCTGCCGGGCGAGTTCATTGGCATGGCCGAACAGACCGGGCTGATACTGCCGCTGGGCCTGAAGGCACTGGAGATGGCCTGTACCGAACTGGTGGCTTGGTCCGCGCAGCCCGGGCTGGACGGCTTGACGCTGTCGGTCAACGTGAGCGCGCAGCAGTTCCACCAGCCGCATTTCGTGGACCAGGTGCACACCGTGATGAAGCGCCTGGGCGTGCGCCCGCAGCGGCTGAAGCTGGAACTGACAGAAAGCCTGCTAGTGCACGACATCGACGACGTCGTCGCCAAGATGGAAGCGCTGAAGCACCTGGGCGTGGGTTTCTCGCTGGACGACTTCGGCACCGGCTATTCGTCGCTGAACTACCTCAAGCGCCTGCCGCTGGACCAGCTGAAGATCGACCAGTCCTTTGTGCGCGACGTGCTGACCGACCCGAACGACGCTGCCATCGCCCGTACCGTGATTTCGCTGGGCAAGAGCATGGGTTTTGCCGTCATTGCCGAAGGCGTGGAAACCGAGGGGCAGCGCGCCTTTCTGGCCCAGAACGACTGCCACATCTTCCAGGGCTACCTGTTCAGCAAACCGCTGCCCGCGGCGCAATTTGCCGAATTTGCACTACGCAAGCTCGCCAGGGTTTAAGCCGCCGCCAGGATGTGGCGCGCCGCCACATAGCTGAACGCCATGATGGTGAAGCTCGGGTCCACCGACGGCCCGGTGGGAAAGACCGACGGGTCCGCGACAAACAGGTTGGAGAAGCCATGCACCCGGTGGTCCATGCCGACCACCGACGTCTTGGGGTCCGTGCCCATGCGGCAGCCGCCAAAGGGGTGGGGCGCTGCCATGAACAGGCCGCCGGCGGACACCGGGATGCGGTCGATGGCAGACAGGTCGCCCGGTTGGTCCAGCAGGATGCGCTGGGCGCTGCCGATCAGCACCTTGCGCGCGCCGGTGGCAAACAGCATGGCCACCTGCTTTTTCAGCGCGTCGCGCAACATGGCCTGGGTCACCGGACCGTAGGGGTAGTCCACCTTGGGTGAACCGTCGCTGGCCAAGCCTATGGTGCCCAGCTCTTCCTCGTAGTCGTCCAGCCAGATGATGGTGCTGCCTATCCTGCGCGCCTGGCCCATCCATTCGCCGATCTCGTCTCCGACCAGCGGCATGGTGCCGGCCAGGCTGCCGGGCTGCACCTGGTTGGCCATCAGCAGGTAGCCGCCTTCCTGGTATTGGTGGGCGGCGTCAAAGCGTGCCAGGCGAAATTCCTCCACACCAAAGGCCGCCGGAATATTGCGCCACAGCACGATGTCCTCGTCGTACAGGCCGAAGGCCCAGGCCGTGGGGTTCATGCCGAAGTGCTGGCCCAGTGCCGGCAGTTGCGCCTGCAGGCCATTGGCGATCAGGAACGGTGCGCTGTAGTAGCCGCCCGCGGCCACGACAAACTGTCGGGCCTGTACTGTCAACCGCCGGCCCGACGGGCGGTTGGTGGCGCGGTCCATCACATCGCATTGCAGTCGCTGCACTTTGCCCTGCTGCATCTCCAGCGTGCCGGCACGCACGTCGGCATACAGGCGCGCACCCAGTGCGACGGCCTGCGGGATGTGCGTCACCAACTGGCTTTGCTTGGCCGCATACAGGCAGCCCTGCATGCAGTGGCCGGACTTGACGCAGCCCTTGCGCGCCTGCGGCACGGCATTGCCGGCCCAGCCCAGCTTTTTGGCACCGTCGCGCAGCAGCTGGTTCATGCGGTTGTGGTGCTCCTCGTCGGCGCGGTGCACGTTGAGCACGCCGTCCAGTTCGTTCCAGGCCGGGCTCAGTTCGGCCAGGCCGTGGCCGCTCAGGCCGTAGCGCTGCGCCCAGTGCGCCAGCCGGTCGTCCGGGGTGCGGTAGGTGTCGGCCCAGTAGTGCACCGACGCGCCGCCGACGTTGTTGCCCGACAGCAGCAGTGTGCCGCCGTCGGTCGAGGACTTGAGGCTGCGGTTGTTGGACAGCTTGCCGTTCATGTTCAGCTCGTCCTGGTCGAAGTCGGCTTCGGTGTAGTAGCCGCCGCGCTCCAGGATGACCACGTCCTTGCCGGCCGCGGCCAGTTGCTTGGCCACCGTGGCCCCGCCGCAACCGGAGCCGATGATGCAGACGTCGGCCTGGATGGTTTGGGTGGTTTCAGTGAGGTCTTTGCCTTGGTAGATATGCCCACTCATTGCGCCGCTCCCGCCACGCGGATGGCGTAGGCCTTGCGCTGCTCGCTCTGGATGGGTGGCAGCTTCTGGAACGGCCCGTCGTAGCCGATCGCAGCCCAGGTGCAGGGGTGTCCGAAGTACATGAAGTGCGACACCAGTTTCAGGTTGGTGCCTACGGCGCGCACGATGTCCATGCGGCTGGCCATGGCGGTATGCACCATGGCCTGCTGTTGCGCCACGCCAAGCCTGGAGAAGCGGCTGAAATAGCCATAGGCCAGCGGCAGCCATTCCATGACCGTCAGCGCCGCGCGCATGTCGTCCTGGATGGAGACGTCCGACAACCACAGCTCTTCGTCCATGCGCTGCACCACCTGGGCCTGGGCAGCAGTCGGGAAACCTTTTTGGCTGGGCACCACGGCCTGCGCCAATGCGGCCAGTGTCACAGCCTGCGCGCCGGACAGCACCAGCAAGCGCGTGGGCTGCGGTGCATCCCCCGAGCAGGCAGCCAGCGGCAGGACGGCGGCAGCCGTACCGGTCTGGAGCAGAAGGCGCAGAAATCGCCTGCGTCCGAGGCCATGCCAGTCGAGCGCGGAAGGGGGGCGGTGGGCGTGCAAGACCTGTCTCCTGTCGATAGGGTTTTTATGCGGGCCATTGTGCCCCGGTCGGTGTCATACTGCGCCCCAACGATAGGAAAAAAGTGCGTGTTGGACGCACCCCAAGCATGTCAGAACCCACACCGTTTTCCACCACCTCCGTGCTCGGCGGGGCAGGGGCATTGCATGCGTCGGATTCGATAGGGCGCTTCGTGCTGCGCAAGCAGCTGGGACAGGGCGCACAGTCTGCCGTGTGGCTGGCCTTCGATCCGCGCATGGAGCGCGAGGTTGCCATCAAGCTCATGCGCCCCGGCCAGGGCTCGGACGACCAGGCGGTCGCCCAGTGGCTGCAGGAGGCGCGCAGCGTCGGGCGCGTGGCGCACCCCAACATCATCCAGGTCTATGAGGCCGATATCCACGGGCGCCAGCCCTACCTGGTGTTCGAGTATGTCGCAGGCCAGACGCTGGACCAGATCATCCGCGAGCGCGGCGCCGTGCCGACGCAGCAGGCTGCGGCGTGGATGATGGACGTGCTCGATGCCGTTGCCACGGCCCATGCTGCCGGCGTGGTGCACCGCGACCTCAAGCCGTCCAACGTGCTGATCGACCAGGCCGGCCGTGCCCGTGTCATGGACTTTGGCATTGCTGCGCGCATCCGTGACAGCAGTAGCACCGAGCCGGCCGTCGCCGGCGGCACGATAGGCTACCTGTCGCCCGAGGCGGCCAACGGTGCTGAGCCGGCCACCTCCATGGACATCTTCTCGGCCGGCGTGGTGCTGGCGGAGCTGATCATGGGGCGGCGCCTGATTGAAGAGACCGACCCGCACCGCGCCATCTATCGCGTCGTGCATGAGCAACTTCTGCTGCCTGACGATGCCGGTGTCGACGTGGACGACCGCCTGCGCGCCATCATCAACCGCTCGCTGGTGCATGACCCGCGGCAACGCTTTGTCAGCGCGCGCATCTTCCAGTCCGAACTGGAACAATGGTCGCAGTCCTCCGGCGAACCGGGTGCACCCGGGCCGGTGCCGGTGACCAGCGGCACGCTGGAGTTCCTGCTGCGGCGCATGCGCCACAAGAGCGACTTTCCCACCATGTCGGACTCGGTGATCCGCATCCAGAACATGGCCGCCTCCGAGACCGAGAGCGTGGGCAGCATCACCAACGAGATCCTCAAGGACGTGGCGCTGACCAACAAGCTGCTGCGCCTGGTCAACAGCGCACACTTCGGGCGCAGCGGCAGCATCAGCACAGTGTCGCGCGCCGTCAGCCTGGTCGGCTTCAACGGCATCCGCAACATGGCGCTGAGCCTGGTGCTGGTGGAGCACATGCAGGACAAGGCGCATGCCGCCCAGCTCAAGGAGGAATTCCTGCGCTCGCTCCTGGCCGGTTCCATCGGCGGCGAACTGTGCAAGGTGGAGCGCGAAGGCGAAGAGGCCTTCATCGGCGCCATGTTCCAGAACCTGGGGCGCCTGCTGGTGCTGTTCTACTTTCCGGAAGAAGCCCTGCGGGTGCGCAACCTGATGCAGAACCCGCGCCAGCCGGTGTCGGAAATCTCGGCCTCCATCAGCGTGCTGGGCCTGAGCTACGAGGCGCTGGGCATAGGCATTGCCCGGGCCTGGAACCTGCCAGAAGACATCCAGCGCTGCATGCGCAAGCCCGCGGGCGAGCCGCCGTCACGCACGCCGTTTGACGACGCCGAGCGCATCCGCTGGGTCGCGCTGGCGGCCAATGAGATTGCCGATGTGCTGCTGCACAGCGACCCGCAGGAGCGCGAAGGCCGCCTGGCCCAGGTCACGCGCAAGTACATGCAGGCCATGGGTGTCAGCACCAAGGAAGTGCAGTTGGCGACCAACAAGGCGCGGCAGAAGCTGGCCGATCTGGCCGCGGCCATGGAGATCCGCGTGGCGCCGGGCTCGGCGGCGGCCAAGCTGCTCAAGGCCTCGGACGTCCAGGTCGAAGCGCCGGTGCGGCGCACGGCCATGGATTCGGAGTCGCAGTTCGGCGGGCTGGAGCTGCAGGCCACGCCGACCAGCCCGGATATCAACCAGATGGCACCGCAGCGCTCCAGCCAGGTGGCAGAAACGCTGGCCGCCGGCATCCAGGACATCACCAATGCCATGGTGGAGGACTTCAAGCTCAGCGACGTGCTGCGCATGATCCTGGAGACCATGTACCGCGCCATGGAGTTTGACCGCATCATCTTCTGCATGCGCGATGCCAAGACCGAGATGATCACCGGGCGTTTCGGCCTGGGGCTGGGCGTGGAGCGCTGTGTCAAGGTCTTCAAGACCCATCTGCAGGCCGCCACGCCGGACCTGTTCAGCGTGGTGTGCCAGAAGGGCACCGACACCATGATCAGCGACGCCACCGAGCCGCGCATCGTGCAGCGCCTGCCGGACTGGTACCGCATGACCATCAACGCGCCCACCTTCCTGCTGCTGCCGCTGCAGATCAAGGGCGCGCCGTTCGGCCTGATCTACGCCGACAAGACGGTCCGCGACTCGCTGGAACTGGACGACAAGGAACTGGCCCTGTTGCGCACGCTGCGCAACCAGGCAGTGATGGCCTTCAAGCAGTCCACTTGAGCCGGAAACCCCCATGACCGAAGACACCAAGACCTGCCCCGTCTGCGCCGAAACCATCAAGGCTGCAGCCATCAAGTGCCGCTTCTGCAACACCGACCTCGCCGCCTATGCCAGCCAGCAGGAGGGCGAAGTTGAGAAAACGCTGTTCACCGGGCACCCGGCGGTCATCTACACCGCCTGGCAATGGCTGGCGGTGGTGTTCACGCTGGGCATTGCCTATGTGTACTACTGGATCCGGAGCATCTCGACGCGCTACGAAATCACGTCGCAGCGCGTGCGCATCGAGCGGGGCATTCTGTCCAAGGTCAAGGAAAGCGTGGAGCTGTTCCGCATCGACCACTTCGATGTTTTGAAGCCCTTGGGCATGCGGCTGGCGGGCCAGTGCATGCTGCACCTGCGTTCGTCCGATGCCGGTTTCCCGTCCATCATGATCTACGGCATTCCGGCGCTGGAGCCGCTGGGCGATGCACTGCGGGAGTTCTCGCTGCGCGAGCGCACACGCCGCAAGGTGACGACCTTTGTGCAGGCCTAGTCCGGGCTAAGAGGCCTGGCGCCGCAGGGCGAGCAGCGCCGCACCAAAGCCGATGAAGACCGCGCCGAATGTGCGGTTCAGCCACTTGGCAAAGTT
>JACXTT010010636.1_pt1 | contig 12376 bp, 11 predicted proteins | sample 9270951 | NCBI WGS metagenome assembly JACXTT01 (sample SAMN15532306, study PRJNA645909) | rock metagenome | isolation source: weathered quartz diorite | place: Puerto Rico | collected 2017-06-21 | reverse complement strand
GCTATGATACTGGGGCTTATGAGCAAACTAAAAAAAGGCTATTTCGTCAAAGGCAAATTTGTGGCGGAAGGCAGCGAACTCGACCTGGAACTCAAGCGTGAGCTCAAGGGAACCGACGATAAAAGCCGCACCGACCTCAAACGTGAAAGCACCGAACTGCAAAAGCTCGGTGAAGACCTGTTGACGCTGCGCGCGGAACTCTTCACGCGCCTCGCCCTGCCCGACAGGCTGGTGGAGGCAGTTGCAGAGGTCAAACGCATCACCAATTTCGAGGGTCGCCGACGGCTGATGCAATTCATTGGCAAGCAAATGCGCTTGCTGACGCCTGAAATGGTCGAGGCTGTTCGTGCCGCTCTGGTTGAGCAACACGCGCCGTCAGCGGCAGAAACGCTGGCACTGCACCAGGCCGAGCAATGGCGCGACCGCTTGATTGCCGATGACGATGCCGTCGGGCAGTGGGTTGACGCCTACCCGGGCACCGACATTCAGCAACTGCGGGCCTTGGTGCGCCAGGCCCGCAAAGACGCCAAACCGGAAAAACCAGGCCAGGCCGTGCGCCATGGCCGAGCCTACCGCGACATTTTTCAAATGGTACGCGAACAGTTGCTGCACGGCGAAGATGTTCCAGAAGCACCCCAAGCAACAGACGAATCGCTGCACAACCCAGGAGCCGACGCGTGAGCGCAGAAGGGCTGGACGCCGTCAAGATCGGCATCGTCTCGATCAGCGACCGCGCCTCCAGCGGTGTCTATGAAGACAAAGGCCTGCCGGCTTTGCAGGATTGGCTGAGCCGCGCACTGCAAAACCCGTTGACGTTCCAGCCCCGGTTGATTCCCGACGAGCAGGCCACCATCAGCGCCACGCTGGTAGAGCTGGTAGATGCCGGCTGCAGCCTGGTGTTAACGACGGGCGGCACCGGCCCCGCGCTACGCGATGTGACGCCCGAGGCCACATTGGCTGTGGCGGACAAGGAGATGCCAGGCTTTGGTGAACAAATGCGCCAGATCAGCCTGCGCTTTGTGCCCACCGCTATTCTGTCGCGCCAGGTGGCGGTGATACGCGGCAAAAGCCTGATCATCAACCTGCCAGGTCAACCCAAGGCCATTGCCGAGACCCTGGAGGGCCTGAAGGACGCCGATGGCCTGCAGCTGGTCAATGGCATCTTCGCGGCTGTTCCCTACTGCATTGACCTGATTGGCGGGCCCTACCTGCAAACCCATGATGCGGTCTGCAAGGCCTTCAGGCCCAAGAGCGCCATACGCCCGCAGCCCACCGTGTAATCGACAGACTGCACGGCGGCGCTACCATCGAGCGTCATTGATACTTTGGTGAGAACATGTCCATGTCCCCAAAATTTCTGAAGCCCGTTGCCATTGCCATGCTGGCCCTTGCCATTGCAGCCCTGGTAGCAGCCTTGCGGTTCAGCAACCAACGGGTCGACATCCAGGGCCCCAGCGCACTGGCCGTGCTGGACGACCAGTCGGTGTGGCTCAGCGTGGATGAGGCCCTGTGGCATCTGAACGCTCAGGGCCAGCGCGTGGCAAGCACTGACGCGCAGACACTGAACCAGGGTGGATTGAGTGGCCTGATAGGCAACTTGGTGGTACACCCCAATGGCCAACTGGTTGCCAGTGTGCGCGACGACCCCAAGCTGTATTTCCTGGATCCGGCCAGCGGCAAGGTCTTGTCACACCTGCTGCCACAATGGCCGGCCGACTTGGAACGCCACGGTGCGCGCGCCATCACGTATGCCTTTGCCAGCGACGGGCGGGTGGCCATCTCCACCGGCGGCGGGCATACAGTGGCGCTGTTTGATGCCCAGGGACGTTTTTTGGCACGCACAGCCCCGAATACCTACACATTCACCAACGGCTTATGGTGGACGAGTGATAGCCTTTGGACGACAAACACCAACGGTATGGCATTGGTGGAATTGGACCCCAGCAGCCTGGCGGTCAAGTCACAGGTGCAGCTAACGCGGCCAGTGAGCAAACTGAGCGGCCAATGGGGTCTGGGAATGGCTGTGGCATCTGCAAGCAAGCCTGCAACGTCGACACAAGAACGTCCGATTGCGACGCTGGTGCGATTTGCCAATGGCATGGTCGAAGGGCATGCCACCGACGTACTGCCCGATGGGACGCAGATCGACTTCCCTACCGTGGCAACGCTTGAGCCGCGGGACATCAAATGGCGCGGCGCCGAGCTGTTGCTGGTCGATGGCGCCAGCTATGCCATCAAGCGCTATTCCGACACCCACCTACCGCTGGCCGATTTTGCTTCGTCTGCAGTACAAACCGAACTGGCGGATTTGTTGGCACGGCGCGCCAGCTTGCAAAAACAGTACTGGCTGAGTTTGGCAGCAGCCATTGCGCTGTTCGCAGTCGGCCTGGTGGCGGCTGTTATCGCGCAGCATATGGAAAAGCAGCAGTCATTGGCGGCACTGCACGTGGACCTGTCACAAATGGGTACGCCACGCCTGTCGCGCCTGCAATACCTGCAGGCCGCATGGAAATTCTACGGAGCCGCATTTTTACTGGTCGCTCTCGCGTTGCTGCTACAACTGGCGTGGCCCCTCTACCCGGCCATGACACAGGCGGCCAAACTGCCATTGCTGCTCATTTGCGCAGTGACCGTGTTGTTGATACTGGACCGCATCGTGCGCAAAGACGGGCGCGGCGTGGATGACCCCGCAGTGGAAGCCTTCTTCAACTACCGCGCGATGCAACTGCTGGGAACGGACCTTGCATTCTGGCGCATGCTGCACAGCCGAGAGCACCCCCGTGAAACGCTGATGCTGCTGGGTAGCAAGCACGGCCTGTTGTGGCTGGTGCTGACCAACCAAAGGCTATTGATTTTTGTTGGCAACCTGAAAGAGCGCCGGTTGCTTGCCCAGCACCCGCGCCGCTCCATCAGCGACCTGCGCATGGTGGAGCAACAAGACCTGAACTGGCAGCAACGCCTGCTGCGTGGTGTGCTGCCTGGCGCGGTGACGCTGCACTTCAGATTCAACGACGGCAGCAGCCTACAGGGCGCAGCCCACTCTGCGGTCACGGCCAAGAGACTGACCGCTTTGCTTCAGGCCTCGGCATTTGAGGCCCCCAGCATCAGCCAGATGGGCCAAGCCATGCGCGAGCAGGCGCGCTCGCGTGCGACCATGCCCGGTCCACAGGAAGCCTTGCGCCAGACGTTGGCGTCGCTGCTGGTGCCCGGCCTGGGTCAATGGATGCAACAGCGCAATGCTGCCGCGCTGCGCTACTTTCTGGCCTGGGCCTTGCTGTTGGTGTTTGGCGTGATACCGGTGGTGTGGACTTTGTGGGCGCCGCGCGCGACCGTGCCACTGCCGATCAGCGCAGGCACGGCAGCGTTATACGCCCTGCTGAGTCTGATGGCCGCTGCGGACAGTTGGAGGTTGCAGTTGCGCCGGGCGTAGCACACAGGACCTGTAAAAAAAAGCCCGCCCCCTATTTGCCCACCAACTGGTTCAAACGCTCCGCTTCAAAGCATTCCTTTCGAGCCGCGTCCCCCGGCACGCAATCCGATGGCGCATAGTCGCCACCAGAGCGCGATGCCGACAGGGTCTCAATGGCCTTCCACAACAAGGCAATCTGGTGCTCCTGGCCCGAGGCGGAGTCAATCAGCCCGCGCAGGGCTTGGCTCACGGGATCGTCTTCCTGGGTAATGCCGTAGGCGGTGAATTTGGGCTCCGTGTGGGTTACGTCGGCGCTCTCGCCGACCTTGCTGGGGATGATGCGTGCCGGAATGCCCACCGCCGTCGCCCCTGGCGGCACGGGTTTGATGACCACCGCATTGCTGCCAATTTTGGCGCCGTCTCCCACCAAAAAACCGCCCAGCACCTTGGCGCCCGCGCTCACCACCACATCCTTACCCAGTGTGGGGTGGCGCTTGGTGCCTTTGTACAAGGATGTTCCGCCCAGCGTGACGCCCTGGTAAATGGTGCAACCGTCGCCAATTTCGGCCGTTTCGCCGACCACCACGCCCATGGCGTGGTCAAAAAACACGCGCTCGCCAATCACCGCACCCGGATGAATCTCAATACCGGTGGCCCAGCGTGCCACGTGCGAAATGAAGCGGCCCAGCCACTTCAGGCCGTGGGTCCAGCACCAGTGCGCGCGCCGGTGCAGCACCAAGGCATGCAAGCCGGGGTAACAGGTCAGCACCTCCCAGGTGCTGCGGGCAGCCGGGTCGCGGTCAAGAATGCACTGAATGTCTGAGCGTAAACGTGAAAACATGCGTAAGAGTCTATCCGCTGTGCAGTGAACCTGCTGCCGCAAGGCTTACTTGGATTTGCCCGCCGATTGCTGCAGCACGGCCTTGGCAATGCCGCGCAGAATGTGAATTTCTTCCTGCGTGACGCCCGCCCGGTTGAACATCTGGTTCAAACGCGGCATCAACTTCTTGGGGGCTGCGGGGTCCAAAAAACCCAGTGCCACCAGGGACTGCTCCAGATGGCCCAGCATGCCTGCCACCTGCGCGGCGTCCGCCATGGCGTCAGGCGCCGCGCCCCCAGGGGCGCCAGCCAAGGCGGGGTTTGCTGCGAATCCACCCAGCGCCAAACGCCATTCGTAGGCAATCACCTGCACGGCCGCACCAATATTCAGCGAGCCAAACTGGGGGTTGCTGGGAATGCTCAGGCAGGCGTGGCAACGGTAAACGTCTTCATTGCGCATGCCAAAGCGCTCGGAACCGAACAGGAAGCCAATGCCGCGCTGCGGCAAAACCCCAGAATCCGGCGTCAGCGCCGCTGTGGAGGCCGCAGATGCCAGCTCTGCAAAATGTTCGCGCGGTGCCACCGTGGGCGGGCCAAAGTCGCGTGGCGTCATGGCGGTGGCGCACAAATGGCTCAGGCCGTCCAGCGCCTCGTCCAGCGTGTCCACGATTTTTGCCTTGGCCAGCACGTCCAGCGCGCCGCTGGCCCGCTGTATGGTTTCTTCCCGGCGCAGCACATTGGCCCAGCGTGGCGCAACCAGCACGAGGTCGTCAAAGCCCATGGTTTTCATGGCGCGGGCGGTCGCACCGACATTGCCAGCATGGCTGGTTTGAATCAGAATAAATCGGGTTTGCATGAGAACCGGTAAAATAACCACATTGTCGCCGCCCGCATCGCCGGGCGGAGCTGACCGTTCTTCTTCACACACTCTATATATGTCGTCCAATCTGCACCCCATGATCAATGTGGCCGTCAAGGCTGCGCGTGCCGCCGGTTCCATCATCAACCGCGCCGCACTCGATATCGAATCCGTTCGCATCTCCCAAAAGAAGGCCAACGACTTCGTCACCGAGGTTGACCATGCGGCAGAACAGGCGATCATAGAGACCCTGCTGTCGGCCTACCCCGGCCACGGCATCTGGGCCGAAGAATCCGGGCGCGACCATGGCGCCAAAGACTCCGAGTTTGTGTGGATCATCGATCCGCTGGACGGCACCACCAATTTCATCCACGGCCTGCCCATTTATTGCGTCAGCATCGCGCTGGCTGTCAAAGGCAAGGTTGAACAGGCCGTGGTGTACGACCCCACCCGCAACGACCTGTTCACCGCCACCAAGGGTCGTGGCGCCTATTTGAATGACCGACGCATCCGCGTCTCCAAGCGCATCCACCTGAAAGATGCGCTGCTATCCACGGGCTTTCCCTTCCGTCCGGGCGACAATTTTGCCAATTACCTGACCATGATGGGTGACGTCATGAAGCGCAGCGCCGGCCTGCGCCGCCCCGGTGCGGCAGCGCTGGACCTGGCCTACGTGGCGGCCGGATACACAGAAGGCTTTTTCGAAACCGGGCTACAGCCCTGGGACGTGGCGGCCGGCTCACTGCTGGTCACCGAGGCCGGCGGCCTGGTTGGCAACTTCACCGGCGAGGCCGAGTTTTTGGACCAACAAGAGTGCCTGGCAGGCAATCCGCGCATCTACGGCCAACTGATTGGTATTTTGGGCAAATACAGCAAGTTTGCCAGCGCCGGCGAAAAGGCTGCGCTGCGCCAGGCGCGGCACGCCCCCGCTGTGGATACCACCGACAGCACCGATGGCGACGCTGGACCCGCTGCCGCGGATGCAGCCGACAGCAGCGAGCCCTGACTGCAGAACCGGCGGGGGCTAGCGCCGGCTTTACACCACAGGTAGCGCCAGGTTCTCGACTGCCATGGGCCGTCCAAAAAAGTAACCCTGGAATGCCTTGCAACCGCAGGCCAGCAGGAAGTCGCGCTGGCCGGCCGTTTCCACGCCTTCGGCCACCACGCTCAAATCCAGGCTGCGCGCCAGGCTCAAAATGGTGCGTGCAATGGCGGCGTCGTTCGGGTCGGTCAGCACGTCGCGCACAAACGATTGGTCAATCTTCAATTGGTCCAAGGGCAGGCGCTTCAAATAGGACAGTGACGAGTAACCGGTACCAAAATCGTCCAGCGCGAAATTGACGCCAATGGAACGCAACTCGCCCATTTTGACGATGACGTCGTCAAAATCACTGAGCAGCATGCTTTCGGTCAACTCCAGCTTCAAGCGGTAGGGGTTGGCGCCGCTGACGCGCAGCAAATCCAGCAGTTGCGCCGTAAATTCCGGGTGGCGAAACTGCCGCGCACTGACATTCACCGCCATCGTGAGCCTGCGTGTAGCAGCACTGGAATTCCAGGCCACCAGTTGTGCGCAGGCTGCCCCCAGCACCCACTGCCCCAAGGGAATGATCAAGCCCGCCTGCTCCGCCACCGGAATGAATTCGGCAGGGGGCACCATGCCGCGGGTCGGATGGGTCCAGCGCAGCAGGGCCTCCACACCAGTGATGGCGCCGCGTTCGTCAACCACCGGTTGGTAGTGCAACAGAAATTCCTCACGCAACAGGGCACTGCGCAAATCCATCTCCAGTGCTGCACGGGCGCTGGCGGCGGCCTGCATGACCGGGTCGAAGAAGCGCAGCGTATTGCGCCCAGCCGCCTTGGACTGGTACATGGCCAAATCGGCCCGCTGCAGCAACTCGTCAACACTTTGCTGGCGGTCAAAAAACAGCGTTACTCCAATGCTGGGTGAACTGTGGTGCGGCTGTCCGCCCAGGTCAAAGTGCTGGTTCAGCAACGACAAGACCTTCTTGCCAACGGCCTCCGCCTGCGCACCAGCTTCCAGTTCCGACGCGCCCAGCTCTTCCAGCATCACGACAAATTCGTCGCCCCCCAGGCGCGCCACCGTGTCCATGCTGCGCACACATTCGGTCAAGCGCGTGGCAACTTGCTTGAGCAACTCATCGCCCATGTGGTGGCCGCGTGTGTCGTTGATCACCTTGAAGTTGTCCAGATCAATGAACAGCAGGGCGCCAAAACAGCCCTTGCGGGTACTGGAGGCGACCGCCTGGCTCAGGCGATCAATCAACATGCGCCGGTTGGGCAGGCCGGTCAGTGCGTCGTAAAAGGCCAGGCGCTCAATGTCGGCTTCGGCCTGTTTACGGGCCGAAATCTCACGCCCGGTACCCCGGTATCCGGTAAACACGCCATGCTCGTCGAATATGGGCGCACCGCTGATGGAAACCCACATCTTGCTGCCATCCTCACGCAGGCGGTACATTTCAAAGTCGTGAAAGACTTCGTGCGCCTGCAATGCCATCCGATGCTCGGCCCATTGCGCTTCACTGACGCCCTCCACGCCAGAGTCCCAGCGCGTGCGACCGATGAAGCTCTCTATTGGCAGGGCCTTGGGTGCGTCGATTTCGCCGTCGACGCGAATAAACCGGAACTCCGTGTCTTGCTCCCAGTACCAATCCGAGCTCAACTCGGTCAGGCCGCGGAAACGGGCCTCACTGGTTTTGGCCGCAGCCAATTGGTCTGCGGCAGCGCGCAAGGCGGCACGCTCAGCCGAGATGTCCTGCACCACACCAAACTCAGCCTTGACCTGGCCATATTCGGTTTGCCGCTGCATGCGTGAGCGCAGCCACAAAATATTGCCATCGGGTCGGCGCCAGCGGTATTCGACAGTTTTTCCGTTCATCTTCGCCAATGCGTGTTGAACGATGGGCAAATCTTCTTCGACCACTCCCCGCAAATGTTCGCCCAACGGCGCCGACTGACTTTCCAGGTTGCCGATTTCGCAAAAGCCATGCGACAGGCGCACCAAGGCATCGCCGGGATAAATCACCCAGTGCCCCACCTTGGCGACGGACTCGGTCATTTCATGCAAAGTCACCTGGCGGTTTAATCGCTCGTTGGTCTGCGCAAGCGCCTGCTCGCCCGCGAGTACCGCCGCCTGCGCCATGCGCTCGGCGGTGACATCGCGCAGGTAGATCAGCAAATAGGAGTGGGCCCGCACGTCGACCTGCACTACATTCATGCAAATCAAGCGGTGGGAACCATCGCCCATGACCATGGTGGTATCAAGCCCGCGCACGTGTCCGTCAATCGACAGGGTCTTCAAAGCCTCGCGGCGTGCGGCCTCACTGGGCCAATGCCCGATCTCCACTGCCGTGCGCCCCAACACGCGGTGGCGCTCAAATCCGGTGAGTTTGAGCCACTCGGTGTTGACCGCGACAATGACGCTGTCATGGGCACGGGTTACTGCAATGGCCTCGGGGCTTTCCATGAACACGGCCCGAAAAATCGCGTCGCTTTCGAAGCCGGGCACGGCTTGGCCCTCGCCTTCTTGGTCTACGGCTGGCAAGCGCGAATCATCGTTTGCAGAAGCGCGCACCAAGGTTTGCTCCGGTCATACTACCGTGGCCGCGTTGCGCCCAACATCGAAAAAGAACACGCGGTCTCGTCCATCGTTCTTGGCAGCATACAGTGCACGGTCGGCACGCTGCAGCATCAGTTCAACCGTATCGTCGGTATTGGGCCGGCTGACGATGACGCCGGCACTGACCGTCACAAAAGCACGCTCCAGGTTGTCGGCATGCGGTATGCGCAAGTCGCGAGTTTTTTGCAAAATTTCCTTGGCGATCTGCACCGCACCGGCCTCGTCCGTATCGGGCAGGATGACGGCCAGTTCTTCGCCGCCATAGCGCGCCATCAGATCGCGTGGCCTGCGGCAAACCGCCTTGAGTACATCGGCCACGGCTTGCAGGCAACGGTCGCCTGCCGGGTGACCATACAGGTCGTTGAACTGCTTGAAACGGTCAATGTCCATCATGACCAGCCCCAGCGAGGTCGCATTGCGCCCTGCAGCACGCATTTCGGCAACCATGGATTCGTCAAAGAAGCGGCGGTTGCCGATGCCGGTGAGCGCGTCGACATGCACCAGATCGCTCATGCGGTCCGCATGGGCCTTGAGCAGGCGCTCGCGCGCCACGGTAGGCGATACATCGGAAATTTGAATCAGCGTATAGCGCTGTCCGGCCACCGCAACATCGGCTGGCCCCATGGGAACAATATGAATGGACTGGCGTAGCAGGCTATCGCTGACGCGCGGTCCTGCCGGTGAATACAGTGGAAACGGCGAAGGATGCAAGGTTTGCGACATCAGCGCGGGAAAGCCCGAGCGCACCGCCTTGACCAGTGCACGCTCAAAATGCCCCCCTTTGAGAACCGGAAAGACCTCCAGCAATGCCTGCCCGGTCACCTGATCGGCAGAAAAATGCGCGCGCAGCAAGAACCACTTGTTGGCAAACACAATCCGCATCTGGGCGTCCAGCAGCACCAGGCCAGACTGGGTGTTGTACAGCACCCAGTCCAACCAGACCGGCAGACGTGAAGCCGGGGGTTCTGTGGAAGGGCCAGGTGTCATGACACGGATTCAATGAAAGCGGACAGCTTGCGCTCCAGCACGTCGCTGGAGGCCACGTCCAGCAAAAACACCAGATAGCCTTGGATCTGCCGCGACGCAATGGAAAAATTGATTTGCAGACTCAGTATCAGGTCCTCAACGCCCTGCTCTGAATGCAAAACCTCAGCAACCTGGCCCAACTCAACCTGCGGCAACGTTCCTTCAAACTCGATGTGCAGCATGTCGGCTACGCTGGAGACCACTGAATTGAGCAGGATATTGCCGATCTCGGCCAGGGACTCCTGCTCCATTTCGCTCAACTGCTCCAGCGGAAACTCGCTGCCCACCATCAGTTGCACCAATTGCAGACTTTGGTCAACCGGGAACATCAGCAGGGCTTCGGTGTTCAAGACCCCGGAAAAACCTTGTCGCACCGCACAGATGCGGTTGGCGCCCTGTTCGTCCAGTTTGTCAGAGATTTCGCGCTTGGACAGCTCCTCAATCTTGGGGACACTGAGTTGCACCTCTTCGCCCGCCAACTCGCTCAAGGCATTGGCGGCCAGGCCTACCCCATGGTTGAAAATTTCGGTCAGCGCATCGAGTTGCAGCGGGTTGAGCGTCATGGCGCCGCCAGAAAATAGTCGACTGCCTGCTGGATGGCAGCCTGTGTGGCTGGTTTTTGCACGAAGAGAACGCCCAACTGTTGCGCCTTCTCTCGGCTGCTACCCTGGATATTGGCCGACAGAACCACGATTTTGACGGTCTGGTTGATGAGGCGGATGCGCTCTACGGCCTCAAAACCACTGATACCGGGCATATTGACGTCCATGGTGATGAAGTCGGGCGCCGCCGTGGGAATCATGGCCAGCGCCTGGTCGCCACTGGCCGCTTCTATCACCTCCCAGTCAGGCTGAACCGCAGCGATGCGGCCCTTGATCATCAGCCGGGAGACGTTGCTGTCGTCAACAATCAGTAGTTTGTACTTCAAGACGGGCTCCTGCTGTGGATAGTCCCAGTGCCGAATTCAGCGGCACTCGGTAAGCAAGAGCGTAGCACCGATTGGCGCTAAAAGACACAGGGCCTTACGCTATCCGGCCTTGCGATTGGCAATCCAATGGTCCAGTGAGATTTTTCCAGGCCCACGGGACATCAAGAACAGCAACACCGCCGCCCAGGTGCCGTGGGTGGCGTAGGAGCCGGGATACACCAGGAACTGGATGACCAGCGTCATGCCCAGCATGGCCATGGCGGAAAACCGCGTTGCCAGACCCAGCACCAGCAGCAGGGGGAAGAAGTGCTCACCAAACGCTGCCATGGGTGCTGCAATGGCCGGAGAGATCAACGGGAGCCGGTACTCGTCCATGAACAGTGGAATGACGGAATCCGACAGGCGGGGCCAGCCCAGATGCACCTCGGCATTCACAATGTCCACCACAAAACCCTGCACCTTGGTTTGGCCCGCCTGCCAGAACACCGCCGCTATGGACAGCCGTGCAATGAGGGCAATCAAAGAATCCGGTATCTGGGACAACCGGGCAATGACCCAGCGAACCAGTTGGCTGATGGAAGAAGTTGCAGGAGACCCTGCGTAACTGTTTACGTGCATATTCATGGGAAACATCTCTTTTGGTTAATGCCACTGTAGAGGCGAAATCGGCGTGGCGCAATGCGCACAAGCGATCAGCCCTGCTGCAACATCAGTCGCGCAGCGGCATTCTTTCTTACACCGAATAATGTCAATCGCTGGCGGCAGCCGTTGTAAGGAATGGCGTTGGCCTGCGACCAATGCGCAGGCCCTTCAACTTTCACCAGACCGACACGAGGCACCATGAACCGCAGATCCTGGATTTCCCGCTCGGCGGGAACAATTGCCGCCGCCAGCTCTCTGTACGCCTCTGGCAGGGCAGCCGCAACACCACCGTTTCCGTTGAGCAAGTCCACACAGGAATGGCGCAGGCTGCTCAGCGACGACGCCTTTCGCGTGCTGTTTGAAGAAGGCACGGAAGCACCCGGCAGCAGCCCGCTGAACCGGGAAAAGGCCGCCGGCACCTTTGTCTGCGCCGCCTGCCTGCAACCCCTGTTTGACAGCGCCCACAAATACGACAGCGGCACCGGCTGGCCCAGTTTCTGGGACGCTATAGCGGGTGCCGTCGGCACTTCAACCGACTTCAAAATGATACTGCCCCGCACGGAATACCACTGCGCACGCTGCGGCGGCCACCAGGGGCATGTCTTTGGTGACGGCCCCCGCCCCACCGGCAAACGCTACTGCAACAATGGTGTGGCGCTGAAGTTCATACCCCAGGGCCAAGCTTTGCCGCCGCTGCTGACTTGACCGCAGTGGGTCTTGATAGACTTGGGTCAATGAACGACACCCAGAAGCCGCATACCCCGATGATGGCGCAATACTTTGCGCTCAAGGACGCTTATCCCGACACCCTGCTGTTCTACCGCATGGGTGATTTTTACGAGATGTTCTATGGTGACGCCGAAAAGGCCGCACGCCTGCTGGACATCACGCTGACCCAGCGCGGCCAGTCGGCTGGTGAGCCCGTGGTCATGGCCGGTGTGCCCTTTCACGCCATGGAAGGTTATCTGGCCAAGCTGATACGGCACGGCGAATCGGTGGCCATTTGCGAACAGGTTGGCGAGGTCACCGGCAAGGGCCCAGTTGAACGCAAGGTGG
>JACXTT010010635.1_pt1 | contig 12378 bp, 6 predicted proteins | sample 9270951 | NCBI WGS metagenome assembly JACXTT01 (sample SAMN15532306, study PRJNA645909) | rock metagenome | isolation source: weathered quartz diorite | place: Puerto Rico | collected 2017-06-21 | reverse complement strand
TGATGCCGAATCCCCGCACCGGCACAGTAGCCCTTGATATTGCTCGGGTGGTCCGTGAGATCAAGGCAGGGAAGGTAGAGTTCCGGGTCGACCGTGCTGGCATTGTGCACGCAGGCATTGGCAAGGTGAGCTTCCCGCTAGAATCTTTGGAAGGCAATGCCCATACACTCTTGGAAAGTCTGGTACGCCTGAAGCCAGCGACCAGCAAAGGGAAGTATATGAAAACCATTGCGCTGTCGTCGACGATGGGCCCTGGGGTGAAAGTGGATGAGGTGGCTGTAACAAATACGCTGAAATAGCTGGCCTATTTTCGTTGCGTGCTCGGATGGTGCGAAAAAGGAAACTGGTGTGATTGCAAAAGCAGCGAAAGCGGAGAAAGTGACAGCCCTACATGCCAAGTTTGTGGATGCAAAGGCTGCCATTTTGGCGGACTATTCTGGACTCAACGTGCAGCAGCTAGCTGAACTACGCAGCCAGTTGCGCGAGGCTGTGGTGGAGCTGCACGTCGTAAAGAATACGCTGGCCCGGCGAGCCGTGGAGGAGACCAGCTTCATATCCTTGGCAGATCACTTTGTAGGGCCCATATCGGTGGCGTTTTCGCAGCACGATGCGATTGCCATGGCTAAGGCTCTCATGGAGTATGCCAAGAAGGAACCTAAGCTCAATATACGCGTTGGATTTGTCGAGGGACAGTTGCTCGCTCCCGAGCAAATCACAGCGCTGGCGGAGCTGCCGCCTCGGGAAGTTTTGTTAGCGCGTATGTTGGCTAGTGTGCAAAGCCCGCTGACGAGTCTCGTCGGTGTGTTGCAAGGAGTATTGCGGCAGCTTGTCTATGCTTTGCAGGCGGTGAGGGATGCCAAAGAGAAAGCCAGCCAAAGCCAAGAAGGATAATTGGCTGGAGAGGTAGGGCATTTGCTACAGGAGAACAGAGCGGTGGCTATTAGTAAAGAAGAGGTGCTAGGCTTTATTGAGAATATGACAGTTCTTGAACTCTCGGCGTTTGTCAAAGAGCTCGAGGAGAAATTTGGTGTCACTGCAGCAGCGCCTATGGCGGTGATGCCGGCAGCTACTGCGACTACAGCAGCAGCACCTGTGGAGCAAACGGAATTCGATGTGATTTTATCGAGTTCAGGGGACAAAAAGATTCAAGTCATTAAAGAGGTACGGGCGATTACTAGTTTGGGGCTGAAGGAGGCAAAAGCTTTGGTGGATGAAGCACCAAAGCCTGTCAAGCAGGGCATATCGAAAGAGGAAGCGGCTGCTATCAAGCAGAAGCTGGAAGAAGTTGGGGCAGTTGTCGAAATCAAGTAGCCCATGTGTGTGTCTGGAAGTAGGCAGGGCTAATAGGCTGAGGATGGGCGTAGATCTCAGCTGCGTATGAGGAGTAACCATGATAGGGCAAGACACGGTGGCGGTGAATACCTATGGTCAGCGGGAACGACGGAATTTCGCACGTATCCCTACGATCATCGACCTCCCCAATCTTATCGAGGTGCAACAAAAATCCTACGCGCGCTTTTTGCAGCAGGAACGCCCACCTTTAGACCGTGAGGATCGCGGCTTAGAGGCTGTATTTCGCAGCGTTTTTCCCATCACTGATTTTAACGGCATGGCGTCGCTAGAATATGCTGGATACGAAATCGGCGTGTGGGAATCAGAAGAAGGTGAGTATAAAGGCCTGGGTGGGGTCGGAGTCGTGGGGGAACATACCCATCGGCCCCTCGTCTACCACGCGAAGTATGATGTTGATGAGAGTCGGCAGAAAGGCATTACCTACGCAGACCCATTACGCGTCATGGTACGGCTTGTGGTGCGTGAGAAGGGGACTGATGGTGAGCACTCGACCATTCGCGATGTCAAAGAGCAAAAGGTCTATTTGGGTGAAATTCCTTTGATGACTGACAAAGGGACGTTTATTGTTAATGGTACTGAACGGGTTATTGTCAGTCAATTGCATCGCTCTCCTGGGGTCTTCTTTGCCCAAGAGAAGGGACGCAGTACCACGAGCGGCAAGTTGCTCTACTCGGCTCGTATCATCCCATACCGAGGTTCATGGCTCGATTTTGAGTTTGATATTAAAGATCAGCTCCATGTCCGCATCGATCGCCGGCGTAAATTGCCAGTGACTATTCTCTTAAGAGCTCTAGGATTGGCGTCAAAAGACATCTTGCAAACTTTCTATAAAAGCGAGGTCATCCGTTATGATCCTGGAAGTGATACCTTTTATAAAAAGGTGTCAGACCTACTGCTCCAGCAACAGAGCCGGGACGATGTGATCGATCCCGACTCAGGGGAGGTAATAGTTCGGGCTGGGCGGAAGATCTCACGCAGTGCTTTACGCCGCTTAAGCAGTAGTGCTATCGACGAGATCCCATGTGCAGAAGACAGTCTCCACGGGCAAGTCGTCGCCGATGACATTATTGACCCGACGACAGGGGAAGTGCTCTTTGAGCTGAATCATGAGCTTACAGTCGATGATATCGCACGCTTAAAGGCGAAGCGGGTAGCGGATTGCCGTTTACTGTTCTTGGATCCACTACGGACTGATGCCTCACTCCGTCTCACGCTGCTTGCGGACCGCCTCGAGACGCAAGATGAGGCTCTGCTTGAGATCTATAAACGTCTACGTCCAGGAGATATCCCAACCAAAGATACGGCGCGCCTGTTCTTTGATAATCTGTTTTTTAATGCCAAGCGTTATGATCTCTCACGCATTGGTCGACTGAAATTGAACACCAAGCTCGGCCTCGATTTGCCTCTTGAGATGCGCATGCTCACCAGGCAGGACATTATTGAGGTGGTACGCTACCTGCTGACGTTGCGTCAGGGAGGTGGCGCGGTGGACGACATTGACCATCTGGGGAACCGCCGTGTGCGCTCGGTAGGTGAATTACTTGAGAACCAACTGCGGATTGGTTTGGTCCGTATGGAACGGGCTATCCGCGAGCGCATGAGTATTCATGACCTTGAGATGGCCATGCCGCACGACCTGATTAATTCGAAGCCAGTAACTGCAGCGGTGAAAGAGTTCTTTGGCAGTAGTCAATTATCGCAGTTCATGGATCAGACAAATCCACTCTCCGAAATAACCCACAAGCGACGTCTCTCGGCGTTGGGCCCTGGTGGTTTGACACGGGATAGAGCCGGTTTTGAAGTACGCGATGTGCATCCGACCCACTACGGACGTATTTGTCCTATTGAGACACCAGAGGGGCCAAATATTGGATTGATCGCCTCTTTGAGCACGTATGCGCGGGTCAACCGTTTTGGCTTTATCGAGACGCCGTATCGTAAGGTTGAAGAGGGTCGTGTTACCGATGAAATCGAGTTTCTCTCGGCCATCGAGGAGGACCGCTACGTCATTGCACAAGCCAATGCTGAGGTGGCTGAGACGGGCGACTTTATCCGTGACGCGGTATCGGCGCGGAAAGGAGGGGAATTTGTCCTCGTGCCGCCGAGCGAGATTAACTATATGGATGTATCGCCGAAACAGCTTGTCAGTGTCGCGGCATCTTTGATCCCCTTTCTCGAAAACGACGACGCCAACCGAGCTTTGATGGGCTCGAATATGCAGCGGCAGGCTGTTCCCTTGTTGCGCACCGAGGCGCCCGTAGTAGGAACAGGTATGGAGGCGATTGCGGCTCGGGACTCAGGGGCGGTCGTGCTGGCCAAGACTGCAGGCGAAGTGGTGAATGTCGATGCGACTCGTATTGTTGTACGGGTTGACGAGGATAGTGAGGGCGCTGAACCGCGGGTCGATATCTACTCGCTCGTGAAATACCAGCGTTCCAATCAAAGTACCTGTATCAATCAGCGTCCCGTGGTAAGCCTTGGACAGCGTGTGCACAAGGGCCAAGTGCTCGCTGATGGGCCATCGACGGATCAGGGAGAACTCGCTCTGGGACGCAATGTCTTGGTAGCCTTCATGCCTTGGGGAGGGTATAACTTTGAAGATGCCATCGTCATTAGCGAGAGGGTCGTAAAAGAGGAGAGCTTTACTTCTATCCATATTGAGGAATTCGATATTGAAGCCTGCGATACGAAGCAAGGCAAGGAGGAAATTACTCGAGATATCCCTAATGTGGGTGAGGAGTCGTTGAGAAACCTGGATGAAAGCGGCATCATTCGCATTGGTGCTAAGGTTGGCCCGGGGGATATCCTCGTGGGGAAGATCACCCCCAAAGGTGAAACACAGCTGAGTCCTGAAGAGAAGCTGCTCAAGGCTATCTTCGGCGAGAAGGCCGGGGATGTACGGGATACTTCGCTCGTCGTGCCGCCTGGGATAGAAGGCATTATTGTTGGTGTACGGGTATTCTCGCGACGTGGCGCTGACAAGGACGAACGGGCCCGGGCTATCGAAGAAGAGGACGTGGCGCGGATCGAAAAGGATTTCTACGACGAGATCAAAATTGTCGAGGAAGAGCGTGATAAAAAGCTCCGCAGTCTACTTGCGGGGCAAAGCGCGCTGGCAGACGTCCAGACTGATCGTGCCAGTGCGATAGTCATACATAAGGGCGAACGGCTCACCGAGGAAGTCTTGGCCGACCTTTCCGGCAAAAGACTGCTTGACCTGCCTATCGCAGACTCAGGACGGGTGCGCGTGCGCATGGATGATATCGAAGGCGCAGCGCGGGAGCAAATTCGTGCATTGCAATCCATACGCGATGAAAAGATCGCGAAGCTCCGACGAGGTGATGAGCTGCCCCCAGGTGTGATCAAGATGGTAAAAGTGTACATTGCTATGAAGCGCAAGCTCAGTGTCGGTGACAAGATGGCTGGGCGACATGGCAATAAAGGCGTGGTGTCGATTATTGTCCCTGAAGAAGATATGCCTTACATGGAGGATGGTGCACCCATCGATTTGATTCTCAACCCCTTGGGTGTGCCCTCACGGATGAATGTGGGGCAAATTTTGGAAACCCATCTGGGATGGGCCGCAAAGCAATTGCGCTGGAGAGTTGCAACACCGGTGTTTGATGGGGCAACTGAGCAGGATATCAAGGCGGCACTGCGGCAGGCTGGGCTGCCCGAAGATGGACGGGTCACACTCTATGACGGCAAAACGGGTATGCCGTTTGATCAGAAAGTTGTCGTAGGGCAGATCTATATGATGAAACTGCATCATCTCGTGGATGATAAGATCCATGCCCGTTCAACCGGTCCTTACTCGCTTGTGACGCAGCAGCCTCTCGGGGGCAAGGCACAATTTGGCGGGCAGCGCTTGGGTGAGATGGAGGTGTGGGCCCTGGAAGCCTATGGGGCTGCACGGACACTGCAGGAAATGCTGACGGTCAAATCTGATGATGTCGTTGGACGTACCCGGATGTACGAGGCCATTGTAAAGGGGGAGAACACCCTGGAAGCCAGTTTGCCAGAATCGTTCAATGTGTTAGTCAAAGAACTCCAAAGTTTAGCACTCGATGTCGAGTTGCTTGAGGCAGGCGATGTGCCACAGGATGAGCAGCTCGAAGAAATGTCTGAGTGAGTGCTGTATGCTTACAGGCCGTTAGCGAAGGAGGATGCCTTTGGATAGCCTTTTTAATTTGTTCGAGAAACCCAAAGACCCTACCTCTTTCAGTGCGATCCGCATCTCTATTGCCTCTCCGCAGAAGATCCGCTCCTGGTCGCACGGTGAGGTCAAAAAGCCAGAAACGATCAATTATCGGACGTTTAAGCCCGAGCGTGACGGATTGTTTTGCGCCAAAATCTTTGGTCCAGTCAAAGATTGGGAGTGCAACTGCGGGAAATATAAGCGCATGAAACACCGCGGGGTCATCTGTGAGAAGTGCGGTGTTGAGGTCATCCAATCAAAGGTGCGGCGTGAGCGGTTAGGCCATATCGAATTGGCCTGCCCAGTCTCACATGTCTGGTTTTTTAAGGGTATCCCGAGCCGTATTGGGATCCTGCTGGATATGTCACTGCGGGAGCTGGAGCGTATTCTCTATTTTGAGAACTATGTCGTTATTGATCCTCGCACGACGGGATTGAAAGAGCATGAGTTGTTGACGGAAGAGCGTTACCGTGAGCTCGTGGCTGAGTCTGGGCAGGGAAGTTTTGTCGCCGGGATGGGGGCAGAAGCTATCCGTGACTTGCTCCGTCGCTTGGACCTTGACGCACTGGCAGAAGAGTTGCGCATTGAGATGCGCGAATCGGTGTCGCTGCAAAAACGCAAGAAGACGATTAAGCGGCTCAAGGTGGTAGAAGCGTTCCGCAAATCGGGGAATCGACCAGAATGGATGATACTCGAAGTCATTCCTGTGATTCCTCCTGAGCTGCGCCCTCTGGTGCCGCTAGATGGCGGGCGCTTTGCGACGTCGGATCTCAACGACCTATATCGTCGCGTGATTAATCGGAACAATCGCTTGATTCGCCTGCAGGAATTGCGGGCGCCGGATATTATCATCCGGAATGAAAAGCGCATGCTCCAGGAGGCGGTTGATGCGCTCTTTGATAATGGACGTCGTGGGCGCGCCTTGCGTGGGCCAAACAAACGTCCGCTAAAGTCACTGAGCGATATGCTGAAAGGCAAGCAGGGGCGCTTCCGGCAGAATCTCTTGGGGAAACGCGTCGATTATTCTGGCCGTTCGGTGATCGTGGTCGGTCCAGAACTCAAACTCCATCAGTGTGGTCTGCCCAAGAAAATGGCCTTAGAGCTCTTCAAGCCGTTTATTTATCACAAGCTCGAGGAGCGTGGTCACGTTAATACGATCAAGAGCGCCAAGAAAATGGTGGAAAAGGATCGGCCTGAGGTATGGGATGCGCTCGACGAGATCATTCGGGAATACCCCGTGCTCCTCAATCGGGCTCCAACCCTACACCGCCTGGGGATTCAGGCTTTTGAGCCGGTGTTAGTTGAGGGCAAAGCCATTCGTATTCATCCGCTGGTCTGTGCGGCGTTTAACGCGGATTTCGATGGTGACCAAATGGCCGTCCATGTGCCACTGTCAGTGGAAGCTCAGGTTGAGGCCAAGACGCTGATGCTCTCCGTTAATAACATCCTGTCCGCAGCGCATGGCAAACCACTCGCGGTACCCAGTCAGGATATTATTCTCGGCTGTTACTATCTGACCAAAGAGCGCGGAGGAGTCAAGGGTGAAGGCAAGCTCTTTGCAAATCCGCAAGAAGTGCGTGTGGCATACGATACGGGTGAGATCGGTTTGCAAGCGCGCATTCGCGTCCGCATGGGAGGAGAGGTCGTTGCGACGACCGTAGGGCGTGTCCTGTTGAGCGAGATTTTGCCATTTGAAATAGACTTCAAACGGGTCAATCGCCAGATGGACAAGGGCTCATTGACCGATTTGGTCGCTGAGTGTTATCAGCGGATGGGGAAAGAGCGGACGGTACAGCTCCTCGAGGATCTCAAGGCGCTGGGCTTCTATTATGCGACCCAGTCTGGACTGTCCATCGGTATTGACGATATGCATATCCCGGTCATGAAAGAACCGTTGGTTGAGGAGGCACGGCGGGCAGTCATCGATGTGGAGAATCAGTACCGCGAAGGGCTGATCACCAATGGTGAGCGGTATAACAAGATTGTGGATATCTGGGCCCAGGTCACCGAACAGGTGTCCAATGAAATGTTTAAAGAGTTGGAACGAGAAGACCTGGATGTAATGCATGGGAAGAGTGGTAATGGCGCGCGACATGACTTCAACCCCATTTACGTGATGGCCAATTCTGGGGCGCGTGGTGGTTTACAGCAAATTCGCCAGCTGGCTGGGATGCGTGGATTAATGGCGAAGCCGAGTGGGGAAATCATGGAGACGCCCATTACGGCCAATTTCCGCGAAGGGCTAAGCGTCTTACAATACTTTATCTCCACACACGGTGCGAGGAAAGGCCTGGCAGATACAGCCCTGAAGACCGCGAACTCGGGGTATTTAACGCGTCGGCTAGTGGATGTGGCGCAAGATATCATCGTGTTGAAGCAGGACTGTGAGACCAGTAATGGAATTACCGCCACAGCGCTGGTCCAGAGTGGTGAGATTATTGAGTCGCTCGGCGAACGCATTTTGGGGCGTGTGGCTGCGGAAGACGTGATCGATCCTTATAGTGGGGAGATACTGATCGCCCGGAACGTCCTCATCGACGAAGAAGCTGCAGAGCGTATTGAGAACGCTGGTATCGAGCGTATGGAGATTCGTTCTGTGCTCACGTGCGAGTTAGAGAGTGGGGTATGTGCGATGTGCTATGGTCGCAATCTCGCCACGGGTGCCATCGTCGAATTTGGTGAGGCCATAGGTGTGATTGCTGCCCAGTCGATTGGTGAACCTGGGACACAACTCACCATGCGGACGTTTCACATTGGTGGGACCGCGAGTCGGCAGGTAGAGCAGAGTACTCTGCAGGCGAAGAACGTCGGTATTGTGCGGTATCAGAACTTGCGCACGGTGCATAGCCGTGAAGGTGCTATGGTGGTGATGAACCGCAATGGGATGCTGGTCATCCAAGATGATCAGGGACGCGAGAAAGAACGCTATCAGATCGTCTATGGAGCGCGTCTCAAAGTGAAAGATGGGCAGAGGCTTGAGCGTGGTGAGAAACTGGTTGAGTGGGATCCTTACACACTATCCATCCTGGCTGAGGTGCCTGGACATGTTGCCTATGGCGATATTGTTGAAGGCATAACGGTGCAGGAGGAAGTCGACGAGCAAACTGGGCTGTCACAAAAAGTGATTCTGGATCATCACGACGAGAAACGGCAGCCGCGCATTTCAGTCAGAGATGAGAGTAACGTGACCGTAGGGCGTTACTTGTTGCCAGCAGGAGCCCATATTTCAGTGGTCGAGGGTGAGTATGTCTCGCCTGGGGATGCGATTGCGAAGATCCCGCGCGAGACGACGAAAACCAAAGATATTACCGGCGGTTTGCCACGTGTGGCAGAGCTGTTTGAGGCCCGCAAGCCCAAGGAGCAAGCGATCATTTCGGAAATCGACGGCGTGGTCAAATTCGGGGGCTTTCAAAGAGGGGCACGGAAGGTGCTGGTGATCGCCGAGAGCGGGGAAGAGCGTGAGTATCTGATCCCGCGGGGCAAGTATGTGAACGTGCACGAAGGTGACCGCGTACGTGCTGGCGAGCCACTGATGGATGGGGCGGCCAATCCCCATGATATTCTGGATATCTTGGGTGAGAAGGAGTTACAAAGGTATCTGGTAAATGAGATTCAAGAAGTGTATCGCCTCCAAGGTGTGCAGATTAATGATAAGCACATCGAAGTGATCGTGAAACAAATGCTCAAGCGAGTTGTCGTGGAGGAGCCTGGAGACACCGATTTCTTAGTCGGGGAGCAGGTCGCGAAGACGATCTTTGCGCGCCGCAATCACGCTATCATGCAGGAGGGAGGCACGCCAGCACGTGGCAAACCGATCTTGCTGGGGATTACGAAGTCCTCGTTAAGTACGGAGAGTTTCATTTCTGCGGCGTCCTTCCAAGAGACCACACGTGTGTTGACCCAGGCCGCGGTGAGTGGCATGGTTGATCGTCTGCGCGGACTTAAAGAGAATGTCATCATGGGACGTATCATTCCTGCTGGTACAGGGATCGTACAACATCAGGAGGACCTGGTCGAACTCTATGATGGTGTTCCTTCCGAGGAGCGTGTCGAGGCACCGTTAGAGCGCTCAGGCAATGGGCATGCCGAGACAACCGAGGAGATGGTGTCGGTCGCTGGCAGCGGGGAGGCAGACGCCTACGGTAATCCCTTGACAGCGTAATAGGGTACGTGGTACAAATAGCGGCTTTAGACCTCGGGGAAAGGTTTTCGATGCCGACTATTCATCAGCTTGTGCATAAAGGGCGGAAGCGCACCAAGAAAAAGACTTCTAGCCCGGCATTGCGTGGTAACCCCCAGAAACGTGGGGTGTGTACGAGGGTCTATACTTCAACGCCAAAGAAGCCGAACTCAGCGCTGCGCAAGGTGGCGCGCGTTCGGTTGACGAATGGTGTAGAGGTGACGGCTTACATTCCTGGTGTAGGGCATAATCTGCAAGAGCATGCTATCGTCATGATCCGTGGAGGGCGCGTCAAGGATTTACCCGGTGTGCGTTATCACATTATTCGGGGAACCTTGGATACTATGGGGGTGCAAAACCGGAAGAAGAGTCGGTCGAAATACGGGGCAAAGAGATCGTAATCGGGACGCACAGGAGGCGGCCGTGAGCTTTAGAAGCTGCCTCCTGGTTTTTTTTGGAGAAGGTACATGCCGCGTAGAAAAGTTGTGGCAAAGCGGCCCGTTCTGCCAGACTCACAGTATAATGACCAGTTTGTGACTCGTTGTGTGAATGTCCTGATGAAACGGGGAAAGAAAAGTCTCGCAGAGCGCATCATGTATGGCGCCATGGAGATTATTCGGGAGCGCACAGGTGAGGACCCGTTGAAAGTATTCAGGCAGGCGGTAGACAATGTGAAGCCTGTGCTTGAAGTACGGTCGCGAAGGGTTGGGGGCTCCACATATCAAATTCCTGTCGATGTGCCTCCTGACCGGCGCACTGCTCTAAGCATGCGCTGGATTGTGGGTAGCGCGCGCGCACGTGGTGAGCGAGGTATGACGCGGCGTTTGGCGGCAGAGCTGGTCGATGCGTATAACAACACTGGCAGTGCAGTGAAAAAGAGAGAAGATACGCATCGTATGGCAGAAGCAAATAAAGCCTTCGCGCACTATCGTTGGTAATCGCTGCTCTGCTTGTCCACCTGTGGCCCGTTTTGTTCTTCTCCTCTCCGTTTCGTATATCAGTATGGTATATGGCAGAGGGCATTGACTATGCCCTCTCAACATAGTTCTTGTGTTATAGCGAAATGAGGCTGTTGTGCCACGTTTAGTGTCCCTTGAAAAGATGCGGAATATTGGCATCATTGCGCATATCGATGCGGGGAAAACCACGACGACCGAGCGTATTCTCTATTATACTGGGAAGTCACACCGTATAGGTGAAGTCGATGAGGGTGCCGCTACGATGGATTGGATGGTGCAGGAACAGGAGCGCGGTATCACTATCACTTCTGCTGCTACGACCTGTTTCTGGCGCGATCATCTTATCAACATCATTGATACCCCGGGGCATGTCGATTTTACCGCTGAGGTCGAACGCAGCTTGCGGATATTGGACGGTGCAGTAGGGCTTTTCTGCGCTGTCGGTGGCGTCGAACCGCAGTCTGAGACCGTCTGGCGCCAGGCCGAAAAATATCATGTGCCGCGCATTGCTTTTGTCAACAAACTCGATCGCTCTGGGGCTGATTTCTTCCGTACCGTCGCCATGATACAAGAACGTTTGGGGGCACATCCCCTTATTCTACAATTGCCTGTGGGTATCGAGGAGACCTTTCGTGGCGTGATCGATCTCCTCACGATGCAAGCCATTATCTATGAAGAGGATACCCTGGGCACGGCATTTCGTATCGTCGATATCCCAGATGACTCGTTGGGGCAGGCGCAAGAGTATCGTATACGCCTGATCGAGGAGCTTGCGGAGTTGGACGAAGAAGTGATGGAAAAATATCTGGGAGAGGAGATCTTAGCTCCTGCCCTCCTCGCTCGCGTCATCCGCCGTGGGACGATTCGTAGCCAAATCACGCCCGTCTTTTGTGGTGCAGCCTTCCGCAATAAAGGGGTGCAGCCATTGCTGGATGGTATTGTAGACTATTTACCTTCCCCTGTTGATGTTCCCCCCATTGTTGGGGTTGATCCTCGCACGGCTCAGTCAGTGTCTCGCCCTGCCTCAGACGATGGGCCGTTTGCAGCTCTTGCCTTTAAGGTGATGGTAGACCCATACGTCGGGCAACTGGTTTTCGTACGGGTCTATGCGGGGGTATTGGAAGCCGGATCATACATCCATAACTCGTCGCGGGGGAAACGGGAACGTATTGCGCGCCTGGTCAGAATGCATGCCAACAAGCGTGAAGACGTCAAGGAAATACGTGCCGGTGACATTGGTGCAGTGGTGGGTCTCAAGCACACCGTTACCGGGGATACGTTGTGTGAGGAGACCCAGACAGTCATTCTGGAATCGATGACGTTCCCTGCTCCAGTGATGGCCGTGGCTATTGAGCCAAAAACGAAAGCCGATGCCGACAAGTTGGCGGTCTCGTTGCACAAAATGTCCCAAGAAGATCCGACCTTCCGGGTGAGCATCGATGAAGACACAGGCCAGACCATTATGGCCGGTATGGGGGAACTTCACCTGGAAATTTTGGTGGATCGCTTGGCGCGCGAATTCCAAGTTGAAGCCAACGTGTCACGTCCGCAAGTCGCCTATAAGGAGTCCATTCATCGGTCAGCAGAAGGCGAGGGGAAATTCATCCGCCAAAGTGGTGGCCGTGGACAGTATGGGCATGTAAGATTGCGCCTCGAACCGCTGCAGCGTGGAGAGGGGTTTATATTTG
>JACXTT010010634.1_pt1 | contig 12380 bp, 10 predicted proteins | sample 9270951 | NCBI WGS metagenome assembly JACXTT01 (sample SAMN15532306, study PRJNA645909) | rock metagenome | isolation source: weathered quartz diorite | place: Puerto Rico | collected 2017-06-21 | reverse complement strand
TTTAACACTCTTTAGAATCATAGACTTATGAGAAACATGGGGGATGGCGGTGTTATTGTTAACTAGATTTCCGATGAGAAAATCTGGCCTGGAATCATCGCGACGAAAGATCCGTCTGGGAATCCGAACTCTTCAATCCGAAGGATCGACGCTTGCGGCGGCTTGAGCAGACGGCTGAGCAGCGGCTGTCGGGCGCGTAACGTACGCCGCCAGAAGCAGGCTGGAGAGGAGCAGCAGCGCCGCGAGGAAATAGGGTGCGCCGGGGAAATGGATCGACGTTAGTGGTGAGATGGCGATGGCGAGGACTTGGGTGAAGAGGAGCGGACCAATCATGCCGGTGATAGCGCGGACACTGTTGATGGCGCCTTGGAGTTTGCCTTGGGAGGTAGGATCGACGCGGCGCGACATCAGCGATTGCACAGAGGGGCCGGCGATGCCCCAGAGGCCGAGGAAGGGAATGGCACAGAGAAACATCCAAGCGCGCGGAGCGAAGGCGAAGCTCAAGAAGCCCAGTGTGCCGAAGGTCAGGCCGGATAGGACACTGCGGCGGTCGCCGAAGCGGCGAACGAAGGGGCCTACGAGTATGCCCGAGACGATGCTGGTACTGATGCCGACAACGGCGAGGGCCAAGCCGACGTTGCGGCCGTTCCAGGCGTAGCGATATTGCGTGTACAAGACGAAGACGGCAGGAAGCGATTGCTGGGCGAGGTAGAAGAGAGTCATGACGCTCGCAAGGCCGAAGAGTTGTGGATGCGAGCGGAGCAGTGTAAGGGAGCCGAGCGGATTGGCCATGTGCCACGCGGACTTGGAACGGCGCTCTGGTGGAAGGGACTCGGGAAGGACAAAGAGGCCGTACATCGCATTGGACAGACTAAGAACCGCAGCGGCCCAGAAGGGCAAGCGCAGGTTGATGTGGCCGAGGAATCCGCCGACGGCCGGCCCGATGATGAAGCCCATGCCGAAGGAAGCGGCGAGATAGCCGAATTGCTTAGCGCGTTTCTCGGGGGGAGTGACGTCGGTGACGTAGGCGAAGGCGCTGGAAATGTTGGAGGCGGTGATGCCGGAAATGATGCGGCCGACGAGGAGCCATTTGAGGGAGGGCGCGAGGGCCATGAAGATGTAGTCGAGGCCGAGGCCGAAGCAGGAAATGAGGATGACCGGGCGGCGGCCGAAGCGGTCGGACCAGGCGCCGAGAATGGGGGAGAAAATGAATTGCATGAGCGCCCAGGCAAAGCCGAAATAGCCGGTGATGGCGGCGGCGCGGGCGATGTTGCCGCCCTCGAATTGCATGATGAGGTTGGGGAGAACCGGGGCGATGATGCCGAAGGCCAGAAAATCGAAGAGTACGGTGACGAGGATGAAGACGAAGGCGGCGCGGCTGGCTTGGGGATGCGGAGTTGGCGGCGCGGCGGTGGGCAAAGGTGGCTCCTAAGGAAGGAAGATTGTAGCGGGGAATCAGAAACCTCGCCACAGCAAGCAAATCGCAGAACACGAGATCGCAATTGGCTGGCGATCAGGCAGGGAGTCGGAAGTTGTGTATGGTAAGAACCTTGCGCGGCAATCGCGGAACGCCCTGGAGCTGTGGACTTGCTCAGACTTCGAGGATGACCGGAAGAATCAGGGGCCGCTTGGAAGTTTGCTTGCTGATATAGCGCTTCAGGTCCACGCGGATTTTTTCTTTGATGACTCCCCAGTCGGATTTTTCTTCGGCGTTGGATTCTTCGACGGTCTTCAGGACGACGATCCGCGCGCCGGCGATGAGCTCCTGGCCGTTATCGCTCATTAGACCGCGCGTCACGATTTCCGGATGCGATTCCATCTTGCCGGTGTGTTTGTCGATCGCGATGATTGGGACGACGATCCCGTCTTCGGAAAGATGTTTTCGATCGCGGATTACGACGTCTTCGATTTCTTCGAGCGAACCGGAATCCACGCACACACGGCCTGCCGTCACTGGATCGCGTCGGTACGCGCCGTCTTCCGTGAATTCAATCTGCTTGCCGTCTTCGACGAGCAGAATTTCTCCGGACACCACGCCCAATTGATGCGCGAGTGCGGCGTGGCGGAAAAGATGCCGAAACTCGCCATGCACGGGAATGAAATATTTCGGCTTCACGAGTTGCAGCAGAAGTTTTTGCTCTTCCTGGCTCGCGTGACCGGAAACATGGATGATTCCCGCCGAATTGTCATAATAAACCAGCGCGCGGCGCCGGAACATGTGGTCCAGCATGCGAAAAATGGATTTTTCATTTCCGGGAATGATGCGCGCGGAGAGAATGACGCTGTCGTTTTCGTCCACGGAGACGAAACGGTGATTGTCCACGGCAATGCGCGAGAGTGACGACATCGGCTCGGCTTGCGTTCCGCTGGCGAGAATGACGATGCGCTTGGGATCGAACCCGCGAATGTCTTGCTGGCGCACCACCATTCCGTCGGGGATGCGCAACAGCTCGAGCGAGTGGGCAATCTCGACGTTATCGACCATGCTGCGGCCGACGAAAGCAATTTTGCGATTTACGCGCGCAGCAATATCAATGACTTGCTGGATTCTGTGAATGGAGGAAGCGAAGCACGAGAGAATTACGCGCCGCGGCGCGGAGCGGCACAGCTCTTCAATGCGCGGAACGACCGCGCGTTCCGACGGCGTGAAGCCCGGACGCTCCACGTTCGTGGAATCGCTGAATAACGCGAGCACGCCTTCGTTGCCGTACTTTGCGAACGTGTGAAGATCAAACGGCGCTCCGCCCACGGGCGTCTGGTCAATCTTGAAATCGCCCGTGTGAATGACCACACCGAGCGGCGTGCGGATCGCCAGCGCGACGCAGTCCACGGTGCTGTGCGTCACGGAAATAAATTCAATCTCGAACGGACCAATCTCCACCAGCCGGCTGGGAATCACCTCGCGCAGCGTCGTGGATTCCAGCAATCCCGCTTCATCCAGGCGTTTCTTCACCAGCGCCAGTGTGAACCGCGTTCCATACACCGGAACATTGAGGTCGCGCAAAATGTAGGGCAGCGCGCCGATGTGATCTTCATGGCCGTGCGTCAGCACGATCGCGCGTACATGCGCGCGATTCTGCTTCAGATAAGTAATGTCCGGTATAACCAGATCGACACCAAGCAATTCCGATTCCGGAAACATCATGCCCGCATCGATGACGAGGATGTCATCGCCGAGCCGCAACGCCATCATGTTCATGCCGAATTCGCCGAGACCGCCGAGAGGAATGGCTGTGAGAGATTGCGAGGCCTTGCTCAATGAGGCGTCATCTCCGAGACGCAAACCAAAATCGTATCACAGAGCTGTGGCACGAATGGGTTCTGCGCGGTGATTAATTGTGGCCGCCGACAAAGAGATGGGCGATGGAGACGAGAATGACCGCACCCAGCGTTGCTGCAGCCAGAGAATACCAAAAGCCTCCGCCGAAGATACCCAGCTTGACGAAAACCCATCCGCCGATGAACGAACCAACGATTCCCAGCACGATGTCCGCGATGCAACCGAAACCGCGGCCGCGAGCGATTTTTCCTGCGAGCCAGCCGGCAATCAAACCAATGAATAGCCACGCAAGAAACCCGCGAGGGAGCGTAACCCATACACTACGGATCGCTTCTTGAAGCAGATTGAAATAGAGAGCGGCGAGCATGAAGCCTCCTAAAAAGGAACAGCGATTGTATCTGAAATGGCAGTCGAGGTAATCCAGTGATCGCGCGACGAAAAGCCGAGGCTATTCCGCAGCCGGTTGCTGCTGAGTCATGCAATGAATTGTGCCGAGGCCCAAAACCAGATCGCGGCAGGCAATGCCAACCACTTCGCGATCTGGAAACAGGCCCGCGAGCGTATCTAGTGCCACGCGATCGTTCGAATCATTGAACGTTGGCACGAGTACGATCTTATTGACGATGTAGAAATTTGCGTAGCTTGCGGGAAGGCGCTGCCCATCGAAATAAACGGGCGCCGGCATCGGGAGCGTTTCCACACGCAACGGCCGGCCATCCTGATCTTTCATGGTCTTGAGTAAAGCGAGATTTTCCTGGAGCGGCGCGAAGTTGGCGTCGGTCGGATCGCTCTCGACGACGGTAACAATTGTGGCGGGGTTCACGAATCGCGTCAGATCGTCCACGTGGCCGTGGGTGTCGTCTCCAGCGATTCCGTTTTTCAGCCAGAGCACGTTGGTCACGCCGAAATACTCGCGGAAGACCTTCGCGTAGTCTTCCTTGGTGAAGCCGGGATTTCGTTCCTGGATTTTACTGAGCAGGCATTCTTCGGTGGTCAAGAGCGTGCCGCGGCCGTTCACTTCGATGCTGCCGCCTTCGAGCACGACACGACGGCCCTTGTGCGCGGGATGCCAGACGCGACGCTTCAATTTGTGATTTGCTTTTGTGACGACGGCGGCGTCTTTTTTGTGATTTGGGTATTTCGCCCAGCCGTTGAAAACGAAATGATTGAAGGCCACTTCGCCGCTATCGTTTCGAACGCAGATGGGACCGGAGTCGCGCATCCAGCCACGATCGGTGGGAAGGCGGAAGAAATCCACGGCATCGAGATTTGCGCCGGACTTTTTCAGGATGGTTCGAACACGAGATTCTGAACTGCGATTTTCGACGAGCAAATAGACACGCTCGACTCTAGACAAGTGGCGAGCGATTTCCGCGAATGCCCAGGGAATCGGCGCGAATTTTCCGGGCCAGTCGGTAAGTTCGTGCGGCCAGCCGAGCCAGGTGGATTCGTGGCGCTCCCATTCGGCGGGCATGCGAAAGCCAACGGCATGCGGCGTGCTCGATTGCGGCAGTATCTTCATGGGGGCAAAGAATTTAACATAGAGGGCACAGAGAGCACGGAGAAGGGTGCACTATTCTTTGCCCAGCCAACGATTCAGAATTGGCGGATAAGCGTCGATGCGGCGGTCGCGCAAAAATGGCCAATTGCGGCGCGTGTCTTCGCTTTTTGCGGGGTCGCACTCGACGACGAGGGTTTCTTCTTTGTCGTTCGAGGCTTCGGAGAGAACCTGGCCGAAGGGATCGGCGACGAACGAATTGCCCCAGAATTCCAGGCCGGGATCGCCTTTTTCGGGCTTGCCTTCGAATCCCACGCGATTGACGATCGCGGCGTAGACGCCGTTGGCAATGGCATGGCCGCGCTGGATCGTTTTCCAGGCATCGAGCTGCGCTACGCCGAACTGCTCTTTTTCGCGCGGGTGCCAACCGATGCTGGTCGGATAAAAAATCACTTGCGCGCCGCCGAGGGCTGTGAGGCGCGAGCCTTCCGGATACCACTGGTCCCAGCAAATCTGCACGCCGATGCGGGCATACCTGGTATCAAAATTCGGAAAACCGAGATCGCCGGGAGTGAAATAGAATTTTTCGTAGTAGAGGGGATCGTCGGGAATGTGCATCTTGCGGTATTTTCCGAGAAATGATCCGTCCGCGTCGAGGACGGCGCAGGTGTTGTGGTAAACGCCGGGGGCGCGGCGTTCGAACAGAGAAACGACCAGCACGACGTTCTTTTCTTTCGCAATTTGCGCGAGTGTTTCGGTCGTCGGGCCGGGGACGGCTTCGGAGAGATTGAAAAGTTCCGGGTCTTCGGAACGGCAGAAGTATTCGCCATGAAAAAGTTCGTGCAGTGAAATGATTTGCGCGCCGCGCACCGCGGCTTCGCGGATTTTCTCGATGGCTCGCGCGAGGTTTTCGTCGCCGTTCGACGTGCATTTCATCTGCACAAGCCCGATAGTAAATTTGTTTGCCATAAATTTTAGTTTAACATGAGCGCGAAAAAATATCGGCGCGCGTTTTGCGCTATCTTTTGTTCGGCATTTGTAATATCAATCAGCGAGTAGATGTGGCTGGTTTTCAAAGCAGAATCATTTATTGAAAGGAATTGCAGGTCAGTCGAAGAGACGTGATGGGGAAGCAGAAAAAAAAGACGGTGACCGGACGGGTGCTGCACGACCCGGTGAAAGATAGGCTTCGGCCGATCTTTCCCCTGGACTTGTCGAAATGCAACACCATCGATCAACTCGTCCGCGCCATGGGGAACACGGCCTTCACCGGACGACAGATTGGAGATGCCGCCGATGTTTTGGAGGCGATGGCGCGCGATAAAGATTGTTTTGTGGTCATGACGCTTTCCGGAGCGCTGACCGTCGGCAAGATGGGACTTATTTTCTGCGACCTCATCGAATCCGGCATCGTTAAGGCCATCGTTTCGACCGGCGCACTAATGGCCCACGGCCTGGTGGAAGCCACGGGCTACTCGCACTTCCGGTACAACGACAAAATGGACGACCGCGAGCTGTTCCACGCCGGCTACAACCGCGTTTACGATTCGCTGGAGCCGGAAGTCAATCTCGATCATGTCGAGGAAGTAATGGACAAAGTTCTCGACGAATGGGATGCCGAGGAGGTCGTTTGCAGCTGGAAGATTCACCGGCGCATCGGCGAGTATCTTCACAAGACGATGCCGGGGAGGGGAATTCTGAAGTCCGCGTACGAGCACAATGTGCCTGTGTTTGTCCCGGCGTTCAGCGATTCGGAGCTGGGGATTGATTTCGCGCTGCACAAGATTGCCCGGCAGAGCGACAAGCGGCCGCTGCTGCGCTTCGATCCGTTCGAAGACTTTGAGAAATTCGCAGACACCATGCTGGCGACGAAACGGATGGGGATTTTCACGGTGGGCGGCGGCGTTCCGCGCAACTGGTCGCAGCAGTTTGGTGTCTATGCGGAGCTGCTGGCGCGGCGCGGTTACAAAAAGCTTCCGCTGAAGCGTTACAACTACGGTTTGCGCATCTGCCCGGAGCCGGTGCATTGGGGCGGGCTGAGCGGCAGCACGTATACCGAGGCGGTTTCGTGGGGAAAATTTGTGCCGCCGGAAGAAGGCGGGAAGTTCGCGGAAGTTTTCGATGATGCGACGGTTGCGCTGCCACTGATTGTCGGGGCAGTGCTCGAGCGTATAGGCCACTTCAAGAAGACTTAGGCGAGCCCCGCGGGGATGGAGCGCTTCGAGGCTCGTTGGAGAAGGCAGCTATGGCTAAAGCGAAGGTAGCAAAAGATCGGTCGGTGTATGACGTGCATCCTGGCGTCGAGATGATACAGAAATGGGTGGCAGAGCTAAAGGCCAAGACAGGGCGCACGTTGGAAGAATGGATCGCGCTGGTGAAAAAGGAAGGGCCGAAGGGCGAGAAGGGGAATCGCGAGTGGCTCAAGACAAAACACAAATTTGGCACGAACGGCGCGTCGTGGATCGCAGAACGCGCTGACGGCAAGGGCGGAGAAGAAGATACAGCCGAGGCCTATTTGAGAACGGCGGTCGTGTATGTGGAAGAGCAGTATGCGGGAGCGAAAGAAACTCTCCGGCCGATTTACGATGAGTTGCTGAAACTTGGCAAGTCGCTCGGCGATGACGTCAAGGCGTGTCCGTGCAAGACGATCGTGCCGCTGTATCGGCGGCACGTTTTTGCGCAAATTAAGCCGACGACGAATACGCGGATTGATTTGGGCTTTGCGCTCACGCATTACAAGGGAAAACTGCCGACGCGGCTGATCGACACCGGTGGGCTGGCCAAGAAAGACCGCATCACGCACCGCATTCCCATCACTTCGGTGAAAGAGATTGATGGGGAAGTAGAGAAGTGGCTGATGGCGGCGTACGAGCTCGACACCTAGATACTGGTACTCTCCAAGAATCGAAGGCTAGTCGTCCTCGCCGATGAGGATGGCGGCGCCGAGGACGGTGGTCCAAAGGCCACGCTTGTCGCCCACGGCGGATTGCGTGACGTTCATGGTGCGGACGATCTTATTGGAGATGCGGTAGACTTCTTTCTTCTCGTCGAAGGACAAGTCCGGATCGAATTCCACATTCAAAGTTGTTGCGAGCATTTCCGCGGCTAGCTCTTCGGCGTACTCGCCGGCGACTTCTTCGGTTTCTCCAAAAGAATGATGCTCGGACAAGTAACCATACATCGATTTATCGCTTGGCAGCGCCAAACCGATGCTCGCAGCGATGAGGCGGTGCGCTTCCTTCGTGGAATTCTCGCTGATAACCGTGAAGGCTACCTGGCCGGGCTTGATGTGCTTCAAGCCTTCGCTGCGCGATATCAATTTGCAGTTAGGTGGAAAAATCGAGGAAACGCGGACAATGTTGCACGCCGCAATGCCTGCGTTACGCAGGGCGAGCTCGAAGCTCGAAAGTCTTTCGCGATGTTTACCGACGCCTTTGGTGAGGAAAATTTTCTTAGCAACGAACGCCATGGTGCCGGTTGGCCGTGCCTCCGTGAATAGAGTGAGCGCGAAAAATTTTCTCGCTGTGGAAAAATAACAAGAAGGTATTGCAGTGTCAAACTATTTCACGGCCATCTGAGGGTTTAGGGTGGGATTGTGAATGGGAGATGAATGATATGGTATGAAAATCACTCGCCGGTGATGCGGCGCAACAGTTTGCCGAGCGGTTTGCACAGCGCAAGAATTTTCCCCAGATCGTCGGCGGTGAAATCCGGACCCGCGCTTGCCGCGCTCGGACCTTTCCGACTGATCTGAATGACGCCAATCACTTTTCCTTCGGAGAGAATGGGCGCGCTGAGCATTTTCTGGATGGATTCCGGCGTTTCGGAATTGATTTTCACGCCTTCGAAGACCGCCGCGTGCCGTGCGACGGTGAAATTGTTATCAATTTCGGGCCGGCTATCGCGCGCGGTTCGGGCGGCAAGGGCCGAATTGCTGGAGAGAGGAATGAACCCGACGTTTTTCAAGGCTTCGGGCACAAGAAAATGGAGGTGGCGCCAGCGGGTCGAAACACCCATGATGGCGACTTCATCTTTTCGTACGGAAAGCGTTTTGGCGATTTTTTCCGCCACCGAAGCGAGGGAAAACTGGGACGCGCTGCCGTCGTCGGCATTCAAGGCGGTGGCGATGCGTTCGAGTTCGGTGACGAGGCCTGCGGTTGAGCTCATCCGGGTGTCTCTAGCCGGGTCTGGGGGCAGCAGGGGCTCAGCCCAGCAGATCCCATCCGTCACTACTCTATTTTCAAGTGAGTACATGCGGTTCGGCAAGAAGATTTCGAAGCGTTTGTGTCTGCCGAAAGAACAGTCCAACTTGCATCACCTCCAGCAACTGCCTATACTGATTTAGCCGCGATTTCTCAGTGCTCTTCCGGTTTCGCTGGTGGCGAATTGGTTAGGACTGACGCGGCGGAGAGGGCATGTCCGCAACAGAAACCCAGCCTGATTCCAGTTATTTCCTTCGAAAGCTTCATTCCTTTACCGGTTTACTTCCCGTTGGGGCGTTTTTGGCGGAACATTTCTGGTCGAACAGCGCCGCGCTCGTAAGTGCCAAGAAATACGACGACGTTTCTCAGGATCTGCAGACGATTCCGTTCCGCCTGATCGTGGAGTGGGGCGCGATTTTTCTGCCGATGCTTTTTCATGGCGGCTATGGCGTTTACATTTGGTGGCGGGGCAAGTCCAACGTCTCCGCGTATCCCTGGGTAGGGAATTGGCTTTACACCGCGCAGCGCTATACGGGACTGATCGCGTTTGCCTACATTGCTTGGCACCTTTACACCGAGCGCTGGCTCACGCATGGAAGGTCCACGTATGCAAGCGTCACGCAAGACATGCGAAGTCCTTGGTACCTCGCGTTTTTTGTGGTGGGTGTGCTGGCTTCCTCGTTTCATCTGGGCGTGGGCATCTGGAATTTTCTTTGCAAGTGGGGCCTAGCCGCCACGGCCAGGGCGCAGCAGGCCGCCGGACGGCTCGGCGCAGTGGTCGGAATTACATTTAGCGTTGTCGGAATTCTAATTATTCTGAGTTTCCGACTGAACTGGCATCCCTTCGCTTTTTACATCACCAAATGAGACAGCCAAAGATCATCGTCGTGGGTGGTGGTCTGGCTGGACTGATGGCCACGATTCGTGTGGCCGAATCCGGCGTCCCCGTCGATCTTTTTTCCATCGTGCCGGTGAAGCGGTCCCACTCCGTTTGCGCGCAGGGCGGCATCAACGCAGCGAAGAATCAGAAGGGCGAAGGCGACACGACGGCGAAGCATTTTGACGACACGATTTACGGCGGCGATTTCCTGGCGAATCAGCCCCTGGTGAAGCGCATGTGCGAAGCCGCGCCCGGCATCATCGATCTTCTGGATCGCATGGGCGTGATGTTCAACCGAACTCCCGAGGGTTTGCTCGACTATCGGCGATTTGGCGGCACGCTCTATCACCGCACGGCGTTTGCGGGCGCGACGACGGGGCAGCAACTTCTCTATGCATTGGACGAGCAGGTGCGGCGCTACGAATCCGAGGGGAAGGTTCGTAAATTCGAAAGCTCGACGTTTCTTTCAACAGTGATCGATGACGGCGGCGTGTGCCGCGGCATTTGCGCTATGGACCTTTGCACCATGGAAGTGAAAACCTACGCGGCCGACGCGGTTATTTTTGCAACGGGGGGAATTGGAGCGATTTTCGGCCGCTCGACGAATTCCGTGGTTTGCACGGGTTCGGCGCAGTCGGCGCTGTTTCAGCAAGGCGTGGATTACGCCAACGGCGAATTCATCCAAGTGCATCCGACGGCAATCCCCGGGGAGGACAAACTGCGACTGATGAGCGAATCGGCGCGCGGCGAAGGCGGGCGCGTATGGGTGCCGCGAAACCCTGCGGAGAAGCGCGCGCCGAGAAGCATTCCCGCGGGGGAGCGATTTTATTTCCTCGAGGAGTGGTATCCGAAATACGGCAATCTTGTGCCGCGCGATATTGCCACCCGCGCGATCCATCGCATCGTTTATCAAGAAAAGCTGGGAATTGACGGGCAAGCCGCGGTCTATCTGGACGTGACGCACATCCCGCGTGAGACACTGGACCGGAAACTTGAAGGCATCCTGGAAATTTACGAAAAATTCCTGGGAGTCGATCCGCGCCAGGAGCCGATGAAAGTTTTCCCGGCGATGCATTACACCATGGGCGGGATCTGGGTGAATGGGGAAGACCAGGCCACCAACGTTCCGGGCATCTACGCCGCCGGCGAATGTGAATATCAATATCACGGCGCGAACCGGCTCGGCGCCAATTCGCTGGTGTCGTGCATTTTTGGCGGCGGACTGGCTGGCCCGGCGGCGGTGAAGTACGCCAAGAGTCTTGAAAAAGGGGCGGAAGCTGCGGCTTCAACTGTGTTTGACCGGGAGAAGAAGCGGCAAGAAGAGAAAAATCAGGCGTTGCTGTCGCAGGACGGTACAGAGAACCCGATGACGATTTGGCGCGAGCTTGGCGACGTCATGACCGAACACGTCACCGTCACGCGCATCAACAAGAATCTTGCGAAGGCTGACACGCAGATTCGCGTGCTGCAGGAACGCGCCAAGAAGATGAACCTGAGCGACCGGACGCGGTGGTCGAATCAGACGCTTAATTTTGCGCGCGAATTGGAGAACATGATTATCCTGGCGCGTGTCGTGACGCTCGGGGCGCTGGCGCGCAATGAATCGCGTGGCGCCCACTACAAACCGGATTTCCCGGAGCGCGACGACGCCAGGTGGCTAAAGACTACGCGCGCAAAGTGGGTCAATAATGAGATTCAGCTCGGCTACGAGCCAGTGGATATCTCGCAGATCACGCCGCGTCCGCGCCGTTACGACGCGGTGAAGTAGGGAATTTTTGCCGGAACCACAAGAGGTTCTATGGGAGACGGAAAACAAGTCATCGTCAAGGTGAAGCGGCAGGCGGGGCCGAAGCAGCCGGCGCGCTGGGAAGAATTTTCGCTGAAATGGCGCCCGTCCATGAACGTCATCATTTGTCTGCGGGACATCGCTGAGAACCCCGTAACGCGGGACGGCAAAAAGACCACGCCCATCACATATGATTCGAATTGCCTGGAAGAAATTTGCGGCTCTTGCGCCATGCTCATCAACGGGAAGGCTCGCATGGCCTGTTCCGCGCTGGTGGACCAGCTAGACCAGCCCATTCGAATCCAGCCGATGTCGAAATTTCCGCTGGTGCGCGATCTTGCGGTGGATCGACAGTTCATGTTCGAAAGCCTGAAGCGTGTAAAAGCATGGATCCCCATCGACGGCACTTACGACCTGGGGGAAGGACCGCGAGTCTCGCCGGAGATCCAGGAGCAAGGGTACCCGCTTTCGAATTGCATCAGTTGCGGAAACTGTCTGGAAGTTTGCCCGCAGGTGAACGAACACAGCCAATTCGTCGGAGCAGCGATCATCAGCCAGGTGCGCTTGTTCAACATGCATCCGACGGGCGCGATGAACAAGAGCGAACGCCTTGCGGCGATTATGGGTCCCGGCGGCATTCAGGATTGCGCTAACGCGCAAAACTGCGTTCATGCGTGTCCCAAAAACATTCCGTTGACGGAATCGATTGCCGCCGTCAACCGCGATGCCTGGAA
>JACXTT010010633.1_pt1 | contig 12380 bp, 13 predicted proteins | sample 9270951 | NCBI WGS metagenome assembly JACXTT01 (sample SAMN15532306, study PRJNA645909) | rock metagenome | isolation source: weathered quartz diorite | place: Puerto Rico | collected 2017-06-21 | reverse complement strand
TCGGAGAACTCCGAGGCGCTGACGCTTACCGGCGGAAACTGCGACAGGTCGGTGCCCGGGCCGATGCGGGTGGTGGAGGGTACGTAGAAGTCCGGCGGCAGGTCGCGACCGTCCACCACCGAGTTGTGCCGCACCACGCTGCCGTTACCCACCACGCAGTTGAACAGCACGCTGTTGAAGCCGATGAACACCCGGTCGCCGACGGTGCAGGGGCCGTGGACGATGGAGCGGTGGGCGATGGAGGTGAACTCGCCGATGCTCACCGCCGCGCCGGATTTGGAGTGGATCACCACGCCGTCCTGGATATTGGAGTTGGCACCGATGACGATCGGGTCCATCTCGCCCTGGGCATTGACCTCGTCGGCGCGGATCACCGCGTAGGGGCCGACGAACACGTTTTCGCCGATCACGACTTTGCCGCAGATGATCGCGGTCTTGTCCACATAGGCGGACTCGGCGATCAGCGGCAGGTCGCCGGAGGGATTCTTGCGGATCATGAAGCGTTCTCCTGAGGGCGCTGATGACATGCACCTGGCCGGCTTCGTTCCACGACAGTACCTTGAGCACCGCCGCGAGGGGCTAGCAGCTACCCGTGGCGGCGCTCTCCAGATCGAGCATCGCCACGGGTGGCCGCAGGGTTATTTACTCAGCGCCGCATGCAGGGTGTTCATGTTGTATTCGAACAGACCGGTAAAGGTGCTGGCCGGGCCTTCGGCGGCGAGGGCGTCGGAGTACAGGGTGCCGCCGATCTGTGCGCCGCTTTCGTCGGCAATCTGCTTGAGCAGGCGGGCATCCTTGATGTTTTCCATGAACACGGCCTTGACCTTGTCCTTGCGGATCTGGGTGATCAGCGAAGCGACTTCGGCGGCGGACGGCTCGCGCTCGGTGGACAGGCCCTGTGGCGCCATGAACTGGATGCCGTAGGCCTGGCCCAGGTAACCGAAGGCGTCATGGGAGGTGACGATGCGACGGTTGCCGGCCGGTAGGTTACCGAGCTTGACCTTGGCTTCGGCCAGCAGGCGGTAGATCTCTTTCAGGTAGGCCTGGCTGTTGCGGGTGTAGTCGTCCTTGTTCGCCGGGTCGACGTTGATCAGCGCCTTGGTGATGTTGTTCACATACAGCTCGGCGTTGGCCAGGTTGTGCCAGGCGTGCGGGTCGGGGATGGTTTCGCCGTCGTCCACCATGGTGTGGGAAATCACGCCCTTGCTGGCGGTGACCACCGGGGCCTTGGTCTCGGTGCTGGTCACCAGGCGGTCGAGCCAGGGTTCGAAGCCCAGGCCGTTCTTGACGATCAGCTTGGCATTGAGCAGGGCCTTGGCGTCATCCGGCGTCGGTTCGTAGGTGTGGGCGTCGGCATCCGGGCCGACCATGCCGATGACCTCGATATGATCGCCGCCGATCTGTTGGGTGATGTCTCGCAGAATACTGAAGCTGGCGACCACCGGGAGCTTGTCCGCCGCCTGGGCGGTGGACAGGTTCAGCGACAAGGCCAGCACGGAGCTGAACAGTACGAGTAGAGCGCGCATCGGATGACACCTCATTGGGACGTTAGCGAAGGCGGGCGGCGCAGCAGGCCGTGCACCGGGCCGAAGATCACGGACAGCAGGTAAAAGCCGCCCGCGACCAGCACGATGGAGGGGCCGCTGGGCAGCGAGTAGTAGAACGACAGCAATAATCCGAGGGTGACCGAGACGCAGCCGATCAGCGCGGAGATCGCCATCAGCACCGGCAGGTTGCGGCTCCAGAAGCGCGAGGCGATCGCCGGCAGCATCATCAGGCCGACCACCATCAGGGCGCCGATGGCCTGGAAGCCGATCACCAGATTCAGCACCACCAGGGTCAGGAACACGCCGTGGGCCAGGGGGCCGAGGCGGCTGACGGTTTGCAGGAACAGCGGGTCGAGGGTGTCCAGCAGCAGCGGCCGATAGATGAGCGCCATCAACACCAGGCTGATGCCGCAGACCCAGAGCATGCCGGTCAGGGTCGGACCGTCCACGGCCAGGGCCGAGCCGAACAACAGGTGCAGCAGGTCCAGGCGCTTGCCGGCGATGCCGAGGAGCAGCACGCCGCTGGCCAGGGAGATCGGGTAGATCGCGGCCAGACTGGCGTCTTCGCGAAGGCCCGTGCGGCGAGTGATCCAGGCCGAGAGCCCGGCCATGCCCATACCCGCGCCGAGGCCGCCGAGGGTCAGGGCCGGCAGACTCAGGCCGGCGATCCAGAATCCCACTGCGGCACCCGGTAGAATGCCGTGGGCCACCGCGTCGCCGATCAGGCTCATGCGCCGCAGGATCAGGAAGACCCCGAGCGGCGCGGTGCTGCAGGCCAGCACCAGCCCGCCGATCAACGCCCGGCGCATGAAGACGAAATCCTGGAACGGTTGCCACAGGTGGCTGGTGAACATCAGCATCAGGCTACCTGCATCTGGGGTTGTTGCTGGATCAGCTGGGTGCTGGGGGCCAGGGTGCAGCCGCTGTTCTTGATCAACAGCGCGTTGGGGATGTGCTGGCGCACGGCGGCGAGATCGTGGCAGACCACCAGCAGGGTGCGACCTTCGGCGTGCCAGGCATGGATGTGTTTCCACAGCAGGGCCTGACCTTCCTCATCGAGGGCGGCGTGGGGTTCGTCGAGCAAGAGGATCGGTGCCGAGGCCAGGCTCAGGCGTGCGAGCAGGGCGCGCTGCAATTCACCGCCGGACAAGGCCATCAGCGGGCGATGTTCCAGGCCACCGAGGTTCCAGTCTTCGAGCACGGCTTGCAGGCGTTCGCTGCGTTGCTGCGGCGTTTGCTTGATTCCCCAGAACCCGGCGGCCACCAGCTCTTGCAGGCTGATGGGGAACTGTCGGTCGAGGTGCTGTTGTTGGGGCAGGAACGACAGGCTGCCGCGGCGTGGAACATCCAGTTGCACTTTACCGGCCAGGGGTTTTTGCAGCCCGGCGATGACTTTCAACAGGCTGCTTTTGCCGGTGCCGTTGGCGCCGATCACGGCGGTCAGGCTGCCGGCGGCCAGTTCGAAATCCACAGCGGGGGTGAGGGGCTGGCCCGGGGCGCCCCAGCGCAGGCCTTGGCAACGGATCATGCTTGTCTCCAGTTCCAGTGGCTTTCGGCCACGGCGTCATGGGCGTGCAGGCTTTCGGCGTGGACCACCCGCAGGTGGAAAGCGCTGACCGCGTCCGAACGTTTGAGCGCCAGGTTGAGGCGGCGCGCCGCGTCTTCGCAGAACATCAGGTTCTGGCCGTTGGCGAGGGCGAAGGCTTGTTCGTCGGCGCGCTTCACGGCGGTCTGCACAGCGGTGCCGAGGGCGGCCTCGGCTTCGTTGATCAGGGCCTCGAAGGGAAACCGATGCGTTTTTTCATCTAGACGAATCTGCATTTGTGCAATGCTGCGCTGGCTGTGAGGTGTGGCGACGATGCCCTGACCGCCAAGCCAGCCCAGGATGTCACTGTGCTTCAGGGGCTTGTCGGCGAAGTCGTCGATGAATTGCTGTTGGATCAACTGCCGGGCGAGGGCTGCCGAGCATGGGCAGGTTGAGGAGTAGGCCACGTCAATTTTTAGTTCCACGTGGAACACTCCGTTTTTCAGTTCGGCTAAGACACTGACTGGATAGGTTTTCCAGCCGGCCAGCGGACTGACCAACGCCGGGCGTTTGAGCAGCAGATCGGTATGAATGCGTAGGTAAGCGTTGTTGGAGAGTCCGTCGTGGCTGCCGATAAACAGTTGCAGCACTTCTCGGATCAGCGCAGGCGTCAGGTCTCCCTGTTCCAGTCGTTCGAGGGCCAGGTACAGGCGTGACATATGAATGCCCCGCGCTTCGCCATCGTCGAGGCTTACGCCCGCATCGGCTTTGGCGCTGAGGCGATGGCCGTCAATCGAGATCGGTAGGGCAATGCCGCACATGCCCACCCACTCGAGGGGCAACGCTTGTCGGGATGACTGCGCGGCGATATCCGGCAGCGTCAACGCATTCATGAGCAGGTCCATCGTCGGAAACAAAATGACATGTTATAGTATAACAATTAAGTCGGCGATGCCTTTTTTGCTGGGTTTTACACAGCGACAACCAGTACAGACACTCCCTTATTTGCGGTACCTGTTATGCATAGACGTCAGTTGCTCAACTTCTTATTGGCCAGTGCGGCGGTTCTGCCGTTCGGCTTGTCGGCGGCGCAGATCCAGAATGCGCGGCTGTGGCGCGATGGCAACAAGCTGCGGCTGGTGCTGGACCTCAGTGGTCCGATTCAATACAAGACCTTTTCCCTGACCGCCCCCGAGCGGCTGATCATTGACCTGAGTGGCGCCAAGCTCACGGGAGATTTCCGACAATTGGCCCTGGGCAACACGGTGATCCGTTCGATCCGTTCCGGGCATTTCGGCCAGGGCGATACGCGGATCGTCCTGGACCTGGCCAGCCCGGTTCAGCTCAACAGCTTCCTGTTGCCACCCGAGGGCGGGCAGGGCCATCGCCTGGTGCTCGACCTGACGAGCAACGGCAGCGCCGCCGTGCCCCCGGCGACCCTGGCGGCGGCCCCGGCGATTGCACCGCCACCGCCGGTGCGGCATGAAGCGGCGAGCAGTAAAGCCCACCCCAAGCGCGACATCATGGTGGTGGTCGACCCTGGCCATGGCGGCAAGGACCCGGGTGCGATGGGTTCGAAGGGCGAGCGTGAGAAAGACGTGGTGCTGTCGATTGGCCGGCTGTTGGCCAAGCGCCTCAAGCGCGAGAAGGGCTTCGATGTGCGCCTGGTGCGCAATGACGACTTCTTCGTGCCGCTGCGCAAACGGGTGGAGTTCTCCCGCAAGAACAAGGCCGACATGTTTATCTCGGTGCACGCCGATGCCGCGCCGCGTATCACCGCCTCGGGGGCGTCGGTGTTCGCCCTCTCCGAAGGCGGCGCGACGTCGACCACGGCGCGGTTCATGGCCCAGCGTGAAAACGGTGCCGACCTGCTGGGGGCGCAGAGCCTGCTCAATCTCAAGGACAAGGACCCGATGTTGGCCGGGGTGATTCTCGACATGTCGATGAACGCCACCATCGCTTCCAGCCTGCAACTGGGGCATAGCGTGCTGGGCAGCCTGGAAGGCATCACCACCTTGCACCAGAAGCGTGTGGAACAGGCGGGTTTCGCGGTGTTGAAGTCGCCGGACGTGCCGTCGATCCTGGTCGAGACCGGCTTCATCTCCAATGCTCGCGACAGCCAGCGGTTGGTCACGGCGCGGCACCAGCAGGCGATTGCCGACGGTTTGTTCGAGGGCTTGAAGCGCTACTTCGAGAAGAACCCGCCAGCGGACAGCTATATCGCTTGGCAGCAGCAGATGCAGGAAGGACTGGTTTAAACCGGTCACCTGTAGGAGCCAGCTTGCTGGCGATGAGGCCGGCAAGTCTTGCATCGACTATTCGGCCGCCATCGTCGGAACGCCGCCCGCAGCAAGCTGGCTCCTACAAGGGAGGCGTTGCCCGGGGATTGCCTAGCACCCCACCATCCGGTCGCAGACGAACTTCTTGCTCAACCCGCCTGAACTGGAAAAACGGTTCTGGGTGGTCCAGCCCACCCGCCGGCTGTAACCGACCCAGGCTTCACCGTCCGAGGCAATCCCGGTGAAGAACGTCAACTGCCCATAGCGGCTACTGGTTTGCGCCCAGTAGCGCTTGCCGATCACTTCAAAACCCTGCAGGTAAATCGTCCTGCCCTCGGTGGCGACGCCATAGGCGTTGCCCAGCCCATCCTTGCACGACAGCAGGTTGGCGCTGCGGGTGCAGTTCGTCTGGGTGGCGGCGGGCACTTGGGCCTGGGCGCTCGCCGCCAGCAGCAACAGGGCCAGCAGCAGATGGTTCAGGACAGGGCGCATCGGCATTCTCATCAACGGGATCGACGCCAGCATTGCGCCCTTCGTCGTGGTGAGCAAGTGGGATTGGATTATTTGAACTGTTATATTATAACATAATAAATTAATTCCAGGCCCGACCTCCGCCATGAACGGGCGTCTTGACCCGGCCACCTGATGAGGAACCCTGCATGCCCCAACGTCTACCCGTGACCGTGCTGTCCGGCTTTCTCGGCGCCGGTAAAAGCACCCTGCTCAATTACGTGCTGCGCAATCGCGAAAACCTGCGGGTGGCCGTGATCGTCAACGACATGAGCGAGATCAATATCGACGGCAGTGAGGTCCAGCGCGACGTCAGCCTCAACCGCGCCGAGGAAAAGCTCGTCGAGATGAGCAACGGCTGCATCTGCTGCACCTTGCGCGAAGACCTGCTGGAGGAGGTCGGCAAGTTGGCCCGCGACGGTCGTTTCGATTACCTGCTGATCGAATCCACTGGTATCTCCGAGCCGCTGCCGGTGGCCGAGACCTTTACCTTCCGTGATGAAAGCGGCCAGAGCCTGGCGGATATCGCCCGGCTCGACACCATGGTCACGGTGGTCGACGGCATGAACTTCCTGCTCGACTATCAGGCGGCCGAAAGCCTCGCTTCTCGCGGTGAAACCCTGGGTGAAGAGGATGAGCGCTCGATCACCGACTTGCTGATCGAGCAGATCGAGTTTGCCGATGTGATCCTGATCAGCAAGATCGACCTGATCGGCAGCAGCGAATGCGAGGAGTTGGTGGCGATTCTGCAACGCCTGAACGCGCAGGCGGAAATCATTCCCATGGTGATGGGCCAGGTCCCGCTGGCGAAGATCCTCGACACCGGTCGTTTCGACTTCGAACGCGCGGCCCAGGCGCCGGGCTGGTTGCAGGAGCTGCGAGGCGAACATGTGCCGGAAACCGAGGAGTACGGCATTGCTTCCACGGCGTACCGGGCGCGGCGGCCGTTTCATCCCGAGCGCTTTTTCGATTTCATCAACCGGCCCTGGGTGAACGGCAGGCTGCTGCGCTCCAAAGGCTTCTTCTGGCTGGCCAGCAAGTATCAGGAGGCTGGCAGCTGGTCCCAGGCCGGTGGCTTGATGCGCCATGGTTTTGCCGGGCGCTGGTGGCGTTTCGTGCCGGAACAGCATTGGCCCCAGGACCAGGAAAGCGCTGCGGCGATCATGCAGCACTGGACCCCCGAGACCGGCGATTGCCGGCAGGAGCTGGTGTTTATCGGACAGAACATCGACTTCGGCCAGCTCACCGCGCGGCTGGATAGCTGCTTGTTGAGCGATGCTGAAATGGCCCTCGGGGTCGAGGGCTGGAGCGCGTTGCCCGATCCGTTCGGTGCCTGGCATGACGAGGAGGTCGCTTGATGCTGGCGCCACGCGGGAAGGCGTTGCCGACGATTCGGCAGGTGCAGGGCGAAGCCCCGACGGTGCTGGGCGAGATCCTCGACGAGGGGGTCAACCTGGCGCTCTGGCAACGTTGGCTCCCGGGGCATATTGCCGACTTCGCGACCCTGCTGTTGTCGTTGGGTGAACCACTGGCCGAATCCCTGAGCCTGGAGATGCCGGATGATGAGGCGAAGCCGAATCTGTATGGCCTGGCCTCGGGGTTTCGTGACCTGGAGGGCTATGAAGGATTCTTGAGCGACGTGTCCTGGCTGGTCAGTGCCTATGCCTGTCTGCTTGGCGCGCGAAGGATCGGCCTGCGCCTGCGGGTGCTGGACAAGGCGATGTGCCCACGCTTTCACGTCGATCATGTGCCGGTGCGGTTGATCACCACCTACGCCGGGGTGGGCAGCCAGTGGTTGGCGGAAGGGGCGATCGACCGTCGGCTGTTGGGCAATCCGGCGGCGGAGCCTGACGATCCCGCGCTGATCCAGCAGGTGGACAGCGGCGCGGTGGCACTGCTCAAGGGCGAGCGCTGGCACGGGAATGAAGGCTTTGGCCTGGTGCATCGTTCGCCGCGGGTGCCGGAGGGCGAGCGACGGTTGATCCTGACGTTGGATTGGTTGGCCTGATCGCGCGGGTTCACACCGTCCTCTTCTTCTGTAGGAGCCGGCTTGCTGGCGATGAGGCCTGTGAATCCAGCGTTGAACTCAAGGACGCCATCGCCAGCAAGCCGGCTCCTACAGGGGATTTGTGGTCATCTGAAGGTATCTGGCGGTCCTGATTACGGGGTTTGCCACTGGCCCTGGCTTTGTGTCTCGCAGAACGGCTTGAGGTAGGCCGAATCGCTCGCCACGCCGTAATAGTGGATATTCTGCCGATAAGGCATATTGGCCACTTGCGCGTTGCCGCACACGCCGAACGAACCACCCGGGCACTGCTCGACGTACTCGACCTCGACCTTCTGCCCCGGCAGGTTCGGTTGGCAGAAGCCGTCGCTGAACAGCTTGGCCGGGATATTGATGTTTTCCTGGCAGACTTTGACGTCCAGCCGTTGCGCATGGCTATGCACCACACAGGCCTGCGCCAGCACCTGGCTCGAGCCGAACAGCAACGCCAGGCAGATCAGGCGCATCATTCTTTCATCTCTTTCAGACCCTCGGCCCTCTATGTTGCAGAACATTCCCACCCATGTCATTGCCGGCCCGCTGGGCGCGGGCAAGACCAGCCTGATTCGGCACCTGCTGGCGCAAAAGCCACAAGGCGAGCGCTGGGCGGTGCTGATCAACGAGTTCGGCCAGATCGGCCTGGATGCCGCGCTGCTGACCCGGGGCGAGGAGGGTATCGCACTGGGAGAAGTGGCCGGTGGTTGTGTCTGCTGCGTCAACGGCGCGCCGTTCCAGGTGGGATTGACGCGACTGTTGCGCAAGGCGCGGCCGGACCGGCTGTTTATCGAGCCCTCCGGGTTGGGGCATCCGGCACAGATTCTCAAGCAACTGGCCGAGGCGCCCTGGTTGGGCGTGCTGGCCTTGCAGCCGTGCGTGCTGGTGCTGGACGCGCGGGCGCTGGCGGCGGGCACGCCGTTGCCGGACTCGCAGCAGGAGGCGCTGGGGCTGGCGGGGTTACGGGTGTTGAACAAGTCTGATGGGCTGGATGAGGTTGAACGGCAGCGGGCACTGGCTCGGCTGCCTGAAGGGCCTGTGCGCTGGACGGAGCAGGGGGCGTTGGGGTTGGCCGAGTTGCTTGCCCTGGATAGCGGTCATCGCGAGCAGGCTCACACCTACGGTGATATCACGCTGTCTGTCGGTGCGCCGGTCAACGCACCATTACCCGAAATCTGGACCGACCCGGCACAACCGATCTGCCTGGATCACACTCAGGACGGCAACTGGAGCATCGGCTGGCGCTGGCACCCGAGCCAACGGTTCGATACGGAAAAGCTCCAGCACTGGCTGTCCGGGCTGGATTGGTTGCGCGCCAAGCTGGTTATCCACAGCCCCGGCGGTTGGGTTTCCGCCAACGCTGTGGATAACTCCACGGTGCAGTGGCAACCGAGTGAATGGCGGCGGGATTCGCGTATTGAGCTGATCTTCGCTGAAAAGCAGGATATTGAGTTGCTAAAGGTGGGAATGGTGGGTTGTCGTTTAACGGGATAGTCGCGGTGGATGTGACATCGCCATCGCCAGCAAGCCGGCTCCTACGGAACGGTGTCTCGCTGCAAGATACCGTCAAGCCCGGAACCCTGTAGGAGCCGGCTTGCTGGCGATGGCGGTAATGAATCTTGCATCGCGATCACAGGCAAACCAGCGTCAGCAGGCTCGACCGGGCCGATTCAGCGCCGCGAATTATTGTGATCCTTGCCATGATCCTGGCGCCATTGGCTCAATTCGATCACTTCGGCGCTATGCAGCTCCGGCTTGGCTTCGAACGGGTAGGGCGCCAGCTCGATATGGGCACTGTGGGCGCCGAACTGGGTGATGGTCCCCGCGTGACGCTGCTCACCGGTGACGGTGAACTCGAAGTTGTAGATCCGCGCCAGGCGCCGCCGGCCATGGGCATCACGGACAAAGCCGATGCGCTTGAGGGCGACGTTGCCATCGAGCAGCTCGATGTCGAGCTTGGCGCAATGCTGCTTGACCCGCTCCAGCGCCCGCTCGCGCAGGCCATGGTTGTGCCAGAGCCAGGCAGCGCCGGTCGCCAGCAACATCAGCACGAACATATTTCCCAGGGTCAGCATGAACGCCACTCCAACAAAGTCAGCTCAGCTTAACTGGCTCTCCGGCCTGTCGTACAGGCTCCGTTTAGTCGCATACTGAGCGGCTTGAATCCACCGGCCCTTCTGGAATACGGAATGAAACGCACTCCTCATCTGCTCGCCATTCAATCCCACGTGGTTTTCGGTCATGCCGGCAACAGTGCCGCGGTGTTTCCCATGCAGCGGGTCGGGGTCAATGTCTGGCCGCTGAACACTGTGCAGTTCTCCAACCATACCCAATACGGCCAGTGGGCGGGCGAGGTGCTGGCGCCGCAACGGATTCCCGAACTGCTCGAGGGGATTGCCGCCATCGGTGAGCTGGGCAACTGCGACGCGGTGCTGTCCGGCTACCTCGGCAGCGCGTCCCAGGGCCGGGCGATACTCGGCGGGGTGGCGCGGATCAAGGCAGTCAACCCCAATGTCCTGTACCTGTGCGACCCGGTGATGGGCCATCCGGAGAAAGGTTGCAGCGTGCCGACCGAGGTCAGTGAGTTCCTGCTGGAAGAAGCGGCGGCCATGGCCGATTTTCTCTGCCCCAACCAGCTGGAGCTCGATAGCTTCTGCGGGCGCACGCCGCACTCCCTGTTCGATTGCGTGGCCATGGCCCGCAGCCTGCTGGCGCGGGGGCCGAAGGCGGTGCTGGTCAAGCATCTGGCCTATCCGGGCAAACCCGCCGAGAGTTTCGAGATGCTGTTGGTCAGCGCCGAGGGCAGTTGGCACCTGCGCCGACCCCTGCTGGCGTTCCCGAAGCAGCCGGTGGGCGTCGGCGACCTGACCTCGGGGCTGTTCCTGGCGCGGGTGCTGCTGGGCGACAGCCTGGTGGCGGCGTTCGAGTTCACCGCCTCGGCGGTGCATGAGGTGCTGCTGGAAACCCAGGCCTGCGCCAGCTACGAGTTGGAGCTGGTACGGGCCCAGGACCGCATCGCGCATCCGCGGGTACGTTTCGAGGCGGAGTCGATCAGTCTCTGATCGGGATCTTGAAGGCGCCACAAACCCTGTAGGAGCCAGCTTGCTGGCGATGAGGCCCTTGAGCCTTGCATCGCCCTCACGGGCGCTATCGCCGGCAAGCCGGCTCCTACAATGATCGCGTCCATCCTGGCTCTACAGGGTTTCAGTCTCTCAATCAGGGCGCGTCAGCCTTGATTTCCTGGTAGCGCTTCTCCAGCTCCTGGCGAATCTGCCGGCGCTGTTGCGCCTGCGCGTAGCGGCGCTTGTCTTCACTGTTCTGGGGCTGCAACGGCGGCACCGAGGCCGGCTTGCGCTGGTCGTCGACCGCGACCATGGTGAAGAAGCAGCTATTGGTGTGGCGCACCGAACGCTCGCGAATATTCTCCGTCACCACCTTGATGCCCACCTCCATGGAGGTGTTGCCGGTGTAGTTGACCGAGGCCAGGAAGGTCACCAGTTCGCCGACATGGATCGGCTCGCGGAAAATCACCTGGTCCACCGACAGGGTCACCACATAGCGACCGGCATAACGGGCCGCACAGGCATAGGCCACTTCATCCAGGTACTTGAGCAAGGTGCCGCCGTGGACATTGCCAGAAAAGTTGGCCATGTCCGGGGTCATCAAAACAGTCATCGACAGCTGGGCGTTTCCGGGTTCCATAGCACGCTCACGGTAGGGTAGGCAGGAATTGGCTCAAGCACCTCTACGGGCGCTTCGTTCATTTTCACAGACTCTCGATAACGGGACGCCATCGATTGGGTCATCGTCACGCTTCAAGGGATCTGTTTCTACATATTGCACCGGCTTTTTGTCGGAAGTCGCGGTGTTAACCTTCAGAAAGCCATGCCATAGAAAATTCTCACACCAGGAGCGGTGATTGCTGACAGCTCAAAAGGCTGTTGCGGGGCCGCTTCCGAACAGCAAGGAGCGCCACGTCATGCATGCGATCAGCTTTATCCAGGACCTGGCCGTGATCATGCTGGTGGCCGGCGTGGTGACCATCCTCTTCCATCGCCTCAAGCAACCGGTGGTGCTCGGCTATATCGTCGCCGGGTTCATCATCGGGCCGCATACGCCGCCGTTCGGCCTGATCCATGACGAAGGCACCATCAAGACCCTGGCCGAGCTGGGGGTGATTTTCCTGATGTTCTGCCTGGGCCTGGAATTCAGCCTGGGCAAGCTGTTCAAGGTCGGGGCCACGGCGTTTATCGCGGCGTTCCTGGAAATCGTGCTGATGATCTGGATCGGCTACGAAATCGGCCGCTGGTTCGACTGGAACACCATGGACTCGCTGTTCCTCGGCGCGATCCTGGCTATTTCCTCGACCACCATCATCGTCAAGGCACTCAACGACCTGAAGATGAAGAACCAGCGCTTCGCCCAACTGATTTTCGGTGTGCTGATCGTCGAGGATATCCTCGGCATCGGCATCATCGCCT
>JACXTT010010632.1_pt1 | contig 12380 bp, 16 predicted proteins | sample 9270951 | NCBI WGS metagenome assembly JACXTT01 (sample SAMN15532306, study PRJNA645909) | rock metagenome | isolation source: weathered quartz diorite | place: Puerto Rico | collected 2017-06-21 | reverse complement strand
TCGAATGTCGCCGTGACTGAGTGGTTTCGAAAATATCTTCAAGTCTCGACGGAAGGTGCACCGGCCCGCCCCTAAATTGCGCGCCCTGTTCTTGGCATTCCGATTCATTTTCATCGTTTATCGTTGATGACTCGGGACGGTTGACGGGCTACCCGGAAGTTGAGACGGATGGACGTGATGGAGCTACAATGATCTTGCCGGGCGAAACGGAAGCGGGCTCTGCGGGACGCAACCATGCTCAGGGATAGCCTGGTGGTCGTATCGATGCCTTGAAAATCCCCCGCCCGAAGGGTGGAATACTGACTAACGGAGAGCGCCCTCTTTCCATTTCAGGCTGAACCAACACAGCGTCAGTATCCTCCAATGATTACCCACGCAGATTTCTACTATGGCTTTATCGGCCTAGGGCTCGCCTGGCAAGCTGTCTTTCTTGTGATTGCAAGTGATCCAGTTCGCTTTCGCCCGATGATGGTTCCGGCCATGTTCGAGAAATTCATTTATGTGATTAGTGTGATTGTGCTTTACACACAAGGGCGGTTGCAGCACGGCCAACTGGCAGCCGCAGGGCCGGATCTCACCCTAGGAATCCTTTTCATCGCTGCGTTTCTCAAGACAACCGGACTCCAAGCGAATAATGCGTGCCGCGCATGACAGACTCAGAAACACCCAGAGCGGAACCGGCATCGCAGGATGTCAGGTCTATACTGAATCGGGAAACGCGGCGAACGTGCGCTCGAGGTACGCGCGAAAGGCTGGCCGACCTGCAGGGGACGGTCCATCGTGACCAGTCGTTCGTCATAAATGAAATCGTCCGTAACACTGTCCAGGATTGCTTCGACGTCGTGACGATTCCACGACTCGATATAAGTGCGCCACACCTGCTGGGGACTGTTCATGTTTCCCTCCGTTTGACCAGCCGCTATGGTGTAACCATCGGCGCGGGACGATGCTGCTGATGCTTCGTTGTACGCTTTGAGTCTCCTTTCACCGGGTCAAAGGTGCTTTCTCATGTATACCAGTGAAAACTTCCCCTGGGAGCGGCGATCGTACTCGACGTATCCGATCCGCGAGTAAAGCACAAGGTTTTCGGTCATCTTTTCGTGGGTGTACAAATAAATGGAATCGAACCCCGCACGCCGGGCTTCGGCTTCCGCAAACTCAAGCAGGACCTTTCCGAGACCCTTTCCGCGATGGGCGGGATGAACAGCGACGTTGTCGATTACAAACCCTTCATCGGTAGTCGCGAGCACGATTACTCCCGCAATCCTTCCGACGCTCTCCGCTACAGTGACTCGCGAATTTCGGATGACCTCTGCGTAGTTGTCGGTCATCGGTCGCGGCGTCATTCCGATACGCTCAACATAGGGACCATAGGCGGCGTTGACGAGCGCGCTTACTTCGGGAGCATCCGCCGCGGTTGCTGCCGCACAAAAGTAGATGCCATCCGCCACTCGTCGGCGCCGCTGTGGCCAGATCAAAGTGCTCGCGACTTTCTACAGGCGTCAGACAGTGCGGTGCGAGCTACATGATACCGCGCATGCCGTGAACACCCCCGCCGGGTGGAGTTGACGAAGAGCAGAGATACACTCCATCCAGGGCTGTGCGATACCTGCGCCTGGTGGGGCGCAAGAAAAGCTGCCGTAGATCGTTGCTGCCTCCGGTGATGTCCGAGTTGCGGGGCTCACTCCCCAGGGCACCGAACATGTTCGTTCAGCTTCGTTGGCTGTCATCGTGACTTCGAGTATTCTGCCAAAGGGAGACGAGCATGAATTCCCGTTTCTTGGTGTCCACATTCTTTCGATTTGCCTCATCATGTTTGTTGACTGTATTTGCTCTAAAAGCCAACGCTCAGACCATCGGTGTTCTCTCACCAGTGCGGGTGCCCGAGGCTCTAAACACAGATCGCGGCAAACTACCTGCGCTTCCCATTGCAAATTGGTCGCCTGAGACCTTCAGAGATTTCACTGAAATCGAAATTGGAAGCACTCCGAAGCCGTGGCTCAACGTAGTGGGAAATGGCGTTTTCGGCGGACACCTTATTGGTCTACTCAGCAACCGTCACGACGGACGCGAGTTTCATCTGGACACGCGAAAGGGCGCGGTCACGGAAAGCAATTTACGTCTTTCAGCTGGCCCGATCCGTAAAACCACACACGGTATCGGGTACTCAACATTTGATTTTGGTTCCGACCCAACACGACCCGTTCAGGTGACATACTTTATAGAACCGGATGCTTCAGATTCCGAAATCTGGTTAATTGACAATCGCACCGGGACGGAATTGACGTTAAATTACGGCGACAAAGCGCTTCGGCTTCATCGCAGCATTTCTTTGCGCGTGGTCGAGGACCATCTCGAAGAGATCCCTTCTCGCCTCGCCGCTGAGAAACTCGCGGGTTGCAAGCGGCGGTGGCAAGAATACCTTTCAAATGCTCTTGTGCAAATGCAGGTTCGGGGCGTAGACAATCCCCTACTGTTGAAGGAATTCATCTGGGACACCTATCAAGTTGCCGGGATGGTCCACACTGATACCTTAAACTTCGAAGACGGAAAATCCGTCAAGCTTCGAGATGCCAATATGGGATCCGGATACACGTTCATCGGACTTGATGTGCATGGCCGCGACACTCTCCAGATGGTGCCTGCCATCAGTAAGTTCGATCCGACGCTCGCTCGCGAGATCCTACTCAATATGGCTTGTTATACGGATAAGGAGGGCCGGATCGCCCATCGCCGCTTACTTTCTGGACAGCCAATTGATCGTGGGCATAGCGATGAAAGCTATTGGCTCGTCTTTGCCCTAACCGAGTATCTGCGGAACACCGGCGATCTTAAGCTTTTTGAAGAGAAGGTACCATTCCTGGAGAATAGACTCCTTTCAGAATACGTCCTATTCAAAGACCACGATTGGCTGCAACGATACGACTCCAAGACTCTGGAGCCCGTGCGGTTTACCCAAGAACATTTCCCAATTCTGGAACATGCTCGCAGGGCCTTGAAAAATGTACGTTTTGGAACACACGGTTTGCCGTTGATGGAAGATGGAGATTGGAATGATGCGCTGAACCTCATGCCGCAGGGTGAAAGCGTCATGAACGCTGGCCTCTATGCCTACTCTTTGCTCCAAATGCAAAAGCTTTGGCAGCGACTTGGAAAAGACAAAGTCGATGAGTTGCTAGGCGCTGGAAGCTATCAACGCGATTTGCGGGATTTTTCAGTCAGTTATGAAAAGATCAAAACAAATGTCAATGAAAACGCTTGGGATGGCCAGTGGTATCTTCGAGGCTTCGACAACCAAGGCCAGGCTTTTGGCTCGCATGCCAACTCGGAAGGCAAGATTTATTTGAACGTGCAGTCATGGTTGATCCTGGCAGGCATACCCAACTCCCAAAGAACAACCAGCATGGTGGCCTCCGTCCAAAAATACCTAATCAAAGACGACAAGATAAGCATGGTGGCACCCGCATACACCCGTCAGGACGATAACATCGGGCACATTACGCGATTGCCGCGCGGTAGCAACGAGAATGGCGGACAGTGGCGGCAGTGCACTCTATGGTGGATTCACGCCTTGCAGAAGCTTGGCCGACGCCGGCAAGCCATTACGCTGTTCAACGAGTTGCTGATCTCAAATGCTGATCTCAATAAACTGGGAACCGAATCCTATCTATATAACGAATATGTGAGAGGCCCGGAAGCCGCTGATCCCGGATCTTCGGGCCAGCAGGCCCACGTGCAACAAGCTGCATTAGTGCTTGGCGACTTGGTTGAACTCTATTCTGAGGTCAAGATCCGAGGTACATTCAGAAAAGTCTATGACTATCCGGAAATCCAGTCAGCTGACCAGTTACTTACGATCACTGGAACCGGAGAACTTGTGCCTTGGACACCTAAATGGGTGGAAAACTACCCCCTTTACCGACTCACGCTCCTGAATGCAGATTGAACGCAGGAACGTTCTATCCTTTGCAAACCAGGTGGATCCTGGCACTTGATGCGGAGCCTGCAACCACGAGATCGATGTACAAGGTACTAGGCGCTAGGAGCGCCTGACATCAGAGGCCCTTTGGCAGAGCAAAAAAGGGCCTTCAGAAGGTTGAGCAAGCTTCGTCGTCCCAGGACGACAATGAACTGCCCGAGAAAAGTTGAATCCAGCGGGAATGCGCGCTTTGTCGCGAGACAAATGGCCCACGGCGGCACCCTCCATGCTCGACCCAGAGCGCGCCCGAGACTCCGCAATACGTGATCCGAACCATGCGGCAGACCGCGTCTCAAGCAACTGGCTCGTCTTACGACTTCCTGGCTCCAGGCTTCGTAGGACTGCTCGCTTCGATCAGCGTCTTCGCAGCCTTTGCAACGTGTACTGCAGGGCTTTTTGATCCAAACATGCGAGCCGCAGCCCAGGCGCCTTCCATCAACAATAAGAGCTGCCCCGCGAGTCGTTTAGGATTTTGAAGATGGTCTTGTGCAGCGAGTTCCTCCAACCGGCGTAGCACTTGCTCTTTGTGAGATCGAGCGGTCGTATGGCTGACGTGGTCGAGTTCCGGGAATTCGCTGGCCGTTGCCTGAAAGCAGCAGCCCAGGCACTTCGCACTCGTCGATAGCTTCTCCACTGCGCGGAACATCGTCAATAACTTCTCCCGAGGTTCCGCGACGCTTCGCAGTTCCGCGTCCATCCACCGCCAAAACTCCTGATTCATCTGCTCTAGGCAGGCCGATATTAGGGCGTCCTTGGACTGGAAATGGCGGTAGAGACTCATCTTTGCCACCCCGGACTCGCGAATGATGGTGTCCACTCCCACGCTGTGGTAGCCATGCTTGTAAAAAAGACGCGCAGCGGTATCCACGATGCGCTGACGGGCTGACTGGCGTGCGGCTCTGGGATGCACGGTTGACAGTATAACGCTCTGTCTTGTATTCTCGTTGTGAGACAGACAGGCCTGTCTCATTATGTTGGCCTGAGAGCGAGGCCAGACTATGAAAATTGGCGTTTTAGCTTCGGATGCGTTTCAGGATTCCGAATATTTTCTACCGAAAACCGAGATCGAAAAAATGGGCCTCGAGACCGAGGTCATTTCCCTTAAACGCGACCCGATCGAAATCTATTCGTTCTTCTCGCGTATCGGGTTACTCGATGTTCAAAAGACGATTCACGAGGCGAATGCCAACGACTATGTCGGAGTGCTGGTGCCTGGCGGAGCCAAAAGCCCAGCGCTGCTATCCGAGAGTGAAGCGGTGTTGTCATTCCTGCGTGAGATCGACAATATGCACAAACTCGTCGCACCCATATGCCGGGGCACGCTCCTGGTTGCCAAATCCGGGATCGTGAAGAACCGTCGCATTACCGGCTTTCATCTGCGAGAGCAATACCCGGATCTTGTGGTGCAACCGACCGTAGAGAAGTTCGGTGGCATCTGGATCGACGACCAGCCGGTCGTCATTGACAAGAACCTGATTTCGTCTAGGCACCCGGACGATGTCCCGCAGTTCACGGCGGCCATCCGCGAGTGGATTGTCAAGAACACAAAAAACCAGGGAATACATGCCTGAACACCCGTTGTCGCATGGAGGCGACTTATGAAAGTTGGAGTGCTGGGAACAGGGATGGTCGGCCAAGCCTTAGGAAGGAAGCTGGTCGAGCTTGGGCATGAAGTCATGTTGGGAGCACGATCGCAAGAGCATGAAGCTGCGCAGAAGTGGCGCACACAAGCCGGGCCGAATGCAAAAACAGGGGATTTTCGTCAGGCCGCTGCGTTCGGTGAAATCTTGCTGAATTGCACCCAAGGCGCAATTTCTCTTGATGTGTTGCGAAGCATCGACCGAAAGAACCTCGCGGGGAAACTCCTAATTGATGTTGCCAATCCCCTTGACTTCTCTCACGGCACGCCTCCGACCCTGACCATCTCCAATACAGATTCCCTAGGCGAGAGCATCCAGCGCGAGTTCTCGGAGACAAAGGTTGTGAAGGCCTTCAACACCGTAAACTGTCAGGTCATGGTCGATCCGACCCGCGTAAAGGGCGACCATGACATTTTTGTTTGTGGCAATGACTCAAATTCCAAAAACACAGTGAAACAGCTACTTCGCGATTTTGGCTGGAAATCGATTATCGACCTCGGCGATATCACGAACGCCCGAGCTACGGAGCAATTGATGCCGATATGGATAAGGCTTTGGCGTCAATTCGGAACAGCGGACTTCAATTTCAGAATAGTGCGCAACTAGAACAACGGTAGAAATCCATAGAATGTTCTTGCGTTCAATCTGCATTCAGGAGCGTGAGTTGGTAAAGCGGATAGTTTTCCAGCCATTTTAGGCGTCCAAGGCACAAGTTCACCGGTTCCAGTGATGGTGTACAGTTGATCCGCGTACTGTGTTCCCGGGTAGTCATAGACTTTTGTGAATGTACCTCGGATCTTCATTTCGAAATAGAGTTCAATTAAGTCGCCAAGCCATGCGAATCGAGTCGGCGGTACACGCAATAACAATCAGCGTTTGGCGTTACATTAACGATTCGCCGAACAGCCCAAATGTTCGATAAGCGCTTCGTGACAGAACGGCCCCCTGCTAACCTAAATGGCGCACCACAATTCAGCCCGAGTGACGGACAAGCCTGAAGTTATCGATCCTCAGTTTCTGTTTGCCGACCAACTGCTGCCAAAATACACCTCGAACATGAGTTGCTGGTCGCGACGATTGCGCTCTCACATCCAACGGCGCACGGCGGCCTTGTAGCTCAAATACTGGTCGTGGAAGTTGCGCTCGAGAAACCCTTCTCGTGGGATCACAACCGCCGCGATGAAGCCGACAGCTGGCACGAGTGTTATCAGCAGCCAAAGGTCATTCAACCAAACTGACAATCCCAGCACGAGCAAGATGAAAGACAAATAGATGGGATTGCGACTGAAGCGGTACGGACCGGTTCTTACGATCGTAGTGGTTCGCTCGCTTCCCCGCACAGAAGTGCCGGCTGCACGAAACTCGCGAAAGGAAAAAAGGAAGAGCAGTACGGCACAAAGTGTAACCACAGGTCCGAGGAACCTAAAAGTCGATGGCATGAAAGGGAGTGACCAGGCCCGGTTCAGCACGATGCCCAACAGAATCGCAGTCAGAAAGACGATCGGGGGTCTGAGCAAGCCCGGTAGCGGCTCACATTTCGTCGCCTGCTTGTTATCGGTTTGCGGCGTGGCATTCATGATCGTCTCCTCTCCCTTGCCTTCAAGAGGCGGAAACCGTAGTATGCAAGTTCAAGTCGACTTGAGATCAAGAGGGAGAGCGGCTTGGACATAGCGGAAGTGGCGCGGCGCTCCGGCGTTCCTGCCTCGACGCTGCGCTTCTATGAGGAGAAGGGACTGATCGCGTCTATCGGCAGGCGGGGTCTGCGCCGCGTGTTCAATCCCGGTGTGCTGGAACGACTGGCGTTGATCGCGGTCGGCCGCGCCGCTGGCTTCTCACTCAATGAGATTGCGCTCATGTTCGCGCCAGACGGGCAGTTGCGCATCGACCGGAAGATGCTCACCGCCAAGGCGGAAGAGTTGGACAGAACCATTCGCGAACTAAGCTCGATGCGCGATGGCCTGCGGCACGCCGCTGCCTGCTCCGCGCGCAGCCACATGGAGTGTCCTACTTTCCGTCGCATCCTGCGGGCCGCCGCGTCTGGAGCTATTAGGGCGCGAAGGAAAAAGACGGCAATTTGATTTACTGCGGTTTACGGACCACCTGGAAGTTGGACCATGACCCGCCGGGGGGAGTGTCTAAGGCGTCTCGAGCCCAGACGAACGGTATACTTTTTTAATAAATGAGGCCCATGAACGCGGAGTTCAAAAACGAAAGTAGGTGCGTGCCTGAGTTTGTTGTTCACTCCCTGCTGAAATCTGCGACCGTTACGATTCGGGACACGTACTGTCAGGGCAGTTGCCGGCACCAGAGCGCCGAGGAGTGCACGGCGACCACGCAACTGGTGTTTCCGTATCGTGGCGTCTACGTGCGGCATATTGGGCATGACCAGGCTGTCGCCGAGGCGAACCAAGTCTTGTTTTTTAATGCTACCGAGGGCTACCGGGTTAGCCACCCGGTACCAGGCGGCGATGCCAGTCTGACGTTGGTCATCAGCGAATCAATACTGCGCGAACTGGCACCACCTACTTTTCTGCGCGACGGCTCGACACTGGCGTTTCGGCAGCAGCGTTTGCGGATTGACGCACGAACCCAGGCGCTCGTGGCACTGTTGGGGCACAGTCTGCGCGAGACTATCGCGGAACCCTTGGAAGCAGAGACGCTGGCCTTGACCCTGGTGCAGCGTGCGCTGGGGCGACGCACCACGCATGCAGCCGGCGCCAGTGTAGGACGGCAGCGGCTGGTGGATCGGGTCAAGCTCGTGCTGGCGAGCGATCTGACGAGACGCTGGACGTTGGCTGAGATCGCCGCCGAAGTGCGCGGCTCCCCGGTTTATCTCACACAGGTCTTCCAACAAGTGGAAGGCCTGCCCTTGTATCGCTATCAACTGCGACTACGGCTTGCCCGGGCGCTAGATCTTCTCGCGCAGTATGACGACCTCACGACCCTGAGCCTGGACCTCGGCTTCTCAAGCCACAGCCATTTCAGCGCCGCGTTCCGCCACGTTTATGGTCGTTCGCCCTCGGAGTTCAAGCAGTCGGCGCTACATCGTTAGACCTGCTCCAGCAAATTGCTAAAGATTTTGACAGCGAACGCCTCTTTCTGTGTGGCTTAGTATCCGCGCGCGGACTTCGGGTATTGGAGAGTGATGCCATGGGCGCGAGAACTTGTGCGGCGTGCGACTGCAAGCTAGAGGGGAATCCGATCAAGGCTAGGGTCGGTGGGAAGACCGTTGAGGTTTGCTGCGATGAGTGCGCGAAGAGGTTGAAGGAAGCGCATTCCTCCACGACGGCGTCGAGGAAGAGGTGAGCGATGGACGGGAACAAACTAGCTGTGCACAAGGGGCGACGGAACTAAGCACATGATGCGAAGAGATTTTCTAAAGCTTTCGTCCGGGATGATGGCCTCGGTTACCTTCGCTCGACGTGGACTTGGAACAGAGAAGGATCGGATCTACGCGGCTTGGTATCACAGATCCCGGCGGTTCGCTGAACTACCAGTAGCAGCGTTGCGTACGTGGAGCGTGGTCGCGGGCCGGCGGCCATTTTTCTGCACGGCTATCCGCTCAACGGATTTCAGTGGCGCGGAGCACTCGAACGACTACAGGTACACCGGACGTGTATCGCGCCCGACTTGATGGGCATGGGCTTTACCCATACACCGGCGAGACAAACAATTTCGCCCGCGACCCAAGCGACCATGTTAGCGCTGCTCCTGGATGCGCTGTACATTGATGCCGTGGACCTGGTAGCCAACGACAGTGGAGGCTTGGTGGCACAGCTCTTTCTTGCGAAATACCCGCAGCGGGTGCGAACGCTGCTCTTGACCAACTGCGATGTGGATGAAAACAGTCCGCCAGCCCAGTTCTTGCCGTTCATCGAGCAAGCACGGAACGGTACCTTTGTGGACGATTTCATCCTGCCGCAGCTCGAGGACAAGGGGCTTGCGCGCTCGGCAAGAGGGATGGGTGGGCTAGCCTATACCTATCCAGAGAATCTTTCGGATGCAGCCATCGAAATGTATTTCAGACCGCTCGTCGAGACTCCGCTTAAGAAAGCCCAAGTTAACGAATACGCCGTTTCCATGGCAACGAATTCGCTCGTGGGTATCCGCGAAGCACTGCATCACTGGAAGGGGCTGGCTCGAATGGTTTGGGGCCTGAAAGATGCGCTCTTCGGCGTGGAGTGGGCCGAATGGCTGAACCGAACACTGCCGGGTTCGCGCGGTGTCCGAAAAGTGGAAGGGGCGAACCTGTTCTTTCCGGAAGAGATGCCGGACTTGATCGCCGAAGAGGCGGCCAAGCTGTGGGCAGATTGATCGCTTTGCGAGAGAAGATAGCTGATGCCATCGAATCAAGTTGTGACCGTCTTTGGCGCGTACGGACATACCGGACGATTTGTCGTCTCAGAGCTGCGCAACCGCGGATGGACGCCAATTCTTTCTGGGCGTGACGCCAGTAAGCTGACTAGCCTAGGAGATGCCAATCCTGGACTCAACGTGCGACCAGCGTCTGTTGGCTCTCCGGCCTCGCTCGACCGCGCGGTTGATGGCGCCTCGGCCGTCATCAATTGCGCTGGGCCGTTTCTGGACACTGCGGCGCCTGTAATCGAAGCGGCGCTGCGTGCGCGCATTCACTATCTGGATGTGACCGCCGAGCAGCAGGCGGCCCTCGCTACCTTTGAGCGATTTGGAGGTGCGGCGAGAGAGGCGGGTGTCGTGATTATTCCCGCGATGGCATTCTACGGTGGATTGAGCGACTTGCTGGCCATGGCTGCGATGGGAGACTGGGCCGCCGCGGACGAAATCTGCATCGCCGTGGCTCTCGATAGCTGGAAACCAACGTGGGGCACGCGAGTGACGGGGAGGCGCAATACGGCTCGACGTTTCGTTTTTTCCAAAAGCAAGTTGGAGTTCCTTGCTGATCCGCCACCGACGCGTGCGTGGAACTTCCCCGCGCCGTTTGGAACACAGGATGTCATTGGTCTGTGCTTTTCCGAAATCATCACCATCTCGCGTCATCTGCAGGTGTCGGAAATTCACGCGTTTTTGAATCTCCCTCCGGTCAGAGACGTCCGCGACCCAGATACGCCTCCTCCAACCGCGTCGGACGACAGCGGACGTTCCTCGCAGATCTTCCTTGTGGAGGTGGTTGCCCGAAGGGGCGGCGAGGAACGGCACGCGTTGGCGCGCGGGCGGGACATCTACGCGATTACCGCACCTATTGTCGTAGAGGCGACTCAACGTATCGTCACAGGTCAGGCAAAGAAGACTGGCGTCGTCGCTGCCGGCGAGGCTTTCAACGCGCAAGACTTTCTGAAATCACTCCACCCAACGCATCTGTCGATTGAGATACAGTAGCGTATCCCTCCCGGAAGCCATCTCGCGACTGCTTAAGAGCCACACGGTCGTACCGGAGCTGTCGGATTACGGAAAGCAATACCACTTGGAGGATGTCGCATGATTCCGGACATGGTCGCGACGCTTGCCTCGGGTGTTTTCTTCGGCGCCGCCTTGTACATTAATCTTGTTGAGCAACCCGCAAGGATTTCTTGTGGCGTGCCTCTAGCCGTTGCTGAGTGGAGGCTCAGCTACAAGCGGGGCACACTGATGCAGGCTCCGCTTGCCTTGATCGGCTCGGTTTCAGGTCTTATAGCTTGGTGGTTTCAGCGAAACGATGCCTGGCTTGTTGGTGGATCACTTTTCTTCCTGGTTGTTCCGTTTACCCTGATTGTGATTTTGCCGACCAACAAACAATTGGAGAGTCAAGAACTCGACCTTAGCTCAGAAGAAGCAGGCCATCTATTGCGGCGGTGGGGACGGTTTCATGCGTTTCGCACCGTCCTTAGCGGAATGGCATTCTTGCTATTTCTTTCTGCTCTCATGGCCAAGCGCTGAAACAAGAATCGGAAGTAGCCACCGAGAAACACCATAGATCTTGGACGAGGGTGGACGAGCGCTACGATGCGTTGACAGTTGAGGCTAATGGCAGCGCCTCTGGCGCAAGCGACGCACACACAGCATGGAAATCGAGCCGCTTGGCTTTAGCGCATTCGGCATCCACTCTGAGAACTATGGGTCGACCGTACATCGTTAACCCTCTTCAGACAAATTGCTAAAGATTCTGACAGCGAACGCCTCTTTCTGTGTGGCTTAGTATGCGGGCACCGAGTTCGGGTATTGGAGAGTGATGCGATGGGCGTGAGAACTTGTGCGGCGTGCGACTGCAAGGTGGAGGGGAATCCGATCAAGGTTAGGGTCGGTGGCAAGACCGTTGAGGTGTGCTGCGATGAGTGCGCGAAGAGGTTGAAGGAAGCGCATTCCTCCACGACGGCGTCGAGGAAGAGGTGAGCGATGGAAGGGAACCAACTAGCTGTGGGCATTTACGACCAGCGGCGGCGGATGATGGCGCCCGTCGCGGCACTGCTGGTCGGAGCGTTGGTAATTGGGTCTTGTCAAGGGAGTTCGATAAGAGGCGCCGTTCACGTGGATGCGTCCGTGATAGGACGGGCAAAATTATCGGAGGTATCTGCTATGGGAACAAACAAATCGTCGCCGCTTCAGCATAGTGTACAGACGGCGTCCGGCCGTATCAGCTACACGGAGCAAGGTACAGGACCAGTCGCGCTGTTCGTGCATGGGGTACTACTAAACAGTTATCTGTGGCGGCATCAGTTGGCAGATTTATCTGACATCCGGCGTTGTATCGCTATCGACCTGCTTGCGCATGGGGATACGGAAATCGCGTCGGACCAGGACGTGTCGGT
>JACXTT010010631.1_pt1 | contig 12380 bp, 9 predicted proteins | sample 9270951 | NCBI WGS metagenome assembly JACXTT01 (sample SAMN15532306, study PRJNA645909) | rock metagenome | isolation source: weathered quartz diorite | place: Puerto Rico | collected 2017-06-21 | reverse complement strand
GAAGGAAAAAGCGACCCTGCAAGACCTGCTCGACAACCCGAACTCGATGAAGCGACTGATCGTCCGCGAAATAGAGGCCGACGCCAAGACCTTTGGCGATGCGCGCCGCACCCTGATCGAGGAAGCGCAAAAGGCTGTGGCGGAACAGAAGGTGGTGGACGAGCCAGTCACCGTCATCGTTTCCGAAAAGGGCTGGGTGCGCGCCCGCACCGGCATCGGCCACGACGCCGCCCTGTTTACTTTTAAATCGGGCGATGCCATGTACGGCGCTTTCGAGTGCCGCACGGTCGACACCCTGCTGGCCTTCGGCGACAACGGCAAGGTGTATTCGGTCCCCGTGGCCGCCCTGCCCGGCGCCCGCGGCGACGGCGTGCCCGTCACCACCCTGGTCGACCTGTCGGGCGGCGCGCGCATCCTGCATTATTTTGCGGGACCGGCGGCCACCGCCCTGGTGCTGGCCACTTCGAACGGCTACGGGTTTATCGCCAAGGCCGGCGACATGGTCAGCCGCCTGAAAGGGGGTAAATCGTTTGTCACCCTGGACGAAGGCGCGACCCTGCTGGCGCCGCGGGTGGTGCAGGACAATGCGGGCGCCGTCGCCTGCCTGTCCGAAAAGGGCCGCGTGCTGGTGTTCGGCATGGACGAAATGAAGACCCTGACCAATGGCGGACGCGGCGTGATTTTGATGGAGCTGGAACCGAAGGAAAAACTCCTGGCCGTCCAGCCCATCAACCAGCGCGGCGTCAACGTCATCGGCACCTGGGCCGGCGCCAAGCCCCGCACCGTCGAACTGTTCGCCAGCGGCCTGGAACCCCACTTCGGCAAGCGCGCCCGCAAGGGCAAGGCGCTGGTGCAGAAGGTGAAAGCCTTGTCGCTCGCCATGCGGACGACCGAATAAACAAGGTCGGGGACTGGCCCTGCGGGCCAGTCCCCCCTGCTTTTTAAGCCGCAGGCGAAAAAAAAGGACAGCCGAAGCTGTCCTTCATTTTTACGACCGACCAATTACTTGGCGGCGTCTTTTTTCACTTCAGCAGCAGCTTCAGCTTTCTTTTCGGTGGCTTTTGCGTGAGCAACGGTCTTGTCTTTCTTGGCTTCGACGGCGGCTTTTTCAGCTTTGGCGTCGGCTTTGGCCATGGTCTTCTCGGCCTTCATGTCGGCCTTGGCGATTTTTTCGTCGGCTTTGGCCGATGCCTTCATCTTGTCTTCTGGGTCGGCTTTGGCAACGTCAGCCATTGCGTCGGCTTTCTTGTCGGCGGCCTTGGCAGCAGCTTTGGCTTTCTTTTCGGAGGCCTTGGTGGCAGCTTTCTGGGCCTTTTCGTCGGCCTTGGCTACGTCCTTGGCTTCTGCGTTTTCAGCTTTGACCACTTTCTTGTCGGCTTTGGCTTCGGTCTTGGTCACGGCCGGGGTGGCGGTGGTGGCAGGAGCGGTCTGGGCGTACACGGAGGTGGCAAACAGGCCGGCGATCAGGGTTGCGAGAACTTTGTTCATGGTAATTCCTTTAATGATGATTGGAGAGGACATCTTCGGGACGTTACGGGCCAGGCCTTCCCAGGCGTGAGTCCTATCGTCTTCTTTCATTTCTCGTTCGAAAACTTTCGTCTAGGAACTAATCCAGAATATGACGCTTTGGCAACAGGGTCTGTACGCTAGCGCACACTGATGCACCTGCTGCGTACTCCCTAAACGGGTGCCAGGAATCATTGGTTGACAGGAAGGATGAAAAAGTTTGCCAAGGGTCACTTCGGCGCATACAGGTCGATGATGGTGCCGATTGCGTCCTGGCAGACCGTGCAGAACTGCTCGCTGCGGTCGAACATGATGCACTGCATCTCCGGCCGGTAGTAGCCGCTGGCCTGGTAGTTCGCCCCTTCGAAGGCGCCCACCACGTGGCGCATGGGCGCTCTGGAAAACAGGGCTTCGGTGTGCTGCAAGTCTTCGCTGAACAGGGCGCTCATCTCCGACTCGGGGCGGTTGGCGGCCCGCAGCGCGGCGCGACGGGCCTGGTAGGCGCGCGACTCTTTTTCGTACTCCGCTTTCGGCCAGGGCGTCGGCAGAGGCGTGCCCGGTTTGACGAAGCGCTTCCATTTCAGCTTGCCGGGATCGCGCAGGGCGGTGGCATTCGGCTCCCACGGTTCCGGGCGTTCGGCGCCGGACTGGTAGGCCACGGGCGAGGTGTAATACTCGTCGGCCAGGCCGGCAAAATGGTGGCCGAATTCGTGCACGAACAGGTAGTTGGCCCAGTCGTTGCTGGCCGCGGCAGTCGAAAACTGGCCGAAGATGCCACCGCCGCCATAGGTGTCGTTGTTGACGAGGATCTCGATGAATTCGTAGGGCGCGTACTGGGCAATGTCGCGCAGGGCGCGGTTATCCAGGGTCAGCACGTATCTCTCGCTGCCGAAGATGTCGTAGCGGGCGCCCAGGCTCGAGGCGTGGTGCACGCCGGTGGACGGCCGCGACACGCCCGACTCCTGCGTCGGCACGGCCATCGCCCACACATTGAAGTCCCCTGCCCGCTCCTTGAACGGCGAGACCTTGAACAAATGATCGGCCAGGCGGCGCGCATCGAGCTCGAATTTTTTCATATCCGCCGCCGTGTAGCCGTCCCCCAGCACCAGCAGGTCCACCTTGGCCGGCGACGGGCCGCCGACCCGGATCGGCAGCACGGGCGCCGGCGCCGGGCCCTGGCGCCTGACGACCTCGGGCGCGTCGGCGTCGACGTCCACGCTCCAGACGACGGAAAATGCATTGCGCTCGTCGCGCTTCAAAATGCGCACCTTGACCGGCTTGCCGAAGGCGGGAAAGCGCACCGACTCTTCGAAGCCGCGGCTCATCTTGCCCGCCTCCTCGGTGCTTTTCCACTCGCCGAACACGGTCGAAAAGCCTCGCGAGTACAGCAGGTCGCCCGTTTTCGCGTCCACCACCTCGACCCGGTTGTTGCCGCGGTTCGTGTCGTCGAGGTTTTTGTTGACGTTGCCGGGCCATGGCAGGGGTTCGATCAGCACGCGGGACAGGGCGTAGGATTCAGCGAGGGCGTTGCCGCTGTGGAGATAGTCGACGCGGACGGTGGCGGGTGGGGCGGCGAGGGCGAGGGTGGAGAAGGCGGAGAAAGCGAAGGCGGCAAGTACGCGCAGGTTCATCTGAGTTGTCCCGTGAAATGGCGGGGACTGGCACTCGCTGCCTGTCACCGGGTTTTACGCCGTCGTCTAAAATCGGGGACAGGCAGCGAGTGCCAGTCCCCTTGCATCAATCACTGCCGCGCGCCTGCTGCGGCACACCCACCACTGGCACATCGCTCTTGTACTGATACAGCGGCAAACGAATCTGGATCGGCCGGATGTCCATGCGCACGTTGTAGATGGAGTAGGCCTCGGAGGCGGCGGACATGTAGCCGATGCTGTCGTTGATGCGGCTGAACTTGAACTCGAAGCCCAGGTCCGGCTGCATGCTGCGGGGGCTGCCCAGGGTCAGGCCGATGGCGTCGGGCTGGTCGCTGTCGATCAGCTTGCCGAGCAGGTCCACCACGGTGGTATTGCCGAGGATGTCGGCGGCGAACAGAGGCTCGCGATAATACGGTTTCGAGGGATCGAGCTTGCCCTCGGCCTTTTCTTCGGCGGGAAAGAATTTGCCGGTGGTGATGTTGAATTTGTCGCCGCTGTCGAGGTAGCTCACGCGGGCGTTGCTGAGATTGAAGGGACCGGGGACGCTGCTGGCCTCGTGCAGGTCGATCAGCAGGGCGCCCTTGTAGCCGATCACTTCGACATCGCGGTTGGGCGAGACCACCATGGCCGTGTTTTCATCGATGCCCAGGCCCAGCTTGTAACCTTTCTTGAGCATGGCCGGCAGCATGCGCGCGAAGCGGCCCCGCACCAGCAGGTGCTGGTCGACGAAGACGTCGTCGCCGATGAAACCCAGGCCGGGCGAAATCTCCTGGCCTTCCGCCACGCCCCGCTTGAGGGTGGCCAGCACGCTTCGAGGTTCGTCGAACATGGTGCTGCTCATGATGGCTGCGCCCGCGCTGGAGCCGGCGATGACGCCGCCGTTGCGGTACAGGTCCCACAGGGCGTCCAGCACCAGGGTGTTGCTGCCGTCGGGACGGCGCAGGGCCTGCGTGATGCGCGCCTGGTCGCCGCCCGCGAAATAGGCGCCGCCGGCCTTGCGCACGGCCGCGGCCAGTTCCGGGTCGTCGGCAGCGGCGCGGTAGTCGCGCCCGGCCAATTTGACGGCGACCGGCACGAAAAAGGCGTCGGCGCCGTACTGGTTGAGCAGCTCGATATTGTATTTGGCGGTCGCTTCCGGGCTGGCCGAAGCGGAGGCGAACACGGCGATGCGGGCGCTTTCGCCGCCGGCCAGACGGACGATGCGCTCCCACACGGCCGAATTGTCGGTGCGCAGGGCGCCGCCGATGATGACGAGCGAGCCCTTGGGGCCGTTGTTGACGATGGGATCGACGGCGTAGCGGGCCGCCTTGGAGGCATCGGACTGGTTGATGGTGACGACGGGCATGGCAGGATCGGAGGCGGCCGCGGCGTGATCGGCGGCGGGAAGCTGGGGAGGCACGACGACAGGTTCGGCGGCCGGACGCACCGCAGCCGCCGCGGGCGCAACGGTGGCCTGCGGACTCGTCTGCGCGGCTTGAGGGGCGCCGGACGACATCGCCGCCCCGGCCATCCCTGCCGCCAGCGCACCGCAAAACAGCGCGGCGCGTACTAAATTCCTCAACATCAGGCTTCCTTCCAAATCCAAATAAGACGGGCGAGCTTCACGCTCGACCGGCAGCAGCCCTGCTGCATGCCGCCGCGGCGAAGACGCCTGCGGTCGGGGGCCACGGGTCCTGGATCGCAGCGTGGTCTCCCCGCACGCCGGTCCAGCTTGATCGGTTTTAGCCTATCCGCCCATCATACACTTGCCCGTTGCGCATGCCGACCCGGCGGGGGGCCGCGGCAGGCAAAAAATCATGCTAATCCCCGCAACGATACCAGATTTGCCCTTGCGCAATTGTGCTTGGGCCTATCGGGTTCGGGTCGCTGCAACAGTGGTTGTCGCTCGAGTAACATTTATGCCACACTGTCTGTTCCCATTCTGTTATCCCGCACACCATGCAAGCACAACGACATCAAATCTCCCGGCCTGAGAGCGGCGGCAACTACCAGCTCAGCAGCTTTCACTACGGCACCCCAGGCCGCGGCAAGAAGGTGTATATCCAGGCCGCCCTGCATGCCGACGAAGTGCCGCCCATGCTGGTGGCCCAGTTCCTGCGCACCGCCCTCGCCGCCGCCGAGGCCGATGGCAGCCTGCGCGGGGAAGTGATCCTGGTGCCCGCCGCCAATCCGCTGGGCCTGTCCCAGGCCATCCACGGCGCGCCCTTCGGCCGTTTCGACCTGTCGACGGGCACCAACTTCAACCGCGCCTACAAGCACGTGGCCGAGGAATTGAAAGTGTCGCTGGAAGGCAAACTGGGGCCCGATGCCCACGCCAACATGCTGCTGGTGCGCGAACACGCCCGCGCAGCGGTGGCCGACTGGCGTCCCGCCACCGATGCCGAAACCCTGAAAAAAATCCTGCTGGGCATGGCCATCGATGCCGACATCGTGCTCGACCTGCATTGCGACAACGAAGCCGTCGTGCATATCTATACAGGCACCCCGCTGGCCGAGGCCGTCGCCCCCTTATCAAGCCTGATGGGCGCCCACGCCGTCCTGCTGGCACTGGAGGCGGGAGAAGAGCCGTTCGACGAAGCCTGCAGCCGACTGTGGTGGGACCTAGCCGCCCATTTTGGCGACCAGACACCGCTGCCGATGGCCTGCCTGTCGACCACCGTCGAATTGCGGGGCGAAATGGACGTCACTTACGAACTGGCGCGCGGCGACGCGGATGCGCTGGTGGCATTTCTGAAGCACGCCGGCGTGATCGATGGGGGTGCGTCGCTGCCGCCCCTGCCCGCTCCCCTGTGCCAGCCGACGCCGCTGGAAGGGGTCGAGCCGCTGGCGGCGCCCCACGACGGCGTGCTGGTATTTCTGCAAGCGCTGGGCGCGCGCCTGGAAGCGGGCGCCACGGTGGCCGATTTGATCGACCCCGTCAGTGGCGCCGTCACCCCCATCCGCACCAGCGTGCCCGGGGTGTTCTTTGCCCGCACGGCCCACCGCCACCTGCTGCGCGGCATGGCCATCGGCAAGATCGCCGGCGCCAAGGCCTTCCGGGCCGGCAAGCTGCTCAGCCAATAATCCATCTACTTTCAAGGACGCCATGCGCCTGCGCCTGCCCAACACCTTTGTCTTGCTGTTCGCGATCCTGGCCGTGCTGGCCGCCGCCACCTGGCTGGTGCCGGGCGGCCAGTACGACACCCACATGGTCAACGGCAAGGCCTTGATCGATCCCGCCACCTTTCACACCATCGATGCCAAGCCGCAGGGTCCGATCGCGCTGATGATGGCGCCCATCAAGGGCTTCGTGGAAGCAGCCCTGATCATCGGCTTCGTGCTGATCGTGGGCGGCGCCTTTTCCGTGTTGCAGAAAACCGCCGCCATCGACGCCATGATCGGCGCCGTGGTGCGCGCCCACAGCCGCTCTCCCCTCGTGCGCGCCGCCGTCATTCCCGTCTTCATCACCCTGTTTTCCCTGGGCGGCGCCACCTTCGGCATGGCCGAGGAAGCCATCCCGTTTATTTTGATCTTCGTGCCGATGGCGCTGGCGCTGGGCTACGATTCCATCGTCGGCGTCTCGATTCCCTTCGTCGGCTCGCAGGTGGGCTTCGCCGCCGCCTTCATCAACCCCTTCAATGTCGGCGTGGCCCAGGGCATCGCCGGCATCCCCCTGTTTTCGGGCATGCGCTACCGGCTGATCGTCTGGGCCATCGCCACCGCGGTCACCATCGGCTTCATGATGTGGTACGCCGCCCGCATCCGCCGCCATCCCCAGTCCAGCCCCACCTGGGCGCTCGACGAGGAAAAGCGAAAGGCGCAGCAAGCCGGCGGCACCGAACTGACCGCCATGACGGGCCGCCACGTCGCGGTGCTGACCCTGTTCGTCGGCGCCCTGCTGGTGATGGTGTTCGGGGTCGTCAACTACCAGTGGGACATCGACCAGATCGGCGCCCTGTTCCTCACCATGGCGATCGCCATCGGCATCGTGGGCCGCCTGGACGCCGACACTTTCGTCGCCGCCTTCCTGCAGGGCGCGCGCGATCTGGTGACCACCGGCCTGGTGATCGCCCTGGCGCGCGGCACCGTCATCCTGGCCCGCGACGCGCATATCATCGACACCATCCTGCACGGCCTGACGCCGCTGGTCGCCTCCAGCTCCGCCATCTTCGCGGCGCAAAAGATGTTCGTGATCCAGTCCGTCATCAATTTTTTCATCCACTCCGGCACCGGCCAGGCCGCCCTGACCATGCCGATCATGGCGCCCCTGGCCGACATCGTCGGCGTCAGCCGCCAGACCGCCGTGCTGGCCTTCCAGTTCGGCGAACTGACCACGCCCATGATCCCCACCTCCGGCATCACGGTGGGCGTGCTCGCGCTGGCGCGCATTCCCTGGCTGACCTGGGCCAGGTGGATGGTGCCGCTGCAGGTGATTTATCTGGTGATGGCGTTGGCGCTGCTGGCGCCGCCCGTTTTGATGGGCTGGCAGTGAGCGAACGCGGGGACTGGCCCTGCGGGCCTTTCGTGGCCCGGCCTTTCGTGGCCCGGCCTTTCGTGGCCCGGCCTGTCCCCATTTTCAGATCAAAGGCAAAGTCAAAATGGGGACAGGCATCTGCGCTTCGCTTGTGCCAGTCCCCGACTTAAGGGGTGGCAGTGAACTACGACAGGTAAATATTCGGGTAATACCGCTCCATCAGCGTCTCCGGCCGTTCCGGCGCGCTGAAGCCGAACTTTTGAAACAATCCGGCCGCCGTGCTGGTGGCGAGCGTGAACCGGCGCAGGCCCTTGAGGCTGGGGTGGGCAAGAATAAAGGTAAGCAGGTCGGCGGCGTAGCCGCGGCCGCGGTATTCGGGCAGGACGAACACGTCGACCAGATTGCCGAAGGTGGCGAAATCGGTGACGACGCGGGCGAAGGCGACCTGGCGGCCGTCGACGTAGCCGCCGAAGCACATGGAATTTTCGATAGCCCGGTCGACCACGTTGCGGGAGATACCGACCGCCCAGCTCGATTGCTCGCTGAGGAAGCGGTAAATCATGGGAACGTCGAGTTCGGAGCGGTCGGTGCTGATCTGGAGACTGGCCATACATTCATCCCGCAAGACTGCAAAAAACCAATTCTACAGAGTTTGCCGGCGCCCGGTACAGGCGCCGGCAACTGTATTTGACGCTGCTTGCCTCCAGCGCGGCCTTACTGGCGGGGCGCGTAGCGGGCGGGCAGCGGCTGCTGCTCCGTCTCGGCCCGCCACACCAGGTTGGCGATCCACCAGCGGCGGCCGTCGAAGGTGAGCTGGATGCTGTTGATGCCGCGCTGGAAAGGCTTGGCGTCGCCCGGCGCGTGGCGCGATTCGTAGGTCGAGAACACGTGGGCGATGGGCCCGAAGGCGTCGGTGCTGCGCGCCGCTTCCCGTTCATAGAAACCGTTTTCGGCGAAGGGCTTGGTGACGCGGCCGATGTAGTCGTCCACCGTCATCACGGCGGCCGGGCTGCCGCCGTCCGGGCGGTTGCCGACGGCGAGCATGCGGGCCTGGGGCGCGAACAGGGAGTGCAGTCGGTTCCAGTCGCGCGCCTTGCCGGCCGGGCCGGAGATGACGTCGTACAGGGCCGCCACGATGGCGTCCACCGAGGCCACGTCGGCGGGCACGGCCTCGCCGGCGGCGGCGATGGGCGCGGCCTTGGGATTGGCGTCCTGGGCCAGCGCAGTCAAGGGCAGGACACTCAGGGGCAGGGCCAGGCTCACGGCCATGGCCAGGGTGGGAAGGGTCTTCAATCGCATCGCGTCTCCTGGTTGTTTGATGGGGGCAGCCCCCGAATCATCGGCCAAAGCGGCCCGAAAGTCACGCCGGGCCTGCCGCGATGTTTATAATGTACAAAATTAAACAGGCTTGTCGAAGCGGGCCGTGCGTCCCGTTTCCCCGCCTTTCCAGTTCGTCCATCCGCAGGGCTTTTACATGACAAACCAATTTTCCAACAAGGGCGAAGCCTGGTCCGCGCGCTTTTCCGAGCCCGTCTCCGACCTCGTCAAGCGCTACACGGCCTCGGTCTTCTTCGACAAACGCCTGGCCCTGTTCGACATCGAAGGCTCGCTCGCGCATGCCGAAATGCTGGCCGCGCAAAACATCATTTCGGCGGACGACCGCGCCGCCATCGAGTCGGGCATGGCCACCATCCGCGCCGAAATCGAAGCCGGCACCTTCAGCTGGCTGCTGGACCTGGAAGACGTCCACCTGAACATCGAAAAGCGCCTGACCGAACTGGTGGGCGACGCCGGCAAGCGTCTGCACACGGGCCGCTCGCGCAACGACCAGGTGGCCACCGACATCCGCCTGTACGTGCGCGCCGCCATCGACGACGTCATCGCGCTGCTGCAAGCGCTGCGGGGCGCCCTGGTCGACCTGGCCGAGCAGCACCATGACACCATCCTGCCCGGCTTTACCCACATGCAGGTGGCCCAGCCCATCACCTTCGGCCACCACATGCTGGCCTATGTCGAGATGTTCGGCCGCGACGTCGAGCGCATGCAGGATGCGAGGAAGCGCGTCAACCGCCTGCCGCTGGGCGCGGCGGCCCTGGCCGGCACCACCTTTCCCATCGACCGCCTGCGCGTGGCGAAAACCCTGGGCTTCGACGACGTCGCCCACAACTCGCTCGATGCCGTGTCGGACCGCGACTTCGCCATCGAGTTCTGCGCCGCCGCCGCGCTGGTCATGATGCACGTCTCGCGCATGGCCGAAGAACTCATTATCTGGATGAGCCCCCGGGTGGGCTTCATCGACATCGCCGACCGCTTTTGCACGGGCTCGTCGATCATGCCGCAAAAGAAAAACCCCGACGTGCCCGAACTGGCACGCGGCAAGACGGGCCGCGTCTACGGCCACCTGATGGGCCTGTTGACCCTGATGAAGGGCCAGCCCCTGGCCTACAACAAGGACAACCAGGAAGACAAGGAACCCCTGTTCGACACCGTCGACACCTTGACCGACACCCTGCGCATCTTCGCCGACATGGCCGGCGGCATCACCGTCAAACCGGACAACATGCGCGCCGCCGCCCTGCAGGGCTACGCCACCGCCACCGACCTGGCCGATTATCTGGTCAAGAAGGGCCTGCCCTTCCGCGATGCCCACGAAGCCGTCGCCCGCGCCGTGCGCGCCTGCGACGACCGCAACTGCGACCTGGCCGAGATGGCGCTGGCGGACCTGCAAGCGTTTTCGCCGCTGATCGAAGACGACGTGTTCGCCGTGCTGACCCTGGAAGGCTCGGTGGCCGCGCGCGATCACGTGGGCGGCACCGCACCGCGGCAGGTCAAGGCGGCCGTCGCCCGTGTGCGAGGGCAGCTGGGCAAATAAATCACCCCGGGCAGAGCCGGCGCAGACCGGCCGTCCATGTATATCAGGAGACAAAACACATGTTCATGGCCCTCTCGCGCGGCATCGACAAGCTCAACGACGCCATTGCCGGCATCGTCAGCTGGGCGTTGCTGCTTGCCGTCGTCATCTGCGCCGTCAACGCGCTGGTGCGCTACACCCTTAAAATGAGTTCCAACGCCTGGCTGGAAATCCAGTGGTATCTGTTTGCCGCCGTTTTCATGCTGGCCAGCGCCCACACCCTGCGTCGCGACGAGCACGTGCGCATCGACGTCATCACGGGGCAACTTTCAAAGCGCACCCAGGTGTGGATAGACCTGGCCGGTTTCATCCTGTTCCTGCTGCCCGTCTGCCTGCTGATTTTTTATTTCGGCATCCCCTTCTTCCGCTATTCCTACCTCACGGGCGAAAGCTCCAGCAGTGCGGGCGGCCTGATCGTCTGGCCCGCCAAGCTGCTGGTGCCGGCCGGCTTCTTCCTGCTGCTCCTGCAGGGCGTCTCGGAAATCATCAAGCGCATCGCCTATCTGGCGGGACGCATCGACGGCCATGAATTCGGCCGCCACGTCGTCACGCCGCAAGATGAAATCGACGCCATCAAAGCCGCCAACAACATCGGTTGAAGCGCGCTCGCCATTATAAAAACAAGGGTACTTCGGGGACTTAATGGAACAATTTATCATCGCAAATATGGCGCCGATCATGTTCGGCACCCTCGTCATCTTCCTGCTGTCGGGCTTTCCCGTCGCCTTTTCCCTGGCCGCCAACGGCCTGCTGTTCGGTCTGCTGGGCATCGAGCTGGGCCTCATCAAACCTGAATTGCTGCAAGCCTTGCCGAACCGGATCTACGGCATCATGGCCAACGACACCCTGCTGGCGATTCCCTTTTTCACCTTCATGGGCCTGATCCTGGAACGCTCGGGGATGGCCGAGGATTTGCTCGACACCATCGGCCAGCTGTTCGGCCCGATACGGGGCGGCGTCGCCTACGCCGTGATTTTCGTCGGCGCCTTGCTGGCCGCCACCACCGGCGTGGTGGCCGCGTCCGTCATTTCAATGGGCTTGATCTCGCTGCCCGTGATGCTGCGCTACGGCTACGACAAGCGCCTTGCGTCCGGCGTCATTGCCGCCTCCGGCACCCTTGCCCAGATCATTCCGCCGTCCGTCGTGCTGATCGTGATGGCCGACCAATTGGGCCGCTCGGTCGGGGATATGTACCGCGCCGCCTTCGTGCCCGGCCTGCTGTTGACGGCCCTGTATGCGGGCTATGTACTGGCGCTGTCGATCTTCCGGCCCGCCGCCGTGCCCGCCCTGCCGCTGGAAGCGAGAAATCTGCGCCAGCCGAATGGCGACAGCGGCGCCCTCTCGCTCTTGGCGCTGCTGGTGGCCACCGTCGCCGTTGGCTTTGGTTTCGCCAAAATCTGGGGCGCCAGCCATCCCGAACTCGCCAGCGACGAGCTGGGCATCTTTGCCGCCGCCGTGGCCATCGTGTTCGCCTTCGCCGCAGCCATCGCCAACCGCAGCCTGAAACTGGGCCTGCTCTCGCGCATGGCCGAAAAAGTCGTGTTCGTGCTGATCCCGCCCCTGGCCCTGATCTTCCTGGTGCTTGGCACGATTTTCATCGGCATGGCCACGCCCACCGAGGGCGGCGGCATGGGCGCGGCCGGCGCCATGATCCTGGCCATCGCCAATCGCCGCCTGTCCTGGTCGCTGCTGCGCCAGGCCATGCAATCGACCACCCGCCTGTCCGCCTTCGTCATTTTCATCCTGATCGGCTCGACCGTGTTTTCGCTGGTGTTCCGCGGCGTCAATGGCGACTTGTGGGTCGAGCACCTGCTCACCAGCCTGCCCGGCGGCACGGTCGGCTTCCTGGTGGTGGTCA
>JACXTT010010630.1_pt1 | contig 12380 bp, 12 predicted proteins | sample 9270951 | NCBI WGS metagenome assembly JACXTT01 (sample SAMN15532306, study PRJNA645909) | rock metagenome | isolation source: weathered quartz diorite | place: Puerto Rico | collected 2017-06-21 | reverse complement strand
AGCGGCTGGGCCAGGTAGAACGGGACCCAGCGCTGGTCCTCGTCGACGCGCATGATCCCGTAGCCGAGGTCGTTGTCCTTGCCGACGACGTTCGTGTAGGTGTGGTGCAGCTCGTTGTGGCCGTGCTTCCACTGGTCCGACGGGCTGGCGTTGTCCCACTCCCAGGTCGTCGAGTGGATCTTCGGGTCACGCATCCAGTCCCACTGGCCGTGCATGATGTTGTGCCCGATCTCCATGTTCTCGAGGATCTTGGCGATGCTCAGGCCGGTGGTGCCGGCGATCCAGGCCGGCGGGAAGATCGAGAACAGCAGCAGCGCGCGGCTGCCCGCCTCGAGTCCGCGCTGGGTCTTGATCACGCGACGGATGTACGCCGCATCGGCCTCGCCGCGCGTGTCCAGGACCTCCTGGCGGATCGCGTCGAGCTCCTGGCCGAGCGTCTCGATGTCCTCGGCGCTCAGGTGCGCGATCGGGCTGGTGGCCTTCTTCTGGATCGTGGTCATCTCTTGTCTCCCAGGTGACAGTCGCCGGCAGCGGCGTTGATGCAGGTCTGGATAGGGACTCCGCCGTTGGCGGAGCTGATCGGGTCGGCACTGGTGATGGCGCCGTTGCGCAGGTCGCGCACCGCACCTTCGGTCAGGGGCAGCACGCAGCCGAAGCAGACGCCCATCCGGCAGCCGCTCGGCATCAGAGCACCGGCGGCCTCGGCGACGTCGAGCAGCGGGGTGGCACCGTCGGCGTCGACGGTGCTGCCGCCGATCGTCAGGGTGCCGCCGTCACCGGCCTCGACGAATCCGGCGCGGAACTGCTCGGTGAAGAGGTCGAGCCCGGCGGCCTCGTGGTGCGCCGTGAGCGCGTCGAGCAGACCGCCCGGCCCGCAGGCGTAGGTGGTGCGCTCGGCGAGGTCGGGGACCAGGTCGGACAGCTCGGCGACGTCGAGGATGCCGTGCTGGTCGTCGTACCGGGGGATCAGGTGGATCGCACCGTGGTCGGCCAGCTCGCGCAGGTTGTCGAGGAAGATCGACTCGGGCTCGCTGGGGGCGACGTGCACGACGACGATGTCGAGGCCCTTGCTCCGCGGCAGGTCCACGACGCCGGAGTCGGTCACCGGGAACAGGTTGCGGAGCATCCCGATGACAGGCGTGACCCCGGAGCCGGCGGTGACGAACAGCAAGCGGTTGGTCGTTGAGAGGTCGAGCACGAAGTCGCCGGCTGCCTGCTCGAGGTGGACCAGCGTGCCCGGGCGGGCCCGGTGCACGAGGTGGTTGCTCACCTTGCCGTCGGGGACCGCCTTGACGGTGATCGAGATCAGGCCGTCGGCGCGGGGGCCGTGGGTCAGCGAGTAGGCCCGCCACTCGCGGACACCGGCGACGTCGATGCCGATCCGGATGTACTGGCCGGGCACGTGGCCGGCCCAGTCGGCGCCCGGCTTGAGCAGGATGGTGGCGGCGTCGCGGGTCTCGGGCTGGACGGCGACGATGCGCGCACGCAGGTCGGTGCCGGAGCGCAGGGGCGCGACGAGGTCGAGGTAGTCGGCCGGCACCAGCGGGGTGGTCGCAGCCTCGGCGAGGCGCGCCAACCGGCGACGCAGGCTGGGCTGCGCAGCGCTCGGTCGGAGGAGTGTGTCGGTCATGATGCAATCCTGACCGGCGCGCGTGTTAAAAACATGACCTCCAGACGTGAATCCACGCGTACTATTTGTTCTCAACGAACAAAGGAGTTCCATGGCGCCCGACCGGGAAGCGATGGCGCTGCGCCTGCCGGCCGAGGTCGCCGCGCAGATGCAGCGGGACATGGCCGGCGTCGCCGAGCAGGTGATCGCCGCGGTGATCAGCGAGGTGCCCAGCTACCGCGACCCGTTCCAGGGCCAGATGGGTCGCAACATCGAGGTCGCCGTGAAGGTCGCCCTCGACGGGTTCCTCGACCTCGCCTCGCGGCGCGAGGGCATCGACGCCGGCGAGCAGATCGAGACCGTGATGGAGGCGGCGTACGCTCTGGGCCGCGGCGAGGCGCGCAGCGGCCGGACCATGGACGCGCTGGCCCAGGCGTACCGCGTCGGTGCTCGCGTCGCCTGGCGTGAGATGAGTGCCGCGGCGGTGAACAGCGGACTCGCGGCGACCATGCTGGCGCGCCTGGCCGAGCTCGTCTTCGCCTACATCGACGAGCTGTCCGATGCCAGCGTCAGCGGGCACGCCGATGAGCTGGCCACGTCGGGTCGGCTGCGGCAGCGGCGGTTGGACCGCCTCGCGGTGCGCCTGATCGAGGGCTCACCTGAAGCCGAGCTGGTCGCCGCCGCGGAGCGCGCCGACTGGGATCCGCCGACCATGCTCACCGTGGTTGCACTGCCCGAGCCGAAGTACCGCGGCCTGCGCAGCCGGGTCGATCCCAAGACGCTGCACGTGCCGGAGGAGCTGGTCGCGCAGGAGTTCGACAGCGGGCTGATCGTCCTGCTCGTGCCGACCGGAGCCGGCCGTCCGCGCACGGCGATGCTCCGGGTGCTGGCTGATGCCGATGCCGTCGTCGGGCCGCCGCGGCCATGGCTCCAGGTCGGAAGCTCCTACCGGCGGGTGCTCCAGGCGCACTCCCTCGGCCTGACCGGAGACACCGATCGCCACCTCTCCGCGCTGGTCACCGGCGCGGACGAGGCAGCGCGTGCCGACCTGCGCACCCGGGTGCTCGCCCCGCTGGCCGAGGTCAGTGCCGCCTCGCGCACCAAGCTCACCGAGACCCTGCGGGCGTGGCTGCTCTTCCAGGGTCGCCGCGACGACGTCGCGGCGGCCCTGTTCGTGCACCCGCAGACCGTGCGGTACCGCGTCGGCCAGCTCCGCGACCTGTACGGCGACCAGCTCGCCGACCCCGACTTCGTCCGGGACGCGGTCATCGCTCTGGCCTGACGGTGGTTGAGGAGTTCGTCGTGCGACCGTCTCGAAACCTAGTCGACCTGGACCGCGGCGCCGGACTCGATCAGGGCGTCGACGTTCTCGATGCCCCAGGCGGTCAGGGCCTCGCGGGTGTGCACTCCCGCCTTGGCGGCCGGACCCATCGACAGGGTCGCCCCGGTCCGGGAGAACCGCGGCGCCGGCGCCGGCTGGATGTAGCCCTCGTGCTCGACGAACACCTCGCGCGCCTTCATGTGCGGGTGCTCGAACGCCTCGGTCAGCGGCACGATCGGCGCGACGCACGCGTCGGTGCCGTCGAAGATCGCGCACCACTCGGCCTGCGTCCTCGACGCGAACTTCTCGGTGATCACCGTGCGCAGCTCGTCGTACCGGGCCAGGTCGTAGCGGTCCGGCGCCGTGGCCCGGATGTCGAGCAGGTCGAGGAAGATCTCGTAGAACTGCGGCTCGAGCGCACCGACCGACATGTGCTTGCCGTCGGAGGTCTCGTAGATGTCGTAGTACGGAGCGCCACCGTCCAACAGGTTGGAGGCACGCTTCTCCTGGAAGTTGCCGCCGGCCAGGAACGCCGCCGTCATCGCGTTGAGGTTCGCGGTGCCGTCCACGATGGCGGCATCGATCACCTGACCCTGGCCGCTGACCCTGGCCTCGAGCAGCGCCGCGAGGATGCCGACGACGAGGTACATCGAGCCACCGCCGAAGTCGCCGACCAGGTTGGTGGGGAACTGCGGCTTGCCCGGCACCTGACCGAGCCCGTGCAGCGTTCCGGTGATCGCGATGTAGTTCATGTCGTGGCCGGCCACCTGCGACCACGGTCCCGTCTGGCCCCAGCCGGTCATCCGGCCGTAGACGAGCTTCGGGTTGCGGGCGAAGCAGTCGTCCGGGCCGATCCCCATCCGCTCGGTCACGCCCGGGCGCATGCCTTCGATCAGCACGTCGGCACCTGCGACGAGGTCGAGGACCGTCGCGACCGCGGCCGGGTCCTTGAGGTTCAGCGCGACGCTGGGGCGGCCCCGGTTGAGCAGGTCGTGGCTGCCACCCGTGAGCATCTGCCCACCGGGTCGCTCGATCCGGATGATGTCCGCGCCGAGGTCGGCCAGGATCATGCAGGCGTGCGGGCTCGGCCCGATCCCGGCGATCTCGACGACCTTGATTCCCTTGAGCGGGCCGGTGCCCTGTCCCAGCTGAATACTCATGCGCGGATCATGACAGATCCACTGTCACGGTCATCCAGTGGTTCAGCCTCGGGTGATCCGGATCTCCGGCTCGGTTGCGAGCGATCGCCCGACGACGCAGTAGCGACCTGTCGAGGTGGCCAGCCGCTCCAGCGCGCCATCATCGGCATCGGTGTCGACCACGAACGTAACCACCACGTCCCGGACACCCACCGGTACCTCGCGATCGATGCCCAGGGTCCCGCGCGCATCGAAGGTGCCGTCCACCCGACCGACGACGGACCGCAGCTCCAGGCCCATCGCGGTGGACACCGAGTGCAGGGTCACGCCGGCGCAGGCGAGCAGTGCCTCGAGCAGCATGTCGCCCGAGCACGCATCGGATCCGTCACCCCCGGTGGCGCGGTGCAACCCGGCGCGACTCGTGCCGGCGAACTGCTCGACGTCGAACGTGATGCCCGGCGAGCCGATCCGACCCTCAGCGGTCAGGGGTGTCAGCGCGGACGAGGGGTCCTCGCGGTAGCGCTCCTTCAGCGGTGCCTGTACGGCGCGGAGTTCGGCTGCGTCCATGGGCGCGAAACTACTCCCTCGGCGGCTGTGCTGGGATGAGTCGGTGATCACGCTCCGCCCGCTCGCACTCGACGATGCCGCGCCACTTACCGAGCTGGTGCTGCGCAACCGGGACTTCATGACGCCCTGGGACCCGGCGCGCGACGACGACTACTTCACCCCATCACGGCAGCTCGCCGCAGTCGGTCGGCTGCTGGAGGACGCCGAAGCGGGGACCACGCTGCCCTACGTGATCCTCGACGAGGAGGGCATCGCCGGGCGGATCACGCTGAACAACGTCGTCCGCGGACCGATGCTCTCCGCCTCCGTCGGCTACTGGGTGGACGAGGCCCGCGGTGGCCGCGGCGTCGCGAGCGCGGCTCTCGCGGCCATGATCCCGATCGCCTTCGGCGAGCACGGGTTGCACCGCCTCGAGGCCGGCACGCTGGTGCACAACGTCCGTTCCCAGGCGGTGCTGCTCAAGAACGGGTTCGTCCAGTACGGCCTGGCGCCGCGCTACCTGTGCATCGCCGGCGAGTGGCAGGACCACCTGCTCTTCCAGCTGCTCAACGAACCCAGCTAGAACGAGATGCACACCACCTTTGCAACTAGTTGCATAGGGTCGATTTTCCGGGCAGGATCTCCCCGTGGCCCTCGAACACGCACTCCTCGTCGCGCTGAGCGAACGACCGGCCGCCGGCCTCGAGCTGGCGCGCCGGTTCGACCGTTCCATCGGCTTCTTCTGGAGCGCCACCCACCAGCAGATCTACAAGGTGCTGCGCCGGATGGAGACCGACGGCTGGGTGACGGCCGAGACCATCGAGCAGACCGGGCGGCCCGAGAAGCGCGAGTACACCGTGACCGACGTGGGCAGGAAGGTCCTCGCCGACTGGATCGCCACGACCACCCCGCGTGCCGGCTTCCGTAGCGAGATCGCCGTGAAGATGCGCGCCGCGTCGTACGGCGACAGGGACGCCCTGCTGGCCAACATCGCCGAGCTGATCGCCGACCACCGGCTGCGCCAGACCCACTACGAGGCGATGTCGGCGCGGGACTATCCCGAGCCCGACCGACTGACCGGACAAGAGCTCGACACGTACCTGGTGCTGCGCGGCGGCATCCTCCAGGAGACCTTCTGGATCGCCTGGCTCACCGAATACCTGGAGGCACACGCATGACCCAGTTCCCGCACTTCACCGAACCGATCACGATCGGCGACCTCACCCTGCGCAACCGCGCGGTGATGGGCTCGATGCACACCGGCCTGGAGGACTTCTTCTGGGACACCGGCAAGCTCGCGGCGTACTTCGCCGAACGCGCGGCCGGCGGTGTCGGCCTGATCATCACCGGGGGCTACGCGCCCAACAAGCGTGGCTGGCTCAAGCCGTTCGCCAGCGAGATGACCACCCGGCTGCAGGCCGCGCGGCACCGCCAGGTCACCGACGCCGTCCACGAGCACGGCGGCGCGATCGCGATGCAGATCCTGCACGCGGGCCGCTACGGCTACACGCCGTTCTCGGTCTCGGCCTCGGCCAAGAAGGCCCCGATCAACCCGTTCACCCCGAGCGCGCTGTCGACCAAGGGCGTCGACGACACCGCGAGCGACTTCGCCCGGTCGGCCGGATTGGCCAAGAAGGCGGGCTACGACGCCGTCGAGATCATGGGCTCCGAGGGCTACCTGATCAACCAGTTCCTTGCCGAGCGCACGAACGAGCGCACCGACAAGTGGGGCGGAACGGCGACCCGGCGGATGCACTTCCCGATCGAGGTCGTGCGCCGGACCCGGGAGACCGTCGGCGAGGGCTTCCCGATCATCTACCGGATCTCGCTGCTCGACCTGGTCGAGGGCGGCCAGACCTGGGACGAGGTGATCGAGCTCGCACTGCTGCTCGAGGACGCCGGCGCCACCGTGTTCAACACCGGCATCGGCTGGCACGAGGCCCGGGTGCCGACGATCATCACGCAGGTGCCGCGCGGCGCCTGGACCTGGGCGACCGCCAAGCTGAAGAAGGAGGTCGCGATCCCGGTCTGCGCGTCGAACCGGATCAACACCCCTGAGCTCGCGGAGCAGCTGCTCGCCGAGGGCAACGCTGACCTGGTCTCGATGGCCCGGCCGCTGCTCGCCGATCCCGAGTTCATGAACAAGGTGATCGCCGAGCGCACCGACGAGATCAACACCTGCATCGCCTGCAACCAGGCGTGCCTGGACCACGTCTTCGCCAACAAGCGCGCCTCGTGCCTGGTCAATCCGCGCGCCTGCCACGAGACCGAGATCGTGCTGACCCCGACCCGTCGCACGCGCGAGGTCGCGGTCGTCGGAGCAGGACCGGCAGGACTGTCCGCTGCCACCTCGCTCGCCGAGACCGGCAACAAGGTGACGCTGTTCGAGAAGAGCTCTCAGCTGGGTGGTCAGTTCCGGCTGGCGATGGCGGTGCCGGGAAAGGAGGACTTCGCCGACACGTTGCGCTACTTCACCCGTCGGCTCGAGGTGCTCGGGGTCGACGTACGGCTCAACACCGAGGCGACCAAAGACGCCCTCGCGGGCTTTGACGATGTCGTGGTCGCCACCGGGGTGACGCCACGGGTTCCGGCGATCCCGGGCATCGACCACCCCAAGGCCGTGCTGTACTCCGAAGTACTCGACGGCTCGGTGGTACCCGGCAAGAAGGTCGCCGTGATCGGTGCCGGCGGCATCGGCGTCGACGTGTCCGTCTTCCTCACCCACGAGGAGGAGTCGCTGGAGGAGTGGCTGGAGCACTGGGGCGTGGGCGATCCGGACTATGACCGCGGAGGTCTGACGCTGCCGACTCCTCGCCGCAAGACCCGCGACGTCACGCTGATCCAGCGCAAGACCTCGATGATCGGCAAGGACCTCGGCAAGACCTCCGGCTGGGCGCACCGCTCGGTGCTCAACCAGTCCGGCGTCGACCTGATCAGCGGTGCGACGTACGACCTGATCGACGACGCCGGGCTGCACATCACGGTAGACGGAAGGCCGCAGGTCCTCGACGTCGACCACGTCGTCATCTGCGCCGGTCAGGAGTCCGTCCGCAGCCTGTACGACGACCTGGTCACGGCAGGCCGCGAGGTCGACATCATCGGCGGCGCGGACGTGGCCGCCGAGCTCGACGCCAAGCGCGCGATCGAGCAGGGTGTGCGCTTGGCGGCCGTCGGCGGCTAATGCGTCACCGTAGGGTTTGAACCATGGAGCTGGTTCGGTCCTTTCCCGCCGATGTCATGACGCGTGCACTTGAGGCGTGGAGCTGGATTCCGGAGATCGCTGGCATGTCGGTGATCGCCGTGTCCCCGTTCGGAGACGCATTTTTACAAAGCGGTGATGGGGTTTGGTTCCTCGATCTCGTCGAGGGTTCTCTGACACGTCAATGGAGCGACACCGAGGACTTGCAAACCGCGCTCAACACCCCAGAGGGGCAGGATCGATTCCTCATGGGAGGCCTTGCCGTAGCGGCGGCTGAGGCCGGGCTACAACCCGGACCCTCCGAGATCCTGAACTTCAAAATCATGCCGGTTCTCGGTGGACGCTTCGCCGTCTCGAATATCGAGGTCGCAGATGTGCTCGTCGCGTTCCAACTCACGGGTGTGACCCACGAGCAGATCAAGGATCTGCCCGATGGCACCAAGATCTCGGGCTTCAAGATCGTCGATTGAGAGACCGCCTAAGGGTGCTCGGTGTCCGGCTCGTGATCGCGGTGTGACTCGGGCTCGACCTGGAACGTCGGGTGGTCGATGCCGAAGTCGGCACGAACGCACTCGGTGAGGTCGTCGAGGATCCGGCCGACACCGCGTTCGGCCAGGGCCGCGTCGGTGACCGTCACGTGCGCCGACAGCGCCGGCATCCCGCTGGTGATCGTCCAGGCGTGCAGGTCGTGCACGTCCACGACGCCCTCGGCCCCGCAGAGGTGACGGCGCACCTCGTCGATGTCGAGGCCGGCCGGGGTCGCCTCCAGCAGGACGCCCGCGGCCTCGCGCAGAAGTGCCCAGGCGCGCGGGAGCACGAGCACCGCGATGACGAGCGAGGCGATCGAGTCGGCGCGGTTGAAGCCGGTGGCCAGCACGACGAGCCCGGCCACGATCGCGGCCGCGGAGCCGAACGCGTCCGACAGGACCTCGAGGTAGGCGCCCTTCATGTTCAACGAGCTGTCCTTGCGCCGGCTCAGCAGCAGCACCGAGGCCAGGTTCGCCACCAGCGCGACCGACGCGAACACCAACAGCTGACCCGCGTCCACGTGCGTCGGGTGCACGAGCCGCCGGGCGCCCGCGTAGGCGAGGTATCCACACAGCCCCAGCAGAACCAGCGCGTTGATGACCGCGGCCAGGATCTCGGCCCGGTGGAAGCCGTAGGTCCGGCGCGGACTCGGTGGCCGGGTCGCCAGCAACGAGGCCAGCAGCGCGATCACGATCCCGGCCGCGTCGGTGAGCATGTGGCCGGCGTCGGCCAGCAACGCCAGCGATCCGCTCCACCAGGCGCCCAAGGCCTCGACGACCACGACCGTCGAGGTCACGCCCAGCACGATCAGGAGGCGCCGACGATCCTCGGCCCGCCCACCGGCGTGCGCGTGATCGTGGTCGTGCGAGTGCCCGGCGCCCATGTCGCAAGGATAGGGAGCCACCGGCGCTACGGTTCTCCGGTGGAGTCCGCATCTATCACGGGCATCGTCATCCCGGTCCGCGAAGCCGAGACGCTGGTGCGTTCCCGGACGCTCCAGGTCCCGCCCGCGCAACGCCCGATCGGGAGCAGCCTCGGCGCGCACGTGACCCTGCTCGCGCCCTTCCACCCGGAGCCCGACATCGACGACGCGATCCTGGACCACCTGGCCGGGTTCTTCGCCGACCTGACACCGTTCTCGTTCGACCTCACCGAGGTCTGCGAATTCCCCGGGGGCATCACCTACCTGGCCCCCGAACCGGCAGCCCCGTTCCGTCGGCTCACCCTCGAGCTGCACCGCGCCTTCCCCGAATTCCCCCCGTACGGCGGCGCTTTCGACGACATCGTCCCGCACCTGACCGTGCCGCTGCCGCCGAGCGAGACCACCACCGACCTGCGTGCAGCACTCGGCACGCAGCTGCCGATCCATGCGCACGCGACCGAGGCGCTGCTGATGTACGCCGACGAGAACGAGACGCACGTGATCGCTACGTTCCCGTTCGGGACCGCGGCTGCATGACGATCGAGGTCCGTCGCGGCGCCGACCGGTTCCTCACCGAGGTCGACGGCAGGTCGACCTGGCACTCGTTCTCGTTCGGGAGCCACTACGACGGCGCCAACCTCGGCTTCGGCGCAATGGTCGCGCTCAACGACGAGACGTTGCCCCCGGGCACCGGGTACGACGACCACGTGCACCGGGACACCGAGATCCTGACTTGGGTGCTCGAGGGCGCGCTGCGGCACACCGACTCAGCAGGAGCGTCCGCCGTGCTGCTGCCCGGTGACGTGCAACGGATCAGCGCGGGCACCGGGATCGTGCACGCGGAGCGGACCGAGCCGGGGGTCCGGACCCGGTTCCTGCAGACCTGGCTGCGACCTGACGAACCCGGGGGCGCTTCGTCGTACGGGATCGAGCGGAGCGGCGCCGGGCTGGTCGAGCTCACCGCCACGACACTCGGCATCGGCGTGCGCGGCGCGCGGTTGCTGCTCGGATCCGGGCTCACCGCCGACGTGCAGCTTCCGGACACGCCCCGCCAGCACGTGTTCGTCGTCGAGGGCGAGGTGGCGATCGGGGAACGCGCCCTCAAGGCAGGCGACGCGGCCCGGCTCGTCGGCGAAACCGGGCGGACGTTGAGCGTCACAGCCCCTGCCACGGTGGCCATCTGGGCCTTCGGCTCCTGAACGCGGAGAACGCCGGTATCGTTCGCCCGACTGCACAGATGCGAGGAGAAGGACTGTGACGAACCGTGCCGAAGGCCGCACCGGCCGGCTGGTTGACCAGGCGAAGGTGGCGCTGCACTCTGCCCTGCAGAAGCGGAACCTCGACCTCGTCCGAAACCCGTTCCCGGTGCAGGTGGCGACCGCGATGAAGTGGCTCGAGCTCGGCACCGTGCTCGACATCGGCGGCAACATCGGCCAGTACGGTGCAGCCCTGCGCGCCAGCGGCTACACCGGCCGGATCATCTCGTGCGAACCGCTCAGCGACGCGTTCCCGCACCTCGCCCGTCGCGCCCAGGGCGATGCCGGGTGGACGACGCTGAACACCGCCGTCGGCACCGAGCCGGGCGAGATCGAGATCAACGTGTCGGCGAACTCGTACTCCTCCTCGATCCTGCCGATGACCGACGCGCACAGCCTGGCCGCGCCCGGCTCGGAGTACGTGCGCTCGGAGAAGGTCGCGATGACCACGATCGCCGAGATCATCACCTCGCAGAAGGTCGACCCGGCCAAGAGCCTGCTGAAGATCGACACCCAGGGTTACGAGGGCCAGGTCCTCGACGGGGCCGGCGACGCGCTGGCGAGCTTCGCCGCCGTCCAGCTCGAGCTCTCGATGGTGCCCCTGTACGACGGAGCGCCGCTGTTCGAGGACCTCACGACGCGGATGGCCGCCGCCGGCTTCGGGATCTTCGCCCTCGAGGGTGGTTTCGCCGACCCGCGCACGGGCCGGATGCTCCAGTGCGACGGGTTCTTCGTCCGCAACGACCTCATGCCCGACCCGTCGGGTCAGTTCTAGCCGCTCGCCTCACCAGATTTCGAGGCTCGCGCTAGCGCGCTCGCACCTCAATCACCGACGGGCGCTAAGGGATCAAGATCCCAGGGTTCAAGATGCCCGTCGGGTCCATCCGCTGCTTGACGGCGCGCAGCATCTCCACGCCCACCGGGCCGATCTCCTCGGCCAGCCACGGCTTGTGGTCGCGACCCACGGCGTGGTGGTGGGTGATCGAGGCGCCGTTGCGGACCATCGCCGCGGAGGCGGCCGACTTCGCCGCCGCCCACTGCGCGAGCGGGTCGCCGGCCTGCTTGGTCACGACCGTGAAGTAGAGCGAAGCGCCGGTCTCGTAGACGTGCGAGATGTGGCAGAGCACCAGGCTGCCTTCGCCGAGCGACTCCGTGACGGCAGCCTTGACCGCGGCGTAGACGTGGTCGAGGTTCGACCAGAAGGTGACCGTCTCCATCGTCTCGGCGAGCACGCCGACGTCGAGCAGGGAGTCGCGCAGGTACGGCCCGTGGAAACGGCCGGCAGCCCAGGCCTCGCCGCCTTCGGTGCCGAGACTGGTGCCACCGAGCCCGGTGAGTAGGCTCGTCACGGCCAACCGCTTGGCGTCGACCGCCGCCTGGGTGCCCTCGTAGCCGGTGATCATCAGGCAGCCGCCGGCACTCTGGCCGCCGACCTCGCTCGGCTTCGCGAGGTTGATCGCGGTCTCGTTCTCGTCGGAGAGCCGCAGCACCGTCGGCAGCACCCCCGACTGGGCCAGCGTGCGCATCGCGGCGACGCCCTCGGTGAACGTCGCGAACTGCCAGGACTCATACGTCTTCACCGCCGGCACCGGGCGCACCCGCACCCGCACGGCGGTGACGACACCGAACGCACCCTCCGAGCCCATCACCAGCTCGCGCAGGTCGGGGCCGGCGGCGTTGGCCGGGGAGTTGCCGAGCTCGAGGGTGCCCTGCGGCGTGGCCACGGTCAGCCCGACGACGAGGGAGTCGAAGCGGCCGTAGCCGGCTGAGGACTGACCCGAGGAACGCGTGACCGCGAAACCGCCGATCGAGGCGTACTGGAACGACTGCGGGAAGTGCCCGAGGGTGACGCCCTCGGCC
>JACXTT010010629.1_pt1 | contig 12381 bp, 11 predicted proteins | sample 9270951 | NCBI WGS metagenome assembly JACXTT01 (sample SAMN15532306, study PRJNA645909) | rock metagenome | isolation source: weathered quartz diorite | place: Puerto Rico | collected 2017-06-21 | reverse complement strand
TGCGTGCGAGAGGTGCTCGACCAGCCTCATAGGGTATCTCCGCTGCCGACCCCTCCCCATCGCGAACGTGTTGAGACGGACTAGCATGAGCGACGTTCGCGCGGGCGGCTGCGTGTGGCAGGGGCTCTCTGTCCTGTTGCTGCTGCTCACCTCGGGCTGCAGCGCGATCTCGATGTCCTCGCCGGGACCGCCCACGGCATCGGAGGCTGAGCGGCTCGTCGCACGCGCCGATGCCCTGGCCGACCACGGAGAGGGGCCGGCGGCCCTGTACCTTTACCAACAGGCGTTGCGCGAGTTCCCGGGCGATCCGGCCGTGCCGGCGGCGCTCTATGGTCTCGGCCGGGTCTATACCGATCCTGCCCAAGGCCAGCGGAACTACCGGGCCGCTTACATGGCGTTCTCACAGCTCCTGACAAACTATCCGCACAGCCGCTGGGCAATCGACGCGCGCGCCTGGCAGGCCACACTCATCGACCTGCTGGCTCGCGAGGACGAAGCGATCAGGACGAGGGCGCTGCTCCGATGGCGTGAGGAGGAAGCCGCCGGGCTGAAGGTGCAGCTCCAACAGCTAAGGAAGGTCGACTTAGATCTGGAGCGGCGGTGGTGACGATCTAGCTCCTCGGTTCGCCGCCCCTGTGAGCGAAGCGTTCCCGTAAATCTGTGCACGTGATGCAACCGTAACTGTCCAAAAGTTTCCGACTACGCCCGAGAAGTTCCTACCTACTGTCGTCCTCATCTCGGGCGAGACTCCCCGCCAAGTACCTGCCCCAACGATGATGCCACCGTGGCTTGCCTCTTGCCTACACGCGGTAGGAGGCCCTCATAGTGGATGCGACTCCAGACTCCACGGAGCGACACGACGACTCAGGCAGCCCCCGCTCCGCTCCGCCAGCCGCGCTGCTTGCTGAACTCAATCCGGGCACCGACCTAGCGTGGTTGGTCGAGCGCGTGTGCCGAAACAATCTTCCCTGGGTGGTTGTTCCCGCTGCTGCACTCACGGCATGGCAGCAGCGAGACCCTGCCGGTTGGGAGAAGGTGTCGGGGTGGCTCGCTGCCAAGGGGATTGCCATCGTGCGTGTCTGAGGGGAAGAAGTGAGGAGGCGACCCATGCGGCCCCTGATGCTCCTCCTCGTCGCTTGTTCCCCTGTTCATTGGCGCTCTGGTCCTGGTCAACGCCCACACATCCGTCGGCGACGGGGTAACGTGACAGCCCGTTCAGGACTAGGCGACCTGTGAACGCCTTGCTCATCACGCTCGGGGTGCTTGCCTTTGCCGTCAGCGTCGGTCTGATCGAACGATGGCGGCAACGGGACGAACACAAGCGCAGTGCTCGACAGTGGGAGGAACGGGAACGGTTGCTCGACCGGAGGAAGCCGACTGCTTCTCATCGGGAGATTCTTCAGCGACGGTCACGCCGAGGCTAGCAAGAGCCCAGCGGGAAGTCTAACGCGGCTCGGGTAGGCCGCCAGTCTGCGAGAAGCGGCCCGACTCTTCTCGGGGACATCCCGCCTGAGCGTGACCATCGGCCAGGGAAATGCTGTGCAAGAACCCTCCCCGTGGCCACGCTCAGGCTGTCGAACTGGTGCTTACGGCGAGCTGTGGCCGGGAGTCGTCGGGACCGTTCCGACTCTCCCGAACCCCGGTGTCACCCGACTTGGTGCAGTGAGCGCTGTCTCGCGGCCGTTGCCGACCGAGATGTCGCTCGCGGGTCCATCGCTATGGCCAGCCGCCATCCAAGCCCACGCGCGACCGGCGCTTCCGATGCTCCGGAAGCGCCCGCTCTGATCGACGTCACACGCACTTGTTCTGGGCGTTCGACCACTCCATCTGCACGGTGTACCCGGCTACCTTCTTGAAGTTCCAGGCGCAGATGTCACCGATCTCCCCATTGACATTGTCGTACCAACCGGCCCCCGGCACCGGGTCGGTGACCGCCTCGCAGAACTCGTGGGAGCTGGTGCCGGTGAGGGCGTCGAACGCCGCCATCCCGCCCAGGCAGCCGGCGCACGTGGGATATGGCATCACCGCGTAGTAGACCTTGCCGACCGCGTCGTGGTAGCCGCAGTAGTTCTGGCACGACTTGCTCCCGCCCATGAGAGAGACGATGCCCGGCTCCAGGTAGATGAAGTACAGCGTGTTGCTCGTGGTCTTCGGCACCGTCTTGGCGGCGATCCAGGCCTTGAGCTGTTTGCGGATCGTCGAATCCGTGACGCTGCCCACCGGCGCATTGGCGGTGATCAGCTTGGTCCCGATGAACGATCCGGGCCCGATGGTCTTACTCGGGACGCTGTACTCAGCGAGTTGCGTCATGAGAGGGCTGACGACGATGGCCTGAAAGAACTTGTTGAGGTTCTGCATCATCGTGCCGCCGGATGGCGTGCCCCATTTCGACCCGCAGAAGATCGTGAACACCTGGACGCTCGTGAGGAGCGGCCCGTTGTTGTACGTCAGGTGCGCGCTCGCCGGGGCCACATGAGGCTGGCCGTCGAACAGATCGGTGTCGGGGGGCTCGCCCTTGAGGCGCCCCATCTCGTCGATCGACATGGAGGGCTTGGGGTAGTGGAGCGGCACGATGCGGACGTACTCGCCCGGCGAGAACTTCGAGGAACCAGCCCTGGGCCGAGCCGCCGTCTTCCTCTTCGCGACCGAACGCGTCTTAGCCTTCTTCATGGCATCCTCCTCTTTCCTGAATCGTGATGCCCCGGTCCACTCGCTTCGGGTATTCCTTCTTCGCACGAGGGTAGCGCCGATCGGAAAGAAGATCGGATCGTTCTGTCCTTATTGCGTTCCAGTCTGGGGCGCCGGCTCAGCGTCGGTCCCGCCCACCTCTTTGACGTGTGAGATGACCCTGCCCGCCCGAACATTCCCAAAGAGCGGTGAGCCAGGAGGATCGGGAGCCCGAGGGTCTCCCTGGTCACGAGACCGCATCGATGGCGCTTTCGGCCCAGCGGCGCGTCTGGGCGACGGTTCGCCCCGTTCGGTGATGCTCGTCCGGCGCGCGCAGGCCCCAGCCCAGCTGCGCCAGGGCGACGAGCGCATGTAGATGCCGCACCCGATCAACATCCACGATGGCGCCCGTCTGTTCTTGGTACGTGGCAAACGCACGCGCCATGAAGTCTTCGCCGAACGAGGGAAGCCAGCGAAAATCGTGATGCCGATCTCCGAAGCAGGCTTCCTCGAAGTCGAACAGCCCGCCGATCCGCCCGGCGTCGTCCACAACGAGATTGTGGCTTCCGAGATCACCGTGGCGGAACGTGCAGTCCGTCGGCGTGACCCGGGCCTGATGGGCATCGACGAGCGCGAGCGCGCGGCCCGCGCGGGGATCGACGAGAGTACGGGCCGCGCGCAGGACGTCGTCGAGATCGAGAACGGGGGTCGTCGGCAGGCCGGCAGCGACAAGGGCGTCCACCTCCGAAGCGGGCAGTGCGCGGTGAATAGCCGCGCAGAGGGTACCGATCTCGACCGCGTATGCGGCGCCCAACGCCGGATCTTTCATGACCGATTGGTGAAGCTCAAGGCCGCTCTGTCCCGGCACTCTTGTACGGAGACACACGTCTTCTGAGGCCAGGATCGGCACCGGGATGGCGACCGGAAGGCGGCCTCGCAAGGCGCGTAACACCGCGTCCTCGACACGGAGCCGGGCACTGGCCGAGGCGCCGAGGGCGACCCACGCAATGTGAGCCGGAAACTCGACGACCACGCGCGTGTCGCGTGCCTCGGCGCGGACGACGCGTGCGTCCACGCCCGCACGAATCGCGAGAGCGACCGCTCTCGATATCGGTGCGCCTACGGCAAGGGCGTCGGAGCGCTTCGGCATCGTCGAGCAGGCGCGGGCTCGCGTCTCGTCGATCGGGCAGTCTTGGCGGTCGGTCGATCACCTGATCCGCAGGCTGCAGCAGCGACGGCGGGATCGCAACGCAACTCACACTCACCCGTCAGGGTTGGCGACGCTCAAGGAGCTGCGCGACGGCCACGACAAGGTCGGTCACGTTGATGGGCTTGCTCTGGTACCCGTCGAAGCCGGCCTCTGAGCGACAGCGTCCAGGACCGGCTGAAGGTGGGTGGGAGAGATCGAGATGACTTGCAGGATGTCGCTTGTCGCCGTCCGCTGGTCCTGCGCCTCGTTCAGTGCCTTTGTGAGCTGTCGGATCTTCCCGGTCGTCAACTTCCGCTTGGCCACTTCCCGCGAAAGAGCCTTCCGCAGCCCCTCGTTCCGAGCAGCGAGCTCTGCCTTAGTCATCGCCGGCATTGGGTTCGGCCCTCCAGTTCCTTCAGCTCCGCCTCCGCCGGCTCGAACCGAGCCGCGACACTGCGCGCGTGGGTGAGGGCGTGAGTGATCTGCCGCAACCACCGCAGAACTTCTCACTGCCCTCGTTCAGGAAGCCGCACGACGCACACGTGGAGGCGAACGAGAGGCCGCACTCCCCGCAAAATCGCCGACCTGCGCAGTTCTCAGCATGGCACCGCGGACACCGCATGCCGGGGGCCTCCCACCGAGCCGGGATAGGTCAGACAGGTGGCGCGAGATTAGTCCGGCGGCAGGGAGGGGTCAAGCATTCCGTCAGGGTGCCGCACCTGCAGGAAACTTCCCGTGGCGTGCGTCGAAGCCAGTGCGGAAGCCAGCGGAGGAACCGCTCATCGTGAGTCCACTGGAGTCCGGCCTCCGTCGCGGCAAACTTCCGGGGCTCACTTGGGATCGGGTAGACCCGAGCCGAGAGGTCATGCAGCCATTGAGAGCACACAGATGGTAGAATCGCCTGCGACTGCGTTGTAAGTCCGCGCCGAGCCGTTAGCTCAGTTGGTAGAGCACCTGACTTTTAATCAGGGGGTCGGTGGTTCGATCCCACCACGGCTCACCATTCACACTCGGACGTCGGTCGTGAGCTTACGAGCACGAAGCCGGCGGGACCCGCGCCGGGGTTTGAGGCCAGGACGTGGCCGAAGGCGTGGACCGCGCGCACCTCGCCGGAATCGCTCCATTCGATCCGCGCGGTGCCTCGGAGGCCGGTGGGCCGGATGGGCCGGACCCCGGACGGGTCGAAGAGATAGTAGGAGCGGCTCTGGAGATCGGGCGACATCGGGCGGATGAATGCGACCTCCGAGACCCGAAGGCCGAGCGCTGCGCGAAGAGCTCCCGCCGGCGGGCCGCGTCGTGGGCCAGTGCGGCGGGCTGGTCGGGGTTGGCTCCGGCGGCCAGCGGGGGCGATCCGAGCAGGACGAGCAGCGACAGCCGGACCGCGAGCAGCGGCCGCAGCGCCTCGCGAGAGAACCTCCGCCTCAGCTGCTCCCCTTGGTGAGGGCCTGGCGGACGGCCTGGCGCAGATCGTCGGGGCTGAACGGCTTCGGCAGCACGGGAACGCGGGAGGCGGCCAGGAAGCCCGCGTAGTCGAGCGAGTGGGCCTGGCCGGTGACGTAGATGATGCGAGGCATGCCGGAGCCGAGGCGCAGCTGGAGCGCCCAGTAGAGCGCGGCGCCATCCATCTTCGGCATGCGTAGATCGCTGAGGATCAGATCGTACTTCCGCTGGTCGCAGAGCTGCAGGGCGGCGGCCCCGTCGGGAGCCACCTCGATCTCGTAGCCGTTCTCCGAGAGCACGTCCGCGATGAGCTCGCGCACGTCGGGCTCATCTTCCACGACGAGGACAAGAGCCCGGCCGGTCATCGCACCTCCTTGGAGGTCCTGCGCCGCAGGGTGCCCGACGATCCCACGCGAGTCTAGCAAAAGCGCCGCGCCGTCGGCACGAACTTCACGACGGCTAGCGCCGGGCTGGGCCAACGGCTAGCGCCCGGCGGGCCGGACCAGCAGCGGGTAGCGACCGACGCGGTGACCCGAGATCATCAGCTCCACGACCCACACCCCGGCCTGCGAGAGGTCCCGCTTCTCGAGACGGTCCACCTGCCACGTCCAGAGCGCGCCCTCCTGCGACTGATCCATGGGCTGATCGCTGGTCCGCGCCACGACGCCGTCGGGATTGATCCACCGGACCCGGATGTTCAGCAGGCCGCCCGTCTGCTGGATGCCGTAGAAGAACGTGACTGGGTTCTTCACCGTGAACTCCTTGACTCCTGGCGGCATGTTCCGACGGAACGCGGTGTAGAGGAGGGTGCCCGGGGTGGGCGCCTCGTCGGTGAAGTAGGCGAACTTGACCAGGCTCGCCGCCTCGATGCCGGAGAGGCTGCGGGCCGCCGGCGCGGGCCGGCGGGGCGGCCGTCCAGGCTGATCCGGTCGTGGCTGGTTGGGCACGTCCACTCAGGGTTGCAAGTCCGAGGCCATGGGTAAGTGTAGACGGATTCGTCGATTTGCCCAGACCAGGCTTCGCGGTCGACCTTCGGGCGGCGGCGAAGTGACGAAAGTTGCACAGTCTCCGGCACTTCGCGGCGCTGGCACTGTCACTCGTACTCGCGTCCAGCGGACGCCGAGCCTCGACTCACTCGCACGCGCGCTCTTTCGCGACGGCGTCTTCCATCGTGCCATTCGTGGCAAGCGAATTGCCTCGCAGGGGAGCGCTCGTGCGAGGGGAGCAAACATGAAAGCGCTTGCATGCACGCTAGGCGTGATTCTCGTGGCGGTGACGTGGGCGGCGCCCGCCGCCGCGCTGCACATCACCTTCGACGACGTGATGAGCGTCGGGAACCCGGTCGTCACGACGCTCGAGACGGCGGGCTACCGGTTCACCGGCGCGCCGTTCCGCACCATCGATACTCCGGGCGGCACGTTCGTCGCCAGCGGCTCGGCCGTCTACGTCGCCCAGGAAGCGGGGTGGCCGGGTGGGATCACCATGACCCGTATCGACGGCGCGCCGTTCCTCCTGTACGGGTTCGACGCGGCCGGCCTCCTCGTCGCCCCGTCCTCCGCCTCGCCGAACGCCCAGCAGGTGAGCTTGCTCGGGCTCCAGACCGGCGGCGCGTTATTGAGCGCGTCGTATGCCCTGAGCACTGGCCTCGGCTTCGCGCACTTCGTGGTGCCCGCCAGCTGGCAAAGCCTCGAAACCGTGACCTTCACAGGTCTCCTAGCCACCGGCGGATCCGGAGCGCTGGCGCTCGACGACATCGGCGTCGGGGAGAGCCCGATCTCGACGGTACCGGAGCCTCGCACCCTCTTGCTTGTCCTGACGGCCGCAGTGGGCGTGGGCGCCCTGCTCCTGCGCCGCGGGCCCCGCACCCGGCGCGTCCGCGCTAGGGGGGCTTCGGTACCCTCACCCTCGCCGTTTCCCCTCGAGGGAGAGGGAGTGGCCTGGCGGTTGACCGGAAGTATCCGGACGGTTACTATCGGGTCATTCCGGTTATGCCGATCGCTGCCCGAGTGAAGCGCCTCCCGCCCGGCCACACCCGCGATCCGCGGGGAACGCAGGACCGAATCCTGGCCGCCGCCCTCGCCGAGTTCGCCGCCGAGGGCTTCGCGGGGGCCCGCGTGGCGCGCATCGCCCGCCGGGCGCGCGTCAACAAGCGGATGCTCTATCACTACTTCGGCAACAAGGAAGATCTCTTCCGCGAGATCTTCGACCGCAAGCTCCGCGAGCGCGCGGGCTGGATCACCGAGGCCCCGGCCGATCTGGGAGCGAGCCTCACCTACTGGTTCGAGATGGCCTGCGAGGACCGTGATTGGATCCGGCTCATCCAGTGGGAGGCCCTCGGAGCCGGAGAGGGTCCGGTAATCCGCGAGGAGGAGCGCGAGGCATCCCTCAAGGCGGCCCTGAGTGACCTGCGTGACCGCCAGCGCCGTGGCCTCCTGCCCCGGGACCTGGACGCGGGCCAGCTCTTGCTGGCGATCCTGGGGCTCATCACGTATCCGCTGGCGTTCCCGCAGGTGACGCGGATGGTGACGGGAAAGAGCCCGTCCGATCCCGGCTTCCGCAAGGAGCACGCGGAGCTCCTGCGCCGGCTCTCCGAGGCGCTGGGTGGGCGGCGCGCGGAAACCGCGGGGATGCGCGCATGAAGGCGGTCACGCTCGTCGCGGGCGCCCTGGTCGTGGGCGCGCTGCTGGCGGGCTGCAACCGGGGCGCGGATTCGGCCACCGCCAAGGGCACGCCCCCCGGCGTGGCGGTGACGGTGGCGGACGTGGTGACGCGCGACGTCCCGGTGCAGATCCGCGCGATCGGCAACGTCCAGCCTCTCGCCACCGTGTCGGTGCTGTCCATGCTCAGCGGTGAAGTGCTCAAGGTGCACTTCAGCGAGGGGCAGGAGGTGCCGCAAGGCGCGATGCTGTTCACCATCGATCCCCGGCAGCTCCAGGCGGCGCTCCTGCAGGCGCAGGCCACGCTCGCGCAGCACCAGGCCCAGGTGACGCAGGCGGAGGCGAATCTGTCCCGGGACATGGCGCAGCTCGAGAATGCCCGGGTCGACGAGCAGCGCTACCGGAAGCTGGTCGAGGGCGGCTTCGTGGCGCGCGAGCTGTACGACCAGTTCCGCACCAAGGAGCTGACGCTCATCGCCACCATCGACGCCGACCGGGCGGCGGTGGACACCGCCAAGGCGCTGGTGCGCGCGGACGAGGCGGCCGTCGAGAACGTGCGCGTGCAGCTCGGCTACACGGAGATCCGCGCGCCCATCGGTGGCCGCACCGGCAGTCTGCTCCTGAACCAGGGCACTGTGGTCAAGGCCAATGACGTGGGCAATCCCATGCTGGTGATCAACCGCATCCACCCGATCTACGTGGCCTTCTCGGTGCCCGAGGCGCAGCTCGCCGAGATCAAACGCTACCGGGCCGCCGGGGACCTGGCGGTCGACGCGCAGGTGGCCGGCGCGCCGGGCGGGATGGTGCGCGGCAAGCTCACGTTCGTGAACAACACGGTGGACCCGACCACCGGGACCATCCAGCTCAAGGCGACCTTCGAGAACAGCGAGAACGCCCTCTGGCCCGGGCAGTTCGTCAACATCGCGCTCACCCTCACGCGGCAGCCGACCGCGCTCGTGGTGCCGTCGCAGGCGGTGCAGAGCGGGCAGAAGGGCCAGTACGTCTTCGTAGTGAAGGCGGACAACACGGTCGAGGTGCGGCCGGTGGTGCCCGGCGCCCCCGACGGGCGCGACGTGGTGATCACGAGCGGGCTCCAGGCGGGAGAGCGCGTGGTGACGGACGGGCAGCTCCGGCTCGTGCCCGGCGCGCGGGTGGACGTCAAGTCGGCGACGCCGTCCGGACCCGCGCCGGCCACGCCGAAGGCGGGCGGATGAGCACCGACCTCTTCATCCGCCGGCCGGTCATGACCACCCTGCTCATGGCGGGCCTCCTGGTCTTCGGCATCATGGCCTACCGGCTCCTGCCGGTGAGCGATCTGCCCAACATCGACTTCCCGACCATCCAGGTCACGGCCAGCCTGCCGGGAGCGAGCCCCGATACCATGGCCTCGGCGGTGGCGACGCCGCTCGAGAAGCAGTTCTCCACCATCGCGGGCATCGACTCGATGACCTCGACGAGCGCGCTCGGCACCACCCAGATCACCATCCAGTTCACGCTCGAGCGCAACATCGACGCGGCGGCTCAGGACGTGCAGGCCGCCATCGCGGCCGCCCAGCCCCAGATGCCGCCCGGCATGCCGACGCCGCCCTCGTACAAGAAGGTGAACCCGGCGGATCAGCCGATCCTCTACCTGGCCCTCAGCTCGCCCACCCTGCCGCTCTACGTGGTGGACGAGTACGCCCAGACCAATCTCGCGCAGCGCATCTCCACCATCGCCGGCGTGGCCCAGGTGGGGATCTTCGGCTCGCAGAAGTACGCGGTGCGGGCCCAGCTCGATCCCAGCGCGCTGGCCACGCTGGGCATCGGCATCGACGAGGTGCAGAAGGCCCTGGCCGACTCCAACGTGAACCTGCCGACCGGCACGCTGTGGGGGCCGAGCCAGGCCTTCAGCGTGCAGGCCACCGGCCAGCTCACCACCGCCGCGGCCTACCGGCCGTTGATCGTGGCCTACCGCAACGGCTCGCCGGTGCGTCTCGAGCAGCTCGGCCTCGTGATCGACGGCGTGCAGACCGACAAGGTGGCCTCCTGGTACAACGACGAGCGCGCGGTGGTGCTGGCCATCCAGAAGCAGCCCGGCACCAACACCATCGAGGTGGTGGATTCGATCAACCGGATCCTGCCCGCCTTCCGGGCGCAGCTGCCCGCCTCGGTGAACCTGAACACGCTCTACGACCGGTCGGTCTCCATCCGGTCCTCGGTCCACGACGTGCAGGTCACCCTGATGCTGGCCATCGCGCTGGTGGTGCTCGTCATTTTCCTCTTCCTTCGAAATGTCTCGGCCACCCTCATCCCGAGCCTCGCCGTGCCCATGTCCATCGTGGGTACGTTCATGGCGATGTACGCGCTGGGCTACACGATCGACAACCTCTCCCTGATGGCTCTGACCCTCGCCGTCGGCTTCATCGTGGACGACGCCATCGTCATGCTCGAGAACATCGTGCGCCACCTGGAGGCGGGCAAGGGTCGCATGGAGGCCGCGCTGGTCGGCGCGCGGGAGATCGGGTTCACCATCGTTTCCATGACCGCCTCGCTGGCCGCGGTGTTCCTGCCCGTGCTCTTCATGGGTGGCATCGTGGGCCGGCTGCTCCACGAGTTCGCGGTGGTCATCGGGGCGGCGGTGATCGTCTCCGGCGTCGTGTCGCTGACCCTCACCCCCATGGCGTGCAGCCGCTTCCTGCGTCCGCCCCGCGAGTCCGGCAGCCGGCTCTACGCGGCCTCGGAGCGGGTCTTCACCGGCATGCTGGCCCTCTACGAGCGCACGCTGCAGGTCGCGCTGCGCCACCGGTTCTTCACGCTGATGACCTTCGTCGCCACCGTGGTGCTCACCGGCTACCTCTTCGTGATCATCCCCAAGGGCTTCATCCCCAACGAGGACACCGGCCAGGTCTTCGCGTTCACGGAGGCCTCCCAGGACATCTCCTTCGACGGGATGATGGAACACCAGATCAAGGTGGCGAACATCGTCGGCAAGCAGCCGTACGTCCAGCAGTACTTCTCGGCCATCGGAGCCAGCGGCTCGAGCGTGGTGATGAACACCGGGCGCGTCTTCATGCGGCTCAAGCCGCGGGAGGCGCGGCCCAGCGCCGACGAGATCGTGCAGGATCTGCGGAAGAAGCTTTCCGGCATCCCGGGGATCAACGTCTACCCGCAGGTGCTGCCCACCATCCGGATCGGCGGCCAGCTCACCAAGGGGCAGTACCAGTACACGCTGCAGGACGCCGATCTCCAGACGCTCTACTACTGGGCCCCGATCCTGTACGATCGGATGAAGGGGCTGCCGGGCTTCCTGGACGTCAACTCCGACCTGCAGATCACGAGCCCACAGGTGCTGGTGGAGATCAACCGCGAGAAGGCCTCCGCGGTGGGGGTCACCGCGGTGCAGATCGAGGCCGCGCTCAACAACGCCTACGGCGCGCCGCAGGTCTCGACCATCTACACCCCGACCAACCAGTACTGGGTGATGTTGGAGCTGCTGCCGCAGTACCAGCGCGACCCAGCGGCGCTCTCCCTGCTCTACATCCGCTCCTCCACCGGCAAGCTGGTGCCGCTCGGCACCGTGGCCAAGCTGACCAGCACCGTGGGGCCGCTCACCGTGAACCACCTGGGCCAGCTCCCGGCGGTGACCGTCTCCTTCAACCTGCGGCCGGGAGTGGCCCTGGGCGACGCGGTCGAGCAGATCCAGAAGGTGGAGCGCGACCTGCGCCTGCCCGCCACGCTGGCCACCAGCTTCCAGGGCACCGTGCAGGCCTTCCAGCGCTCGCTGAAGGGGCTCGGGATCCTGCTGCTGGCCGCGGTGCTCGTCATCTACCTGATCCTGGGCATCCTCTACGAGAGCTTCATCCACCCGCTCACGATCCTCTCCGGGCTGCCGTCGGCCGGAGTGGGCGCGCTGGTGACGCTGCTGCTCTTCAACCAGGAGCTGAATCTCTACGGCTTCGTCGGGATCATCATGCTGGTCGGCATCGTGAAGAAGAACGCCATCATGATGATCGACTTCGCCATCGACGCCCAGCGCGGGGGCAAGTCCGCCGCGGACGCGGTCTACCAGGGCTGCTCGCTGCGCTTCCGCCCCATCATGATGACGACGATGGCGGCCCTGATGGGCACGCTCCCGATCGCGGTGGGCCTCGGCGCGGGCGCCGATTCGCGCCGCTCGCTCGGCCTGGCCGTGGTCGGCGGCCTGATCCTCTCCCAGCTGCTGACCCTCTACATCACGCCCGTCATCTACCTCTACCTGGAGCGCTTCCGGGAGCGGGCGGCCCGCCGGCGCCCGGCGGTGTCCGGCATGACGCCGCGCCCTGCCGCCGGAGGCTAGCCGCCCGTCTCCGCGGAGTTAGAAGCCGCGCCCGCCCCGCGAGGGATTCATGGTATGTGTGATCGGGCATGAAGACCCTGGTGCTGGGCGGCGGCGTCGTCGGCGGGACCACG
>JACXTT010010628.1_pt1 | contig 12382 bp, 9 predicted proteins | sample 9270951 | NCBI WGS metagenome assembly JACXTT01 (sample SAMN15532306, study PRJNA645909) | rock metagenome | isolation source: weathered quartz diorite | place: Puerto Rico | collected 2017-06-21 | reverse complement strand
GCCGATGTGCGCTGGCTGAACCCGGGCTATGATTCGCTGGGCAATGAAAAAATCTGGAACGATGCCGCTATTGCATCAAACGGTTATTTTGTCATCAACAAGTATAAGGAAGACGATACCAAGAACCGCTTTATCGGGCAGGCATCCATTTCGTATGAGCTGCTGAAGAACCTGGTGTTAAAGACTACGGTAAGCAGGGATTTTTATAACTACAATTACACCAACGTTTTGCCCACGGGAACCCTGTATGTGCCGCTAGGCCAGTATACCGGCTTAAAATCGTCTGTGTCTGAAACGAATGGTTTGTTTACCGCCAACTGGAAAACACATATTTCAGACAAAATAAACTTTTCTGTACTGGGTGGGGTGAATGGCCGTAAGTTTGAAAACAGCCAGCTCACGTTAAGCGGATCGTCTTTTGTTATCCCTTATTTCTACAGCTTTGCCAACCTGGCTACGGCTTCCACTACTCCCTATACGGCGCACACCACAACCAATTCGGTATTTGGTTCGGCCGATATAGAGTATAAGAACATATTGTTTTTAACCGTCAGCGGGCGTGAAGACTGGTTTTCTACCCTCAGTCCGCAAAACAACCATATATTTTATCCCAGCGTAGGCGGAAGTTTTATCCTGTCGGATGCGCTTAAGCTGCCCGCTATTTTTAATTACGCCAAGCTGAGGGCTTCATGGGCGCAGGTAGGTGGTGGTGCTCCTGACCCTTATGTTATTAACCTTACATACAGCAATGTGCCGAGCTCCGGGCCCTCGCTGCAGAATGTAACCAGCAACAATATTACCAATGCCAACCTGAAACCGTTTACTTCCACCACGTATGAAGGCGGCTTTGAAGTGCAATTGTTAAAGAACCGGCTGGGGTTTGATTTTACCTATTACGACCGGCAAACCACCAATGATATTGTGAATACGGCTATTTCTTCCACTTCGGGTTACAACAACGTAATTCTGAATGTAGGGGAATTGCGCAACAGGGGTATTGAGTTACTGGTGACCGGCAAACCCATCCGGGGGCGTGATTTTGGCTGGAGTGTGAGCTACAATGTAGCCAACAACCAAAACGAAGTAATTAAGCTGGCGCCCGGCCTCACTTCTATACAGATAGCCAGCGCAGTAGGCGGCTGGGCTTACCTGGACCATATTGAAGGCATGCCTTTTGGCACCATCGTGGGCACCAGTATGCTCAAGGATGCCAGCGGTAATATCGTGTTTAATAAAACAACCGGTTTGCCGGTGGTAGCTCCCCTGCACCCGTTGGGCAATAGTGTAGCGCCGCTTACCATGGGCCTTACCAATGAATTCAGGTATAAGAGTTTTTCATTCAGCTTTTTGCTGGACGGTAAATTCGGTAACAAGGTCTTCTCCATTTTTGAACTGTATGCCACCCGTATGGGCAAGCTGAAAACCACGCTGCCTGGCAGGGAAAACGGCCTGGCGTTAAGCGGTGTTGATCAGAGCGGGGCCAAATACAGCGCCACGATACCGGTAGCCAACCTGCGCCCGTATTACGACAATTACAAAACCTATTCCGACCTGTTCCTGCACGACGGTAGTTTTGTAAAACTGCGGCAGATTATTCTCTCCTACAATATACCGGTAAGCAATATTAAAGTGCTAAAAATACAGTCGGCCAGCATTTCCTTTGTTGCCCGCAACCTGTTTATCCTGTATAAAAAGACAGACAACTTTGATCCCGAGCAAAGCTTTACCAACAGCAATGCCCAGGGATTTGAATCCATTGGTTTACCAAGAACGAAATCGTATGGCGTAAACCTGGCAGTTAAATTTTAATACGTTAAATCCCGCATAGCATGAAAAAATATATAACAAAATATACCGGAAGTTTGATGGTAATGCTCGGTGCCATTCTGCTGCAGTCGTGCGATAAAAACTTCGCATCCCTTAATGTAAACCCGGATGCTTCTTCAACAGCGGTGCCGCAATATGTTTTTACCAAGGCCGAATATGATGGTACATCCAATATGCTCGATTTTCTGCTGGGTACCATGCAGTACACCACCAGCTATAATGATGTGGCCGGTTTTGGCTCCAAATATGTAACCAGCCAGATTGGGCAAACCTATGCTGCTTTCAACAATGCCTATCCCAACGAGATCAATGAACTGGGAATTGTGCTAAAAACGCTGGGCACCAGTGCCGCCAACGTAAACCTGGTGGCAGAAGCCAAAATATGGCGGGTATATTGTTTTAGCAGGCTGACCGATTTGTATGGAGATGTCCCTTTTTCGCAGGCGGCGCTGGGTTACGATTCATCGGTATACAAACCCGCCTACGACGCACAAAAAGATATTTATGCAGGCCTGCTTGCACAGCTGGACGCTGCTGCACAAAGCCTCGACGCCAGCAAGGCCACTTATGGCAGCTCAGACCTCATATATGGCGGTGCTACAGATAAATGGAAAAAGTTCGCTTATTCGCTGATGCTGCGCCTGGGCATGCGTATGACCAAAGTGGATATTACCTCGGCGCAAAGCTGGGTTACCAAAGCTATTGCCGGCGGGATCATTACCCAGGATGCCGATGTAGCGAAGGTAGCGTATGTGGGTTCGGGACAGACCATCAACATGAACCCGCTGGTTTACGATCTCTGGAACAATGATTATATCGCCCAGAACGGGAATACCAATACGGAGGGCGGCAAATACCAGGATGTGTTTATCAACTACCTCCAGGCTACGAGCGATCCCCGCCTGCCGGTTATTTCAATCGTATACAATGGCGGTGTGGCCGATACTACTTCTTCTATCCAGAAAGGTATGCCGGCCAATATCAATAATGTAAAACCGGCCAACTTTGTAACCTACTCGGAGCCCAACCCGAAAACGGTTTTGCTGTTGAATTCGCCCCGGCTGGTGTTTACAGCTTCTGAGTCCTATTTCTTATTAACGGAAGCGGCATTGAGGGGCTGGTACAGCGGCGCCACCGCCAGTTCTTTGTACCAGAGCGGTATACAGGCAGCCTTGCGCCAGTGGACCATCATTGCCGGCAGCGCGGGTACAATACCTTCAGCAGCCGTGAATACTTATGTGGCTAACAACCCGCTCAATATCGCGGGCAGTTTTGATCAGCAGATGCAGCAAATCTATACCCAGTTCTGGGTGAGCGTATTTCCCGATGCAGAGGAAGTGTTTGCCAGTTACCGCCGCACGGGTTATCCCGCGCTGGTGCCCAACAATTATCCCGGTAATGCCACAGGCGGAAAAATATTCAGGAGAATGCTTTACCCCATATCCGAGCAGAACCTGAATGCCGGCTCTTATGCAGCCGCTGTAGCCAGGCAGGGATCGGATGACCTGTTAACGCATATCTGGTGGGATAAATAATAAACAGTAAATGATTTATTACTAACAAATAAACCTTAACACATGAATACGCCAAGAAGATTTGCGTTAAAAAAAATAGTCGCTTCGGTAGCAGGTACGGTTGGATTGGGGTTTTTGGCAAATGCCGGTACGGCCGGTGCCGCTGCAACAACCGATAAGGCAAAAGAAAAAGAAGTGTTTAACGTGGTGGACGACCAGGAAGTACCGTTGTTTTCCGGCGCCACCAAGTATAACGGCCTGGTATTTATAGCAGGCAAGGGTGCGCATTTTGAAGGCGATATTAAATCGCATACCGACCATGTACTTAAAGAACTGGAAAAAGAGCTCATAGCTGCGGGGTCTTCCATGGAAAAAGTCTTAAAGGTAAGCGTGTTCCTGAACGATATTGAAGACTATAAAGGGATGAATGAAGTTTACCAGGGTCGTTTTGGCAAGAAGCCGCCGGTACGTACTACGGTTGCCGTTGCCAAAGGCGGCGTGCCGGGAAATTCACTGGTAGAAATGGATTGCATCGCGTTTGTTTAATCAATTTCAATTTTATTATCCATGAAGCGCAGAGAGCTTATTAAATATTTTTCCGTTGTTCCATTGGCGGGAGGCGTAGCGGGACTAACGCTGCAGCCTGCAATTGCAGCGCCGGCCCCTGCTCCCGCAAAGCGGGACCTTTTTAAGGAGCTGGGGGTACGCACGTTTATAAATGCAGCGGGAACCTTAACCTATATGACCGGCTCGCTGATGCACGATTATGTGCTGGAAGCGATCATGAGCGGCTCGGAAGAATTTTGCCTGCTGGACGAACTGCAGGATAAGGTAGGAGAGAAGATAGCAGCGCTGGTTCATTCAGAAGCGGCAGTAGTTACATCCGGAGCTTTCTCAGCCATGACGCTGGGGCTGGCGGGCATACTTACCGGTATGGACCAGAAAAAGGTAGAGCAGTTACCGCACCTGGAGGGCACCGGCATGAAATCGGAAGTGATTATCCAGAAAGCGCATGAAATTGTGTATAACCATGCCCTGAAGAACACCGGCTGCAAGCTCATTTATGTAGAAACGGCGGAAGAAGTGGAAAACGCCATTAATGATAAAACAGCACTGCTGCATTTCCTGAACATCGAGGCAGACAAAGGCAGGATAATGCATGAAGAGTGGGTGGCCATTGGCCGTAAGCATGGAATACCAACGTCGATTGACATAGCGGCCGATGTGCCACCAGTTTCCAATCTCTGGAAGTTCAATGATATGGGGTTCAGCTTTGTGGCCATATCGGGCGGCAAGGCCATGCGCGGGCCTCAAAGTGCGGGCCTTTTGATGGGCAAAAAGGATATTGTTGCCGCGGCACGGCTGAGCATGCCGCCCCGCGGGTTTAATGTGGGCCGCGGAATGAAAGTAAACAAGGAAGAAGTGCTGGGCATGTATGTAGCGCTGGAACGCTATATTCAGCAGGACCATGATAAAGAATGGGCGGCATGGGAAGCTACTACCGCATATATTGCCAATGTCGTTAAAACAGTGCCTGGCGTTACCACCAAAGTCTCGGTTCCCCCACTGGGTAATATTACACCTACGCTGGAAATAAGCTGGGATAATACGGTGAAACTGGCCGGGAAAGAGCTGCAGCTGCAACTGCGCAATGGCACGCCTTCTATAGAAATAGGCGGTGTGCACGATAACGGCATCACGGTAACCGTATGGATGCTGAAGCCCGGGCAGGAGAAGATAGTAGCCGCAAGCATAAAGGAACTGTTAGCCAAAGCAACTGCGTAATGAAGAGAATACTTATCCTGTTTGTTCTGCTCTGCACCGTACAGTTGCTGCAGGCACAGCAATATGCCATCGTTATCAAAGGCGGGCATGTTATCGATCCCAAAAACGGGATAAATGCAATAATGGATGTGGCCGTTTCTGACGGTAAGATCGCCTGCATTGCTAAAAACATAGATACGGCCGGGGCCACACAGGTAGTAAATGCTGCAGGCCTGTACGTGGTGCCGGGGCTTATTGATATACACACCCATGTATTTTTTGGCCTGGAGCCGGACCATACGTATGGCAACGGGCCGGAAGCCGTTAGGCCAGAAGATTTTTCTTTTCGCACAGGCATTACCACGATTGTAGATGCCGGAAGCTCCGGCTGGCGCAGCTTTCCCGCTTTTAAAAGGCAGGTGATAGATCAATCGCAAACCAGGGTGCTGGCATTTATAAATATTGTAGGAGAAGGTATGAGAGGCTGGGTATATGAGCAGGACAGCAGGGATATGGATGCAAAGCTCACCGCGCTCGTTGCAAAACAGTTCAGGGATTATATTGTAGGTATTAAAGTAGCTCATTATGGAAGTCCTGAATGGACCCCGGTAGATTCGGCGGTAAAAGCGGGAACAATAGCAAATATTCCTGTAATGATAGACTTTGGTGGCTCCACACCCCGGCTATCTATCGAAGAATTATTTATGCGGCACCTGCGGCCGGGCGATATTTTTACGCATTGCTTTGGCCAGTTGCGCGACAGGGAGCCTATTGTAGATGTGACTACTAAAACCGTAAAACCATTTGTATGGGAAGCCCGCAAAAAAGGGATTTTTTTTGACGTGGGCTTCGGAGAAATCAGCTTTACTTATTCGCAGGCGATACCCGCTTTTAAAAGCGGCTTTTATCCCAGCTCTATCAGTACCGATATTCACGCCAGGGAAATGAACAATTCTATGAAGGATATCCTGAATATCATGTCCCGGTGTATGGCTATGGGCATGAGCCTGGAGGATGTTATAAAAACGGTTACCTGGAACCCTGCCAATGAAATCAGGCGCACGGAACTGGGGCATCTTTCTGCCGGCGCTATAGCCGATATTGCCATTCTGAGCATGCGTAGCGGCAAGTTTGGTTTTTTTGATTATACCGGCTATAAAATGGAAGGCAGCCAGAAGCTGGAATGTGAAATGACAATTAAGGGAGGAAAGATTGTATATGATTTGAATGGCATAGCAATGCCGGTGGTAACGACCTACTTTCAAAAAGCAGTTAAGTAGTCTCTTCTCATGCTGTTTTTAATATATGTTAGTTTTAATCATTTAGCAGTTATTTAAAGTGTGGGGGCATTTCTATGCCCTCTTTTTTTGCATGGCTTATATATATTACCCATAAATAAAGCGATACCATGAATGGAAGGGACCTGCTTTTTTTTGTCCTGTTTACCCTTGCGGGTTTTTGCTCCATAGCACAAAACGATACGGTAAGAGATGATAAGGCCAGCAGCTACAACCTCAATAAGCCCGAACGCGAGGCCTGGTTCCGCAATGCCGGCAGCGGCCTGTTTATACATTTCAGCGTAGATGCACAACTGGGCATTGTTATCAGCCATTCGCTGGTAGGCGCCTCCGACGATTATGTAAACCGTTTTTACAACGAACTCCCGCAGACATTTGACCCCGCTCATTTTGATCCTTACGAAATAGCCGTGCTGGCCCGGCTGGCGGGAATGAAATACATTATGTTTACCGCCAAGCACCACTCCGGCTTTTGTATGTGGGATACCAAAACAACGGCGTTTAATATCATGAATACCCCTTATCACCGCGACCTGCTGAAGGAATTTGCTACAGCTACGCGCAAAGCGGGTTTGCAGGTAGGCTTTTATTTTTCGCCGGAAGACTTTAATTTTCTGCGGCTGCATCATATACCCATCAGCCGTACGGATGTAACAATGAACGACACCGTAAAAAAAGCATTTGATGCTTATACGCGCGCGCAATGCGAAGAGCTGATGCTGCAGTACGGGAAAATAGATCTTTTGTTTATAGATGGCGAGCCAAAAGAAGTGGTAAAGCAAACCTGCTGGAACATTCAGCCGGATATCCTCATTACACGCGGGGCGTTGCGCACACCGGAGCAAATGATGCCGGGCGTTATGATCAATGAGCCCTGGCTTTCGTGTATCACCATGGGTACGGCCTGGCAGTTTCAGCCCACCAACGAACGGTATAAGTCGGGAACACAGCTGCTGCAGCTGTTAATAGAGGCGCGGAGCAAGGGCGGAAACTTATTATTGAACATCGGGCCCAAAGCCGATGGCTCGGTGCCGGAAGAGCAGGAGGGAAGGCTGCGTGAAATGGCGGCCTGGTATTTTGTGAATAAGGAAGCAGTAGACAGTGTGCGGCCCTGGGTGATTACCAATGAAGGGGACACCTGGTTTACCTTCTCGGCCGATAAAAAAAGTCTTTATGCGTTTATAACCGGCCTGCCGGGGTGGAAGGAGGGTGAGCGGAAATCGTTTGTATTGCATTCGGTAAAAGCTACCCCCGGCACGGTGCTGAATGTATTGGGGCAAAACAGCCGGATGATGGAATATAACAAAAATCCTGCTGTTAATTGTACCTTTCGGCAAACGGACACGGGCTTGCTGGTATCGGTGGTGCGGGCACAACGGATTTATGACGATCACCGGTGGCCCAACCCCGTGGTAATGAAACTGGAAAATGTAGTGCCGGCTATCCGCCCGCTGGCAGTGGAAACGCTGGACGGGGTGGCAAAAGCAAGCAGGGGGGTGCTGAAGGGAAGGATTTTGAATTATAATAATGAAGCCGTAACGGCATGCTTTTATTACCGGCCCTACCACGGCCAGCTGGAAACGCTGTATGCCGGGCCCTGGCGGAAGACCGCCCCGGTAAAGGTACCGGCTAACGGCGTATTTGAAGCAATGCTGCCCCTGCCCAAAGGAATAAAATATGAATACCGGGCGGTAGTGGAATACGCCCGCATAGCAATAAACGGTGAAAATAAAGTAGTGGCATGGCAATTTTAATTTTATGTATCGGTATTGTATTACTGGTGCTGCTGATAGCAAAGCTGCATTTTAATGCTTTCCTGGCTTTTATACTGGTAAGCCTGTTTATCGGTTTGCTGAACGGTATGGATGCCACCGCCACGGTTAATTCGCTGCAAAAAGGAATTGGCGATTTACTGGGTTCGCTGCTGCTCATACTGGGCTTTGGGGCTATGCTGGGCAAACTGATTGCCGACAGCGGGGCGGCGCAGAAAATTGCTACCGGGCTCATGGAGGCTTTCGGGCGAAAATACCTTTTATGGGCGCTGGTGCTTACCGCGTTTATTATTGGCATCCCCTTGTTTTACGGCGTTGGCTTTGTGCTGGTAGTGCCGCTTATTATTACGCTTTCTTATAAGTACAATATACCGGCGGTATATATCGGTTTGCCCATGCTGGCGGCACTGTCGGTAACCCATGGCTACCTCCCGCCCCATCCTTCGCCTACTACATTGGTAAAATTATACAAGGCAGACATGGGCGTAACATTGCTCTATGGGTTGATGGTGGCTATTCCTGCCATTCTTATTGCCGGGCCGTTGTTTTCCGTAAGGCTTAAAAAATATACCAGCAGGCCATTGGCGGTATTTGCATCGGAGCCGCTTCCGGATAAGGAGCTGCCCGGTATGTTTAACAGTATTTTTACCTCGCTGCTTCCCATTCTCCTGATTGCAGCTGCTACCATCGCCAGGCTTGCGGTGCACCAGCCCAACCTGTTTTCCCGCATTGTGATGGCATTGGGCAACCCGGTTATTGCACTTTTTATTGCTGTACTGTATGCCATGTACAGTCTTGGGCTGAAGCGTGGAAAAAAGATGCAGGAGATAGCCGATAAGCTAACGGATGCCGTAAAGCAGATAGCCATGATCTTATTTATCATTGGTGGTGCGGGCGGGTTAACACAGGTGTTGACCGACAGCGGCACCAGCCATCATATTACCCAGGGCCTGCTTACGCTGCATGTGCATCCCCTGCTGGCGGCCTGGAGCATCAGCGCCATCATTCGCGTGGCGGTAGGTTCATCTACCGTGGCCGGCGTAACCACCGCGGGCATCGTAGCGCCGCTTATTGCCAGCACCGGCGCTAATGCCAGCCTGATGGTGCTGGCTACCGGTGCGGGCAGCCTGATGTTTTCGCATGTAAACGATCCGGGCTTCTGGATGTTTAAGGAGTACTTTAATCTATCAGTAAAAGATACCTTCAAAACCTGGTCGGTCATGGAAACCATCGTTTCGGTGGCGGGACTGGCAGGCGTATTTATTATTAATAGTTTTTTATAATTGTTTAAAATGACTCCAGAAGAAAATTTTGCAAAGCTTGGCTTACAGTTACCCCCGGCACCCAGGCCGGTGGGCATTTACAAACCGGTGTTAACAGATGGCAGGCATTGCTATGTGTCGGGCCACGGCACGGTACAGTCAGACGGCAGCCTGATTAAAGGCCGCATCGGGAAGGATATGGACCAGGATGCCGGCAAATTGGCGGCACGGCAGGTAGGCCTGGCCATTCTTGCCAACCTGCGCGCCCACCTGGGCTCGCTCAACAAAATAAAACGGGTTATTAAAGTATTAGGTATGGTAAATTGCACTCCCGATTTTGAAAACCATCCGTTTATTATCAACGGCTGCAGTGAATTGTTTGCGCAGGTATGGGGCACCGATAACGGCATTGGTGTAAGAAGCGCCGTAGGCATGGGCTCGCTGCCGGGTAATATTCCCGTTGAAATTGAGGCGTTGTTTGAACTGGAAATGGAATAAGAAATACTATAATAGTGGCAGCTAATGAAAGAAAAAGCGTGGTATACGGTAGGAAATATAGATGAAATTGATTCGCCGGCATTGCTGGTGTACCCGGTGCGGGTAAAAGAAAATATTCTTGCCGCCCTTAACATGGTGGCCGGTCCTGCAATGCTGCGCCCGCATGTAAAGACGAGTAAAATGAGCGAGGTGGGGAAATTGCTGATGAACGAAGGCGTTACCAAATTCAAATGCGCTACCATTGCGGAGGCCGAAATGCTGGCCATAATCCAGGCAAAAGATGTATTGCTGGCTTACCAGCCGGTAGGACCAAAAATACTTCGGCTGCTTCAGCTGGTAAAGGCCTACCCGTCTACCGCATTTTCCTGCCTGGTAGATAATATCGACAATGCCCGTCATCTTAACGAAGTATGTGCGGCGCAAAACAGCGTACTTCCCGTTTATATTGATTTGAATATCGGTATGAACCGCACCGGTATTTCTCCGGAAGATGCGCCCGCACTGGTGAACGTTATTCGCCAATTGCCTGCGCTCCGGCTGGCGGGCCTGCATGCCTATGACGGGCAACTGCGCGACACCGATATTGCAGAGCGTACCCGTAAATCAGATGTGGAATTTGCGCGGGTAAAATTGCTGGCCGAACAAATCAGGCAGGAGCCTGGCCTGGCCTTGACCATTGTTATGGGAGGCACTCCTTCTTTCCCTACCCATGCCGGGAGAAAGGGCATTGAATGCAGCCCGGGCACGTTTGTTTTCTGGGACTGGGGCTACCAGCACCAGCTACCCGATGAGCCGTTTCAATATGCCGCGCTGGTAATGACGCGCGTGGTGTCTGTCATTGATGCGCATACCATTTGCCTGGACCTGGGGCACAAATCGGTGGCTGCGGAAAACCCATTGCCGCGTGTTCATTTCCTGAATGCCCCTGCTGCGGAACCGATAGCACAAAGTGAAGAGCACCTGGTGGTGCGGGTGGCCGATGCTTCATTACATCATATCGGGGAGGTATGGTACGGCGTGCCGGTACATATTTGTCCCACAGTAGCCTTATACGAGAAAGCCTATACCATTGAAAACGGCCAGGGCGCAGGCGAATGGAAGGTAACGGCAAGAAACAGGTTTATTAATTTTTAAGCACCGCCATGTTTACCATAGATGCACACCTTGATTTAAGCATGAACGCCATGGAGTGGAACCGCGATTTACGGTTGCCCGTGGAGGCGATACGCAAAGCAGAGGAAGGGATGACCGACAAGCCCGACAGGGCAAGGGGCACGGTAGCATTTCCCGAATTGCGCAAAGGCAATGTGGGGCTGGTAGTGGCTACACAGATAGCCCGCTACGTGGGGCCCGGAAACCCCTTGCCCGGCTGGCATTCGCCGGAGCAGGCCTGGGCGCAAACACAGGCACAGTTGTCATGGTATAAGGAAATGGAAGCCGCCGGTGAAATGGTGATGATAGCCGATTTGGCCGGCCTGGAAAAACATTTGTTGTTGTGGCAGGAAGAAGGACCGAAAGAAAAAAAACCAATAGGGTACATTTTAAGTCTTGAAGGGGCCGATTCGCTGGTCAGCATCGATTACCTGCACAAGGCCCATGCCTACGGGTTAAGGGCGGTAGGGCCCGCACATTATGGTCCCGGGCGGTATGCCAACGGGACTGACGCTACCGGCGGGCTGAACAGCAATGGCATTGCGTTGCTGAAAGAAATGGAGCAATTGAACATCATTCTTGATGCCACCCATTTATGTGATGATGCATTTTGGGATGCGATGAATATCTTTGGCGGGCCAATCTGGGCCAGCCATAACAATTGCCGAACGCTGGTTAACCATAACCGGCAATACAGCGATGTTCAGATCCGGGCCCTGGTAGAGAAAAATGCTGTTATTGGCGTGGCGCTGGATGCCTGGATGATGGTGCCGGGCTGGGTGCGGCAGGTATCCACCCCGGAAGCAATGGGTTGCAACCTGGGCGTGATGATAGATCATATTGATCATATCTGCCAGCTGGCAGGCAATACGCTGCATGTGGGCATTGGAACGGATTTGGATGGTGCTTTTGGTAAAGAACAATGCCCGTACGACCTGGAAACGATTGCCGATTTGCAATTGATTCCGCCGCTGCTGGCTGCAAAAGGGTACCAGGCAACCGACATAGAAAACATTATGCATAATAACTGGCTTCGGTTTTTACGAAGCGCATGGAGCTGATATGAAGTATAAACAAATAATAATAGCCTTTGCCGGCGCGCTTGTTTCACTGGGCGCCGCCGCACAACAAGTCAAAGCGCCTGCCCCCGCACCGGTATACCCGCTGCCCAGCGCTGCGCAGCTGGCCTGGCATGAAATGGAGCTGAATGCCTTTGTGCATTTAACCGTCAATACCTTTACCGACCGCGAATGGGGTGAGGGCGATGAAAGCGAAACTGTTTTCAATCCTACGCA
>JACXTT010010627.1_pt1 | contig 12382 bp, 14 predicted proteins | sample 9270951 | NCBI WGS metagenome assembly JACXTT01 (sample SAMN15532306, study PRJNA645909) | rock metagenome | isolation source: weathered quartz diorite | place: Puerto Rico | collected 2017-06-21 | reverse complement strand
GACGAGCGCCGGCAGCTTGGCGGTCGCGGTCCTCACGTCCTTCGCCGCCTCGCCGGCCCGATCCACACTCACGCGCACGCCGGCCACGATGGCCGGGAGCTGTTCGGCCGTGCTCAGCGCGGCTTCGCGGATCGTCGCCGTCGTTTCCTTCACGTTCTCCAGCACGGCGGGCAGCCGGGTGGACGCCTCCCGCACGTGGCCGAGAGTCTCGTTGCCGGTCTTCACCGTCGCATGCACGTCCTGGGTGATCTCTTCCACCCGGACGAGCGTCCTCTTGACGGTCTCCACCAGCGGCTTGACCTCGGTCATGAAGTCGGCGATGTTGAACGGTTCCTCCGCTTCGATGTGCCCTCCCTCCTCGACAACCGGTTTGCTCTTGTTGCCCACCGTGATCTCGACCTGCGGCTCGCCCACGAAGCCTCCGGACTTGCCGGTCTTTGCGACGGAGTTTTGCCGGATCTTGTCCTGATACTTCTTCAGTATCTCCATGGTCACCTCGGCGTCGTTCTGCGCGGTCACCTCGACCTTAGTGACCTTGCCGATCTGGATCCCCAAGAGCATCACCGGCTTGCCGGGCTTCAAGCCGAAGCTTTCACTGAAAAGGGTGGTCACGTGATATTTTTCTTCGAACAGGTTCTCGCTTTGGGCCACCAGCACCAGCACGCCGACGAGGACAAGGATCGGCACCAGCACAAACCAGCCAACGATCTGATGGAGACGGGTCTGCGAGAGGCGGTGAGAGTAATGCATGGCTGTTTCTCCTTTACTGGGATCCAAAAAAATCCTGCACCATCGGATCAACCACCAGCGGCGCCTCGGCCGGCGGGCACACGGCCACGAGACGGCCGTCCCGGATGAGGGCCAGGCGGTCCATCATGCGGAACAGACCGGTGGGCGCGTTGATCGTGGTGACGATCGTCAGCCCCCGTTCCCGTCGGTAGCGCTCCAGGAGTTTGCGGACGCGGATGAGATCATCGGCGTCCAATCCGACCAGCACCTCTTCCACGCACAGGAGATCCGGGTCCATCACCATGGCCCGTGCGATCGCCGCCTGGCGCGCATCACCCAACGCCAAGTCGGCCGGCATCCGGTCGCGAAAGGCGTCCACGCCGCACTCCGCCAAGCGCGTCAGTACCCGTTCGCGGAGCTCGATCTCCGGAAAGACGGCATGATAGCGAAGCGGGAGCGCGACGTTGTCGAAGACAGTCATGTTGCTGATCAGCGCGGGTTTGGCAAAGACGAATCCCACCCGCTGGCGCAGCGCCAGGCGCTGCTCTTCCGTCGCGCGGGCCGGGTCCACTTCCAGCACCCGCACCGTTCCGGACGCGGGTTCCTCCAGTCCCGCGCAGAGCCTGAGCACGAGGCCCTTGCCCGACGCATTGGGCCCAACCAGGGCGACGGCCTCGCCCCGCTGTACGGTCAAGCTGATGTCCTCGACGGGCGTCTGCTTCCCTTCGCTCGCCGAAACGCGGTCCAATGTGATCACCGCTTCCGCCATGGTCACAGGTAAAAGCCGACCGACACGATGATGTCGAGGACCAGGCAAACGGTGACCGTGTTGAGCATCGCCCGCGTCGTCTGCTGGGGCACCTCGGTGGTGGCGCCCACGACGGAGAGCCCGTGATGGCAGCAGATGACGGCGATGGTGAATCCGAACAGGACGCTCTTGATGACGGTGATCAGGACGTCGGAAACCGTGAGCGCATCCTGAATCTCCTCCAGGTAGACCAGGACGGGAATGGTGAGGTGGACCTTGGCTACCAGGAACCCGCCCACGATCGCGATGAAGTCGAAATAGATCGTCAAGCAGACCATGGCCACGATCATTCCGGCCACGCGCGGCATCACCAGGAAGCGGATCAGGCTGATGCCCATCGCCTCGAGCGCGGCGATCTCCTGGCCGACCTGCATGTTACCCAACTCCGTGCAGATGGCAGTCCCTGACCGCCAGATCACGATGAAAGCCGTAATGAGCGGGCCCAGCTCATGGACCACCGTCAACTCGATGATCTTGGCGAGAAAGGCGCCCGCTCCGACCTGCGGGAGCGTGATCCCGGCCTGGATGATGATGATGAGGCCCAGCATCAGAGCAATCGCGCCGACGACCGGCAGTGCATCGACGCCGGTGAACAGGATCTGGCTGGCGATGACTCGGAAGGCTTCCCCCCGCCCACGCCGCGCGAGCGAGAAGAGTTCGCGAAAGGCGCGAACGCCCAGGTCGAGAACCGCCGCCACATAGGCGACGCCCTCGACCGTTTTCCTTCCGGTCCAAGCAATCACAACCGGCGGGGCCCGCCGTTAGCCTTTGGGGACGTTCTGTTTTTCCCAGTCCGACAGGAACTTCTTGAGGCCGCTGTCGGTCAGCGGGTGCTGCACGAGCTGCTTGTACACGGCGAACGGCATCGTGCAGATGTCGCCGCCGATCCTGGCGGCCTCCACCACATGCTGCGGGTGGCGCACGCTGGCGACCAGCACCTTGGTCTTGTATTGATAATTTCGGTAGATGGTCACGATGTCCTGGATGAGCCCCATCCCGTGCTCGCTGATGTCGTCCAGCCGCCCGACGAATGGGCTGACGCACCAGGCGCCGGCCTTGGCCGCCAGCAGGGCCTGGGTCGGCGAGAAGCAGAGGGTGACGTTGACCTTGATCCCCTCGGAGGCCAGGGCCTTGCAGGCTTTGAGCCCCTCGGGAATCAGCGGGACCTTCACCACGATGTTCTTGTGAATCTTCGCCAGGTCCTTGCCTTCCTTGATCATCGCGCCGGCCTCGACGCTGACGACTTCCGCGCTGATCGGCCCGTCCACGATGGAGCAGATTTCCACGAGCAGGTCCTTGAAACTGCGCCCTTCCTTGGCCACCAGGGACGGGTTGGTCGTGACGCCGTCCAGCACGCCCCAGCCGGCGGCCTCTTTTATCTCTTTCGTGTTTCCGGTGTCTAAGAAGATAAGCATGGGTGGTCGTCCTCCATGAGGGTCAGGCAGAATGGGATATTTGTGGTATTCTAGGAGAACACTGCGGTCATTGCAAACACGAACACGAGGTCATTTATGAAACGTTGGGCGATGATCTTGGGACTCGCGGCGCTCACGGTCGGGTGCGCGAGCAATCCCTACTTGGACCAGTCCCTCAAGCCGGCGGCTCAGCGCCACGAAGCCAAGGAGTGGTTCGAGAAGGAATGGGGCAAGCCTTCCGGCACCTCGAAGCGCTTCTGGGGCGGCGAAAAATGGACCTACTATCGCATTGCCGGCGGCACCGCCCGGATCCTCGGCGGCATCAATCCCCACCAGTGCGAGATCGAGCTGTTCTTCGACAAGGACGGCAAGCTGGACGACTACAACTATTCGTCCGGCTGCTGACGGGCTACGCCGAGCTGAGCTTCTTCTGATAGTTGGCGCGGCAGGTTTCGCTGCAAAAGAAGTACGTCCGGTCGCCCTGCTGGAGAAAGAACGCGCCCTCCCTCGGCACGAACATGCCGCAGACCGGGTCTTGGATCATGTCGGCCGGACTCCCCGATGACCCCACCGACCGCGCACCTTCTTTATCCCGTCCCAACAAGCCGCGCAGGGCGCTTCGCACCATGAAGTACACGATGGCCAGCAGGACGCCGAGGACGAAAAACCGCCACATGCGAGGAGCCTAGCAGAACCACGGAAGAGGGGTCAAACGAGGGTTTAGGGCCGTTCCCGCAGCATCCGCTCCTGCATCTCTTTTCGAAACCTCGCGCTAAAGAGGAGGAACTTCGCTTGCTGCTCGGGCGTCAGCAAGTCGCGCGCCACTTGCAGGCGCTCCCGCCGCAAGCCTGCCATGGAATCTTCCACCACATAGACCCGTTCCAAGGCTTGCTTCAGCGCCCCGCTATCGGCCGGACTGCCTCCGGCAGACGGCGGCGCTTCCTCCTGGCCCCGCCTGCCGCCGTTCCGTGGCCCCCGGCGCATCTCGTTGCGCAGACCCTTGGCCTGTTCCCGCAAAGCCTGAATCGCTTCCTTCCGTTGACGTCGCAGGTCCTCCCCCTTCCGGTCCAGCTGCTCCAGCCGTTGGTTGAGCCTGGAATGGGTGGCCTCGTCCAGTTGCAAGGCTTGCAGCAGCTTCTCTCTCCTTTGGGTTTCGAACTGCCGGATGCGTTCCTCCACATCCTTGCCGCCGCGGTCCGGAGCCGTCATGCGGTCCAGCTCTTCCATGACCGGCGGTGTCGGCTTGGGGCCGCCCGGCCGCTCCATCTCCTGCGCGCCTGCTGGAGCCGACAGCGCGACAACCAGCACAACCGACAGGCTACTCTGATGCCAAACGTTTCGGCACATAGTTTCTCCCCTTAGATATCCCGGAACAATTGCTCCACGGTCCGCCGGTCCAGGCGAGATGCCATCTCGGCCAAAACCGTATCGGGATCATCCTCCCAGGATGCCTCCCAGCCCGCATCGCCCAGACTCGACAGCTCCACAGCTTGCGGAATATTCGCCCCGGACTGTCCGGACGGCGCCGGCCCCTGCTCGAACAGTCCCTTGAGAGACCAGGCGCCGATGAGCAGCAGGACCGACGCCGCAAGGGCCATCGGCCACCCCGCTATTCCCGTCCACTGCCAAGATGGGATGGGGGAACGTTCACGCGCCAACTCCAGGCGAACCCGCCCGGGAAATTCGTTCCAGAACCGGTCGCCAGGGTCCGGCACCGCCACGCCCTTCACCCTGACCAGGACCTGTCGGACCGCCTCCATTTCGGCGCGACACCCCGCGCACTCCTCCAGATGAGCCGTGACGGCCCGCACCCGCGACGGCTCCAAATCCAGCTCGAGATACGGCACAGTCAATTCCTTGATCTCAGTGCACGTCATAGTCATCCCTCGCCCGCCACCAGGACGCGGCGGAGCCTGTCCACCGCGTGATGGTAATTGGCCTTCGCGGTCCCTTCGGAGCAGCTCATGATCGTCCCGATTTCCGCGAAGGCGTGGTTGTGATAGACCCGCAGCACCAGGGCTTCCCGTTGCCGCGTCGGCAGAGTCCGGATCGCGCGGCCCAGGATATCTTGAAGCTCGGCGCCGGCGACCTCCGCAAAGATGTCCCGTGGGTCCGCCAGCGGTAGTTCCTGGATGTCCTCGTGCATCCGGCGCGCCCGATCGCGAATGGCGTTGCGGCAGAGGTTCATGCCGATCTGATAGAGCCAGGTGCGGAAGCTCGACTCGCGCCTGAAGGACCGGTGATGCAAAAACGCCTGTACGAACGTCTTCTGCGCCAGATCCGCCGCGTCGGCATGGCTCTCCAGCATCCGGTATGCCAGATCGTAGATGGTCTTCTGATGGCGCTTGACCAGCTCTTCGAAGGCCGCCTCGTCGCCGGCGCCGTAGCGGTCCAACAACTGGTAATCCGACTCCGCCATCCCGTCCTCGCCCGCCTGCGTCATTCTCTATACTTCTTGAGACACGCCATGTCATCAAAGGTAAAAAATAAAATTATGCTCGGGGTTTCCATGGGTTGCAGTTTTCCCGACGATCAGGCTATGATGCAGGTATCATACGTTCAGGACCAAGGAGGTTCATTCACATCATGGCCGCACGCAGGACCGGGAAAGCCAAATATAACGCCCACGCAGCAGATATGAGACACGCACGGAGAGTGACTCCCCGTCTGACCCCGCGGGAACGCCAAGTGTTGAGCCTGGTGGCCCATGGCTACACCAGCCGAGAGATCGGCGAAAAACTGGGCATCAGCCCCCGCACGGCAGAAACCCATCGCGTCAACATCGGCCGCCGACTGGGCATCCGAAACGTGGCGCAGATGGTCCGTTACGCCATCGAAAACAAGCTGTAATCTAACGCCCGCGCAACACGCCTCCGGTATGGGAGGCCTTGACGCCCGCCACTTCTTTGGGTGGGCCGACGGCGACGATCTCGCCGCCGCGGTCTCCGCCTTCCGGCCCCAGATCGATGATCCAGTCGGCGTTGCGAATCACGTCGAGGTTGTGCTCGATCACCACGACGCTGTTGCCGGACTCCACCAGGCGATTGAGCACCTCGAGCAGCTTCTGAATGTCCGCAAAGTGCAGGCCGGTGGTGGGCTCATCCAGGATATAGAGGGTGCGGCCGGTCGCCCGCTTCGACAGTTCGCGTGACAGCTTCACCCGCTGCGCTTCGCCTCCCGACAGCGTCGTGGCCGACTGGCCGAGCTTGATGTAGCCGAGCCCCACGTCGTTGAGCGTCGCCAGCTTGGCCTTGATGAGCGGCAGGTGCTGGAAGAAGGCCAGCGCTTCCTCGACAGTCATGTCCAGGACGTCGGCGATGCTCTTCTCCTTGTGGCGCACGTCGAGCGTCTCCCGGTTGTAGCGCCGGCCCTTGCAGACTTCGCAGGTCACGTAGACGTCCGGCAGGAAGTGCATCTCGATCTTGATCATGCCGTCGCCCCCGCAGGCTTCGCAGCGCCCGCCCTTCACGTTGAACGAGTAGCGTCCCGCTTTGTAGCCGCGCACCCGCGACTCGGGCAGGCTCGCAAAGAGGTCGCGGATGTAGGTGAACAGGCCGGTGTAGGTCGCCGGGTTGGAGCGCGGCGTGCGCCCGATCGGCGACTGATCGATGTTGACGATCTTGTCGATGTGCTCGATGCCCTTGATGTCCGAGCAGCCTGCGATCCACGGCCGCTTGGGCACACCGCGCACTTTTTCGCCATAGAGCAGCTCGCGTAGGCTCCGGTAGAGGACGTCGAAGAGCAGGGTGCTCTTGCCAGACCCCGACACGCCAGTCACGCAGGTCAGCAGGCCCAGCGGAATCTTCACCGTCACATTCTTGAGGTTGTGCTCTTTGGCGCTCACGACGGTGAGGGCGCGGCCGGCCTGCCGCGCCCGGTGCGGGAGCGTGATGTTCATATCCCCGCGCAGGTACTGTCCGGTCAGCGATTCCGTGCTGGCCATGACCTCGGCCGGCGAACCTTTGGCGACAACGAAGCCCCCGTGCACGCCTGGGCCTGGGCCGAGGTCGAGAATGTAATCCGCGTGCCGCATGGTCTCGGCGTCATGCTCGACCACGATCACCGTATTGCCGAGATCGCGCAGCCGGAGCAACGTGTCGAGCAGCCGCTTGTTGTCCCGCTGGTGCAGCCCGATGGACGGCTCATCCAGGATATAGAGGACACCGACCAGCCCGGACCCGATCTGCGTGGCCAGGCGGATGCGCTGGCCTTCGCCGCCAGAGAGCGTGGCCGCGGCCCGATCCAACGTCAGGTAGTCCAGGCCGACGTTGATGAGAAAGCCCAGGCGCTCCCGGATCTCTTTCAGGATGCGGTGCGCGATGAACTGTTCGCGCTCTGTGAGCTTCAGTTTCTGGAAGAACCCGGCCGCGTCCCGGATGGACAGCCGCGTGACCGCGGCGATGGACTTGCGGTCGATCAGGACCGAGAGGCTTTCGGGTTTCAGGCGGTCGCCCTTGCAGATGGAACAGAGCGTCAGCGACCCGTAGTCCTCTTCTTCATATGCGTCATCCTCATCGAACACCGGACAGCCTCTGGGCGGCTCGTGGCCGAGCCCGTCGCAGGCGGGACAGGCACCGTGGGGGCTGTTGAAGGAAAAGAGGCGCGGCGTCAATTCCGAATAGCTGAAGCCGCAGCGCACGCAGGCCAGCTTCTCGCTGTAGATGAGGTCTTTCTTCCCGTCCAGATCGATCACAACCAGGCCGTGGGCCTGCTTGAGCGCGATCTCGAGCGAATCCGCCAGCCGGCGCATCGTCGGCTCGTCGTCCTTGAGGACGACACGGTCCACCACGATCTCGATCGTGTGTTTCTTCTGCTTGTCCAGCGCAATCTCGTCCGCGAGGTCGTGCGGCTTGCCGTCCACCCGCGCGCGGATGAACCCGCTGCGGCGCGAATCTTGAAGTTCCTTGCGATACTCACCCTTGCGGTCGCGCACGATGGGCGCCAGGATCGAGAGCTTCGAGCCTGACGGCAGGGCCATCAGCGCGTCCACCATTTGCTGAACCGTCTGGGCCGTGATGGGATCGCCGCACTGGGGGCAGTGTGGCTTGCCGATGCGGGCGAAGAGCAGCCGGAGATAGTCGTAGATCTCGGTGACGGTCCCCACGGTGGAGCGGGGGTTGCGCGACGTGGTCTTCTGTTCGATGGCGATGGCCGGCGAGAGCCCTTCGATGGAGTCCACGTCGGGCTTGTCCATCTGTTCGAGGAACTGGCGGGCGTAGGCCGAGAGGGACTCGACATAGCGGCGCTGGCCCTCGGCGTAGATCGTGTCGAAGGCGAGCGAGGATTTGCCGGAACCGGACAGCCCGGTGATCACGACGAGCTGGTCGCGGGGGATCGCCAGGTCGAGGTTCTTGAGGTTGTGCTCCCGCGCGCCCTTGATGACGATGGATCGAGGATCAGGCATAATGCGTCATTCTAAGCTGAGGCCACGCAAGGCCACAAGCCCCAGGCGGCGGCTCCGGAGGAGGCTATGAAACCGCGGATTAAACTCATCACGTTGGGCGTCAGGGATTTGGAAAAGTCGCTGGCTTTTTACCGCGACGGGATGGGCCTGGCGACGGAAGGGATCATCGGCACGGAATTCGAGGACGGTGCCGTCGTCTTCTTTGAAATGAACGACGATTTGATCCTGGCGCTGTGGCCTAAAAAATCCCTAGCCAAGGACGCCAAGATCGCCGTGAGTCCGCCAAGCCCGACGGAATTCTCCCTCGGCCATAACGTCAAATCCAAACAGGAAGTCGATGCGGTCATGGCGCAGGCCGCCAAAGCAGGCGCCACGATCACCGACCCTGCGCACGATCGCTTCTGGGGAGGCTACGCCGGGTACTTCCAGGATTTAGACGGCCACCTCTGGGAAATCGCCTGGAATCCTCACTGGGAAGTCAAGGAATAGCTCGCATCTGCTTCCGCCAGTAGTCCTGCCGAAAGTAACCTTTGCCGGCAACTACGTGTCAAAAGGAATATTGCGATGCCGAAAAGATGACGATTGACATTATGTCAAATTTGACATATAGTATTTGGCAAGGGCCGACGGCGTGAAAAAGAGCAAGCGCGAGAAACTCAAAGCGGCCGGATGGGCTGTCGGCTCGGTGCAGGAGTTTCTGGGCTTGTCGGATGCCGACGCCGCGCTCATCGAGTTGAAGCTCTCCTTGAGCCGCAGCCTTCGCGAGCGCCGCCAACGGCACGGCCTTTCGCAGGTTGACCTCGCAAAACGCCTGCGTTCCAGCCAGTCCAGAGTAGCCAAGATGGAAGCGAGCGATCCGTCCGTCTCGATGGACCTGCTGGTTAGCTCGCTTCTCGTCCTAGGAGCCAAACCAACCGATCTCAGTCGGACGATTCGAACCTAAGCACCCCACCCCGCCGCATCGGCTTCCGCACATGGAGGTAATTGACTCAGATGCCTTTAACGCCTATAGTTACATCACAACAGAGTTTCTGGATGAAAAAACAACGCAAATCCTCCAATCAAATTCTAATCCTTCCGCCTCAGGATGTAATAAAAGCTCTCTCCCAAATTCAAAAGCCTGTTACCGCTACTATTCTTGATCCCTGGTATAACAAGGGAGTAGGTGGGGTTCAAAAAAATTATATCGAATGGTTATCTGCGGTGGTCTCGAAGACTGCAGAGTTTTCAGACCACATTTTCCTTTGGGGGTTTCCAGAGATCGTTTATGAAATACTGAGCCGCTTGCCCGCTGGTTTTAATCTAGTAGCTTGGTTAACCTGGTACTACAAGAATTGTCCTTCAGTAATCCGAGGGTGGCGTTCCGCACAATATACCTGTCTTCACCTGGCTAAAAATGATGCCAAATTGTATCCAGAACATTTTCTGAATGGGGCGCAGACACAGAAACTAAATGAAGGAAAACTGCGTTATATGCCAGGGCCTCCAAGCGTGATAGAAGTGCCTTTAAATATTGGCTTCGTTGGGCGTGCTGAACAGACAGGTCATCCAGCTCAAAAACCGATAAAGGTTTTTGAGCCTCTTATCTTGATGACGACGAAACCAGATGACCTAGTGTTCGATCCAATGTGCGGCTCAGGAACAACGGGAGAAGTTTGCAGGCTACTAAACCGGCGCGCCATTCTCTGCGACTGTTCTGAGGAATATATTCAGTTAACCGAAAAGCGCCTCGGACTCAGAAGGCAGAGGTAATCCTAGAGTCCCTTAAAGTATTTTTTGAGAAATGTATAGACTCTTAATTTTTCTTTTGCTGATGCTGCCTGGATTATAGCTAACACATTGAGCCAGCCTGTAGAATCATCCCAATAGTTCTTTTTCATTACCTGATGGCGTCCGCATAATGCCTGCCAATCATCTGGTATATCCGGATTGGGATTAGGATTAACAGAATGCGGCTGTTTATGATCAGGGGTTAACCTTACAGTTCCGCCTCCAATTGGATCTTGTTCTCCTTCCGCTAGCCCACACACTAAACCTCTTTCAGTCCATTCGCATCTTTGGTTGGCGCGCAGTAAAACTACTTTCCAGGCCGATTGACTGATTTGAAGCCTCCGACCAGCGGTTTTTCGTTTCTTCTTGCTCCTTAAAACATATTCGCTGACTTTCAGATCAGGTGTGTCCCTAGAGGAGAGTATTGTATAACCAGAATCTGTTCTTAATTCGGATAAACGTTGATGCCAATTCTCAGGAATTTTGCCTGTATTGGGATCCTTTGCGACCTGCAGTATTTGTTCGCGCGTAACAATCTTCCTCACATTATCAAGAAATAAGGCTTCAATTCGACCCCTTACACTTGGCTGGACGTATGCCTTTTTTATTTTGGCATAAGGGAACTTCTTTGCAGGCATGTCCCCCCTCCCAAAGGGAGGCATTATGCATAGCCCCAAAAGATCCTGCAAAGGATTTTTCAAAACACCATAGATTTCATTTGCTTGCCCGGCGTCTTCAGCGGGTGATACGATGGCGCTTCCATGTTGACAGTGGAAGAACAGACGCAGGCGGCGCCGGCGGGGGCAGGCTCGGAGAAGGAGCAGGCCGTTCAACGGATGTTCTCGTCGATCGCTCGCTACTACGACCTGAACAATTCGCTGCTAAGCCTCGGCCTGCATCACTCCTGGAAACGCAAGGCAGTCGGCTTTCTCTCGCCTAACGACTGCAGTGTACTGGACGTCGGAGCCGGTACCGCTGACCTCGCTCTGCTGACGGCGCAACATCTTGGCGGGAAAGCCCGGATCATCGCGGCCGATTTGAACAAACCCATGCTGGCGATCGGAGTGGAGAAGGTGCGAGCGGCGACATTGCAGCGCCAGATCGTGTGCGTACAGGCTAATGCCGAGCGCTTGTGCGTGCCAGACGCCTCGTTCGACGCCGTGACAACCGGCTTCTGCATGAGGAACGTCGCCGATCTGTCGCAGGCCCTCCAGGAGATCAAGCGCGTGCTGAAACCCGGAGGCCGCCTCATCTGCCTGGAATTCTCGCGTCCCGTCGTGAGCTGGCTCCGGCGACTGTACGACTGGTACTCCTTCACCCTGCTGCCATGGATCGGGACCAGAGTGTCCGGCGACACAACCGGCGTCTATCAATACTTGCCCGCCTCGATCCGCACCTTTCCCAATCAGGAAGACCTGGCGCGTCTGATGCGCGAAACAGGATTCAAGCAAGTCGACTATCACAACCTGAGCGGCGGCATCGTCGCCATCCACGTCGCAATCAAATGACCAGCATCCTCTACATCTTCCTGCCCTGCAAGCAGATCTACCCGGTCGGCTGCACCTATCTGGCGGACTACATCCACAAGCGCCACCCGGAAGTCCGCCAGCGCATCCTCGACCTGTCGCAGGTCCCGCCCGGCGAGCGCGCGCAGGTCGTCCGCGAGACCGCCGAGGCCTTCCGCCCCGACCTCGTCTGCTTCTCCTGGCGCGACATCCAGATCTTCTCGCCGCACGAAGGGGACGCCTCGCTGGAGCAGGCCTTCACCTTCTACTACTCAAACAATCCGTTCAAGAAACTCGCCGCCTCGCTCTCCGGTGTCAAATCGCTCTACCAGTACTACTCCGGCATCCGGGCCAACCTCGCGCACGCCTGGCTGATCCGCAAGACCTGCCCCGACGCGCAGATCATGATCGGCGGCGGGGCCTTCGGCGCCTTCGCCGACCAGCTCATCGAAAAGCTGCCGGAGGGCACGATCGGCATTCTCGGCGAAGGCGAAGAGGCCGTGCTGAAAGTCGTCGAAGGCAAACCTCTCGACGGCGAGCGCTTCATCACGCGACAGAACGGGAAGACGATCAAGGGCCTGGGGCAAAGCTACACGGACCTCACCGACCAATCCATAGACCTGCCCTACCTCACGACCATCTTTCCTCAATACATGACTTATCAAAATGACTGCATCGGCGTGCAGAGCAAGCGCGGCTGCCCCTACGACTGCGCCTTCTGTCTCTACCCGTACCTCGAAGGCAAGTCTGT
>JACXTT010010626.1_pt1 | contig 12382 bp, 11 predicted proteins | sample 9270951 | NCBI WGS metagenome assembly JACXTT01 (sample SAMN15532306, study PRJNA645909) | rock metagenome | isolation source: weathered quartz diorite | place: Puerto Rico | collected 2017-06-21 | reverse complement strand
AGCTCTTATACAGCGCAATCGGGGTGTCGGCGCGGGCCGCGCCGCACAGCATCAGTACAAGCAAGACCAGCCAGCGCGCCGTCACAGCTGCACCTCGACCACCCGCTGAACGTAATCGAGGCTTTGAGTGGGGTTCGGACAGGCGCCGCCCGCAGCCTGGTTACAGGCGGTGGCGCGGATCACCCGCCGCGTCAATGCGGCCGCCCCGCCCGGCCCCGGCACGCTGCGGCAGCTGACGGTGACGGTGAAGCCGGCCAGCGAACTGGCGACCGCACCATACGCCGCCGGCATGGCGAAGGAACTGTTGGCGGCGCAGCTGTTGTTGCGCAGCTGTTGATAGACGCCCCATTCGATGCCGGCGCGCGCCGCCTGATAGGCGCGCGCGCCCTGCACGTCCAGCGCCACCGCAGTGTGCTGGGTATTGAAGGCGGCCACCATGGCTGCGCCCAGCGACGCCAGCACCACTACCAGGAAAATCGCGGTGACCAGGCCGATGCCGGCGTTGGCATGCCGGTAGCGCACGCTTGATGATTTCATGGCGTGTTGTCCACGTGGACCTGGTGCACCAGGCGCACCGGCGTTTGCGTCGCGTTCTTCGGCTGCAGGCCCAGGCTGATGTTGACCAGGGCGCTGTGCTGGGTGTCCGCGCTGCTATAAAAGAACAGGCCGGCGCAGGCGCCGAGCCGGCGCGCCATGGTCGCCTGCTGTCCGGAGGCCGGCGCCACCGCCGCCTGGCTGGCGGCGATCGGATAATTCCACCAGCGTGTCAGGGTCAGGTTGCCGTCGGCGGCGCGCGCGCAGGCGAAGGTAACGGGGCCGCTGACGATTTGAAAGCGCTGGCCGGGCGACGGCATCGGCGGATTCTGGGTGGCGAAGGGATTGTCGGCCAGGCGCAGGGTGGCCGACTCGGTGCCGGCGGCGACGGCGGTGGTGATACGGGCGATGTTGCGGTTGCTGCTGCTGAACTGCCAGGCATCCGAGGGGGCGAAGCCGCTGCCCAGGTTGTAGACAACGAAATAATCGCCCACGTCCACCTGCTGGCCCAGGGCGCCCACCACGGTGACGGCGGTGTCGGTGGGGTCGAGGAAATCGAGATCGTTGAAACCGCTGACACCGTCTTCGGCGGCCAGGTAGCGCCCGCCCGTTTTCGACAGCAGGAATTCGATGGCGCTACCGTCGCCGTTGACGCGGATGCTGTTCGGCAGCGCCAGCCGCAGCTCCCGCGCCATGCGGCGCAGGGCGATGTCGGCCTCGTTGCTCACCTCCGCCCGCGCCACCGTGTCGGCGTAGCCCTGCACCGGCATGCGGATGAACACGGCGACGGTGGCGGACAGGATTCCCACCAGCACGATCACCAGCACCGCCTCGACCAGCGTGAAACCGCCCGACCTGCGCTGCACCGCGGTTCTCATAAGGCCTTTGGCGCGTAACGGGCGCGGTAACCGTCCAGTGCCAGGGTCTGGTTATCGTAGCTGACCTCGACGCGGATATGCAGCATCTCCGTGTCGGCCGAAGTGCCGACGCTGCCGACCTGGCTGCCGGCCGGCCCCAGCGCTTCGGGGAAGATGCGCAGGCGCGCCGTAAAGCCCTGGACGTTGTAAGAGCGGCCGCTGGCGTCCGTCAGCACGCCGCCCGCATCGAAGGCGGCGGTCGGCGTGTTGGCGGCGCCGACATAATCGTTGACGTTGTCGTAAGGCCGTGCGCCTACCGGCTCCGGTGACAGCTGGCCCCAGGCTTCCGGAATGGCGCACTGGGCGGTGCCGGCGGCGCTGTCGGCGTTGGCGGAGGTCGGATCGCAATAGGTAAAGCCGGCCAGCGCCACTTCCTCGAGCAGGCTTTCGGCAATCATCAGGGCCTGCTTGCTGCGCACCGGATCGGCGCTGTTGGCGGTGGTCAGGCGCATCACCTGCAGGATGCCGACCACGCCGATGCCGACGATGACGATGAACACGATCAGCTCGATCATGGTCAGGCCGCGCTGGCGCGCCGATGGGTGCAACGCTCTACTGGACATAACCGGTTTCGCTGGCGACAGCGACGCTGCGAGACACGCCGGCCGCCGTGATGGTGATTGCGTAAGAGGACAAAGGGGTGAGGCAGCCGCCGCCGCTGTACGCGCCCGGCTGGCCCAGCGCATTGAAGCACAAGGTGGCCGCGGGCGGCGCCAGCGTGACAGTGGCGGGACGCGCTTCGCAATACCAGTTGGCGCTGGCGCAGGCGGATGCCGCGCCGCTGCTGACGGCGCCGCCGGCGGCAGGCACCTGGCTGGCTGCCGCGCAAGGCGCGGCGCCGGCGAAACACAGGCCGATGCGTTCGCCATCGGCCTGCACGAACACGGGCCGGTTCTGGGCGATCGCCAGTTGCTGGCCGAAGCGGACCACGGTGCGCGCCCGCTCGGCGAAGCTGTCGCCGTCGAAACTGCCGCGATCGAAAAAGCGCGCGTAGCCGACCGCCGACAGGATGCCGATCAGGATCAGCACCACGATCAGCTCGATCATGGTGAATCCCTTGTTGCGGGGCCGGATGCGGCGGTGGCCGGCGATCACGCGCAGATCGCGTGAATAACGCCGGCCACCATCGACCATCATCGCTGACGCCGCAGTATCACCTCGTTCAGCGCGATCAGTCGCAGCCGGTGGTGGTGACCGACATGGTCGGCGCGGTGGTGGCGCTGCTTGCCTGGGCATACTTGACGTAGCAGGTCAGGCCGGCAGGACGGCCCGCCACGCCCGGCGCCAGGATGGCGATTTCGGTAGCGCTGGTGGCCGGCGAATTGGCGGTGGCGGCGGAACCGGCGGCGATGGTGCTGAAGCCGCCCTGATCGAGACCGGCGGCGGTGACGAATGCCGCATCGGCTTTCGGATAGCCGTTGACGAAAGTGACGCTGGTGCCTTCCATGCTGGTGCTGGTGGCCGAGGGGTCGATCAGGTATTTGCTGTGCGCCATGGCGGAGGTGGCGGCCATCGCGCCCTTGGCCGAATTAATGGTGGCGATGCGGGCGTCGGCACTCATGCTGGCGAATTTTGGAATGGCGGTCGCCGCCAGGATGCCGAGAATGATGATCACGACGATCAATTCGATCATGGTGAAACCGGCTTGTGCATTACGCTTGATACTGTTCATCGAAACCCTCCAGACACTGCTAATTAGGATAAAAGGCGACGCGTGGCGTCGACCGTCAATTGTGAAAGGCCAGGCAGGACACTGCAGGCCGGAGCGTTGCGGGGATAAGGCAAGCAAATGAATTCTGACGCATTTAACGAAATAAATATAGCCGTATGGAAAAATTTTTCGTGATTTCAGATAGCAATTAATCATGGTCTGCGGCGCCTTCCACGCATGGCCCCGCGCTTCACTCTGCGCTGGCGCAACAGCGCGTGCCGCCTGGCTTGACCCAACGACAATACGCCGCGGCCGCTGAGTTGTTTCTGCGCAACATTATGCAATTTCGCGCATAGTTTGTGACTTACTGTTTATGCATTGCCGCCTGTCCCAGGTCCCAGATCGGCAGGAAAATTCCCAGCGCCAGCACCAGCACCATCGCCCCGAGGAAGCTGATCATGATCGGTTCGATCTGCGCCGACAAAGTCTTCAGTTCGTAATCGACCTCGCGCTCGTACATGGCGGCGATTTCGTCCATCAATTCGTCGAGCGTGCCGGTCTCCTCGCCGACGGCGATCATCTGCATGACGATGGGAGTGAACACGCCCGCCGCCGTCGCAGTCCTCAAGATGCTTTCGCCCCGCTCGACGCCATCGCGCATCTGCTCGACCCGCGCCGACAGATAGGCGTTATCGACCGTCTGCGCAACCACCGTGAGCGCCTGCACGATCGGCACACCGCTCTTCATCGACAGCGCGAAGCTGCGGGCGAAGCGGGCCATGGTGCCTTTTAAAATGATCTTGCCGGCGATCGGCAGGCGCAGCTTGTACTGGTCCCAGGTGTAGCGGCCCTTCGGCGTGGCGGCCCAGGCCCGCACACCAAAAAAGGCACCGGCCGCGCAGGCCAGCATGGCCGGCCAGTAAGCCACCGTGAAGCTGGAAGTGGCGATCAGCACGCGCGTCATCAGGGGCAGCGCGACGTGCATGCTGGTGAATACCTTGACGAACTGGGGGATGACGAAGACGTTGACGATGACGATGGCCGCGACCATGGCAATCAGCACGAAGCTGGGGTAGCGGGTGGCACTCTTGACGCGCTCGCGCATGCTGCGGTCGAATTCGAGGTGGTCGAACAGGCGCAGGAACACTTCCTCCAGCCGCCCCGTCATCTCGCCCACCCGCACCATCGCCAGGTAGAACGGCGTGAACACGCGCGGATGGCGGCGCATGGCCGACGACAGCTCGCGGCCGGCGTCGAGCGACTCGCGCAGATCCTTGATCACTCTGGCGAAGGTCGGGCTGGTGGCCGATTCCTGCAGGCCGGCCAGGCCCCGCATCAGGGGCACGCCGGATTTGAGCAGGGTGTAAATCTGGCGGCTGAACAGCTGGACGTCGATCGGCCCGACCTTCTTTTCGAACAGGCGCTGCCAGCCCCCTTCGCCGCCGGCGGCGCCGTTCGAGGCCGCGCGCCGGCTCGGCACGATGTCGATGGGGGTGACGCCGGTGCCGAACAGCTGGTCGGCGACGGCGCCCGCATCGGCGCCTTCCAGCACCCCTTGCAGCAGTTCGCCGCGTGCGTTGCGGCCCTTGTAGGCGAAATGCGGCATGGTGCGCTATCAGTCCTCGAGCTGGTTACTGATGCGCATGGCCTCGGCCACCGTGGTGCGGCCCTGCACCACCAGCGCCACCGCGTGGCGGCGCAGTGTCTCGCCTTTCATCTCGGCCTGTGCGGCGGCCAGGAAATGGGCGGGATCGGGGTGATTGGCGGCGTCGGCCACGCTCCTGGTCATCTCCAGCAGCTCGTAGACGCCGGTGCGCCCACGGTAGCCCTGGCCATTGCAGTGTGAGCAGCCCTTGCCGCAAAAGTAGTTGTTGCGGTCGACCAGTGGTCCCAGCTCCGCGCCCAGCCAGGCGTGTTCCAGCGGCGTCGGCGTGTAAGGCGTAACGCAGCTCTCGCAGATCACCCGCACCAGGCGCTGCGCCAGCACCGCCTGCAGGGCGCTGCTGACCATGTAACGGGGCACGCCCATGTCCATCAGCCGCAGCGGTGTGCTGGCGGCGTCGTTGGTGTGCAGGGTCGACAGCACCAGGTGACCCGTCATGGCGGCGCGCAGGCCGATTTGCGCCGTCTCCTGGTCGCGCATTTCGCCCACCAGCACGATGTCCGGATCCTGGCGCAGTGCCGAGCGCAGCACGCGCGCAAACGACAGCTCGATCTTGTCGTTGACCTGCACCTGGTTGATGCCGGGAAGGCGGTACTCGACCGGGTCCTCCACAGTGATCAGCTTTTTCTCCACCGAGTTCAACTCCGCCAGGGCGCTGTACAAGGTGGTGGTCTTGCCGCTGCCGGTCGGACCGGTCACCAGCACCAGGCCATTCGGCCGGCGCACGATGGCGCGCAGCTTCTCCACCAGCGCCGCCGGCATGCCGATGGCGTCCAGCCGCAAGGTCGATGCGCCCTGGTTCAACAGGCGCATCACCACCGATTCGCCGTACTGGGTCGGCATGGTGGAAATGCGGATGTCGATGCGTTGCTGCTTGACCTTCATGGCGAAACGGCCGTCCTGCGGCAGGCGCTTCTCCGAAATGTCCAGGTCCGCCATCAACTTCAGCCGCAGCGCCAGCGGGGTGGCGATCTTGATGTCGGCTTCCGTCTGCATGTGCAGCACGCCATCGATCCTGAAACGGATCTGCAGGCGCGATTCCTGCGGTTCGATGTGGATGTCCGAGGCCCGCACCTGGGCGGCGTCGTCGAACACCGATTGCAGCAGCTTGACGATGGGTGCTTCTTCCAGGCCCGGATTGGCGGCCAGGGCGCCGAAGTCGACCAGATCGCCCAGATCCTGTTCCAGTTCGCGCGCGAAATCGGTGATTTCCTCGGTACGCCGGTAGATGCGGTCGATGGCGTGCAGCACCTCGGTCTCGTTGACCACCGCCAGTTCCACGGTCTTGCGCGTCAGCCGGGCGATCTCGTCGTAGGCGAACAGGTCGGTGGGATCGGAAATACCGACCAGCACGCTGCCGGGGCGGTCTTCCAGCAGCAGAGCCCGGAAGCGCCGCGCCGCCGTTTCCGGCAGCAGGCGCACCACTGCCGGATTGGCATTATAAAATTTCAGGTTGATATAGGCGATGCCCAGCTGGCGCGCCAGCGCACCGGATATCTGCTCTTCGGTGACGAAACCGTTTTCGACGAACACCCGGCCCAGCTTGCGCCCCGTGCGTTTTTGATCGGCCAAAGCCAGGCCCAGCTGCTCTTCCGACAGCAGCTTTTGCTGGACCAGGATTTCTCCCAGCCGGACTTTTTCGGGACGCGCCATCGACTGCCTCGTTAATTGCTACGTGGAAATTTATGCCTGAACCGCCCATTCTATGACACAAGCGGGGGCGGTGTAGTATTCCGAAATGACTATTTCTACTCTCCCTGCTCTGCCCGCCCCGGCCGCCCGTCGCCGGATCTTCCTGATGCGCCACGGCAGCGTCACCTACTTCGATGCCAGCGGCAAGCCGATGCTGCCCGAAACCGTGCCCTTGAACGAACTGGGCCGCGCGCAAGCGAGCGCTGCCGGCCGGGCTTTTGCGGCCGGCGATGTCCGCTTCGACAAGGTCATCGTTTCCGGTTTGCCCCGAACGGTCGAGACGGCCGATCGTGTGCAGGCCGAATTCGATCGGAACATCGGGCAACATGCGGCCATCGAAACCTGGCCGCAACTGGAGGAAATCCGCGGCGGCCGCTTGTCCACCATCGCCGACGCCGATCTGAAAGATGCATTTACGGGCGTGTTCGAAGGCGTGGTCGATCCCGATAAACGGTTTCTCGGCGGCGAATCGGCGGGCGAATTGATGGACCGGGTGCATCCGGCAATTGCGCGCCTGCGCGCCGATCCATCGTGGGAGACGGCCCTGCTGGTGCTGCACGGCGGGGTCAACTGCGCCATCTTGTCGCTGGCCCTGACGGGGCAGCGCCTGTTCCTCGGCAACCTGGCGCAAACGGCCGGCTGCATCAATGCGCTCGACGTCGGCGAGGCTGAACATGACTGGGTGGTGCGCTTCGTGAATTTCACCCCGCCGGAGCCGCTGCAAGTGGCCGCGCGCCAGACCACCATGGAAGAGCTTTTCCTGCAATACCAAAAATCGCGCAGAAAATAAGTACGGTCGTGCGCTTTCATCCGATAGAATAGAACGCAATAACAGTCAGGAGACAAGATGTTCGAAGAAATGATCGGCACCAAGGCCGTCGGCGAGCGCCAGCGCTTCGACGTGGAGGCGCTGGGCGCCTATCTGCGCGCCCAGCTCCCCGACTTCCCAGCCGGCCCCATCGCCGTCGAGCAATTCAAGGGCGGCCAGTCCAACCCCACCTTCAAGTTGACGGCGGGCGGCCAGTCTTTCGTGCTGCGCACCAAGCCGGGACCGGCCGCCAAACTGCTGCCGTCGGCACACGCCATCGACCGCGAATTCAAGGTGATGGACGCTTTACAAAAGGCCGGCTTCCCGGCGCCGCGCCAGCTGCTGCTGTGCCTGGACGAAGCCATCATCGGCCGCGCCTTTTTTCTGATGGAGATGGTCGAAGGCCGCGTCCTGTGGGACCAGTCGCTACCCGGCATGACACAAGCCGAGCGCGCCGCCATCTACGACGAAACCAACCGCGTCATCGCCCAGCTGCACACCATCGACTACGCCGCCGTCGGCCTGGCTGATTATGGCAAGCCCGGCAACTATTTCAAACGCCAGATCGAGCGCTGGACGAAACAGTACCAGGCGTCCGCCACCGAGACCATCGAAGCAATGGACAAGCTGATCGAGTGGCTGCCGAACAATATTCCCGAAGGCGAGGCGACCTCCATCGTCCACGGTGATTTCAGACTCGACAACATGATCTTCCACCCCACCGAGCCGAGAATACTCGCCGTGCTCGACTGGGAGCTGTCGACCCTGGGCCACCCGCTGGCCGATTTCAGTTACCACTGCATGAGCTGGCACATCGCACCGGGCCAGTTCCGCGGCATCGCCGGCCTCGACCTGGCGGCCCTCGGCATTCCCGACCAGGACGCCTACATCGCCGCCTACCAGGCGAGAACGTGCGCCGTCATCCGTCCGGAAGACTTCAATTTTTATTTGGCCTACAACATGTTCCGCCTGGCCGGCATCATGCAAGGCATCATGAAACGCTACGTCGACGGCACGGCGTCGAGCGCCCAGGCCCTGCAAAACGGCAAGGCGGCGCGGCCGATGGCGGAGCTGGGCTGGAAATATGCGCAAGCGGCAATGACATCCAACTAAAACAAGAGACAAACCACAATGAACTTCGACTATTCCGACCGCTGCCAGGAACTGCGCACGCGCCTGCTCGCCTTCATGGACGAGCACATCTACCCCAACGAAAAAGCGTTCAAACAGGAAATCGACCGCAACGGTGTCGAGAAGGGCAACCGCTGGATTCCCACCGAACTGATCGAAAGACTGAAACCGCTGGCGCGCGAACAGGGCTTGTGGAATCTGTTCCTGCCGAAGTCGGCGCGCGCACCGGAAGGCTTGTCGAACCTCGATTACGCGCCCCTGTGCGAAATCATGGGCCGGGTCGTGTGGGCGCCGGAGGTGTTCAACTGCGCCGCGCCCGACACGGGCAACATGGAAACCATCGAGCGCTACGGCACGGAAGAACACAAGACGCGCTGGCTGGAACCCCTGCTGCGCGGCGAACTCCGCTCCGCCTTCGCCATGACGGAGCCGAATGTCGCCTCGTCGGATGCGACCAACATCGAAACGCGCATAGTGCGCGACGGCGACGATTACCTCATCAACGGCCATAAATGGTGGATCTCCGGCGCCGGCGACCCGCGCTGCAAGATTTTCATCGTCATGGGCAAGACCGACCCGAGTGCTGCCCGACACCAGCAGCAATCGATGATCCTGGTGCCGGCCGACACGCCCGGCATCACCATCGTCCGCCCGCTGCCCGTGTTCGGCTACGACGACGCCCCGCACGGCCACTGCGAAATCCTGTTCGAGAACGTGCGGGTGCCGGCATCGAACTTGCTGCTCGGCGAAGGCCGCGGCTTCGAGATCGCCCAGGGCCGCCTGGGACCTGGCCGCATCCACCATTGCATGCGCGCCATCGGCGTGGCCGAGCGGGCGCTGGAACTGATGTGCAAGCGCCTCAATTCGCGCGTCGCCTTCGGCAAGAAAGTGTCGGAACAAGGCGTCTGGCGCGAACGCATCGCCGACGCCCGCATCAAGATCGACACCGCGCGCCTGTTGACCCTGAAGACCGCCTCGCTGATGGATACGGTCGGCAACAAGCACGCCCAGGCCGAGATCGCCATGATCAAGGTGCTGGCGCCGAACGTCGCCCAGGAAGTGCTGGACATGGCGATCCAGGCGCACGGCGCCGCCGGCGTGTCGGACGATTTTCCACTGGCCTCGCAGTGGGCGGGCAACCGCACCTTGCGCCTGGCGGACGGGCCGGACGAGGTGCACCGCAATGCGATTGCCAAGCTGGAGTTGGCGAAATGGATCACCTTGGGCGAGGATGTGAGCTTGCCGGTGACGCGCGGCTAGGCGCCCGGCAGTGGCCCACATGGATGCAGCCGTTGCCGAGGCGGGCCCAAGCGCGCCTTCCGCGCTGGAGCACGGCGTCGGCTGGGGCGCGGCATGCAGCGTGCTGATGATGCTCGCCGTCCTTGCCCTCAAGCTGACGCTGCCGCCAGCGCTCTGGGGTGCCAATGCGGGCCATGCCGCCTTCGCCGCAGGTCCCGTCGCCATGTTCTTCGTGGCGATTGTGTGGGCGCCCCTGTTCGAAAACCTGATTGCGCAGCTGCTGCCCCTGGAAATCTTACGTCGCCTGCGGATCGGGCACAGAGCGTCGATAGTGTTGGTCGCCATTCTCTGGGGAGCGGGCCATTACGTCAATGGTGGCCTGGCGCACGGCATCACCGCCCTACTCGGGGGCGCCTGTTTCGCCTGGATTTATTTGCGCTACCGCGCTTTCGGCATCGGCCAGGCGTACTGGACCAGCGCAATCGCCCACGCCACCAGCAATGCCCTGGCCCTGATAGCGTCGAATTACGTTTTCGGCTGAGTCAGGTCGAAAAAGTGCGTGAACGCCACATAAATTGAACAGCGGCAATCGTGCACCGGCCTCGGCGGTGCTAAGGTATCGTGAAACCGTCAGCAATTGCGTAAAAATCAGTTACAAAAGCAGACCGAGAGATGAACACAGCCCGCGAACAATCCCATGTGTCGACTGGCACCGCCGAAGCCAGACTGGCGCCGTATCAAAAGCAGGCCTTGTTGGTCGCGCTGTCCATCGCGGTCGCCACCACGGCGCTGATCCCCGGCGCCTCGGTGAAATGGCCGAACGTGCCCTCTTTCCTGGCCGCTTACCAGACGGCGACGATCTGTTGCTACGCCGTGGTCGCCTACCTGATCTACGGCTATTTCAAGCAAACCAGCCTGCGCGCCATGCTGTATTTGTGGTCGGGCTGCGTGTATACGTCGGCAATATTGCTGGTGCAATTTCTGTCGTTTCCATCCGCCTTCGTGCCCGAAATCCGCTTGCTGGGCGGCGCTCAAACGCCCAGCTGGCTGTGGTTTTTCTGGCACCTGGGTTCGACCGGCATGCTGTTCGGCTATGCCTGGTCGGAATGGCGCAGCCGCGGCCGGCAAGTGGCCGATCCCGCCATAGCATTCTGGAAATGCGCCGCCCTCACCGGCGCGGCCCTGGCCGCCAGCTTTCTGGCGGTGACCGTATTTCACAATCAGTTGCCGGTGGTCGACGTCGCCGGCGATTTCAGCCGCATCACCCATACCGGCTACGCGCCGCTGATCCAGGTGATCATCATCGCCGCCCTGTTGCTGCTGTGGCGCGCGACCAAATTTGCCACGCCGATGAGCGCCTGGCTCGGTGTGGCAATCGTCGCGCTGGCTTTTGATAACGCCATCACCATGGCCGGCGGCACGCGCTTGTCGGCCGGCTGGTACGTCGGGCGGATCAATGCCCTGCTGTCGGCCATCGTCATGCTGCTGCTGTATCTCAAGGAGGTCAACCGCGTCTACCTGAGCGCGGCGGACACCGCCGGTGAGCTGGCGGCGGCCAACCAGCGCCTGGCGTCGGAACATTCCCGCTTGCTCAGCCTGTTCGAACAGGCACCCGGCTTCGTCGCCGTGCTGACCGGCGCGGAACACAGCATCCAGATTGCCAACGCCGCTTTCCAGAGGCTGGTGGGCGAGCGTGACGTCGTCGGCCTGCCCCTGCGCGACGCGCTGCCGGAACTGGCCGGCCAGGGCTACTTCGAACTGCTCGACGCCGTGCGCGAACACGGCCGGCCGCACCTCGGTACGGGCATGAAAATCGCGCTGCGGCGCAATAGCGGCAGCCCCCTCGAGGAACTGTTCATCGACGTGCTGTTCCAGCCGAACAGCGCCAACGACCTGGAAGTGGCCGGGATTTTTATCCAAGGCAACGACGTTACCGAACAGCGCCGCGCCCGCCTGGAAGTCGAGCAGCAGCAACAGCACCTGGAAAGCCTGGTGCGCGAGCGCACCCGCAAACTGGAAGACACGCAGACGGCGCTGATGCATGCGCAAAAGCTGGAAGCGATCGGCAAACTGACCGGCGGCGTGGCCCACGATTTTAATAACGTGCTGCACATCATCAGCGGGAATATCGATCTGATCAAGATGGTCACGCCGGCCAACGAGCCGGTGCACCTGCGCTGCCAGTCGGCCAAGACCGCCATCCAGCGCGGCGCCAAGCTGTCCTCGCAACTGCTGTCCTTCGCCCGCAAGCAGCCCTTGCAGCCGGCGGCGGTCAAGCTGGCCGAGGTCTTCGCATCGATCGATCTGCTGCTCAAGCGCGCCGTCGGCGAGCGCGTGGACATCCGCTTCGAAGCGGGCGAGGACACCTGGAACGCCCTGGCCGATCCCCAGCAGCTGGAGAACGCCATTTTGAACCTGGCCCTGAACGCCAGCGACGCCATGCCGCAAGGCGGACATTTCATCATCAAGGTCGACAACGTGACCAGGGACGGCGCCGATTGCGTGCACCTGGCCTTCATCGACAACGGCAGCGGCATGACGGAGGAAGTGAAAGCGCGCGCCTTCGAGCCCTTCTTTTCCACCAAGGGAGTCGGCAAAGGCACCGGCCTGGGCCTGTCGATGACGCACGGCTTCGTGCACCAGAGCGGCGGTTCGATCGACATCGACAGCCGGCCGGGCGCCGGCACCACCGTCAATATCTACCTGCCGAGAACGGACGAACAGGCCGGCGCCAAGAAGCAGGCGAC